>Ga0065711_1037864_pt1 | contig 19399 bp, 8 predicted proteins | sample Hoacrofraction12_FD_59098 | JGI IMG/M metagenome (GOLD analysis project Ga0065711, IMG submission 59098) | Hoatzin crop microbial communities from Cojedes, Venezuela - Epithelial fraction 12 v2 (version 2) | ecosystem: Host-associated > Birds > Digestive system > Esophagus > Crop | place...
GGGACACACGCATCCTTTTCAGGTGGTTTTGTAGAGTGAGGTGTGGAGGCTGGTTACAGACCAGCTACAGCTTCTAGGAATGATCTTAGAATTCCTAACACATATTTGAAGCTTGCACAGGAACTACATACTGAAGACTCTTTTCATTGATGCCCTGCAACAGGACAAGGGGCAATGGGCACGAACTGAAGCACAGGAAGTTCCAGCTGAACATGAGGAAGAACTTCATCACTCTGACGGTGACGGAGCACTGGAATAGGCTGCCCAGGGAGGTTGTGGATTCTCCTTCTCTGGAGATATTCAAGACCTGCCTGGAGAAGGTCCGGTGCAGCCTGCTGTAGGTGACCCTGCTTCGGCAGGGGGGTTGGACTAGATGACCCACAGAGGTCCCTTCCAACCCCGAACATTCTGTGATCTGTGATTCTGTGACTGACTACAGCCATCATCTGCTCTTGAGAAACAAATGTACATGTGCATATGTATTTTGCTTTTACTTTACCCTTAACTAAAAATGCTGCTACCACAGCTGCAGAGATGGTGTGGCTGTCAAACACACAGACAGATTCAAAGAATTGTTCGTTGTATTGATAAGGTAATTTGCCAGTAAGTGACATGGAGATCCATAGCCACAAAGTGCTAGAAGCCTTATAGTGAAAAACATTACTGTATACTTGCACTGCATGCCTAAATCTCTTGGCACTCATTATTGCCTAATGTCAGAGACCAAACTCTGGGTTTGACGAGTTGTTGTTTTCACCAGTCTTTAGATTCTTATGTCTGTTTTCACCAGTCTTTAGATTCTTAAGTCCTAGTCAGATGGCACTGTGGCTACAAGTCTTCTCTCACTCAAATTGTTAAGGATTTAATCATAAATATTCATAGAATCAGGATGTCACACAAATTAGTCAGTGAAAAACAACACACAAAAAAAGGAAAAAATTAAAATCTTGAATGTGCTATTGCAGAATATATACAGAGTTTACAATTTCTTGTTAAGATAATTCAGTTTTAAGCGTGAATCATAACTGATGAAGCCATTTGCTATTCTTCCTCTCAGCACAAATTCTTCTGAGCTGTAATGGGGTTTTTAAAGTGTTTTTTCTTTCACAATTCTTTTCAAATTTCAGAATTACTGCATCAAGACGGTGACCTTCTTAGACATTCAGGATTCTGTGGTGCTTTCCACTGTACATACACACAGTAGAGGTCAGAAAGCCAAGCTCTTTTTTCAGTACCAATCTGATTTTAGAGATGAATAAATGGCAGAACAAAGGGAAAGACAAAGAAGCCTAAGCTGCATGGAAAGTGTCTGTTAGAGATAAGAATGGACTCTCATTTCCATTCTGATCCCAGGATTTTAAACAATAAAACCACTATATCATATCTACCTACATGTTTTCCTGTATTACCAGCTTACATATTTTAGTGGGCTTTTGTATCCTGCATGAAATTGTACTTCATCTCAAAATGTATGATTATTTTTCTTCAAAAGCAGATAATTTTAAAAAATATGTGGCTGGTGACCATACACACGAGGAATTCTGCAATGCTTTTGGGTTTTGGTATTTTAAAAGTACACAATGTTCAATTTGTTCAAGTGACAGTCAAAACAGCATCACAAAGTTTTTACCTCAAGGACTACATCAAGTTTACCAACTTTAAAGCTGAGATCATTATTCTGTCACTACTATTTTTGAAAGCCAAAATGATCATTAACATGCTCTACTCTGTCATACTACTTTTTCAATTCCACTATCCTAACCATGAAAGGTGAGACTCCTCACTAGGTTAGAAGACTATCACACCATTTCTGTTTAGGCTGCTTCGCTTTGAACACTTACATATCACATCCTAGACCTAGAAATGTTACAGTTAGCTAACTTTCTAACACATCTCACTGAAGCTGAACACTTTAAATTCCTTTTGGACATATTTTGAATTGGCATGGAGGGAAGGGATGCAGGAATGAAGGGAAGAATAGCTGTAAACAATAATCTTAGGTATTGGTATAATTCTCCATGTTTAAATATTTCAGTTACTGGGATGAAAATTGTATTAAAATAAGATTAAAATAAAATAATAATTAAAAAAACTTAAGAAAAATGTTACAGAATGACGGTGTTGAAAAAATGAAATCAGTACGCTGTGATCTACAGTTCAGTCTCAGAAATAACAGCAGTTCATCTTGTTAATGGTTGCTAAATTGAGGAAAATGCAAATGAAATTCTCTTTTCATCCTTCATGCACTCCTCATAAATGTTACTTTTAGATGGTGTTGGTATTTACACTGAGATTTGACAAGCTTTAACCTTGGTGGCAATTATTCAAAAATAAAACCAAGATGTTTAAATTGTGATGGACAGTACTACAAAGATGAAATATCTCAAGACAAAACTAACATTCTACATTTGTAGGACACATTTTGGGTAATGTTCTCCTGAAAACTTTGCAAAACCAAAAGGCCACACTCTGTACTTAGCCTAGGAAAGCTTCTGGTCATAAGCTAAGACCCAGCACACTGCATCTGGTCACAGTCTCACGAATCCAGAAATGAGGTCACTCAGATATTAGAACTGTTGATATATTCTTAACCTGTGACCTTGTAAGAATTCATTAAGATGCAGTCCTTAATCAGGCTATGTACTTATCCACAGGATATTTGCCTCTTTGACTACACTGATAAACAGCCCCTGAAGCACTTTTGTCTATAACTAGACTCTACACCTATGCGACCAAATGAGAACATCACAGTGGGCTTAGAAAACTGTGGGTATTACCAGCGGAGCTATCTCTCTAAAAAATTAAGATTCAGATCGAAATCACTGATCACTAGACTATTTCACACATTTCTGCTCAAACTTTCAATGAATTTAAAGTGAAGTATGAACCTTATATGTAAAGTCATTATCAGCACAATTTGAAACAGTATCTGGCTTACTCTCTTACTGTTCTGGACAAGGCTATCAGAAAAATGGTGGAGCAACCTTAGTAGGTGGATTGCTGTTGATAAACATACCGGAGCATATAAATTCTCTCATCACAGAGAAGAGCTGAATATGATCAGGATAACTCTGGACAACTATAATAAACTGTTAAAATGTAGTCTTTCTAATACACTGCCTTGTGCTATAAAAAGAAGAGGACCTTACAGAGATACCAAAGTGAAAGGCACTGCTTGGGAAAGAGACTGGAGACAAAAGAACCCATTGATTCACAGAGAAGTTCAAACCCTCTGGGCTTATTTGTTTTCAGTAGGGAACTAGGTTTTCCTACTCAGTGAATCTGGTGGAGACCCAATTCTGAGTATCGAAACAGTGGGGCTAACACTGAAATGCATTCCAACATGTAAGTTATTGAGTCTGGTTTTAATTGCCACATGTGCTATCCATTATCACATAGCTGCTCAGACTCTTGTCTTCACTCTAGAATCAGTTTTCTCAAAACCAGTAACTGTTGACAGTGGAATAGATTTGAAACAACATTAAAACTTTTCAGAATTAGATACAGAATTTTTAAATGGAGCTTTCAACAGCTTTGCTTGAAGAGGGAAGATTTTTGTATTCTGTACTTAACAGAAACTTTTGAGAAGCATGCTTGGACGATATAACCAAACCAGGAAGCAAGGACATAGTCAACTACTTTTTGAAAGATACATAGAGGATGACAGGTGTGTATGAACTGATAAAATCACTTCTTCAGGGCTACTAAGTTCACCATTACTTTTTACAGGGGAATTTCAGGATGACAGATGGCTTCCGGCTTGTTTCTCCATCTAATTTAAAAAATTTTAACACGGATTGCAATGATGAAAGCCCAGTAAGATTTCTCAGCCTCAAAGAAGTCATTATGTACATAAATGGATTATGAAGTGTCTAAATATGTTTTGCTTTGTGTTGCAAGGTGAACTACATCAGCAGACTTGAAAAATGCTCTACATCTGTGCATAGCCTATTTGTTCACACCATCATTCTCTCTCATTAACATTTCAGTTATGGCTGGATTATAATTCAGCACTTCAGGAGGTAACTGAAAAGATGACCACTGGGAATGTAGACTGGACGACAGTGCAGTTAGTTCCTTGAAAGTAAAAGTTTTAATAGGGGTCTGGTAGTAGAGCTGATAGCACTCTCACTTTGAAAGTTTATACCATATTGCGACCTTGATTTGATGCCTCATGGCATGTCTGAGAGATGTCTTTCAGCACTGACACTCAGAATACTTCAGATCAATCTTGCTCTTCATGATAGGATTACAGGACCAAAGAAGGGCCTTCTGTAAGAGCCAGATTTGCAAAAAAAAGTGAAAAACAGGTAAGTGAACCCCACTGAGGCTACAGTGGCTGCAAGGATGAAATTCTGCACCTCCTGAGTAGCACCAGTGTCAGCCTCACCAAACATTGCAATGGCAGCGCATGTAAAACCAAACAAAAAAAAGTAGAAAAAATTTTACATCAATTTTATTCCTCTGTTATCAGAGCTTCCTTTTTTGATTAAGTCTTAGTTTCATTTGTCCAGCCACACGACTGAGAAAACAAACTCAAACTTTTAAATTAACAAGCGCAAAAAGCCAGAGATAGTCGTTCAAAAGTGTCAAAGTATTAATATTACAGAAACTTCAAGGGAGCGAGTAAGAAAAACCCCTATCTGAAACCAAAGAAAACAAGTTTTACTTAAAATATTTTCTTGTACTTTAAAGGCGTAAATAGAAATGTTTACAGATATAATTGGCATGCCAGACAGACAAAACCTGTTGCAGTACAGTAAGCAAATATCAAATTTCTTACAAGTATAAAGTGGCCTACAACACACTTCATGTGGCAGTAGAGTTGTGTCTTGCAGGCAGAGTGTTTCTACTGAGTCCACCTTGTGATGAAGATTACATCCTGCAGTCTGGGTACTGTCCTTTAATGGTACCCTTACAGTTTAGAAACCCATCTACTCTAGTGTTTACTGTGAAACACCTACTTCTTGTTGGCAAATTTTACTGTCCATTTAGTTTGTCCTCCTGTATCACTGAATCCTATAATTTTGTAGTAGCAGAGTTACCAGATTACTTTAACCTAGTCTTTCCTAGGCATTTACAGTATGACCTTTCTACTCCCTGTCACTCATTCCCAGCAGTAGGAGGAGAAGGACCATGTAGCATTTGGTGGTGGACCTTGAGCCCAGTGGCACTTCCAGGGGCCAGGTCCTACTCAGGAGAGATGTTTTCAAATGTCATCCAGGTCTGCAGACAAAGGTGCAACTTCATCAGGCTTTCAGCAGTTTTAAGGTAAGAGCCATTCCTAAAAAGTGCGTACCAGTCTACTTGCAACACAGCTACAACGTCATATTCGTGTCTTGTTTCAAAGCCTAGAGATCACCAGACTGCTGGCTTCCAGTGAGGTTGGGCATCCACTCGTTTGCACTGTGTTATGTTGCTCCTCTCATCACAGCAATGTCCGAACCCACCGCTCTACAGCCTGCTTCAGCTGTTGTTCCACCTGGCCCCGCTTGTCTCAATGAAGGACTGCTTGTTTTTCAGGTAAACGTTTCCACAAAACTTTTATTGAGAGGTGTCGCTATGTTCAGCACAACATCGCCACCACTGAAGCTTTACACAACTACCTTACTGAAGCACTGGATACTTTCAGAGTCTACCTGAGGGAAAAAGTCTGGAGTATGAACATTAAGTCACTGTCCAGTAAAGCAAAAACTGCAAGGGGAAAAAAGCTATTAACCTTTGCTACATTATTCAGATTTGAAGGTGTTTTCTTTAAAAAAGGTCAGGCATAAAGTGTCACCTGAGCACTACTGCAGTACATATAATTCTAGATCATAAATATATTATAACAAGGATAATGCCATGTATTTTATTAGCTTTTCTAAAACACATGATCACAAAATAAAAAAGGTATTTTAAGATGGTAATTTGTTCCCAAAGTACTAGTGCTGTTCAAGCACAAGTATGCCTCAGTTCAAAGCAAAATCCATGAAGTAATTACATGTGAATTTGGATGCTTTAAATGGACATGCTAAGACATGTACAGTGAAGGCAATACTGCAAAGAGTATTTCTTTTACTCTCTTCTCCACTTATATAATTCCAAAGCAACACTAATAGTAGTGTGTGGAAGGTAGACAATTTAATATAAGATAGCATATTTCTACTTACGTGGTTGCTTTACTGGAGATTGAAAATATAAAAAATTACAGTATCAGTTTGTAGATTTATGTATTATAAGTTCATCACTTCTCACTCACTTATTTCAGATGTATAAATATAAGAAAATACTGTAGTCACTATAGGGCTTTATTCATACTTGGATACAGGAGCCACTAAAGGATGCAGAAACAAGAGGTCATTTCTAAAATAGGTTCAACTGGAACAAAAAAAATAGTCTCAAAATTGAGATTATTGATTGTGAATCAGTGAATTTCATCTCAGTTCTTGAACTAATACATTTTCATCTGCTTCACTGTGATCTCTCTGCAGATGAGGAATCATTAAACAGTAGCTGGTCACAGATAATGGAAGTGTTAAACATTCTGCTGAGCAGTCTAAAATACGCCCATCATATAATATATGGACAGGATTCCTTATTCATAGTCATGGCATTTTCTTTTTAAATATTAGTGCTAGAATTGGCATTTCCACATATTCTTCTATTAAAGACAGGCCATGTTATAAGTTATTCTGAGGCTAAATCTTGAGTAGCTCATTTAGATACTTAGTATACTCTTTCTAAAAGCAAATTCTCAAAAATTCCAAAAAGGAACAAATTATAATTTTCAGTACTCTGTTGAGATATTCTTTTCTTTACCTACTTTAACATTAATCTTCTCAAAAAAGCAGAAATTTCATTGTTGTATATAATTTCTAATTTGTTTAGCTAATTAGAAGGACATAATATATGCATGCATTTTGGAGGCACTGATTTAGAAGCTAGAGAATCCATTTCTTACTACCAGATGACTATCAGCTACTAATTGACTGAAAAGTGTAATTCAATTTAAAAAGCCCTGTTATCAGTTATACAGAACTAGCTGTACACAGCAAATTATGGGACTGATCAGAACTGTGTTCTATGTCTAAAACCAAACGCTTCTCCAAAGATTGGCTGTGTTTGTTGCAGCTAGTGAAATGAACCACTTTTTAACATGTCCTACACAATTTTTTCATTTTGAACATAATCCAGTTATTGAGGAATATGCCACCAGGATATGTGCAAATGACAGTTCTCTAGCACCATACCTACTATGATCTAGTCAGTTTTATTATTTTCCTCTGTAATTTTTACCCACCTTGCTAAAATATGTACAGATCAGTTTCAAGATGGAACATGAAAGTAAAGCTTTCAAATGGTACAAAAAAATTATGTAAAGTCAAATATAAAATAGTCTTCCTGCTTCCTGATCTAGTAAGCATGACCAGGAAGAAGCGGTTATAGGTAGGGCTTTCACAGGTTTTATTACTCACCCCCAAATTCCTTACTAGGTCTCTGAAGCAAATGGCAGGCAGCCAGCTTCAGAGCAGCTTGCTGTGATTTACACTGCAAACTCCACTGGTACAGAATGGCTCAGAACTGGCAAAACCAAGGTTACTGTCTGACTGCCCAGCGGCTTATTTCATTTAGGAGCTCCTCAGAAATGAGCAAAGATGCAGTCCAATCCATAATGTATTCTGCCACAAAATGAGACCAAACTTTTTAAAAAATCTAGGACACTTGATTCTCTTGCTGGCAGAGAAAGGTGAAAGGTTATTCTGCAAGTACGAGAATATCATATCGTAATTAACCAACAGAGTGTGTGATACAGTTCAACATTTTAAAAGAATGGGCGAAAGAGTAAGAAACAGGACCTGCTTTTTTTGTTTGTCATGAGAACATGCCACAGGTTTCATTTTTCGGTCCTATTTCACAATGCATCAACGGTATTTTAAGCTGTCAATATTGCCCCCTTATTAGTATGTAACGACTAGATCTTGGCACTAATGTTACTAGTTACACTGACTAAGAAGCAATCAAAAAGCTAACAAAACAATACTAATTTTTAGAAAAAAAACCACTGAAAATCCAAAGCTCTCATTGTAAAAATACCAAAGTTAATATTACTTAGCTTTTTAAAGAAAAACTTTTGCAGGATCCTCTGTTTTATTTCTACTACATTTCCTAGTTTCTATATTAGTCATTCATTTCAATTTTCATGATCCACATGGGCCCCTTTTCAGCTGATACTTCAGACATGGTCTTTTTCTAGTCTTGTGAAGGGAATTAGTCCATGGAATTTATCAGATGCAGCATGCACCCTGTCACTGTCAGTACTTACAAAAATACCCAAACACAAATGTATGAAGTTTGTAACGCTTCCACACACTATCTGACTTTGTTCCACACTATCTCATTCTGGAGATGTTTGTGCATATGTTATCAAAGTCTGAAAGAATGCTGAATTCATAGGATGCATGCTCTGTCCTACAGCATTTGACAGATAGCATGTCCCACTGCTCTGCGTCCCAAGAGGAAGGAGGACAAAGGGAGCAAGAGAGGAGATATCGCCAAAGCATCCATCCACTCCCATCTGACTATTGTAATGCCTTCTTAGTCCCAAAGTACTTTTCATTCTGCTTTTTCCAGTCCTATAAAATATATTGCAAAATATAAGGACCTCATCTACAGAACAGGAAGACAGAAATCAAAGTTCTTTTTTACCATGGTTGGTAGCAACTTTACCCAGAAATATTCATGTCTGCAAAGACTACAGTGTTTCTCAACCATTACCTTAATAGTGTTTTCACTCGATAGCTGGAGATAGAACTTGATGAAAATTAAAAGGTGCATAAAAACAAAAAGGAAAGGAAAACACACACATGAAAACAACATGACATCAGCCTGAGACTTGCCCTGCCTACTGCCCTAAATTAGCTACAGCATCTTTCCTCTTGAGTAAGTACTAGGGTTTAACCAGCCCATGGTGAGGTACATAGCTTAAGAGCTGAAGCAGGGTACTTAGGTCACACAGAATAGAGATCAGACTTCTGTAACATGCAGCTAGTGAAGACAAACTAATTAAGAGCTTGCTTTTGGCAGGCTAGTGTCTTTTAAATATACATTCCTGTTCCATTTTCTATTTGACTTTTAAGTTATACTCTAAGATGGCTGGGACAAATCCAGTGCCACACCATGTCCCTTAATACTCACTAGGAACCAAACGCACTTGTGGAATGCAGCAGTGTGATGCAAATCTATCAATAGCTCAAAGTTAAGCGAACTGCTTGTATAAATGGAAGTCCTTTTCCTTTGCTTCTGAAAGGCAAAGAAGTTTAATTAAGAACGCAGTCATCGCCTGTCAAAATGAAATACTTTTATTTTTATGGTAAGTAGCATAGCATTTGTGACTCTGGTACATTATGTTAGAAAACACAAGACAGTCACGACTTAACATTGCCAGTAAGTACTTTGCCACACTATTTTGGGTTATCTACTGAACTGAATGGGACAAGGTGGGTGTAACACGAGGAAAAGTTAAGGAAATGCTGGATAGAGAAGGACATGGGCATCATTCAATGGAATAACTGATGAGCTTCTAAAGAAAAAATTAAAAAGTAGGTTTAGCCTGAAAACAATATTTGCTCTATATAAAAGGTCCAGACTCCTATCCACACTGCCTTAAAGTCCTTAACCTAACCAAAAAGTTGTTTTGTAAAACACTCACATACGCCTATGCTCCCAGATACCATTGAATCTTTGTAAGAAATTTTCACCTCTGAAAATAAAACTTCAATATTTTCCAAATTTTTAATATTTTTCAAAATTTTTTGTCTTATCCATGTATCCCAAGCCTATTCTGGCTTGTACAATTGCTTGTGTGGGGTATTAATTGCAGTTTGTAAGGCAGGCTACTGAACTTCTGTTGGAGGTCAAATTCTACTAAGGTCTTCAAAACAGCCAGGCTTCTTCAGAGTTTGGATCAAATCCCTGAGTAAAAAAACACTCCTACATTGCTATTTTGTGTTTTCAGTGTGTATATGGATGTTAAAAAAGTTCTACATAAAAAAGTAAAAGATCTGTGCTTAATTTAACTTTTGCTTCCAGTTTCAGAAAAAAGACATACATGGAGTGAAAGGCAATTGGAACCTCTGTCAAAATATTGCAGCAAATGGTTAATTACCTCAGGTAAGAAAACACTACGCATTATTACTACTCTGAGTTAAAAGATCACTGAGTTCTTAACTTTCTGATGCCTGCTTGTACTGGCTTGTCTCTTTTTTGCCAACAGAGACTACAGGCTCTCTTCATCTGAAGTGCAACACAGAGTATACCTTACACGCCACAGAAGGCTGTGGCATGTGAATGTGAATTGTTTTTCCACTATCAGCTATAAGTACTGTTTGCGCTTCATGTAGTAAGAGCTTTCAATCAAGTATCAAATTAAACAATGAAGGTGTAACACAATAAGCCAGTCTACTTTACAGGCACAGTTCTCCACTTGCAGTGGATTACACAGATGCTCCATTCACATTTTACCTGGCAGATAATTGCTAGCAAAAATCTGAGGGCACAGTTCTGATTTGAATCACAAATTTTGTCAGCTTTATCAATCCTTTGGGTTTTTTTTTCATTTTCTAAAAAAAAATATTTTTTTGGAGAACCTTATTCTTAAGTTCATTATATTCACCATTACATTTTAGCTGTCTTTTATGAAAGCCATTTTATGTACAGATCTTATTGCAAGCAGAATACAACTATTTCACTGATAACTTGTTGCAGTGCATGTTTTGTACTATGATTTAATGTGAACCACGCATTCTTAATCCTGTGCCAATGATTAAACCAAGTCCTTTTTCTCTGCATTTTTTTCCACGATGCTAAGCTTCCTGTTATCAGTTGTGCTGCCTCCCTGAAAGAATATTCATCCAATTAGGCAAGCAAATGGAAAGGCTGCTACATTGCTAGGCAAGACTCAGAACAGCACTTCAGTGGGCCCCCAAGCATAATTTAAGAGTGTTTCTCCCACCTATAGACAGCTTTGAAATTAATTTTCGGGAGTGATATTGTTACGTTGCATGGATTTGCTACCATATGGCAATCACGCTTCTTGATAAAAAATGGCATATGTTAGCTCTGTAATCAAAAAGTAGCTGCACGGATCCCAAGGGATAAGGAAACTTCAGCATTTGATTTGAGTGAACCATACATTCATCACCATAAGAGATATTTGTCCTGCCAGTTTGAAGTTGCTTCTCCACATCAGGCCAAAACACAGTCCTCAGCTATAGTCAGGCTTTTCAGAGAAGAGATTTAACAGACCTACCCTACTCTCGGGAAAATGGTAACAAAACTCAGGGAACTACACTTCCATTCATATCAGGTAACAGTTAATTGGCTCCTGGATGTCTCACTGAAGAAATGGTGTTTCAGTAACATGTAACTACCCAGTAGCTGAAGTTGCTGCAATTTATTGTGTCCTGGAAAGGCCTGATAGTTGCTTAAACCACCTGTGACCTGTCTTTGCCAAGCTTCCTTTGTCCTCTAATTCCTGCCAGAGTTAGCTGACTTGTTAATGAAGAGAAAAAATATCTTCATACATCTGTCATGCCAATTTCCACGTTTAGAGGCTCCCAATTACCTTTCGGTACTTCTCAACAGGTTTGAAGTCCCTTAGACATGGTCTAAATACCATGTTTTTATGAACTACTGCTGTCCTTGGACTTTCTTTCTGTCTGGTATAATTAAGCTCCTGACGTCGTCAGTAATCTAAGCACACACACACTCAGTCATATGCTCTGTTGTCCAAAATAGCCCAGCGCACAGAATGTGGTTTCTATCGTAATCAAATGCAATTATATAACTACGACTATCCATGGTCTTGTTAGAGTAGGCAACAACTTTGGCTATTACTAACCCAAGTGTAAGCAAGATCTTGAGAAAATAAGAATAGACTTCTCCTCCTGAGGCTGAAAAACAAGTATGAGCATTAACACAGACATTCATCTGCATAAATGGACTACTGAAATGGTCAGTCTCCTGATTTCTGCTGCTTGGAGACTGAAATCTTCTCAGATGGTGGAGAGGGGAAAGAAAAGGAAGAAAAGGAAGAGGTCAATACTCCATCTAAATGTAACTTTAAAAAAAATAAATGATTTTGAAATATCAAGATTGTCTTGACCCAGTTCTGCTTACCCACTGTTCAAGCCGTAGCAAGTAGATGTACAAAGAATGCAACTTTTCATTGTTGCCCAGAGCAAAGTAGCCACAAGCCTAGGCTCCTCAGACAGAACTCTAAAAATTAATATTTTTCATAATATAATTTTAACAGATAAAAATATGATGTTAAATAAGCATTATCAAGAACTGACAGTTATTCAGAATATGGACACAGTAATTTTTTTCTTTTTTAATGACTGGATCTCATTTGAGTCTTTAAAGGGAGTGAGAGTTAAGAACCTCTCGCTTCCAAGGAATTAAGACAACAGGTGAAATGTATTCATGATTATAGCTCATACCAATGGTTATCTCAAAAATTTTGGAGTAGTTTTTTTATCTATTAGGAAAAAACACCCAGAACATGATCATTTGATATTTAACCACAGCAAGTTGAGACAGAGCACATGGGAATGAGTACTCAGATTCAGATTCCTGTGACTCTTACAAAGCAGCTCAGTGCCCCCTCCATCAGGCTGTGGCCTCCCAGGCTGCCACTGGGCCACAGATTTAGAGTGGTTAATTACCGAAGTGCCAGAATTTAACCTGCATGTGCTAAATTAAGAAGCTAGTCTTCATAAACTTTCCATATACTGAAGAGAGAAAAATAAGCCCTTTCAGAAAATAATTCATATCTTCCAGAAGGTGCATAAGCCTGCCTGCCTTCCACAGAACAGGCAGCTTAAAAAAATTTTCCCCTGTTTGAGAATTAAGCAGAATGTACAACCTTTCCATCCCAGTTTCCTTCTTCAGCATCAAAGAACCATACTGTGAGACTTTGTAATAATAATTATGTCACATTTTACAAATTAAGTGCAGGAGAGAAAGATTCATACTCCTCACTGCGCAGGCATCTTTCTCATCTCTCTGGATACTCTGTAATGGGTGCTCTTCTTTTTCTTACCACGAAACAAGACAACCATCTCAGATGCTGGAAAACCCTCATAACAAAAGTCTTGGTAAATCAAAATTGTTAAGTCTCTACAAAATGTTTTGACAAACAAACATTAGGCAACAATTGAAAATATGTTAGATAGGAACCTCTAACTCATTTTTAAGAAGAACATGTAAACAAACATGTATTTTGTTTAACTGATAAAATCTTACAGATCAAGTAATCACATCCCTTATCATTAAGGTCAGGCATTTACGTTAACCTTGTAAGAAGAGTGTTTCTAAACAAAGCAAACCTATCACACAAGCACAACTAAGGCTGAAATTCATGTTAGCCTTACACAGCACATGGTGTTAATGACAGCTTTAAGAAGATGTTTTATACTGTGAAATTAGGAAAATAGCATAAGTGTTTATGTTACATACCATGAGGCATAAGACAGTACCGATTAAATTAATGACTTCAATTCCTTTTGAAATGGATTTTCTTTCTAAAAATGCATGTGCACACACACTCCTTGGGCTTTAATTTAATCAGTACTTGGTCTGAAGATTTCTGAATGGTAACCAGCGGTATTGATACATAAAAAAATCAAAGTGATGTCTTACTTTATGTATTCACAATAAACAGAAGAAGAGTAAATGTAGGATATGAATTATTAAGTAACTCCTCTCTATGCCCTCTTGCCCAGTACCACATACAGAATCTCTACCTTAATTTTCAACATTTTACAGGTAAACAATTAAATTGTAGTATACATTACACATACATAAATGCAGAGACAAACAGTATATTTTTCCGTAAACCGAAAATACCCTTTCACTGAGGACTGGGAGTGGTAACACCCTTTTATTGACGTCAGTAAAAAGGGAAAGTTAAATCATTAACAGACGTTAAAAATCAATTTGGCTACTTCTGGCAGGTGAAGTCAGATATTTCATTATAAAAATGATTAATCTTTTGGCTCTTTCAATAAATTGATTTTATTAAATAAGGAGTGATAAGGGAGTTATACGAGGTATAAACAGTATAGATTATAAATAATAACACATGGCCCTAGAGCAAATGCTCTCGTGATTGATCACAGCAGCAGAATCCCTTGAGTGGCTTACAGCATAGTCACATTGGGATCATCTATTGTACGATCCATATGTTAACTAGACAACTGCCTGGTGTGGAAAATTTATAAAGTTAAGGCTAATGAAACCGATTTTGTTTGCTAGATTTATTTCTCACCACAGAGATGATGTAAACGAATAGCAGCACATGGCATGTCTTCAAGGGAGAAAACCCTACCTCATTCAGAGATACAACTCTCTAAAAGCAAAGAATAGTTTAGATTTCACATTCATAAGGTAATCAGGAGAAATAAAATACAAGCCAGAAATCACTCACACTTTGCCTGCACCTGCCAGTTTGCAGTTATATCAGCACAGTTCCTGGAAGTGACCACCACATTTCGGACCAAAGGGACGCCGTGATTAACACCAGGCAATACCAATTCACAAACACACAAATAAGTGAACGGTCTCAACAAGAGTTACCGTTCACGTGTCCCAGAAGGGTTTGTGGAGCCCGTGTAATTCAAGCAATGATGTAAAAGCACAGCACCAGATGCCCATATGGAAATACCAATAAAAAACAAACTTACAAGACCCTCCCAACTAACACAGCAGCTATTTCTATGCAAACCTGTTATGGGAGCAACCTGGTTCCAACTCCCTGTGGCTGAGTCAGCACTTTGTTTTCACTTTTCAACAGTGAGTTTATGGATTTTGACTCTGCTGACATTTGTTTCAGAGAGGAAAAGGAAAACTGGTCCATAAAGTTCCCAGAGGCTGAAAAGCAAAACCAGGAATGCTTGTGAGAAAATTGAAAGCAGATTGCTGGGTGGACTCAACTGCCAGGGATCTTGGAGCTAGTAGGCCCCCCTCTTACCAGGTATTACTACAGAAATTACTCTAAATGTAGCTTGCTACTAGCTCACTAGTAGCTCACAGGTAATTAGGCCTAAGAAAGCAGGAGGAAAGTGGCAGCTTGGTATGCTAGTACACAAAGTGACAGCGTGACCACCTTGTTAACCTTCCTCAAGCACGATAAATAAGACTTCCTATCATCGCGCAAGAACAAATTGTACATTCAAATGGTTAGACATGTCCAGACATACCTTATACAGCAAGCAGCACCCGTTTCCGTACACAAAATAGTGAAATAAGCTACTCTCAAATAGACAATCTATGTTGCATTAATGGACAAATGGTGAATTTTGGATAGAGGAAACAATAAGCTTTTCCTTTAGTATTTTAACACGTTACTATTTTCTTTTATAATCTGTCCAGTTGTGCCGGTGCCAAATATGTTATGAGGTAATGTTTGCCCCAGACGAGTCTTCAAGTCATCTGTCAAAGGCAAAAGTCAAATAGTGGTGCTGCTTCCACACCTGGTCCTGAACAAATCCATTGTACTGTATCTTTATGACAATCTGTGAATGAATTATCATTTGCTTGCATTGGAAAAGCAATGGAGGAGATCTCATTGAAAGCCTTCTATTCATTTTTGTTAAGAGACAGACTTGAATACAAACCTGAAGATATTAAAATAGCTCTTCTTCATCTTTTTATCTAAACCAAAGACATTCCTCATCAAGATATCTTATGGTTCACTGAACTCTCCACAAATACATGGAAAGAATTTACACGTGGTCAATTGACAACACCATCCTTCTCTCATCTCGTGTTCAGCTGGGTAGTGACTTTTCAGCTAATGTATGGCAGTTTTTAACTATTATTCTGTCCTTCTGCCAACTCCAGTCACATACCCTTTATCTATTTGCATTGGACAAATAATTTTATTTTCTTTCTATTTTCTATTTAGAATCATAGAATAGTTTGGATTGGAAGGGACCTTTAAAGATCATCTAGTCCAACCCCCCTTCAATGAGCAGGGAAATCTTCAGCTAGGTCAGGTTGCTCAGAGCCCCATCCAACCCGACCTTGAGTGTTGCTAGGGATGGGGCCTCCACTACCTCTCTGGGCAGCCTGTTCCAGGGTTTCACCAGCCTCCTTGTAAAAAATTTCTTCCTTGTATCTAGTCTAAATCTACCCTCTTTTAGTTTAAAACCATTACCCCTTGTCCTATTGTCACAGGACCCACTAAAAACCCTGTCCTCATCTTTCTTATAAGCCCCCTCTAAGTACTGAAAGGCCACAATAAGGTCTCCCATTCTCTTATCTTCTCCATGCTGAACAGCCCCAACTATCTCACCCTTTCCTCATAGGAGAGGTGCTCCATCCCTCTGACCATTTTTGTGGCCCTCCTCTGGCCCTGCTTCAACAGGTTCATGCCTTTCCTGTGCTGAGTGCTCCGGAGCTGGATGCAAGACTCCAGGCAGGGTCTCAGCAGAGCAGAGTAGAGGGGCAGAATCACCTCCCTCGACCTGCTGGCCACTCTGCTTTTGATGCAGCCCAGGATACAGTGGGCTCTCTGGGCTGCATGTGCACATTGCTGGGTCATATCCAGCTTTTCATCCACAAGTACCCCCAAGTCCTTCTCAGCAGGGCTCTCTCAACCCCTTAATCCCCAGACAACATTCAGCTCACATGAGGATCAGCAGGGCCTTTCAGATTCTTTAAAAGAAACAATCCAGAGCACGTGTAGAACAAATTCAAGAAAAATACAGTATTACAAGAGCTACCCTACCCACCATTACTTTAGCAGCCCTATCCTTCTGGGAATATAAGATATATGACAATTAAATAGCCTTGACAGACCTCTTTATAGGTAATTTCTGTAAGGTCCCAAAGAAGAAGATATCAGAATCACATATGGTTACTAACAGATTGATTAAAAGCACTGCTTACAGGTTTTCAAATAAGCCTGCATTTCCTTAGAACATAAGTCTTCCAAAAAGTGACTGCTGGCCACGACATAGAATCATAGAATCATAGAAAGTTTTGGGTCTGAAGGGACCCCTAGAGGTCATCTAGTCCAACCCCCCCGCAGCGAGCAGGGACACCACTAACTAGATCAGGTTGCTCAGAGCCCTGTCCAACCTGGTCTTGAATGTTTCCAGGGATGGTGCCTCCACTACCTCTCTGGGCAACCCGTTCCAGTGTTTCAATCACTAACTAGTATTAAAATGAGTACTTATACGGTGTTAGACAACTTTGACACTTTGAAATTATGATTCAGTTTAACATTTTTAAATGATCAATTCATTATATAATTTTTCCCCCAGCTAGAGCCAGGAAAACAGAAGTTGTATCTAAAACTTTTTGAGAAAAATTCATATTCCCTTTTATAACCTAGGTTTATTTTGCATATCCTTCAGTTTCAAGGTATTTTTGATAGAAATACAATGGTTAGTTCTAAGTTTGCACACCAGATATATAAAATTATATAAATAAGATTCTTAAGACTCACTCTGTCCTTATCTGAAGTTATAAACACACACATACATATAAATACAAATTTTTGTGTATATACATATGCACATTCCTTTAAAGTGTGTTGTTATGAGGGGTGTGCAGCTTGTCATATTTATTTTACTTGAAAAAGGCATCTGTGCTAAATTCTGAACCAGTAAGATCACAGAACACATAGCACAGGCTGCTCAGGAACTGAGCGTACCCAACATACCATACATGGTGACTTTGGCATGTTGGCTCAGTCAACTCTTATAAAAGCAAAGGCTAATGGTTGTTGCTCCCAGCTAACATTCCAATGAATAGAAAACCTCTTCACAACGAATGAAACTAAGCCTGGCCTAAGTGTTAAACTAACAGATGCAAACAATAAATTCTTATTGTGCTTATATTCACTCCAGGTCCAATCTAGCCTACTACTGTTTAGATTATTCAGTGCTCTTCAACTTCATGGAGCACAGTGTCAGCTAAAACCAGAAAAGTAAGTGTACAGCACTGGATTCAAAAGTCTCAATTTCCTTGAATGAAGTGATGATCCTCGTAAACACTGTTATCTCCTGGACTATCTGATCTAAACAGTGCTCCTATACAATACAGATGGTTCCCAAGCAGAAAGAACATGTGCAAACCTGCTTTTCTGCTTTCCCACCTACTTAAAATGGCATCACATACCTTACAGAGTCAAAATATGCATCTTTGGCTAATTGCCCACATTCTGGAATGTGTGCTTCATTAGTTCTATTGAATTTATCCCTTTGTGGTTAAATTTATCTCCTGCTGATACAGACCATCATACAAATGGCACTACAGGACTCCTTATATATTCATATACTTAAGGTATGGGCAATCAACATCTGTTTTTTAGCCACATGTGGCTTATGAGCAACTCTCTTGCAGTGCTACCAGCTAATTCACATGAACAGCAGCAGACCTCCGTTAATGTGGGGGCTACTCTATAATTCAAGTTCCCAGACTGGGTGGAAGGATCTGCAAAGAAACCTCAGGATCCAGCAGGCCCCCTGTCCCAACATTGTCCGAGGATAGGATCCTTGAGGACTTGCACACTCCCTTGCCTCTGAGCTCTGCTCATCAAGGTGTCTGGAATGTGTTTGCAGATCATATCCATAAGAAGACTTTACCGTACAACCCCAAGCTAGTAAGGCTGCCAATTCCATCTCCCAGTACAAATAACCTTATTGTACAACAAAAACAATCTCTTGCACCATGTCAAAATGTTGTGCCTTCTGTAGTGTTGTGCCTTCTTGTACAACAGTAATGGTTTTGAGCAACAATGCTAGTACTGTGTAATTAAAAATAAGAAATTTGGGATCAATATATAGGTATCTTGAATAGCTAACTTTAAAATTTCAACATAAGTCACTGTCTAGCTACAGACTCTTCGGGTAAAAATCTTCCATGTAGATAAAGCAGGAGGTGAGATTAAGATAATAAAAAACAGTGTGGTTCCTAATTACAGAGTTCCATTTTCATTATATACAGCAATTGTCTACAAAAGCATGTTAAGTTCTGACTGGTATTAGTATGATTTTCATTTCTTTTGCCACAGACACGCAAAAAAATGCCACAAAAAAACCTCACTAGTCACACAGTATCATTTATTTTCTTTATGACTTTTTGCCTCTCTTGATTTCTGTCCCTCTAGATTTTCTGTTTATGGCTCACTTACATGCCATTCTACTGCATCTACTCTGCTCTGCTATCAGGTTTGCTCATCACTGCTCCTTCCATATACAGGCATGTATCTACGTTTCCCTTGCTATCACTTCACAGAAGCACAGAATGGTAGGGGTTGGAAGGGACCTCTGTGGGTCATCTAGTCCAACCCTCCTGCCGAAGCAGGGTCACCTACAGCAGGCTGCACAGGACCTTGTCCAGGTGG
>Ga0065711_1037866_pt1 | contig 19399 bp, 12 predicted proteins | sample Hoacrofraction12_FD_59098 | JGI IMG/M metagenome (GOLD analysis project Ga0065711, IMG submission 59098) | Hoatzin crop microbial communities from Cojedes, Venezuela - Epithelial fraction 12 v2 (version 2) | ecosystem: Host-associated > Birds > Digestive system > Esophagus > Crop | place...
CCTCCTATGCTGCCAGTAAAAAAAAAAAAAAAATTATTGATTTAAGTAAAAGGAAGTAAAAAAAGGTTACCATCAATCACAGAAAAATACCCGACCTGCCATGAATAAAGTGTTACTAAGATGTGAGAGTAAGTTTAAGTGATTTTGAAAGTCAATAGTGGAATCCAGTGTCATAACTCAAGGTGTGTCACATACTAGAAATTGTAACTTGAACGCTCAAGTTGTATGGAGCCATGGCCTTCGCTCCAATTCTTTCCAGCAGCCCATTCTTCCCAGTCCTACCCTACCATGGCATCCCAACAGGGAAGCTCAGCTAAAATGCAAGTAGAACAAGTCAATTAATCTGAAACTCAGGAAAGTCTCAAATATTGTGTAGGAAAAACTAAAAACAAGCCCATGCAAGCGAGACGCTCTAACAATAACAGACTAAATACAATATCTCCCAAATGATTAATAATCATTTATTAATGTTTATGTTAGCTGCAGGGAAAGTGTCTTTGTACCATAATTTGACAAAGGCCCAAATACAAAGAAATAAAATGATCAAAAATTATGTTTCCTAGTATCAAATCGGGCCAAGCACAGACCATGCACAAGGGGATAAGCTGCTACTCTAAGAAGCAGGCTTTCTGACACCAGCACACTGAAGATCTATATTTCCATGGACTAGGGCACAGAAAAATGCAGAACTGCATGAAAGGAAGGCAAACCCTGCTTACAAAACAGCAGTGAGTCAGCTCCTGAGGACTGGTCTATGACTGCCCTGGAAACAAGATGCACACTCCTTATGTGCCCTCCAGCTGTACGGAATGAAAACAAGTCCATCCCCTCAACACACTTTTAATATGGTAGATAATATTGCAAAAAAAGGTCGCAATAAACACCAGTAACACTGTTTGTTTTCTGAAGTTTGAATGGGTTATTTTCAACCAGTGCTGATCCACACAGCCTTTTAACCCTAAACACATCTATCCATGGTTTGGTGCATTTAATAAGCAAGAAACACCCCTATCCCTGGCCTTGGATCAATCAAACAGCTTATCTTCAGGATATCTCCAACTCTAAAAGGTCACCAAGTTATTTTTAAGAGAATCTCATTCTAAAACACCATGACCCTTTAGCCTGCCTAGTTCGATCATCTGTGATCAGACTATCCAGGAAGACAAGGATAAGCTTCAAGGCCTTCTGTGACAAGCTGTGAAACTCAGCCATTTGATATTATATGGAACACTAAGTAACATGGCTACTCTGAGCATTTAGTTGGAGAACACAACTACATTTGTCCTCATTCAAAAATCAAAGATAGCTGTCAGGTTTTCGCAACTCATCTCCCCTTCAGCAAGTGCCCTTGTCTCTCTCCTTGACCATGCTATTGCTCATTCTGTTGTTGTTTAGGGACTAACTGGGGGCTTTCTGGTCTTGTCCTATTTTTCATTGTTTTCAGATGTTATTTGTGGCTGGGTTTTTTGCCAGTATATTGACCATTTCTGAAAAAAGTCCCCATATATACTTACACACTCAGAGAATTACTGCAGCTCACATGCAGGAAAAAAAAAAATAGGTCAAATAAGTCAGCCCTATCAATATTACTTTGCTGTCAAGTATTAAAACAAGGTGCTGGCCACTGAATATCATGCCAGTATACACTGAATGGAAGCGCCCTGTCCAACCCCTCCCAAAAGAACCAAAGCCTTGAAACTGGCTCATTTCAGGAAAACGATTAAAGGTTATTTTTTCAGGTGGTGTTCTTGCACACTGAATCCCTCTGCCAGACACTGCAGTTTATCATTGCTAAACACTTATTACAGAAGTACCTAGAGGCCTCAAGTAGGTCAGGGCCTCAGCATGCAAGGTACAGAATATATGCGTAATACTTCACAGCTCTTGCCTCATCATATTTTTCTATTTCAAGTGTTTGTCCTCCCACTAACACAGCTACGTGAGCAACCCACACAAGCAAAGAAACTCAGTGACACTGCAAAAAAACCACACAAGTTCTACCAACAATGTGTAAGTGCTATCCAACATATAAGGAAAACAGAAGTAATTCTACCCCTGATCAGGATATTACATATAAGGTTCTAGCTAAATGTCAAAGCAAAGCAGGTTTTGGGCTTTTTAGGCTGGCATAGCTCCAGCTATTATAACAAAGACAGAAGTGGCTGTTGAAATACGCTTTGGTAAATGTTTATGGATGAGAGCTCCAATTCTCATCTTCCCGTCCCCTACAATCTAGCCATACCCTTTTAGTGAAAGAAAGTTTTTCCCAGTTGTTGCCTTCACACTGAACCCTGGTTGAGACAAAGCAAGGGGGCAAAACCAAAACAAACAAAAAAATTTGCATTAGCTGTAGGGAGAGAAACTACAGACAGAGTACTAAAAACCGTATTTGCATATCTTAAATTAGCTGCATTAAAGATAGACAAATATGCCATAAATCTGAAATGCTTAACAAGATGACGGAGCTCTTGGCAACCCGATTATTTTACCAAGCTGACAGCCAGTTATCCCAGATTGTCTCAGTCTAAATACACATACGAGGACAGCACAATTCAGAGGACGAGCAGACCAACACATTCCCATACCATTACCCATTCTTTTTGCCCCATGCTGCTGTCCCTTCGATACCTCCCTGCTCCACCACTGCCCACCTCTGCCTTCCCAAACACTCCTCTACATCCCACAGAGCTTCCTGGCGGCTCCCCATGCCATTCCCTCAGCTGAAAAGGAAATACTGGCATTGCTGTGGACGTTGACTGCAAGTTACCACCGGTCAGCTGCTGCCCAGGGACTAGCAAGTACACAGACTTGGGGAAAATCAGCCATTACTCATTGACCAAAAAGTGGTAACTTGACATGGGACTGTCTAGCTCTACCACAGCCCATTGCTTCTTGCAGCTAAAGGAAACCCCGTGCGACACCTCTATTTCCACAGCCCTCCCCATGTCAGCCCCACCACGAGAATCTCTGCAGCCATGCCGGCATCCCAGCCCAGCGTCACGGAGGCAATGGCCTGCCAGACAGGCACAGCACGTGGGGCTGCCAGACCCAGCTGCAGCCCGACCCCAGACCACAGCATGGTGCAAGCAACAACCTGGCAGATTTTGGCGGTGGGGAGTGGGGGTGGTTGAGCTGTGCCTCTAAAGCTCCAAACCACCATGCTTCATCCCTAGAAAAGAGTGGGAAAAAAACCTGGGCAGTGTTCTCCTTAACTACCACAGGACTTCAAAACAACAGATGGGGGGGGGCGGCGCAGCAGGGCGGGGGCAGGGGCTATCTGGGGTTTTCCTTTTTTACAAAATTTCTTTTCATGGAAATTTCCCCCCCCCCAGCATTTCAAACATTGGCGATGTTAACAATCATTAAGTTCCTTATGTAATTACTTCAACTGCCCACAAAAACTGTTTTGCAGCCTGCCTGGAAAAACGTTTTACTTCAAAAGGTAACAGACTCAGTTTATGAGCAGAATTTTTTTTTTTTCTTTCCTTTTTTTCCCCCAGCTCCTGCAGAACATAGCAGTTAAGGGAATGGGAAAGAGACTGATGCCTTATTAATCAAATCAATTCTAATTACGCATAGAAAACTTCTGCACAGTTTCCAATAATACACTGAGCAAGAGCTACTCCATGAAATGCAAAGTCAGGTAAGTGGAAAATTTGGGAATTTACTGCTCAGCAGAGGCCACAATTTTATATATCCAATCACCAGAGGCAGTGGAATGTTATAATTGTAAGCAAACTCTAGCACTTGAAATAATAAATAGTACTAGAGATATGTATTATTTATTTAAATTTAAGGGTTTTTTTTTTTTTAACAGAGGCAGATAAAAAGCTGTAGACACAGTAACACAATATTACAGCTAAACCACAGCAGCACTAAAACAATTGGGCAACAAAGAGCTGTTTGTTTGTTTTTTCCCTTGCAAATCTTTCTCTTTCCCCCATCTTTGCTGTCTGAGGCACCAGCCACTAATGACACCAACTTGTTATGGTATGTCCTTTTCATCATCAAGAGGTGCAAATACAGCATGACTAGATACCATGTTAGGCCCATCCACACAAGGAAAACCAGGTCTTGGAAATGCCAACTTTTCCCCGTCCCAGCCCAGTCCCTTCTGTGGTTTCTCAACTGTTGGAAGTATCACCTCCCTGTGAAACTAAATCAGGTATGGACAAGGATGGGCATACCTTACCCTTTGATGCTCACTATGCTGATTTGGTGCTCCACTATTCACAGCCAGCCTCTAACAGAACAAGCACACTGTGATGGTGCTCCCTTAATTCAAGGGAACATCACCCACCAAAGACAAGGGACAAAACTTGGGGGAGCGACCATGTGTTGAGAATCTCTTCCCACCTATCCAAAATGCATCTCCTGAGATTCCAGTCAACAACTGAGAGCAGGTAAATATTTCAAAAGAACATCATAGTGCCAGAACACACAGCTAAGATTTCTGCAGCCTACTGACTCTGGTACATATCCAGTAGGAAACAGGTCTACACACATGAAAACATGCAACATGACATTACTCCACTGAGGGTTTAAAGAGAACACTGCTCAGATTCTTCTCTGCTACATGCAGGAAGTTTGCTGATGGACACCCATGCTCACCACCTCCTTCCTCCTCCCACGCCACAGTGGGTACCACTGCCTCAGCCGGGCTGGTTCCAGGCTCGCAGGAGGACACGCTGGCTGGAAGCAGCTCAGCTCAGATGTGTGGCTGCAGGGACTGGCTTTTGCCATCAGTAATGCACAAGTCTCCCGCCTAGGCAAAGAAATATGGGAGCAAAACCAGTGGAAAACCCACCAAAGCAGGGCTGGTTTCCAGTTTCTGTATCTAACGTTAAGATCAAAAATTCTGCTGGGAGGACAGGAAGAAGGAAAACAATCTGACATGAAAATTGTAACACCGGAGTGAGGTACACAGAAGTCCTTTTCGTTGTAAAGAAGTAGTCAAAATGACATCTATATCTACACCAAATAAAAATTTACTTCTGCCTCGAGGCAGCCTTGCCAATAACACTGTTGTAAGCAAAAAACAGTTAATTGGTTTAGGGGGAATTTAAATCAATTTAATTTATTTGTCAATTAATAAACTTCTAATTACTGCCTCTAGTATTGGAACATAGACACACACACAGGGGCAAGAGCCCTTGCTCTCCAACCCCCTCGCTATACCTGGTCCTGGCAGTGGGGCTGGCACGCGGTGCTCCCTCTGTCAGCCACAGTTCCCACAGGGTCCGCTGGCCTGCGGCCGGGCCCTCGTGTCAGGTGGGGAGACAGCACCGGGCAGCCCTGCCCTTTTCCCCCAGCACCGTGCCGACCACGGCCAGTACCAGCATCAATACAGCTCGATACGTGAGCAGGCAGTCCAGCAGCGAGCCCCCACAAAGTGGCAGGAGCACACCCCAGCACTACATCAGAAGTCGATCTCCAGGCAAACGCCCAGGAAAACCTGCCATCTGCAATGTGGCTGGAAGCAGCACACCCTCCCTCAGAGGCTGAGAGATGCTTCAAAACGCAGCTCTTCAGGACATCCATCTTACAGCTGCTCTTTGGTAACCGTTGTCAAAAATTGATTCTGGTTTTGTCAGAAATCGATTTTATTTTCATAAGTGAGCTACTCCTGGTCTCACCCTCTGCCACTGCCACAAGCTCACACAGCACAAACACATGAAACACGAAGGGCCATCGGCACAAGCTACACCTGGCACTCACCCCATGAACGGATCAGAGCAAGCTGACAGGCTGCCTCCTAACATTAACCTTGGTATCAATACATTTTTGTAATTACCTCACAGAGGGAGCTGATTCATAGCTAGTAAATCCATCAGACTTGCCTACCTCTGGAGAACGAATGCTGTCTTATACCACACAGAGGAGCTACACGATGGAACGTCAGGAAAGCAGGACACAAGAAATAAAATAACCAAGTAAATCCACCCTGCCTTGGGTCCCTTCATTCCTACTTCCAGAAGGTCGGCATTGCAACTGCCACTTCTGTGCATATAGTAAACAAGTAGCTTACACAGACAAGTTGTTCTTAAAACAAATTAAAAGCACATCAGTGAAACGTGATCTAAACTAAACCAAACTAAACCAGCTATGTTTGAGGATATCACTATTTCCCCTGGAGCTTCAGGATTCCACAGCTGCAGAAATTCCTCTAAAAAAAAAAACCTCAAAAGAGCTTAAAGCTTATGCTCCCATGAAAGAGATTTCCAGACACAAATATATTATATATATATACACACACACACATACACATTCCATCACAGTAACCAGACCGGAGCACTTCCACAGGGAAGCCTCTAGCCACACTTTAACATTTTGCTGATTTAGCTGTATCAGCCATTTTTTTTTCTTGTTTCCCCAACTATGCCAGCAAAAACCTTTCTGCAGCAGCCCTTCTAGTTGCTGCGAAATTTTTCTGCCTGCCTAAACCGCTCCTTTCATAGGACCTGGTTTAAGGAGCACCAGCAAAAAACCTCCTCTCGCAGGCATAGGGGCACCTCAGGAGGAAGTGGCAAGCCCGGGTAACGAGTGCCCGTGGGAGGGGGAAGGCAAAGGAGAGCCTTGCAGCAGTCTAGCTCACATCTACAGAAAGTAAAGGGAGGAAGCAGTAACTGCTATCATACTGGGTGTGTGTCAGCAGAAACTAAACCGCAAAGACACAATCCTGCTACAAGAAGTAACAGCACTAAAATCCTGGACACAGGTCACACTGACCAACTTTACTGTGGCATTTTGTTTTCTATGTAGATTTTTGTGTCATGTTTTGTGTGTAACAATCTCAAGAAACAGACTGCCTAAACACAGAAGTGTAAGCCATTCCATTTACATCAAGTAGATACTAATGCTATTCCCTCCAAAGAGATGATTATCAGTTGGGTTAACTGTTTCACTACTGACAGGTTTTAGCAAAAAAAATATATATATATTTTGATGATACTGATGATATTTTGATGGTGATATATATCTTATCTCACAACTCCAATCCATCTGTCAAAGCCTCTTACTGGTAAAACCACCCATGTATTTCCCCATCCAGAGTAAATAACCCCTCCACTCTTCCTAACAAGCATCCTTATAGTGCAGACTCATCCTGGCTATGCAGAAAGTTCAAGAATAGTGTGGGTTAGAAAACCAAAAACTTTAAGACTAATTCAGGACAGTTATAAAGACTGCCCTCTCTGTGTTTCTACTCAAATACAAATCTTCTCTGCTTCCCCCAACCCGCCACTTTTTAAAAAACCCAGTTCTGCTGCAGGTTATCCAGCCTGGCACATCACATCAACGCAGAAACCAGTAAAGCCTGGCTGCAGAATTTAGGTCAGCCTGTCTGTGGAGTACATAAGGCCTTGCACACAGCCATGAATTTCCTAGTAATGCTTCAATAATCCCTCTTCATCCTGCTATGCAGCTATTTTACTAGTAGCTGCTAGCTTTCTTCCAATTCCTAGAACAAGACTCTCCACAGGAGGTATGTTTGCAGGCACATGAGCCACTCTCTCTTCCTTGGGAAGCAGGAAGCTGGTTGTTGAATCAAATAAATGCTGATTCTTATTTCCCAAGACAAAAAAAGTGAAGGATCCCAATGTACGCTAGAAAAGGACTTCTCTTTTTTAACCACACAAGGAAATATATAATCAGACAGAGCTGGAAATTACCCCTAGAACATTAGGAATAATTTTCTTAACCGATCATTTAAACAAAACCCCACTGTTTCCAGCTGGGTCAATAAATAAAAAAATAACATCAAAATGTGACTAAGAAATTAATACAGCTTAAGGGACAGATACTGGTATTTCTGGAGAGAAAACCACTCCAGGTGAAAAACACTGTGCCTCTTCAAAGAATGCTTCCCTCTAGAAGTGAATTGTGGGTCACTGCCATCCCGAGCATTGTACAAGCACACATATGAGCCCTGTTCTTACGGAATCTCTAAAGATGCATTAAAAATATGCAAAGTCTTTCCAGAACATGGTCCTCAGAGCAGGAGTTCCACATAAACTGGAAAGTACAGTTATGCAAGCAAAAAAAAAAAAAAATAATAAATTGAATACAATAAACCAAAACCTTGAACTTCTCTGACTGTCTTCATACAATGAGATGAACCTAATTAAGTCTTCTTAAGTATGACAATTTGAAAGATGCAAATGTGAGAATAAATATCAGTTTCCAGGAACAATTATGGGAACCTCACTAAATAAAAGCACAGCTAGCAAGCCGATAGTTGGTTTTGTCTTAAAACCCATCAGTCTGCTACCTTTCTGTGCTCTATGGCTGCTGCATAACTTTGTGCTCCTCGAAAGCTGGCACTTCTATCTCCCTATTAGAACAAAGAATAAAACTGAGGAAAAACTCTTTCCTCAAGACAGCAAACTGTTCTTCAACATTCAAACATTTTTTAAGAGTACTCCCAGCGCATTCTTTCCAACTCACATAGAGCGTGGATACAGGTACTGGCAAACACATACTGAGCTGTACTGCAGCTTAGCTCTTTAAATCAAATACCCCAGAAAACGCAAAGTTGCACTTGTTTATGTTACCTCATATCTATCACAGAACTCGAGCATATAACGTGCACCCATGCCAGGCACACAGATTATGTGGTTGTCGTTACTGGGCCACCATCACATCATACATGTTAGCACAACTTCTTAAGGAATAGAACTCTATTTCAGTAACTAATAATCATCCACAACTTCACTTCAGCTCAGCATCAGACAACTTTTCCCATTCCCAGGTCAGTACCTGATCAGACTGTTCTTCTCCTCCTTCCTCCTCCGGCTTCAGCTGAACTGAGCACTGGCTTCGGGGGCTTTGGTGACGGGAATACCAAGCCAGGCGCTGGCAGTCACTTTCCCATTTTGACAAGTGCCACAGACTCTTCCTGCATAAAAAGAAATTGCTGTGAATCAAAGTGGCCGAATAAAGTGTTGACACTAGTGAGGTGTCAGAGAAACTCTGCTCCACAAGACAGAAGCAGAACATTAGTCATTCTTTTGCCACCAGTGCCTGATCACACTTCCTGAGAGAAGGCTGAGCGCACCCTTATTTTAATTATTTCAAAAATACTCTAAACGAGTTGGCCTGTTCTTGAAGAGCAGAGATCCCTCCAACTAGCAATTTGCCGCTTCCCACATATTTTCTTAAACATATTAGCTCATCCAAACTTAACCAAGAGCACTGCTATTTCTACACCACCGCTTCCCTACACCACTACAAAAGCCAGACCAGGCCCCAGTGACGTGGAAGCTGCACACTGCGTATGCTCCATGCAACCGCTTCGATCATACTTGAAGTGCTGTATTACAGCAGTACGGCAGGCAAGCAGCCCAGCTTGAGTCAATGAACTGCCTGGAAAACCTCTGAAAAACACCTCTATCCCCAGGACGAACAAAATGGAAAAGAAACATGATTCTCCCCCCTGCTCCTTTAGCCCAACACTTCCATCAGCCAAGACCCCAGCCCAGCTGCCTTCACCTCCAGCAACTGGGAGGCGGCAGGGCACAGCCTACAGATGGAAAGCAACGACTCAGCAAAACCAACAGCCAGACTCCAGCAGGTAATTCCTGAGTATTTATTTTAGTTTGCTGCTTAATAAGTATGCCTCGTTATAAATCAAGTATTTTACAGTAATTGCCTCCAATCAACAAACACCGCAAAAGCCGCTGTGTAGACTGATGCTGCTTCGTAACGGAAATGAGTCCCCTGGCAACAGACACGACTCTCCATGACAGCGGGGAGCTGCTGTGCCCCAAGGGTCTGCCTGCCACCAGCACCAAACACAGGGCACTCGCCCACCGGAGCGGCTGTCAAGCCACCGCAGAAAAAACCCAACCCAAACCAACACACACTTCCCTCTTAATTTCTTTTCCAAGGCCTTTTTGGGGTTGTCACCCGCTGGTGCTCAGAAGGCCACAGGAACAAAGCCCTGTGTCATGCTTCCCACTGAGAGCATTTTAAAGGTCAGCAGGAACCTGCTGTTCCAGGTTTCTTCCTAGCGGTAGAGCCCCACGATAGAGATGGGGAAGACACTGCCAAATAAGCAAATAAAATACGCATCTTAAAGAATTTCCTTCTTCAAAGGGTTCTGGGTGCTCAAGTGGTCTCAGAAGAACACATCCCTTTGCAGCATACATCACTGGAATTGAAGGTGTCAGAGACAGTTGTTTTATCAACACACGGAGGGAAAAGAACTCCGACGAAGGTCTATGGTAAGCAGGTTTCAGAACAGACCTTCAGACTGCACTTGAGCTCTGACAGAAAACGCTCTCATAGCCACGGGGCCGTTCACCCTGGCTGTTTCTGTAACCTTTTTTCACAAGGTCAGAGACCCATGCAAGAAGGGCCTAAGCAGAGCTCGCCATGCCCTCCAACTATTCCCTGGCAGCCACCCCAAAGGCAACAAATAGTTTTCGAAAACAGAAGGCAAAGGCAGTTCCTGTTTCCAAAGTCAGAAGGCTGCATCTTTTGAAAATGCATCAGCCTGTACGGAAAGGTGTCAGGAGAGGCTGAACACCACCAGAACCACACTTGGTAAGGCATGGAAGAACGGGACAGCCTGTCTTCAAGAGCTCCATCATAATCTGAGAGACTGCTGAGGTACATCACCACCACCCTCCCCTTCCCAGGACAGACTGAGCACTGGAGCTGGAACATACCTAGAAGAGACATGGAGGGAAAAAAATTTAAAAAACACACTTCTAAGATTTTGATCTTGGTTCTGTTTTTTTCAAGAGATACTAAAGCAGAAATTCTTGTATAAATCATATCAGTACCCAAGTATATGTTTCGCAGAGCCAAGACCAGTGATGGCATCTTCCCCGCAGTTTTTGCCACAGAAATCCTCCTGGACTTTGTTCCAAATCCCATTTGAGGAATTATCTCTTTATGCTTCTTCGTTCAGTTCCCGCTCCGATTTTTGAAATGACAATCTCATAAAACAATGTCTTAGAGACATCTGCTATGATACAAGAATACACACCTACTCTGTTACAGAGTCAGTATGTGGAACAGTGGATACGAAGGAGATTAAATAAGGAGCACACGTATCACTTCTAACCTAGTCCCCTCTGGCACTCATTCCCTTTAATCCTTCTCTTTCAGGCCCCTTCAGCATAGGGAAACCCCATTTACACTGGGGTGTTGGCATCACCTGGTGCCAATTTTAACTGAATCACAGCCAGGCACTTGGCACTTCAGGCACAACATGTGCAACCTCCAAATACCACATCCTGTATGTTGTAGCCTACATGTGGCTGCCTTCTTTTGTACAGTCACTTGATCAAACATCTTTTCCACTAAGGAAAACATTATTTCTGTTGCACTTAAGAGTGGCTGCATTTAAGAGGGAAATAATCATTGCTAACAGCGTGAAAAAAAAAAATAATCAGATGATGCACTTACAGAGCAAATTATTATGAATTCTGTAAAGAAAGGAGAAGGAGGGAAATCACAGTATTTGGGGGAAAGAGTAGAGATCCTGGAAAAAAAAACAACTCAGCTAATAAAGTGAAGCAGTTCCAGTCATTTAGAGCTTTAATTTCAACACAACTGAATAATTCTCAGTCCTACATGTATCTCCAAGTACCCAGCCAAAAGCTGACATTTGACAATCACTTTGGTTAAAATGCCATCTTCCTCCCTTGTTGCTGCATAAGAAAAACAGCAAACCACCACACATGAAAAATGTCACACCATCAAGAGAGAAGAAAAACCCCAAGCTAGCACAGAAGCCTACTGTAGAAGTATTGGCGAAAGCAGCATGCAACCTAACCAGATAAATATCACATTTTGTTGCTACCTCTGAGTGATGTTTTGCAACCAGCTGAAGCCAATTCATGGCCGCCCTGCTGCTGGGGAAGGCAGTCTCCCCCGAACACACTCCCACCCTCTCCATGGTGTGTGCCCAGAGAAGCATCCTGCCCCACCAAGACAGAGTTGGGTGGGCAGCAAGGCAGCACTGCCCCTTGTAACACCAGCGAGCTTAAACCTGCTCCAGCTGGTCTTGAAGCCACGCTCCCTTTGGAAAACGCCTAAGGCATTGCTCCTACTCCACAGGAGCCTACAGGATCCCACTGCCGCTCCCTGCAGAATTCATTGTCCATACTGGGGCCTGGCTGCAGCTTTCCACATGCCACCCAACACCCCCCTTATTTTGGCAGCTCCCTGTAATTCTTGCCTTCTCTTTGTGGCCACCTCCTCTTCCCCTCTCCACTGGCCAGCGGGCAAACTTCTTCCTGCTCCCTTTTTTCCATCGCAGAAGGCAGGAATATAACCAAGACATCAACAAATCAAACCTTCCTGGGCAAGCAGGTGAAATTTCCCAGTGCTGTAGGCAACCCGTTGTTTGATCCACAGGCAGTAGGAGAGGGGGCTGCTGTTGGTAGCTCTGGCATTACATTCCTCAGCAGATAGCAAGCCACATCTAAGATCTTACAAGTTCTGACAGCAAGCAGGTAAGTAATCAGACACTGCAGAAGTCTTAACATGGCTGGGATGACAGAAAGCAGCAGCCGTCAGAGCTCCTCTCCTCGTGCACAAATGAAACAGCAGAGGAGGAGCACCCCGTGCCCCTCGCCCTGCCCAGCTGCACGCTGGCTGTGACCAAGCTGCTCCAGGCCCCTGCGCACGTGGACAGACAGCGATTTCACAGCACAAATCAGGCAGGTGCAAAACTCTTCAGCTAAACCCAGGTTTGTACCAATTCAACCTGTAAGTCCGTAGCTGGCCATTAAAATTGCTGTAATGGATACATATGTCCACACAGGGGTCTGTATTTCTTTGCAACAGGCTTTCGAGCTGACAGCAAACTAGGAGAACTTGGCTATTGAGCTGCAAGCGTGAAAGCCCTGTTTCTGGAGACGATGCTCCCTCAGTCAAACAAACAGAATCCATACACTTTCCACGTGCAGAACAGTACATGCAACTTCATGTTTTAAGATCTTCTTTTATATTTATTCACACTTCTCTCAACACTTTTGTTATCTCCGCTCCTTTACCACATTATTCTCTCTTGTATTTTTGTATGCCTCTCCTGTTTTTATTTCCCAGCTTTACTACATGCTTTACTATTATTGTTCTCCTGTAACTCTGGCCCCAGCAGTTTCTTTAAAATCTGTTTTGGTTAAACTGATTGATGTCAATAAGGACACTCTGAAATTCATCTTTCAATCTAGGTACATCCTAAATCAAATTACACTAAAAATAAACAATGCATAACCACAAATTTCAACCACTGGAAATAAGAGTCTTGTCCAAACCACTGCATTTTTCATTTTCCTGACTTATCACAATTCCGTCTCATTCTCAGTCTACTCTCTCTTCCAGGAACCACTCTTCTCCCATTATTCTCCTGTTAGACACTTTCCTACCCACTTTCTAAGACGACACTAGCACTGACCAAACTCACAACTTCTGCTGCACCAATGAGCATTTATGTATCTGCATTCCTCCACTTCCTTGTTTCAAGAGCCAACAGATTTGTTGTCAGAGGGATAGGAAAGGAGAGGAGCAAAACTATGAAGCCGGTCTTCCCTTTCTGTTCGCTAACAATGCCAACGAGATAAAACAGTGAAGAAATTTAACACGGGTTATAAAACAGCAAGCATTAAAAACAGCTAAAGTTTAAAAACTCAAGTGCATGAAAAGTTTCATTTCCCTTTTGTCAGTTCCTCTTCTAAGCTAGGTAGTTTAGGCTTTATTTCTTAATTTAATTAGACAGAAAGCAAGTACATGAAAGTTGCTGGATGGCAGCCATTGAGAGGAACCCTGTATGTAGACTTCTCAGTTTGTATTTTTAAACATCAGTCAGATTAAGTGTGAAGTCTGGTTCCTCCGCGCATGTTTGATGAAGGCAATCGCTAATGCATGTGGAAAGTATTTCTAACCACAGTGGTGCCTGAAAACAAAGCAAGCTAGTGCACTACCTTTCATACTCCACAGTCAAATTTTAATGCAGAGACTGTCAGACCCAAGTAATTCCTATCCTCCCTTTCCACGATCGGTACACAAAGCACTACCTACAAATATACAAGGTGGACTTTTTTTTTAATCACTCACTGACATTTGCATTGGTTTAGTGGACAAATTTATACTGAACAATCCAAATGACATCAGCTTAACAATGTGCTCCAATGTGCAAAGACAACAAAATGTCTATTACAAAATACTTCTGTATAAAATATTAATATTCACAGAGGACACTTTTGAACTGAAAGGTTATTTTCAATAATTAGCAAATCAGTGTTGTATAAGCTTGGGCTTTTAATCAGTGTTGTTGTAATTGATAAAGTATACTTTTTGTTGCTAAAATATGACAAAATTAACTTCGTATGTGCACACATCAAGGTAATATGAAAGATCTACCTGGGGTTACCAGCTTTTCTTTTGACATTAAAGTACTGCAAGATTATAGAACTGCCCCTATCTCTAGCACACTCAGCTTCAGCAAGCCTGCACCAGAGTTATTCCAGGTTCTTTATACAAGTTCTCATACCAGGTGAAAGTGTGTAAGTTTCCTTTCCTTCCTATTCTGCAACAGCTGAAGAACAGACAGATATCCAGCATCATACTCATACACATATCCTATGCACTTGTTTTCTCCTTAGAGCTATAATCCCAAATTGGAAAATCACTGCAGCTGAAGTCCATCGAAGAAACAATGCCGCTTTTAGAGGGCATGTTGTATCTGTGGCATTGGCCAGACTTGAAAACACCAGAGGTGCGGCAGCCCTGGCTTCTGTACAACCCAAGGGCAATCAGGAACACCTTTTATAGAGAAACTTATCTCAGCGCTGACTTGTAAAGAATGAAGTCCAAGGGAGAACAGGCCCCCCACCCCCCGCCAATCCTGGCTGTGGCTTTGTAGCCATCAAGTTGCATGGGGGTGGGTAGGAGCCTTCCTCACTGCAAGGCCTACGCAGAGCCTTCGTGCTTGGATTTTTTCCTTTCACTAGGTATCTTTACATAAGACATCTAGGGAAAAAGGGTCCATCTAGAGCATCACCGGTCTCCAGCAGATGCTCCAGGACACTGTTTGCTGCAGGCGTCCCATCGTATTCACCAGCCCCATGTAAGTGTCACAGATAAGACATCTAAGCCAGCAACAGACATCTGCATTTAGGCATCCCCACCCGTGGCCTCGCCACATGGGGTAAATCATCAGGAGACATGACTCAGAAAAATCCCGAGCAAGTGAACAGAGAGGGATTTTAAAACTCCAGTTTGGGAATTGTGCAATTTTTTCAAATTTAAATGCACAGCAAACAGTTTGAAGAGAAGTTTGATAGGAAAATGTAGCAACAGCATTTGATTATCTGTTATGCCCACCCCTTGGGTCTGACGAATCTTCCACTGCATTTTTCTGGTCTTCAAATGAGACCTTCACAAGACAGAACACCTGAGACGCCCAACTTTTAACAAAAAGACCATATACAGAGAGGGTTCTTTTTCTAACACTAACAAGGAGCAAGAACCAGAGCATTTCTTTTTCTATGGATCAAACAATACAAAATGCAGGACCACGGTGAATAAAGGTGATTGCTATCCTCACTCACTGCTGGCTGCCACATCCTTTCAGGCTGGTTATTTTTTCTGCTTCTTCATCAGAGTTACCTTCGCCAAGAAAAGGGTCTCTGAAAAGAAAACAAAAACTGAGCAACAAATAACTTTCCTCCTCCCCTAAACGTGGCTGTATCTTACACCATGATTATTTCTGAAGTCTTGAATATCGCCACTTCAGTGTTGGAACAAATCGCTTCTGAGGAAGGAGCTCAAGTGGAAAGAAGCAAAATTATAGGTAGCAACAGTTTTGAGACTACATGAACAACGTGTTTTCATATCCCAACTTACACCTGAAAAGGAGGAAGAAGGGAAGGTATTTCTTTTAAAACAATGCCAACAAATGGATCCTTGGTACAGCCATACTCTCTTTCCATACTACTGCTTGCCTCTAAGTGATGGGCAAAAGTGGAATTTTGCTGGCTTGATCCAAGAAAACAAGCTTCCTCCTTCCAGGGGTATCTCCCTGAACACTCTGCAGCTGCTACACAAAGGTCTTTGAGCTTCTCTTCCTATCCTTTTCCTGAAGGGGGACAGGAACCTGCTCTTGCAAGACTGGAAGAGTACAGCTGAAGAGAATATGGAAAAAAGTGAAAAGAGCTTCAGTTCTTTTAATTAAAGAAATTTGTGGCGAGAGAAAGATTGAAGCAGTGTCAGTTAAACCTAATGATGTGGAAATATTACTGATGGTATCAGAAAGTGCCAACTTGACTTGAGATGCACTTTCCTCTTTAACATGCCCAAACCCAAGATGATTCTCAAGAAGCTAAGCACTAGAAACACAGGCTTTGTTCTTCCCTAAATTTGTTTGGAATCTCTGAGGGGAAAAATTCTTTGGCAAGCCATCGGTACCTATTCCTTGTTCTATGGTTAAAACAAAATTGGACTCAATTTGCTTAGATCAAAAGATCCTGAGCCACTCCCAATGCAAGCAAGTCCAACTTTGAAAAAACGCGGCTCAAAGTGTTCTCATGGTTAGAGGTACAGAATAGCTTTCAAACAGTAATTACAAATCTAATGCTAGTAGCTGCTAGAAAACTGTTTTCACAAACATCTTTCCCTGTATTTCAGCCCTTGTCTGGCAAATACTTACAAGCATAGGTCCACAGCACCTCAACATCACAGCCAAGAATAAACACTTTCAAGACCAAGCACCTTTACCATGACCCCAGAGAGCCTTATGCATGCATGCTCATGAGACTATACATGTGTGGAAAATTAGTCATGTGCACAAGTCTTTGCATGGTGAGGTCCACAGACTTATCACTGCTTGTTACAAAAAAAATGTTAAAAATGTCAGTTATGCAAAAGCACAAACAAGTCTTTATCTAAATGTTAATGTTTTTGGGTAAAATTATTTCAATTTTTCTTAATACATCAGTAGCTTTGGGGTTTTTTGCTAGGATATAATCTTCACACTGCCAAGAGACAATAAATAAATTAAACAGAAAGGAAAAAAAAAACCAACACACAAAAGAACCACCATGTAGTCTAATTTCAATGCTAACAAGAAATGGAGAAATTTAAACAGCAGAAGCTGAAATAACATGTTTTGTTCTTTCCACTTTACACAGTAACATTTGAGTATAACGTAAATACTGCTGTGTTTTATGAATATTTAGTGATCTACACCAATTTTATGAATTAACTGGAAGATACAGACTGCTTTTCTGCAAAGAAATGAAAAACCTTCAGAGTTCATTATTTGGTAAAACACTAACTCTGAAACTCCCTTTTGTTTGCATCCAGCCGAGAAACCAGCTTACTGGCTTCCCTGGTGACATCGTTTGTGACTCAGGCTACTTCTCAGTAAAACAGCCATCACCAGCCCCACACTGACTAAATGCTTTACGATGTCTGTGTACCTGTATTAAAACTCCCCTCTGGCTCTCAGAGGCGAGGAAGCAGGCAAAGCAAGACGCTGGGCTGAAGCGCTGAGTCAGCATTTTGCCTGCAGACACCCCAAGCCAGTCCACCGGCATGCAGCAACCGACACAGCAGCCAGTGCCATCAGAGGACACAAGGGGGAAAAGAAACTCAGAAAGTGGTACAGGACCCGACTCAAAACCCACTTACTCCTGCTGGCTTCAACAGACACTGAATGGGACTTCAACAAACAGAACAGGAAGACGTGGAGAATTTCAGGGAACTGACCTCAAGGTGGGAAATACCAGTACAGTCACTTCTTACAACACACATGGTCGCAAGTGCTTCTGACAACAGACATGTACATACCCTCTTCTCCACTAGCCTTTATTTTCTTATCCTCCTGTCACTGGAAGGACCTACTGCAAGCATATCACCAGCAGCATTAGCTTTTTGCTCACTCTCCAGGCGTGCACTCAAGAGAGCCGTCCATACACAGGATGTACGGTTGCGATATCTCCATACCACCACCTACCTACTGCTACAGAAGAGAAAGGGGCTCATCTGAGGCAACAGAACACAGGGCTAAGAAAGAACGGGAATACAAGAACTGTTATTTCACATGTGCAGCTATGTGTTAGCACAATGTACACCAGTTAATCTTTCCACAGTAAGCTCCTAAACACTTTCACTCTCTTTGCATTGTTATTATACAGGTTTGTTTCTATTAATAATTACCTTCCCATGAGGGCAGCACACAGACTTTCTCCATTGCCAGTGCTGGTGCTTTAGAATTCCTGCTCCAGGTCTAAACACGCTGGACAGATTACCGTCCCCCCAAGGATGTCAGGACTGGTACAGATATCTGTTGCACATATCTGGATCTTACAAAATAAATTACTGCTTAATCCTGCTCCCTTCCCCACATTACCTCATGTAGCCTTTATAAATTTTGGATCTTTATCAAAGTAACCTTGATTGCAAATAACAGTATCTTTTTAAATATTCCTTGCTTATTATGTGCAAGAAAACAGATAGAGCAGACATAACAGACAAGTTTTTTTTCACACTAAGCAAGACACCCACAAAGCACCAAATGAGTTTACTATAAAGGCAATGCTTGCTCAGAAACATAGGAGAAAATGGTGTACAGCACAGGACATACAGCCACAGTAGCATATTCCTAGGTCAGGACCTCATAAATCAGTTTCAGCTAACAATAAAAGGTTTATAGGGGATTTGTAAATCACAAAGAATGAATAGGATCCTGGCCTCTGAGCAAGGCTTGGTAAATTAATTTAAGATGGCAATCAAGAGCAAATAACGTAACACTAACATTCCACGCTACAATCCTTACCCCAAGTTTGAAAAAAGAGGGTTTCCTCTGCTGCCAGGAAGAGGGGAGGGGGAAAAAAAAACAAAAAAGACACAGAGGAAGGGACTTCGCCACCTCATTGGGGATGAGAGTGTTTTTTTGATAGCTGAGAGCTGTGGAATCAAAATCTCAGTGCTGTTCCTGCAGATTTCTCACATTCTAAAGCCCTCTCTCCCAAACACGGGGTCACAGCCATTCCCCACCTTCAGTTTTAGAGGCAGAAAAGATGCTCCTTTCCTATCATGGCTGACAGACATAATGCTGAAAATAACAAAATACTTCACCAGACTTTTTTTTTTTTTAAAAAAAAAGCTGTACCTGCCAGTGCTTACGAGTGGCGGGTACCCCGAAGCTAGCACCGAAGATGCTTCGCTCTCTGCACCAGCGGCCAAGCCAGGCAAACACCAGCACACCACTTTCAGCACCACCATTACAGGAAGTACCACGGAGACTTTATTCCACCGAACAACAGGCTGGTTACCGCTACCGTCCTCCATTTTCGAGCCCGAGTAACCCACCTCCCGGCTCCCGCACGCCGGGCGCGCCCAGGGGAGCGGCGGCCGGGGGCTGCCGGCGGCTCCAAACCGC
>Ga0065711_1037867_pt1 | contig 19398 bp, 16 predicted proteins | sample Hoacrofraction12_FD_59098 | JGI IMG/M metagenome (GOLD analysis project Ga0065711, IMG submission 59098) | Hoatzin crop microbial communities from Cojedes, Venezuela - Epithelial fraction 12 v2 (version 2) | ecosystem: Host-associated > Birds > Digestive system > Esophagus > Crop | place...
GACGGAGCACTGGAACAGGCTGCCCAGGGAGGTTGTGGAGTCTCCTTCTCTGGAGATATTCAAGGCCCGCCTGGACAAGGTCCTGTGCAGCCTGCTGTAGGTGACCCTGCTTGGGCAGGAGGGTTGGACTAGATGACCCACAGAGGTCCCTTCCAACCCCTACCATTCTGTGTGATTCTGTGATTCTGTGAGTCTAGCAACCAAAGCAGAGCATTGTCTGGAGCACTGTGAGGATCTGGGACTCTCACCTTTGGACCTTTGGCAATTTGCTCTGACTTTCTAAACCGTTTGCCTCAGCTGCTTGCTACAGACTATATAAATGGAGGTCTAAATCAGAAGGCTCATTCTCCCTCTGAGGCGGTAGGGAAGAGGTAAAAAGGGGAGGGAAGGAAAAACAGGAAGAGAAAGAGTAGCAAGAGGGTTCAGGGCTCACCATGGGCCCTGTGCAGCTCTTGCTGCTCTTGCTGCTGCTCAGCAGTGGCGTTCTCACACGTAAGTACTGCCTTTTATGCTAGTGCTTTTTGCTGCTTTATTTATGAACCTGTGAAAACAAAAATAATACAAAAATCAACAGGACAGTGGCTCATAGAATTAGAGAGGGTAAGTGTGGCAAAGATGTAATCTCTTCACTTTGTGGGCTGTACAATCGTAGAAAAAGTCACAAATGTTGCCTGGGGTCTTTTGATTAGATTTAATGTAGCTTGGAGATACCACACAGATTTGTCTCAGCTGTTGCTAACCTAGTTTGCAGCGAGTGTGAAGATGGAGAGCAGTAAAGCAAAATGCATTTGGCAGGCAATACTGACATTTAAAATACAACTTTGTGTTAAAGGGACAGAGTCATCAGTAGTAGTAGTAAAAGAAGTAGGCTGGTAGAGTTTTTTTTCCTAAGATCAGAAAAGTCAGCCTAGATCAATGTGGTGCTGTGGACTGTGAGCTATCCTTGCTTCCCAAGAAGTGGCTTTTTAGAATATGACACTTTGTGTTAGTTAAGACTTCAGGAGCCTTAGGGAGGAAAGTGAGTCTAGGGCCAATTATGCAGGTCTGGTTTTATATGCAGATCGAATTCATCATAAATACACCTCTGTTGAACTAATATTCTGTTGTTGACACACAATTTTAAAGGATGCTCTTGTTTCTAATGGTCATTAATGTTACTGCTGTTACTATTGTAATAGTTATACTACTGTTGCTATTGCTGTTACTATAACTGATGTTACACTCTATTTCTATATAGTGGTCAACCTTAGAATTCCCAGAATGAAAACTTGGAAAGTGTGCAGAGAATGTTGTGAAAAGTGATGGAATTCATGTGTAATATCCCAAAGAATGACATAGCATCAGATGAATGCAGCAAATTTTGATTTGATTTGATTTGATTTGATTTTGCTTTTATTTTAAGTAGACTCATATGGGACATACCCAAGACAGATTGGAGCAAATTATTCTTCCTGACTTGAATAGGCTTCCAATCAGTGTCCTTTTCCTTCAAAGAATGAACTCTTAATAATCAGAAAATATTTAATAGCAGAGAATTGTAGTATTCTCAAAGTTGTCCTTCTTTAAATATACAAAAAGCAAAATATAGCCATTCATCCATTATGCAGTGTTTTTGTGTGCTCAAATAGACTAAAATTTTGAAGCAAACCGTGCTGTATGGTACATTACATCTGTCTACCTCTGTATTTTGTGTCCATCATTTATAAAGTTTAGATTTCATGTAATATAGAGCCTTTAAAAATACTTACTATTCTAGAAGCTGATCATTCTCAGTTTAAATCAAAATAATTTAATTCAGTGACTTAAAGATCTTATTCTGAGGACTTAGTTCACAATATCAAGGCAGCTACTGTAACTCCCTTAAGATTTGACTCTGTATTGTCAGTGTTAATAGTAGCTTTATTTACAGCAGCGTGCCAAACTACATCAAAAATTGGTATGAATTATAAAAGTCTTACAATGAAAATGTAGTATGTCCATTTATATTTCCATAACCTGTACTTTATAGCTAGAAACTGCTTTTCAAGCCTTTAATTCTTGTTTTTGTTCTTTACAGAAGAAGAAACACCTGAAAGTGGAAACCCAGGATGTTCAAGTAACTGATTTCTTGCATCTGCTTTTGTTATCTTATGTTGCTGTATTAACTGAATACATATTTGAAAGCTTCACTTTTCCTATTCGATAAATCTCTTCCTCTGAAATAAGTGAAACAAAAGTGATGGCAATATTCTGAAGTTTTTATTGCCATTTATTTTAGGTATTTAATTATCCATAAGGCTTGGCTCAAAGAATTTCAAAAGTTTCCTAAGATCAGAGAAGCTGAGATTCAGTTTCTAAACTTTTAGAAAAGCTCCCATTAAGAAACTACTTTCCACTGTTTTGTTGACTTCTTAATTCTCAGGTGCAAGTTTCTTAATCTAGGAAACCCTGTTTATCAGATGTGAAGCTTTAGCAGTGAGATTATGTACATTACACTTTACCATGGGCTGAATCTCACTTCTCATTTACCCTTCACAGAGGCTGCTAAACCCACAGAACTGCACTTGGATATCTAACTAAATACCTGTAGAATAAATAATCAACTCTGTCAGCAAGAACAGCAATTTCTTTAAACCAGGACTCAGGAAATGCTGACTTTATGCCCTGTCTTTATAATGAACTCTGACTGGCCCTGACTGCTTGGTTAGATACATAATGTTCCACCACAGGGTCAAAGTACCGAATGGGTTGTTTTGTTTGTCCCTTTGGATCTTCGGGATTTTTTTTTTCTTCCCTCGTTGGATACTTCAGCACCATCTCCAGGCATTTGGGTTTATTTCAGCTGCCTAAACCAACTCAAAGACTTCTGGGCTTCATTGCCAATTTCTTGTGTATTTTTGATATCATAAATTATTTGGTATTTGCATTTCTAATCTTATCATTTCCCTATTCCTTTTCAGTTTATTTCTGTTTAAAAGAAGGAAATGAAGCAATAACTCGCCTTTTGGCTTTAGCATAGTAGATACTGGTGTTGCAAAAATTTCTGAGAATGTACAGTTAATCAATGTTATAGTCTAGCATAGCCAAAAATGACAGAGATAGCACTGGATTTTTTTATAGCAGTTAATTTTAAGGTTAATTAGATAATTCAGTTTTCAGATGTTTGTAACATGCTGATTACTGTATGATAGCTAGTATTAATTATATTAATTCTGTTTAGCAACTACATTAAAATAGTCTCAGTTATAACACTAATAAAGTATGTAAAGCTTTTAAAAGTGATAGCCCAAGGAGGAAATAAGAGATTTATAGAACTATTCTGTTTTCCTCTCTAAGTATGAAATTCTGTGATATAAAGGGCAAGATAATGTTGCCATTGGCCTCTGACATGACATTTGTTTTCTAAAAGAGGAGGAGTAAGCTATGTTCATGGCAGGTATAGGCAGGCAAAATCACACAGGTTTGATGATGGCCGTGTGGGTTTACACCGAGATGAGTTTAACTCTTTTTTCTATAAAAGTAGATCAGGATTCTAATATGTTCAGACAGTCACAAATAAACATAGAGGAGCAATTTCGGAAACTGCTATTCACTCAGCATCACAACAGCATGACAATCCCAGTGAGCTGCTCAGTCTAAACAGAGGGAACAGTAGCTGCTGGTTCAGATAGACCTGAGCTGCTCTAACACAGACACTTGAAATGCCTGATCATCATATGTTTAGTTTAACACGATGTCTGCGGTTAGAATGAGAGTGAATTGGAATTGAGGACATTGGTTGGCCTACATTATGCATTCCAGACACCAAAAGAAGATCTTATATCCCTGTATTTGACACTGAGACAAAATATTTTTAATTCGTGTCTCTATTACCACGTTCATTCCTGCTTGTAGGATTTAAAATCACAGATGAATTGGCTCTGAAAGCAACAGGAACAGATTAAACACAGGTGAAATTCATGCCTTTGAGGAAGCACATTAGGTTTTGGGGCTTCCTTTGATAAAAAGAGAAACACCTCTGCAAATACTTCCTCCTGCCTTATTCTTACTCATAACTTAGTGCTTTCGCCTTGTTCTGGGTGCTCTTCATGTAACTGAAGTTTAATTCCATTTAAAAGAGTCTACTCTAGCAAAATTTGCTGATCTAATAAGTGAATTAGACCAGATTGTATTTCAGGAGAGTCTGGGGCAGAAAGATACTCTGTAGATTCAGATGAAATGGTATTGAGGAATGCTAGTTTTGGTGTTCTGTCCCTTTCTGTGTTTATTTGCTGTTAGTCTCAGTCATGTGACTTAGATAAGCAGCTCCTTACATTTGACTTATGATGGAAAAATCTGAGCTGAAATGAATCGTTTTATTACCAATTTGAAAACTACCATTTGATTGGTTTAATTTAGAAGCAATAGGGTAATTTTTAAAACAGTTTCACATCTGAAGTTTTCTACTGTTTTTATCATTAACTTTAATGGGGCATGGTTTGAAGGCCAGATGGGGTCCTGTTGTCAGGTCTCATCAAACAGAATAGCAGACCCCAAAACTTATGTTTCCTCCACCAAGTTTTGTCTTACATTTCAGAAAGTATCCAACTGACGTAAAGACATTACTTCTTTCTCTGAAAGATATTCTGTAAAAGAAAATAGTGGGAGGGCCCTCATGCTTCCTGTATGTGTGGCATTCATTTTAGTTACACCACACTAAGTGTGTATTGTAAGGATCTACATTTGCATTTCCTACCCAAGTCATAAAAGCACTGTTGTGTTCCTAATTGCAGAAGATGCAACCAGATTTAAACACCTCAGAAAATATGTTTACTTATACGAAGCAGAAACGTCAAATGGGATCACGGGAACAGCAGATTCTCGAAGCGGTTCAAAGATCACTTGCAAGGTAGGGAAAGAGGAGTAAATACAACCCATTGGGACTGTATAACTACTAAATAACATGGGAGCTGGAAGCTGAGGAACGTCCTTCAGTGTTTTTCCAGTCAAGGAAAGGCACATGTTGAGAGTCCTGAAGATAAGCCCATGCTGTCCTAGATAGAAGGCACTGAGGATGACAGAAGTCCTTCATACCACTGTACCAGTGCATTTCCATCCTGATCTGGCTGTACTTTTACACAAGAGAGGGGGAAGACCTGGTAGTTCAGTTTTCCTTAGCTTCCAGGCTGAGTCTACCAATGTTTATCAAACAATTCTAGAAGTTGAACTGAGACAGCTCATTGATGCCCTAAAGACTACTTGATAGCCCCTTGATGGTAACAGTCAAGCCAGGATCAGGGCTGTAGGAGTAGAATGTCCCCACGTTCCTCCATCTTGTTTGTTCCCATCATGGGTGTTTTTTTTTTTCTGAAAGGGAGTAACTGGGGAAAATATTTTTTGTTTAGCACACACTGTTCCGACAGAGTCTAAACATTGATCAGTGTAATGACTCACGTTTTCTTACAATTCTTCTAGTACTATATGTTTTCAGAACAAAAGCTGTTTGCCATGTGTATAGCATATTTCATGCCATTAGCCAAGCAAATACCTGCTTTCATATCTTCTCCCTGAACTTACCTTAAGCTATTTAGAGTACTTTGGAATCTTTCCCAACAGCTGCCAGCAGGGTGATTCTGACACTTTACAAAACCCAAGGAATACCGTATTTTCAGAACTGTAACTGGATGATCCTGGAACCATAAGAATAAAAAAGGATAAACATATCATGTTTGTATTTTCAGGTTGAACTGGAGGTGCCACAGCTGTGCCACTTCATCCTGAGGACAATGCATTGCTCCCTGAGGGAGACATTTGGTGTTGACACTGAGGGGAGGGCCATGCTGAAGAAGTCAAAGAACTCTGAGGACTTTGCAAATGCCATGTCCAAGTAAGCAATATCAATTATTATCAATACTTCTACCCTTAACATGGAGCAGGCTGCAATGTTACAGTCTACTCTATGTTTTTCTAGGAATAAGACACATTTCATGATAACATGGTAGATTTATAAGCTGATTCCACAGCAAAACTCTCCCTGATATAATTTAGGGCTAACTTGAACTTTTGGGTAGTCCCCTAAAATATTGTTGCAAGTGGAATGTTCTGTCTGGTAAGCAAATTCTCAAATGGCTGTGTGCAGCCATTTTAAGATAATTTTCTTTTGCTGACATAGTACAAAGACTGTGCAACAGAAAGGCATTTAAGACCGAAGTCCAGATTTCCTATCACAGTCTTTAATGACATATGCAACTTATCTTTTCCTTACTTATCTGCTTCCGTAACTTATTGCTACTACTCCCTCCACCCAACTAGTCTCTACCGCTCACGCATGTTTTACTCATGCACCTTCGTGCTTGTTTCAGTGCTTCAGTATCCACTCCATCTTGTTTCACAAGCCATGGATCTCAAACCAACTTGAGACAGTGTTAAAGTTAGTTTTTCAGAAATCAAGGTTTTATTTAAAGACTGAAACTAATAGAGAATCCTTACCATCATTTTGTAGCCTATTGCAGTAGTTAATAATTGCCTCGTTCTGAAAATTTACTTATCTCCTCTCTAAATTTGTGCAATTCCAGCTTCCGGCCATTGCTCTTGATATTTGCTTGTCCTTAGATGACGTAGTCTGGTGATATCAGAATGTCCTTGGTTAGAATTTTGCTGCTTTAATAGTAGTACTCTCTAACAGTAGCAAAAAGTTGAATAGTAAAAAAAGCGAGTAGTAAATAATGATAGACCAACATAAACATGCTTTAGCTATAGCCCAGCGCTTTATCGATAACATATTCTTCACTGGGTGGCTTTAACGTGATTTCATGCTAATGTTGGGGTTTTTTGGGGCAGGCATGAGCTAAAATTCAGCATTCAGGATGGAACAAAAGTCAAGCTGTATCCAGAGAAGGATGAACCTCTGAATGTACTGAATCTCAAGAGAGGGATCATCTCAGCTCTACTTGTGCCAACAGAAACAGTAGAAAACGTAAAAACAATTTCAATGGTAGGTGTTTTGAAAGCATTCCCTTTATTTTCTTTAACAAATGGAAGAAACCTCACCTAACAGAATTACTCCTGAACATGATTTTCAAAAGACCTGGAAATTCAGATGAGAAAGGATGCCTTTCAGCTAGGTCAGAAAATGTCTGACAGCATGAACAGACATAGATTTCTTTCTTCTTTCCAGGATACTGTATATGGAAAGTGTGACAGTGAAGTTGAATTCAAATCTAGAAAAGGAAATGTTGCAGAAGATATTTCGATTAACAGGGACCTGAAAGCCTGTGACAACTTCAGTCCCATCAGAGATTATGTCAGCCCTATTGCCATTGTAAAGGGACTAGTAAGTATCCCATTAAAAATTACATGATATAACATTCTTCACTACATCACTTAAAATAATAAACTACTACAACAACTGAATTTTGTATTTATCTTCTAAAAGCTTAAATAGGTTTACTGCACCCTTGCATTAGATCATACTGTGGTTTTGTTTGCAGTCAGTACAGAAAAACAGATGTAGAGAAAGTGTAATTACCTTCTTTCATGTTGTTCTCATTATTTTTTAAAGGAGACCTTTTAACAGATGCAGTTAATACTATTGGTTACGTGAGAACCCATCACATCAAATCAAAATTTTTAGTTTTGTGGGTCAAAATTTTGAACATTCCAATTTCATGTAAAACACGTAGTCCACCAAAAGCCTGATGTGTGTATGATGTGCAGTAGGAGAGGGCTCTAAATGCCCTGAAGTAAATGGTTTGACATGCTGTTCAGGCTACCTGTTAATCCACAAGGATCAAATGCACTTGCTTGTGTGAATATTGGCAGATTTCTTCCTCATATCAAGGCATCTGCTTTTGAGTGTTTTCCCTCAAAAAGAAAACAATTAGGATTTCATATCATGCTAAAAACACATTTTATACTTTCTGCCACTTCTGCAGCTTGTTGTAGACATTTTTAAAATTTGTATAATAACAGTGACATTACAAAGAGCGTCAGCTGTTGCGAGGAGCCTGAACTACTCTAAATATTACAAACTGGTTTCTATGAAGGAGTCCTTTGTTGTAGGCAGCAGGGGATCAATCATGAAGCAACCACTAAGCCAAACACCTCAGTAAGGCCTGAGGGAAAATTTCAGTGGGATTTTTGCCTGTGAAGAGACTGAGGACTAAAGTTTGATACTGGCACAATTTTGTCTTTGTGTGAGAATGATTCCAGTTATGCACCTTTGTTTCCAATATGCTGTAACTGTTAATATTATAGTAAAACTGTGGCAGCCTTTAAAACTGTTTGTTTCCTATACTATTCAGTAAAATGACTGCCAAACTATTTATTTTACAGAACATGCCATTATCTACCCTTCTAAAGAGCACTCAGTTCTGTCATTACAACATTGATGCAAAGAAAAGGCATATAAGAGATGTTGTCTGTAGTGAAAGACACCTGTTTCTGCCTTCCTCATACCGGTAGGTTGCTCACTATTTATCATCACCCTTTATTTATAAATGTTCATTTTAAATGGTGATGTATCACATTCTGCCCTGACTTCATCCCCACATATGCATTTTGTTCTCAAGAAGGCAGGAGGCATGGCAAGACCCTCAAAAGTACTTAGACTCAACTAAAGCACTGAATTTTTCTTTGTTTGCTAGAAATCGCTATGGTGTGATGACAGAGGTCAACCAGACACTGAAGCTTGAAGATACCCCAAAGATCAACAACAGAAATTTTGATGGAGGTATAGCTGTAGTTCTCAATAAAACAAATACAGGGTCAAAATATAAATACAGGTTAAATACAGGGACAGGTATCTTTTAAACAGTGAGTCACTTAAAGATGCAGTTGAGGGGACTAAATAATTTATTATTTTTAATGCAATTATTTGATCAGTTTAGTCAGGAAAAAGGTTGGTGTATAAAATGGGATAACCTGAAAAGTTTAAAAATACTGCAATTTTAAATAATGGTAGTATTTTCATTTTAATTTTGAAATTTATTCTTTATAATTGAGAATTTTTAATTTACTTGAGAAATAATTTTAATCTTATTGGAAATTAGTTTAATGAACCCTTTTTAGCTAACCATAATGTCTTAAAGCAACTTCTAGCTTCAGCTGCCAAATGTAAACAGTCCATAATTAGTATATGTTTGGTTTTGAAACAACTTTTTTGACATGCAGTTGTTGTCCTAGTCATAACGTATTCCTTCTAAGATATATTCATTAAAAGTTAAAAAAAAGCAAACTATGCTAATATAAAAGGTGTTAAGGAGACATCCTCATGAAATTTTTAAAGCATTTATGCAAATAGGTATTGTTTAAATTTGGGAGAGTTACATTTAATTTCCACTCCATTATTTTTAGAAACTGTTCAGCTGTTAAACTTCAACAGTTATCATATAAAATAATCTATAGAGTTTGTATTTATACTGAATGTGTGACAGAAGTTAAAAATGAACATATGAACATAACTCCTTGATAAAGACACAAAGAGTGCCATTTTTTTAATTGCTAGATGAACTGGAAGAGAAGGGACTTGCACTGGAAAGTACAGATGCCAAATTTCCCAGGCAGGGGGATGCTGTTCTGAAAATCCTTCAGGAATTGCAGATACTTACAGCCTCCCAGCAGAACCAGCAGAGAGCAAGACTCTTTTACAGATTTGTTTCTGGACTGAGAAGTTTACATAACACCACTCTTGGCTCTCTTGTACCAAAGATGATGGAAACTTCAAGGTATGTTACAACAGTTCATTGTGCAAGTACACCACATGACAATGCCATAGCAGATTCTAAAGGTGATGATTTGCTGCAAGTGGTCTTAAATCAGAGGTTGATTAGATGTAAAGAGTGTCTTTCAGAAAGATAAATATCATCAGAATTATCTGGAGAGAGCAATCACGAAGAGAGGGTAAAACCTGTGGCTTTCACATTTTTTCATCAGAAATTCTCAGTTGTTAATTGGAAGTTGAACATTAAATATATGAGAACAGTGTAAGAATTCAAATAGATCTGAAAGTTCTAGCTTTTGATGAAGAACTAATATTGTTTTAATCGTTCCCCCATCAAGTCTTCCAAACTTGCTGGAGAAGCTGAGCCATAAATTAGACGATAACACAGCCCAGTTACAGGGATTTTCTCCCCACCACCATCCCAAGCGTGTATGCCAGATATAATCCTGTGGATATGTTATTATAGCCAAATATCTTTCATGCAGTTTTGCTCAAGGACAATGACTAGAATTCCAAACTCCCGAGTCTTACTTATAGCAAAGAACACAGTTTTGAAAGGAAGATTTTTGGAGACATGGAAGGGCACAATTCTTTGATCTGACCCTGCCATCCACTCCCCACCCTTAGTCTTCTGTCCTAGCTGGACTTGAGTCAATTTACACATACTTTATGCCCTCGGTCTGCAGAGGGACTAGAGCCTCAGTCTGGTTCAATATTTATATTATAATGCTTAAAGTTGTGAAAAAGTTTCTTGTGGAGGAAAAAAGATATGTCAGTGTAATTATGGCATTGTTAATACTTTTTTTCAGACTAATACTGTTTTTCAGAGCTAATCAAGTTATTAAAATAACTTGTAAAACTAAGCAGCTTCTTTCTGATAAGCAATTGTGTGATTTTATTACAGTCATGCATAAACATACATCATTTATATTAAAACTCCTTAATAAACCTGTTAAATGTTTATTTCAAACATGCAATATGCAGCGATAGCTACAAACAGGGAATTAATTAATTGAAGTCATCTCTTTTCCTTTCAGTTCCATCACAGTTCAGGCCCTGACTCAGTGTGGGACTCCAGAGTGCTATGGCGCAGTCCTTCAAATCCTGAGAACTGGAAACGTGAATCCGCTTGTGGTAGACCTGGTCACATATACCCTGGGACTATTGCCTTCTCCAACTCCAAAAAGAATACGGGAAATTCTGAACATGGCCCAGTATCAGCCAAGTAGAGCTACTTTTTATGGCTTGAGTCATTCTGTTACTAAGTAAGTGATGATAGCTTATCATTGTACAAAATAACCTCAAGGAAACATTGCAATGCTTAGAGTAAACCCTAGGAGTAGTCACTTTTTGAGGATTTTTTTGTTATTCTCGTGTATTTGGTCTTTGGGAATAAAAAATAAATAGACATTTCCCATTTTCTCCTTTTGTTTCTAATGTGTTTCTCTGTTTCTTTAGATTCTACAATGAAAAGGTGATTGTGACAGAGGAAATAATAGATGTTGCAGACTTCATGGTATCACTGCTTGGCACTGATTGTTCTGGGGAAGATGAACTCACATACCTCACACTTCGGGTATTTTTATTTCCTTCTTTCCTTATGCAGGCTATTATTTTAAATTTTAGTGCATATATTACTCTATTTCTTTTGGTGGAGAAAAAAATGTTTACCATCTTTCTGTGTTTTCATTACTGACAGGCTATTGGAAACATGGGTGCAGTAATGGAGAAAGCTAAACCCAACGTGAAATCTTTTCTAAAGACATGTATCAGAAACGAAGCTGCATCGCTTTCAGTTCAGAAAGCAGCCATCCAGGCATTCAGGAAAATGACTATTACTGAAGAGGTAAACTGGGTCACAAGAACGAGCATAAACTGTCTTCAGTTCACCTTGACTGTTCACAGAAGTTATTGAATATGCAAAAACATTCCCATTATTTTATAGCTTTGCTATCTCCCTTTTAGCTGTCTGCAGCTTTTTTAGAACTCCTTTAGTTAGTTTAGTTTCCATACACATATCTGAGAAGTTCTGCAGACTTCTGACTTCGTGGGTAGTGTTTCTTTGAGATGCAGTTTCTTTGTATGGATAGTCTCAGTTTAAATGGGAAGTTTGGATCTGTTCCTGTTAGAGTGTCTTAAATGGAGTTCTACTAATTCAAAGGTGGCTTTAACTAACAAATTACTCCAGATTTAAGTGGATTTAACAAAGAAAAAATAGGTCTCCATTTTATACTGGCATTTTGTTGTCATTGTTATTAATAGTACTGGTTAGATTTGTGTTTACATTACAGTGACATTAAAGCACCTCCTACAGAGTGGGTGTTGTTGTACAAAGCACTTCAGCTTAGTATAGAGAAATAGTTTCGATATCAACAAGTTTCTAGTCTGAGAGACATGCTCTTATTTCCAGACAGGCCTTAATGAGTGTGGGAGTCTGGAAACTCCTGGAGTTCATGTCCTCAGATTCAGTTTAATTTAAAGCATTTAACTTGTTTTATTATTATTTATTTTCAAACTATGTTTTTAATTTTCTTGCAGCAGAAGTTTTTGATCACCTTCTTTTCCTAAACTGAATAATCTTTTTTCCAAAATTTGAGAATTTGTCTGCAGACCAGAACACTTCTGATTCCCAACAATCAAAACGCAGTGTTCTAAACAAAAAAGTAACCTGCCAGATAATAGGATAAGAAAATTGGTTTTAATAAAATCATAATTTCTATGACATTTTCTATCAAAAGAAACTTTATCAAAATAGCTTCAATGAAACATTTTTGGTCAGTTACAGAAATAAGGTATAGGAATAGTTATGCAGTCTCCTGAACAAGTTTCATCCTGGAAATTATTTCACCCTATATATTCCCAAAAGAGTTTAACAATATCATCCACTAGCCAGCTCATCAGTGTAAACCTTTCTCTATTTATACAGGACCATTCAGCACTTCTGAAAGCATTCCAAGAAGGGGATGCACCTACAGACAAACGTCTAGCAGCCTATCTCATACTGATGAAAAATCCTTCCCCAAGTGATCTCACAAAGATTTTGAGAGTCCTCACAAAGGAGAAGAACGAGCAAGTGAAAAGCTTTATTGCCTCACACATTGCCAACATCCTAGAATCTGAAGAAGTAGGCATTGAAGGGTAAGTAAAATTTAGTTATATACTCGTGTCCTAGGAAGAACAAAGTTCTGACTGTAACTGCAGTAGTAGTGCATTTTTTCCTTGGTTCTTTTTGTTTGCTTGTTTGTTGTCTTTGTTTGAACAAGCACATTAGCTCAGTAAAACTATGTCTCTGTGAGAGCAGTGCCAGGTTAGAGTCTTTCCCTCAAGTCTTATTTTTACTGTTAATATGTGCAGAGAGCTAGCCATTACAGTCACCTCAGTTGTATGAGTGTCTGCAAGTGCCACAAGAAATCCCTCAACTAAGACTGAGTTTTTGGAATTTATGCTAATCATACTTGCATTGCTATCCTCTTTCCTAGTCTAAAAAGCCAAGTTGAAGAAGCTCTGAAAGGAAACCATGTTCCAACAGCCAAAGATTTCAGAAAATTCTCACAAAATTATCAGATTTCCAAAACAGTTTCTGTACCTGGAATTGATCCCATCTCTGCCAAAGTAGAAGGAAATATCATATTTGATCCAAACGGCTATGTTCCTAAAGAGACTATGCTAAAAACCACCCTGAATGTTTATGGATTTGCCCCAAGCGATATCTTTGAGGTACAGCAATTATCAAAATCTTTTGCTAGTATTCAGATGTTTTCTTTCTCATTTCTGTTTTCTTATAACTGCTTTCTCTGAAAAATGTATTGTTTTTACAAGCTTTGGGAGAAATCTAAAGATCACTATGCTTACAAGGGGATTTACTTTCATTTGGTCTCAATGGGCTTTAGAGCAAGCCATCCGTTATGTGATGTCACTTGCCACTGACTGGATGGCCGACCCTGTTGGAGTTATTAAAGGCCTCAGCTAGGGTGAAATGAACCCAGCTGTAACAAACTGACTTCATGCTAATGAATCATTACTGGCACACTGAAGTACTCATGGTAGATTTTAAGTGAGATACAGCCTATGTGTCGTTTTTCAGTTGGACCTCACCACAGAGATAAAATTAATTGTAAGTCCTAGTATTCCGTATCTTCCCTTAAGAATCATAGACTTGTAGGATACACTTTAAATGCATTGTTTGTTCCCCAGAAAGTCTGTTTGTTGTAAACTCCAAAGCAGCAAGGAAACAGTCTCTAGTTGTTGTATTGTCCTGGTTCATTTCAGCTTGGCTTGGATGGAAAAGGGTTTGAACCAACACTGGAAGCTTTGTTTGGAGAGAAGGGATTTTTCCCAGACACGGCGAGCAAGGCCTTGTACTGGGTTAATGGCAGAGTGCCAGAGAAGGTTTCCAAGGTGCTTTTCGACTATTTTGGTTACTCCCAGGATGCCAAGCAGGATCAGGTACGGCTTGAAAACATTCTCTGCGCAGCACAGCATTCCTGTCTTTACACGATAATTGCAGCAATTCCCTCTTTATTATATGTAAGCCTTCTCCTCTTTTGGTAAGCTAAAATAGAAATCCTTAATGCTGTTTAGCCATTTTTTTTTTTAATTGTATGTGGGAGGGGCCTGTTGTCTGGAGGCAAATCTGTAAGAATTGTCAGATTAGCTGATGTACATTAAGTAAGTGTTTTAGATAGATGTTCTTACAGATTTCTCATAAATCCATTTTACTACTTTCTGACTGTATTTTCAGGATATCATGAAAGGAATAATGCTTAACCTTGAAAAATTGATAAAAGAATTGAGCAACAAGGAAGCTCCTGAAGGAAGAGCGTATCTGAGAATCCTGGAAGAAGAACTTGGGTACATGAAACTCAATGATTTCAAATTGCTGGGAAGCATGGTTTTAAAGAGCATTAAAACTCTTCAGGCTATTCCCGAAATGGTATGTTTCTGATGCACCAATGTGTATTACTAATTTGTGTATTACTAATTTGAAGTTTTTCTACAGGATTTTTTTAAAATTTAGGTTGTGTTTATCTATGATGCAAAGAATGGTTATTCAAGACCAGCATGAAAATAAAACTGTTTAAACTAAAATGTCTAGGTTTAGTCTGAAGGACTCTGAGAAAACCATGAAGACTCCTCAATAACCAAGTGAGTCCTCCTGGAAGATGGGTGAAGGGAAGCGAAAAGGGAAGGTTCAGATCTTATTGTATGATTGAGATATCAGTGGAACAATGCTCAAAATCTTAGTGTTGGCCATTTCTAATTATTGAAATATATATTACTATTAAGCAATAATTTGTCATGTTAAAAAGAAAAGAACAGGTAGTACAGTTTGGGAAGTAAAACCCTTCTGTAATTGAAGTAAAAAAAAACACTTTGCCATTGACTTGGAGGAAGCCAGAATGTCACATACTGTCTAAATCAATTCACTTTTGTGTGTGTATGTCAAGGTAGATAATCTGTGTGTATCAAGGCAGGTGATAAAATCTAGTATTCGTTTAAAGATGAGATTTTGATAAACAGTCTTTAGTACATTTTTTGAAGCAAGGAATCTGTAGAAATTAGTTTCCATACTCTACATGAAATTAATTTTTGGATTAGACAGTTACAGTCATTCCATGATCAAGTTTTAAAGTATTCCAAAGTGCAGATTTGTTAGTGTTCATTTTGTTGTTTGGTTCACAGGTTGCACAAGCCATCTCAAAAGGTGTTGACAGGGATTTATTTGTCCACTACATGTTCATGGACAATGAGTTTGAGCTCCCAACTGGAGCAGGTTTGCAGCTGAAGTTTGCCTTGTCTGGAATAGTGACACCTGGAGCCAAAGTAGCTTTGAAGCTTCATCAGAAAAGCGTAAGTCCCAACAGCAGTCTATATTTTCTCTCCTCCTAATAATCTGCAATCTTATCTAGGGAAAAAAAAAACTATAACACCAGAAGAATTTTAAAAAGTACAAAATACTCTTGAAATTCCTAAAACAACTCACTAATTAGAGGTCTCCAGTTAATTTGTGGATGACATTTACTTAAAAGTAAGAAGTAATACATACAATAAATTATGAGACATAATAAAATTTATGAATTAAAAGTATCTTAATCACCCTTTCAAAAATAATCCTTTTAATCTCTGTTTAGTTCTCTCTCCATGCTCTCAGATGAGAATAATACAAAAGCTACAGCATGTGAATTTGCTGTTCAAACTAAACAGTTAATAAAAAATTTTGATGTGGCCAATCAAAAGTGAAAATTTTTATTTTGATTTAAAAGAAATATTGAAAATTGAGTTAAATGAAACATTTTTTGATCTGAAAGGAAACATTTTAAAATTGTAACAGTTAAATAGCATGTGACAGAAAATTAATTATCTGGTTAAAATTTAAAAAATTAAATTAAATATTTCCATTGTTTTTTCCAGTATTAGTAACTATTTTGCTCTAATTTAGTTACTATTTTGTATAAATTTCTGTATAGTTTCAGTTCACTGAAACTTTTAATTTTCCACCATGTACATGATTTAAGTAAAAATAAAAAAATACGTCCTCAAATTTAGTACTGCTTGCATTTTTAGTTCCCTTTGGGCTCTTTTTGAGAATTTTGCATTCTGTCCCTTCTTTCTGTAATGGCCAAACCAAAAGCTTGAAAATAAGCTCTTTCCTGTTTAGAGAAATTAAAATCTTGGACTGATTTCTTTTTTGTCAAATAGTTTACTCATTGTTTTTGCAAATTGCTATTTTACAATGGAAAACTGGCTCTTGTCTTCAGTTTTAAAAATACATGCAAGTAGCACCATGTACAAAACCTTTCTGAAGCATGAGTATTTTTACATTAAAGTAGGTAAGGTTCCTTGGTGCCATCATCTTGCTGTATTTGTTACATTACAGTTACCACTTGTGGTCCCTCTGCCTGTGTGAGTTGGGAATCAAATTTTTTGAATAGCAGAATCAATTATAGAAACCTACCTCTAGATTATCAAGAATATTGCATTTTTTTTTATAAAACCAGTAAGAAGTGTGTTGGGCAAATAAATATACTGTTTTGTTTTCATTAAATAGATGCAAGCAGAACTCATTGCTAAACCTTCAGTAGCAATTGAATTTGTAACACACCTGGGAATAAACATGCCTGAATTTGCTAGAAGTGGCGTGGAGGTGAATTCTAATATATTCCATGAGTCTGGAATTGAAGCACATGTTAGTATGAAAGCCGGACAGCTGAAATTCAGCATTCCTGCTCCAAAGACTCCAACAAAGCTCCTCAGTATCAGGTAATGAGAACTGAATAAGAAATTTCAAGGTGATGTTCTTCTCTTCTCTTCTTGATTTTTATTGTGATGGAATTGAGACACTAGGTCAGGTATGCAGAAATTCTAATTTCAGAAAAATCCCAGGCATTATGAAACTGAGATAACTTCTTTTGTAAGATAAGCAAATAGCCCAGATAAGTGGTGACTGTGAGTCAAGGCTTACAGATTCTTTAATTTATCACTATTTTCTGAATTTTTCGACAAGACTCTCACCATTTCTATTATTTTGTTTTCTTTCTTGTAAAATTATTATAGTAACAAAGCCTATTTTTAGACCGAATTTAAATGAATACTTGCATTAGTTTTAGAGAAGGTAAATGGCTCAATACACAGAATTATAATTATCAATAACAATATTTATTGTGATAAATCACTTGATCATTTAACTACTAAATATTATTTCATTAAGCCCCTACCTTAATAAATCACTTTTATTCAGAAAGTAGCATTGTTAGTAGGACAATGTCTGAACACCTGTCCTGGGAATAAAAGGCTCACTTTTCTGTTCCAGCAATACGCTACACTTGGTGTCTCCAGCCAAAACTGAAGAGATTCCACCTCTGATTGAGAACCGAGAAACCTGGACTTCTTGCAAGCCTTTCATTGCTGGTCTAAATTTCTGCACTAAATTATTGTACTCTAATGCCAGTGCCACAGAGTCAGCTCCATATTATCCCTTGACTGGAGAATCCAGGTAAGTCCTATCAGATTTAACTATGTTTATTTTGTGTTAACTAACCTTCCATCTTAGGGGTTCGTATCTACAGTACCCTCTCACATAAAGCTTATCTTTAAGAATCTTTAAAAATAGACTAGCAGGAGCGGCTTAGAGCTATTGAGAACTGTAAGATTTCTGCTATTTGTGTTCATGGACAAAATAATTATTTACGAGAAGTTTGTTTACTCCTTCTTTAGATTTGAAGTTGAAGTAGTGTCCACAGGTGAAGTGAAGGAATACTCTGCAAGTGCAAACTATGACCTGCAGAGAGAGGGAAATGACCTGATAGACACGTTAAAGTTTGCTGTCCAGGCAGAAGGTAAGAGTTTGAAAAAGCAGTGTGGTTTAGCTCAGTTTTAGACTGTGTCATTTGATGGGAATAAGATTTGTATGAATAAATTATAACAGAATTCTTTAGAGTATAAAACAGAATTTTCACACCCAAACAGGTGAACACTTTAACTCGCATTTCATGTATACAATCCCAGTGCAAGTTTTTCATGATCAGAAGCTGATTATTTTAACCCAAAAACACTTCCCTTGATTTAAACAGAAGTGTTATGTTGATGAATGGAAGCAAGGAAGAGGAGAAGTTAATGAGTTCTATATAAGCAAGAGAATAATACCATTTCTGATGAAATATGGAAGTAAAGTATACAAATTGAGAATAAGTGCATGAACATCAATTTTTTTCAAAGGGAGAATCTGTGTGACGACAAGTTTATGTAATAAAAGTAGTGACATGATTAGTGGATCAGCCCATGGTGGGTTTAGATGAGGAGAAAAAAGATGACCCAGTTACTGATTCAGACTCATCAAAGCTTGTGTTAGATCTTCAGGGTGATATAATTTCCAGTTGATCCTTTTTATTCTCCTTTTAAGAAAAGTCCAAACAAATTCCATAGTTTCAAAGAACCTAAGTACATTATATTTTCCAGGTGTAAAGCAGCATGAGGCCACATTGACCTTCAGGTACAACAGAGACAGAAAGACTTTGACCAGTGATGTCCACATTCCAGATGTTGATGTTGACTTTGGTACAAACTTCAGAATTACTGGTGAATCCATTTCTGGGAAGAAAGCATATACCTTTGTCTTAGACTTTAACAACAAGAAGATTTCTGAAGTTACTCTTACTGGCCAGATCAGGTAACTCAGAAAGACGCTTAGACTTTTACAGATATCTTTGAATAAGATAGCTGAAGGTTTTATTTAAGGTAGAAAATTTTGGGAAATTCTATCCCATTTTGGAGAAAATGCTTATATAGAGAGACATATAAACTTGTCATTCAAACCCTCTTTAAGAACCCTTGAAATACTTTACTTGTAATCCATCACATACATCAAATAAATACATCTAATACATCAACTGATCTTTCCTACTATATGTATATATAGTTTGTATTACAGGTTCCTTGAGTTAGTTCTTCCCTGTTTGCACACACATGACTACAAAAATGACGTTGTAGTAGTGTTATTGCAGGTGTGATAATCCAAGGATATAAACAAGGCAAGGCTTGTTCGGAGAAGTATTATCTTTTTAGTATAACAAAAAGTTATTACATCTCCCCGTGAAGAAATCTAATGGCACTCAATAAGCAACAAAACCAAAAATAACTGAGAGCTTCCTGTAAAAATTCCCACGCTTCATGATGAGAATATTTCCGGGAACATCTACAGGGGAGCTAACAAAAATGTTCAG
>Ga0065711_1037868_pt1 | contig 19398 bp, 8 predicted proteins | sample Hoacrofraction12_FD_59098 | JGI IMG/M metagenome (GOLD analysis project Ga0065711, IMG submission 59098) | Hoatzin crop microbial communities from Cojedes, Venezuela - Epithelial fraction 12 v2 (version 2) | ecosystem: Host-associated > Birds > Digestive system > Esophagus > Crop | place...
GGGGGGGGGGAGAAGACACTTCAGCCTAAGTTACAGGAAATAATATATTATTTCATATATTTATCTTTTTTCTTTGAGTTTAAAAAAACAAAAAAAACCGCGAGCTAATTAATACTCAAACTATTTTGGTCTTCATTCATCCCCATAATCGAGAAGAACTGCTTTTCAAAGTAAAACTCAAACTGATAAGCACACATAAGCATGGTAAGAAGTGCCTGAAAATGGTGACAAAAATGGAATTGCCCATTCAGGCAGCCATGCCATGCTAACTCAGTGACTCACTGGAAATAACTACTTTATTTCAAGAGAAGTCTAAACATTACAATTTAAATCAAACAGTGATCGGGGGAGTAAAAATCTTTGTTCAACAGTGTTACCGCAATCAATGGGGCACAGGGCTTGCCTACATTCATTTAACAAGACAAAGCCTCTCTTCTCCTGCAAACATCTTTTACGAGAATGAGCATATGCAAGTTTTTAGTATTTGAGGATGCTACAAGAACGTGAGAAAAATAGAGAAGAGTATGAAACTTCTCCTAAACAGCTGAACTGTACAAACGCATTCTTTTAACTCCTGTGATCTCACCACAGATTTTCTGAATGTGCAAACTTTGTACAACTGCTTGCAGTTTCTTTTCTACTATACGTGAACCAGGGCGAAAAAAAGCTGGTTTACAAAAGCTTGGATTCTACTGTTTATTACCCTTTGTTTGTTGGTAACACTAGGGGGTTTTTTACTATTTTCTGCACAGACTACTCTGAACTAAATGCACAAGAACAATTTATTGATGACTTTCTGCACCTGCAGTTCCAAAATTTTACTAACTACTGCAGCTATTTAAGTAGAATTTCTCAGGATATTACTGTTTATTTAAAAGGACTTAAGTATAAAAAATGGCTTGGCTCCAAAGCTTCTATTCCCACAGACATTGGTACTCCTTATGCATGCATTTTTTTGGTAATACTACTAAGGCTACTGTTTCTGTACTACGTTCTTGAGTACAGAGGTATAACACTCCTCCCAAAAAGAATAACTTCCTTCAAAGAACAATTAGAGTGTGGTGGACAAAAAGTGGCAATAGAATTACTAATAACAGCAGCCCTCATATGAGCAGATTGAGAAACCTCTCTTCCCATTGCCAAAAGGAATTCAGTGAACAGAACCTCACAAATACCTGTGAACGAGAAAGAATATGCAAGATAGCTGCAGATTAGCTTTAACAAGTTTGCACTTCCACTCTGGATAATCTTTTCATAAATGGATACAAAACTAAGTCAAATATTTGGGGTTTGTTGGCTGGCTGGGTTTTAGGTGAGGCTCCCCCCTCCACCCCCCCAACCAAACAGGGCGGGGGGGGGAGTGGAAAGGGGACAGAGGAAGAACGCAATTCTTGCACACTGTTTTTAACATCACACAACTACCTCAAGAGAACTTAATCATCAAAACTCCTTTGATTTCAACAAATAAAAAGAATAGACCGTATCACACCTTATACATACAAGAAATACAATAATAAATTTTAGTTCTTCTATTTAGGTGTGCCCAAGTAGTACAGAAAACTACTAAGTTATCAGCTACTAAACCATTCTTTGAAATATAAAATAAACCCACACTGGTAGAAGCAAAAAAAGTGTATGACTTCCTAGCTTTAAACACCAAACAGTAGAATCTCCTTTTTAAGACAGTATTAGATTAGCAGAGAAACCACTTGCTGTTATGGTAGTCTGACCCAAAGAAAAATCCCACAGAGTAACAAATCTTCAAGCAGAGCATATGTACTAAGAAAATCCTCACAAATGAAATATAAAACGAGTTATGCATTCAATATTCAGAAAGTCACCCTAATGTGGTTGAATACAGACTTACTCTCTGGTTTTCTTTACTACAAAGACTTAATTCTGGAAGACAAGTTCCTCAAAAGGGAATCTAGCCTTCCAGTTCCTGTATCAATGAAATAATTTTGGTCTGCATAGTGGTGTTCATTTTTTAATTCATATTAAATGTTAAACACAAACAAGCACAATAATTTCCTGAGAACTTTAGTTAATAGTATTATATGCTAGTTAAAAGAAGAAATATATTTTTATATTGTAATTTTTATCAATGTTGTATAACTTTTAAAACTTACCATTTCCTTTGTATTGCAGAAAATAAACAGTAAATCATATTTCTAAGCAAGTATTAAAAATAATAAAGATAACTTTTGATCTGTGACCTTTTAATGTCACATTTGAAGTATAAGGTTTACATGCATGACAAGACAAGCTTATAATAGAAACGCTGTCATGTATTGGCAGAATTCCCAGCTATATCAAGTTGCATAAAACAGAGATGTAACAAAGCAGCAGCATGTTTCTGGCTACCACCCTGGCAATCTGAATCCAACTAATATGACCCACAAGAGATTGCTATCCACTTTCTATACACTATATAACAGACACAGAACGATTAGGATTATAACTACACAAACTGTTATCTTTTTCACTGTTTATAATTAGCATCCAATTTGTAGCTCTGAAGTCATTCATAGCACTGGAGATTCTTTGGAGTGCCTCTCACATTCACACCACTGCAAAATGGTTCAGTAATTTTGATTGCATGGGTTTACTGTAACCATGAAGGGATCAAACAAGTGGATCCCCTGCAAAAAGCTTGCTTATTTCTGCAAACAGAAGTGGGGAAAAATAAACTGATGATAAACTGATATTTATGGAATATGAGTCTCAACTAGCAAGCCATAACATCCTGATATACTATTGATAACTATGACTAGTTTGAGACATTCCACTTTGCCCTCTGCCCAAGCTATTATTTACTATGCTGGGGTTTTTTGTTGTTCTGTTTATTTGTTTAACTTGCTAGGTTTGTGTGCTCAGAATAGGATTACATTTGAAGATATCAATTAAAGACAAGTAAACTTTCTAACGTCATGTATGCAAGAAGTATCTAGCCAATGCTTGATCATGAAGCCAGAGATGATAGTGCTCTAACGGCTAGAAGATGTAGGTAGAAGGGCAATGTCTAGTGACTGAAATTTCTCTTGGAAGACACCTAGTGAGCAGAAAGACATTATCCCAAGCTACAAGGAACAGAAGCCTAAAACCAGTGTTTCAACATCAAAGAAGAAAAATTCGTATCATGTAGGATTTCTGAAGGGCAAAGAAAACAGGCAGACTTGTGGAGAACTAGAATAGAGGAAAGACAGTACAAAAATATGCTAAACAAATAGTCATCTAAGTCATCAAAGGCCTGCTGGAACTTATTTTAAAATGGACCTGGCTTAACATGTTAACATAAACAATGTTTTAACTCTTGAAGCATCTTCAGCCCTGTATCTGATAAATTTATTAGTAATCACAACCATCTTTCAACAGTCGGTACAGCAGCATCTACCATCTAACTTCAAAATCAGCCTGTCAGTAATTAAATGCTTTCCACTTACATTGTTATTTCAGAAGAACACAACTTGCTACAACAAGTTGCACATACAATCCTACAACTTGCATTAAGAAAAAACCCCACCACAATTAACCCATTTAAGTTCTCCAATTAGGAAAAAACATAAATACTATCCTGACATTAAACAAAAATAAAACATGAATATGACAACTCAATTACATAGATTATTCCACCTGTGTTTGTACTTGCCTAGCAATACTTTAGCATCTTCCACATCAAAATCTCCGTCTCCATCAGCATCATAAATCCCAAGCTTGCCTAGAAATGCAAAGAGAGGAAAAAAAGAGCATTAGGGATTCAACAGTTTGTTTCCAGCACAGTGCTTTCAATGTAAAATGGTTGACTGTCAGTGTTAGGTTGTTACCTTGTTTTTTTTAATGATTTAGCTATACTCTTCTTAACTGCATTTTTAATTTGCTGAAAAATATTACAAATACTTTCAGTTTCTTTCTGCATTTCCTAGACTTCAGACTACACAGAAGTTAGTATTTTTTCTACACATTTACTTTGTTGCTTGTAGATTTAAAACAAATCTGTAATTAAGTGATGCACTTTATATGAATATGCTTTGCTCGGAATAAAATTTAAGTTCACAAGGAACATTCAACATGTTTGAGGGTAAAGAAATAATGAAATATGAATTAATCAAATAATTATAATTTGTTTTCTGATTACATGCTTCTTGCCATTCTAACATCTCAGAAAAAAGATAGGTATATAATTTTAAGTACCCAGTTAATAAAACGTAAGCAACCTACTTTCTGGACAAAGGAAAAACATTCATAATTTTATCAACAACTGCGTAACATTCACTGCAGACAAAAAAAGTTGTCCATGCTTTTATAGGTGACTAATACATCAGACTTGTTACTTTTATTTTTGAAACTGCAGCTCTACCAGCCCTAAGCATAAGCAAAAGGAGAACCCAGTTTCTATTCAAAGAGAATTTTTAGCATAGAATCATGGTATTCAGGATTAGAAGTGTCCTGGGATCACCAAGTAAGCAGAGATCTATCTAATTAGTTCTTACAAAATTCAGACATAACTTTTAATAGGACTGAAACTCTGCACACTTTGCAGAAGAACTCCTTATAGTTTTCCAGTAGAAGTCCTTACAGTTTTCCTTATAGTTTTTATAAAGACATTATAGTTTTCCAGTTTATTATTACATTCGACATTCTCTAAATGGAGGCAGAATTTGATTGCCATTAAAATAAATGAAATATAGTTCTTAACATGGTACTTGGAAACTCAGAAAACAGCTTTTTCTTCTACAAAGTTCAGACTTGGGTCTAGAATAGACAAAAATAAGGCCAATGCCATTGTACTGAAGCAATCAGTCAGAAAGAATCTTTACTGGTTTATGGTTAAACACAGACTGGTGGAATAAATGTAATTCTCTAGAAATAAGAAGCGTATCATCTTCAAAACATGAAGAATGAGACAGATGAGAAATGACTGAGTTTCATGTCACTGCTGAAGAACAGTAATTTCTAAAAAATTAAAAATATAAAAAAGTAAACCAGGACTTTTAGCCAAGGGACTATAAAGTAACCTTACGTCAATAATATCGTACCTTGTAGGACCTCTGACAAGTTATAACGGAAATCCTTTGCTTTGGCTGCATGCATGGTAAAAATATAGAAACCATTATTTGCATCACTAGACCCAAATAAGTTTCAAACCAGAAGCTTCTCTTAAAATCAGTCCAGATCAAAAAAGCACATACCAACAGACTTGTAAAGCATGTGGAAGCCTGCTAGATCACGGACAATAGCTCTACCTATGGACATACATCTTAAATTTGGGACATCAATTTTCACCTTTATATGTTATATTAACAATACTACTTTAACACTGTTATATTGAAGTAGAATTATCACCATTATAAGCTAAAACTGAGGTCATTCAACAGTTCATTCATGAGAGGATGATTGATCAGCTGTCCTGACTCCACAGGCAACATAGTCGAACAGAGGAGTGGTAATGTTAGCTGCTCACTTTCAACCACTGCTGCAAGTTCCTGAGAGCTTAAACTGAAACGAAGGCTATTTAGTTGACATTTCAAATGAACTGCAGTATACATGTCACAAAGAGATCCAGATCTACCCCTGGAGATTTCTTCAATTCCTTAATAAATGTAGTATGTTAATAACCTTTTCCAGCCTTACGAGAGTCCCATTTTAACATCATAATAGAGTTCATTGTTAAAATGTACTTTTTGAACTACATTGCCTATTCTTACCATGTAGGTCATTTGCAAACAGCACAGAAGTCAATTCAGCTATCTAGAAATCTAAAATGGCCTCCATTTAATGTATATCATAATAACTATTAGAAGCATCTTTAGATTTAAAATTCTTACCTAGAACTTCTTCATAATCTACAAGTTCAAACCAGACAACTGCTACTGATGTCCAAACTCCCAGCAAAGCAATTACCATAAACCAGGTGAAAAATGAGCTTCCAGAGAGGCCTTCTTTCTTTCCATTCTTGCTTCCTCCATGCTTAGTCTCTGTTAAAATAAGGAAAAAAAATAAGAAAAATGGATTTGTGTATGAGTTAGAAATTATGATTGAGGATATAATTATAAATCTTCTTTCTTAGGACTACACAGATTACAAGACATACGAGTAACACTTTTTGGGGAGCTTGGAGGGAGGGTTGGTTTGATTTTTTGGTTGTCTGTGGGGGTTTTTTTGTGGGTGGTGTTTTTTGGTTTTTTTTTTTTTTTTTTTAACTTCACCACTGTTGCTTGCTTTTCATATCACTGTGAATTACGGTGGGAAGCTCAATGATTATTTAATTAAAAGCCCTATAACCAGCCAAACACCAAAAACCCACATGTAATTTGTCTTAACAACTTAGTTGGAAATCCCCCCTTCCTCCCCTTCAGTGTATATTTATACAGAGCTTAACATTTTTGAGATGCTTTGCATTCGTGCCAACTGTTCTCCAGCTGCCACCAGAGGGCAATACGACCAGCAGAAACAGTTTGGAAGAAAAGCGATTCTCCTCAATCGGGTTTCAAAGCCAGCTGAACTAGCTCACGGAATCAGCATGAAAATTCAAATAGCCTAAGAAGGCTCTAAAATCTAAACCATATTGAGGGTAAGATTCCAAGTCCAGACATCCTGTCAACTAAAAATACCTTCCCTGTAGCTTAGAATCAAACAGAGATTCATTACACGCTGAATACCTTTCAGTGCCATGAAACATCCAAGCAAAAGGATGACACAGTGGCTTAATGCAAATCACAGCTTCATTTATGACCACACACATGGAAAGTAAGTGTATATAAAAAATACTGTAGTTATAAACAAGCCACTGGAAAAAGAAAGACCTCAACCCAGAATATGTATAGGTGTTTCAAATGGGCATCACCACTAAAGATGTAAATTGTTTCGTCCGTTGCTTGAAGATCATTTTAGGAAAGAGGGGTAAACAAATGCGCATCCAAAGAGATGCCTATGGCCTATCTCCAAAGCTCAAGGTCTGCTCTTCTGCCTCCTGATACTACTGCTGCAAGGCTGGCACTTGGCCACGGTTTCATGTCCACCAGCCTACTGCACTTCATTCCCTTCCACGCACCAGCCTTTGCCTGTTCAGCCACACATTGAGCCCTAGTTATCAAAGTAAAACCATGTCTCACATATTTCAAAATACTCGAGGAACTTTGTCATAAATATTGTGATAATATATTAAGTTGGGGAGTTAACTTTATCATACTAACTCTAACTAATATTTGATGTATTTCTCTACACTGATCATAGAAAAAGACAAAAAATACCTTCATCAGCTAAATATCAATGTGATTGTTTTTTCAGAAAACAGAATAGCACTGAAAGATGAGTAATGAGAGATTGGTGACTGACTTAATGATTTCTGTAATAGATATCACATAGAAGTACTTTCAGATCCTGCTTGCCATCGGGTTCACAGCTGTAATAAACTAACCTTTTATTACATTCATTGTGCTATATACCAACTTCAGACCAATAAAAAAACCCCTGACATCAGCTTTTACCCAGCTCAGCATTTTATTGAAACAAAATATTCCTTTATTAAGACTACACCTTACAAAGATCAAATACCTACGACTTAGTTTCTTCTCTACCTTAAACGCAAAGTTGCCTTGCTATACGCAGTCCAATGATATTCAGAGAGAAACACAGGCAATTTAGCCTCATATCAGGCATATATCACTTGCTACCGCATAATACCCTAATTACGTATGTGCAAGGTCCATACACATAACGCGTCATAATATCTCTCTTGTGGCAAAGGGGTACAGGTAGCGTGAAAACAGAGGTAAAGACAAGCAGCGTGTGCCAGTACATTCAGAATTTTCTTATACAGTTGATCATATTCATTTAACATAAGCTGGAAATTTTAATATTTGGAAATTAACAGTTATACTATGTAACAGCAGAACTTCGCTACTCCTGTGTTCCAGTGTAGTCAATGGAAGCTTTGTATGTATTTTAAATTAAACTTTCAGACTAAAAACATTTTAAATTGCTTCAGGTTACAACTTTGTTCTAGAGCAAACTAGGTATTCAAAGAGGCAAACAGGAAAGAGAATCTTTCTATTTCAGACTTACTCATTTACCTTACTATTCTCTACTGCTCACAGCTTGTTGCCTCTGAAGAAAGGGCTTTACTTATTAGAAGAACAGAACAGGCAAATGAAAAAAAGACAACTTATTTAAGTAACCAAGCACAGCTGTTAATATTTTTGCCAGTCTAAAAGACTATTTCATGCAACTCCCTCAAAAACAGATTCTGCTATCAAAATATCATTCATAACAGTCACAAAGATACATCTGCCCACTGCAGGGGGGTTGAGCTAGATGACCTCTAAAGGACCCTTCCAACCCAAAGCATTCTACGATTTTTATGCTGTGGCTTCCTATCTTATAGCAAAATTGTTTTCAAAACTCTTCAAAATTCTGCAAATAATTCAACCACAGCAGCTTGATCAGGCAACATTTTAACAGAAAGGGAATTTCTGTAACATAAAATTTACCTATGGTCTGCTCAGATAGCCCTACACATAGGGTTAGAACCAAACATTGCAAGGACTGACGCTGGTTCAGAGCTCGTTCCAGACAGTTAATTCTCAATTCAAGCCCTTTTCCTGCACATGCTGCCAGCCATGTCAGAAGTAGGTCACTTGCCATATCTGGTAAGCCTGCGCTCACACCACCAGATGTCTTTATGCAGACATCAGAAAGTCTTAATGCACGCTCTGTTCCCCAACAGCAAAGACTGAAGAGTCCTATACCTCACCCACCACACATAATGAGTCACACCTAGACAAAAATGTTTGAAAACCTTTTTCCTTTTACTTTAGTTTATATTAAATACACTTAGTAATTTCACCTACTCCAAAAATATCTTCAAACTCAGATATTTAAAGACAAAACAATGTCTCTCGTGTTAATGCATGCTTTACTCAAGGAAAAATTAAGTTACAGTTAAGCACCTGCCATAAACTCATGAAATATCTCCACTCACTCCAGAGAACATTTAATCAAAGAGAACAGAGGCAGCCTGTAATGCAGACTAGAACAGTAAACTGGCTAGGAAACGCCAACATACCACAGTAAGCCAGTTACTTTGCTGATTACAAAATCAGAAATAGCCAGTATTTGCAACTATGCATTTTCCATTTGTGCACAAAAAGGTTAGGATTATACCTGTGTCGTCAGCCATAACATTAGTGCTTGATTTCCACAGACAGAGTGAGTGTGTCGATATCTCCAAAAATTAACGTTGAAGGCAGAATAAGAAACGATTTATCCTCACTGTAGTCTTGCAACAGGAGCAAACAAGTTTCCTAAAGCCAGCTCAGCTGGAACCCGAAACTGGACCCAAGAGAAACCTCTCCTCCAACTCTATTTTTAGAGCAGTTATCCTCAGGAGCCAAACGCTTTTCAGAACTCATATGGCAATCTAGTTCTGATGACAATCAAATTCGCTTACTCCTCCCAACAGAGCATCCTGGGTAGTTGATGCTTTCCCCTCCCCTTAATCCTCCAAGATCAAACACATTAGCGAATGAAACTGAGCACATTGTACTGTAGTATTTCTGCTGCAATGTATGCCTCAGTGCCTGAGCCCTAAGGACATTAAATCCATCAGCACAGGCTGAAACACAAGTCTGGACACAAAGCTTTCCTGCTTGCATTTGTTAAGTTGGCCCTCGCCCAAGAAACCTCCTCCATGTTGGCACTCCTCTACCAGGCTTTCCAACTATCCCGTAGTGACTGCTCATTTGAAACTTGCTACTTCAAGAACAAAAGACAGCTAATTTCTAAAATGTAGTTTTGCGTCTTCTAAGAGTTAATTGAAATCAACCACACTCATTCTTGCCAAAGAATTTTCAGATCAGAACTGTTCCCCTGGTGCACTTGTATTTGCTTCTAGCAGACCCAAAGGAGAGTTACTGACAGTTTTACCACAGCAAAGCCTGTTTCCCTAGAGTGCAACACACACACCACATGCCATAAAGGTAAACCAGGCAAAATTTGTACTGCATACTTGTTAATAGTAGCAGAGGTGTTGATTTTGATTTGGTGCACTCCCTTTCCTGAAAGGACTAACATTAACTCATCTCACTCACGCCTCCTCTGAATTCTGACAACAGTCACACTACCCGTAGCATTTAAAGCAAATAATTAATGATCAACATACCTTCTTCTTCTTAAGAACCAGAAAGGCAGGAAACAAACCCCACTAATACACTATTCAACTTATTTACTTCTCCAGTTTCAGGAAGCTACTATTTTCCCACTGCATTTCAAACAAAAGCCAGCTCCTTTGGGTGGGAGGAAGACAAACTCACATCTCATTAACAGCAACCCTAATAAAAATATTACGATCTAGCACTCTGCCCTTCCTCCCCCATGCTTCTTTAAATAACATAGCCACCAGGTAGACGGAGAGAATAGCAGAATGTTACACCTACTTTGAAAAACAACATGTTCCTCCTGCGGTTTTAACATCCAGCAACTAATTCCCAAATGCTATTCCCAATAGCTCAAGAGAGGAAAAAAAGTGAGAAGCAACACCCAGCTGAGTTTAAGGCTTTTCAAATGGATGTAAAGAAACTACAGGCAGTTGATTCTATAACTAGTGTATCGTTTAACGATTTTTAAAGCCACTTGAATACATCAAACAGAACAGATGCTTGAAGAAAGACCTCCTGACTAGTACATTTCAGCAACATATGCGATGCACAAGGGATTTAGAGCAATGTAGGAGGAAAATTTAAACAAACGGTAAAAGTCATCAAATACACAGAGAAATCAACAACTTATTAAGGGAAATAATTTTACATGCAATTATATGTAGTCTATTGCATACAAAACCTGTGTTGACAGGCATTAGATTAGGAAATTTGTTGCAACTGCACTTCAGCTGCACCTGCATTTGCAGATACAAGATCTTACAAAGTGAATTCACAGAGCACACAACTGATGTTGAGAACCTGAAGTCCGTATTATATGTATTCTGGGGGGGATTGCTCCAAACTAGATCTTACCTGGCTGAATGCCCATAAGTGGTTCTCCAGCATACCTTTCTGTTTCATTTCATTCAAATCTAAGTAAGTATATTCAGGGACAACAGCACAAGGAATACAAACAAAGTGAGTAGAGACACTCAAGAAATTAATTTCAAATGTACACTTCTAATCTGAACTAACACACATATGTTCACCTTTAAGCAAGTACCCACAGCCTATCTTATGCCTTTAAAAATCAATTGATTACAAAAACACATATTCCCAACAAAGGACATTTGTCCTTTCTGAAAGGGGAAGCTACAGACTCATCAAAAGGAAGATGGATCAAAGGGCCACAAAACTGAACTAATCATATACCCCATGAACAATATACATTAACACACACCTTGAAAAATATAGCTTATACATGTATCCCTCTGAATGCTATAGCTCAAAATACCAAACAGCATAATTTTGGTGAGTCTTGTGCAAGATAAAGGTTAAATTGAATAGATAAATATTTAAAATACAATTCAAGATTGGGATAGCTAAGTCAACAGCGCAGACTTCTCATGAGGTCTCATTCTACTGTGTTCCAATGGTGTGACTCCTGGTTTGTCTGTTGGTTCCTTTTTGAAGGAACTCAGATTGCTTCACTAACAGTCAAATTAGTATAATTCACCTCACTTTTATAACTGTTTCAAACTTGAAAACTATCTTCAAGTTAGTTTTGCTATAACTATGTGCTCCATGCTATTTTAGTTTATTTTAGAAAAGCATAATTGACAATTGAGACTTGCAGTATGAATTTCACATGCATATTCATAGAAGGGATCATAAGAAACATGAAACTATAACAAAGTAGCTTTAATAATATTTTCTAGTTGTTAGTAGTTTTTATTATTAGCTTGTATTCCTGCATGCATAGTGATGTGATGATGTAACTATTGTACTAATCCCTGTTTCTACTTAGGAATGTAGTGGGTGAATGTAGATAGAAGGTATCACTTTAAGTCATTAGAAAAAATAATTGCAACCAAAGCGAGTCTTGGTCCTCAGTTGATAACTGTAGCATAAGAGAGACTCCTAAGTAATTCTGCTCTAGACAGCTGGGCCTTGGGAGGGCAGATGTGCAGGACTATGAAGATAAGGAGGCTACAAAGTGACCATAAGACTGTAACAAAGCAACCTTGAAGGACAGGGTATACATGATCTTTGAATCGAATTTGAACAGAAACAAAGGTCAACCAGCGGATACTGTGATGAAGAGTACAGGCCTTCATCTGAAGACCCCCAACGACCAACCGGGGATGCTAACAGACATGTGTGAAAGACATTAACATATGTTAATTAGTTTTCATAAAAGTCATGAATATGCTAAGCATTTCTCAGAAATATAACAAATACGTATATTGTGACTGCATTTAACCTGGAATGAAAAGGGTGTTTGGCGTGCATGTTTGGAGGAGAGATCCCCTGTGTGCCCAGCACCGTAATAAGGGATATCTGCTTAACAGTATGCATTGTACTGTTAGGTTATTATCGGATCTTTGAATCAATATCACTTCCAAAGTGCAAGCAAAGAAGCTTAGAGGGGAAAAAAAAATTCAATGATGAAAACAAAAATAAAGACAGGCTTCAAAGCATCAAGCTAAGCTGTTGTAATGCATACAGTTCTTTCTCACAAAGGTGCATTAGGCAGTAACATGGAAGCAATTATGGATTCTCACACAAAGAAAAGGGTGCATACCAGCAGGTGGTTACCAGAAATAAAAAAAACACAGCAAAAGGAAAACCAAGAAAGCACTAACCTCTGAGAAATATAACAGGTATATCTAAAAATAGCAATTTAGAAGTAAAAAATATCAATCTGCTAGATCACAGGGAGACTTTAGAACAAGCTTGTTTTAAAAGCAAAATGCAGTGTGATATAAAACAGATAAGAGACATGAAATTTAGAATGTTACAATGGAACCGTCCTACTACTAATGTAGCTGAATTAGTAGCAGTGCAAAGATAGAAAACAACCTCTCTTATATGAGCATGGCCTACTACAGCTTGATATTTCTGACAAATGATCTTTTCCAGTATGATTAATGATAAAACAACTGTTGCAAGCCATTCTTAGTAATAAAACTGCAGTTAATTTTTTTGAACAGTTTTTACAGAATGTTTTTTTGGGTCAGGTCAGTAACAAGTATGTTGAGTAAAATACCTATTAAAGGGAAGTTTACATCATTCCATGTTGATGCTATTTTCCCCCTTCCTATTAACAAATACGAGCTTTCCCCTCCCCCCCCTACTGTGAGACCAGTCATATGCATGGATATATATACACACATGTATGCATACAGTATACATGTGTGTATATAGAGGTAAAATATACCTGTATATAATCTGTATATACATAGAGGTAAAACAGATTTTCATCTTCAATTTTCATTCAGTGTACCAAGGATGGAATAATGCACTTTTACTGGACAAATCTAAGCTTCTGATGTCCTTTATAAACCGTATTTCGTTTTGTAAGGGAGAGAGGGTTCCTGTTTTGTCTCTACTTATCTTACAGACAGAAGGGAGCTTTCTACCAAAATACTTACAGTATCACTAATAAAATTTTCCAACCTTAAATTGTCACAAATATCCATACTCAGAAATTTTTGTTTGTTCTACAAGCTTGATGGCAGGGTCTTCAGAGATAAGATCTCAAGTTTAAGGTAAAGGTTTATTTTTCATAAAATCAATGTAATTGTGATACAAAATTTATTCTTCCTTTCAGTATCTAAGAAATCTTCTTCAACGCTGCAACTTTAATGCAAAATAGAAAAAAAAGTTGCTTTTTTATTATTATCCTCATTAAAAGCTAGATTTCAGTTCTGCACTTTATATCATCTAGTCTACATGGTTACAAAGATATCTGTGCATATTATCAAAGGACTTTAATAAACAAAATCAGAAACTTACTAGTTAGGAACAAAGAAATGGATGGAAAAGAAAGCGCTGTAAGTTCAAATAAAACACAAAGAACAGAACCTAAAGTTGAAATAATAAATTAGACAAATGAAAGGCAATTTTGGCTTTCCTGCTGCCACTTCCCAGATTTTTATTCTAGTGTTTGAGGAATTTTTCCTTATTCCACATATAATCCACCCTCATATAAGCCTTTAAGGTCCTTAATTTTCAATCCCTACAAGATTTCCCATAGTAAAGTATCCCACCATACAAGCAATCAAAGAAGAATGTAAACACTGAAAACAACAGCAAAGTCACAAATTCAGAATTCAAAGGAGATTCCAAGTGTGGCCAATTGGAGAAAAGAAAAAAAGATGCATATCAAACTATGTAAAAAAAACTCTAGGCTCATAAGCACCTTGCTGAACTCTCCTAGTGAAGGGAAGGTCCTCCTTCACTGGATGAAGTGATTTCATTGAACCGTCTCCCGGAACTCAACCCTTAATCACGACGTGAAAGATCAGAGATTCAGTTCTCTCCTCTGCAGTGAGGAAGAGTGTTTGAATTTCTTCAGAGGTCTAAACCATGGCTTTAAGAATACTCAAGGGTATAAGGACAAATTATTTTAGTCCTTCATGATGAAGCTGTTCATTCATGCATAGTCAAATCTTAACTAACCACAACAGCAATCTGTAAAACAGGAGCTCTGCAGACACTAAAGCCCAGTTTTTCCCCCTCCTTTCTAGGTAGGAAACCAGATTCTGGACATAACTGGCCTATCGTCACTTTCCCTCTCAGCAGGCTGAATCTCTGCTTCACAGCGGATTGGAACAGTTTCAATAACAATAACTTAAAATACACACTCTCATTCCTGTTCAAATACTGCCCATGAACAGCAGCTGCAACACTGAAAGTCAACCACACTTTTTTTTCTTCAAGAAGAAAATGGAATTAAATTTTTTTCTCTCCTATTCTGGGTGATAGCTCCGATTACCAAAGTATTTCACAGAAGTATGAAACCACTCTTTCCAGCCCCGTTCTACACAGAATCAGTTCTGCACTCCTAATATCTGAAAATAGGCTTCAAGTGAAGTAGATATACATGCATTTTTTTCCCTTTTTATATGCAGTTTATAAAGAGAGATGGCCAACACTTATAAAATGTCAGCCCATTTCTGAATATAAGCTGTTCTAGTTCAAAGTACTTTTAAAGCCAAAAGCTACCTTCTGGTTCACAACAAGCACCACAATATTTAGAAAACTTTTTTAGTTGCAAGCTAAGGTGATTTGTTACTAAGAAGTGAGAACTAATTATTCTTCAGGAAAAATTCCAACACAAAACAAGACTAAGATTATAACCAGACTGATTGATATCAAGCCTCATTCCCACTTTTGTTTTGTTTTTTTTTTTAATATTATTCTTATGTAGTTACATTTATTCTGACTACATATTAAACAGTGACCAAATCCTGATTGCCTTCTATCTCAATGATTCTTCTAAGACATACATGCACAACAAAAATCAGAAAACTTATTCAGAAGAAATCTACTTATAAAAGAAACATCATAAGAATGACTAGCTTTGGGGTTTTTTTCCTAAGAAACAGAAGTTTTTCTCTCTAAGAGAAAAACAGTCACAAATTAAAGACCAAAAGAAACTTAATGAGAAATTCTGTCCAAGTAGGTTGCACAGTTTTGTAAGACTTGTCAAAGGCACTTTAAGTACAGCACAACAGTGAATTCTACTTGTACTGCTCGCTCCGCACTTCTCAGTGAGGTTTGGAGAGACCAGCTGTTTGCCATTGTAAGAGTTGCTGCTGTAAACAGAACTCCAGAGGAAAGTTGTTAATCTAAGCATAACTGCTGAAGTCAGAGGAAGCAAACATGAATACAGAGATATATGTTAGTAAGAGAAAATTCTGAATCTGCACCTGCTTCTTTTCTAAATGTGACAGAAAGATGATCACTTTCAAAAGCCAGTCAAATTTTGTCCAAGCCATGTTTTGGGGTTTTCTTTTTGGTTATTTAGATGAACTTTTTTTTTAAATAGTCCTTCAATTAAGATTTATTACAAGGAAAAAATACATACATGTACGCAGAGCTTAAATGACTAATAACGACACTGTTTACAACTTAAAAGAATTTTATAGTGAATACTATCAACAGGAACATATTTACAGCAGTATTTAATGCATCCATCACATACTATCTGAATAGTTTGGATTGTTTTTTTTTAAGCCTTTTCTCCACAAAGTTAGAGATAGTACAATAACAGGCTTAGAGAGTTAGCACTTCAGGAAAAAAATAGTAAGTCCTGTAAAGACAGAACAAAAATATTTTGTGTTATCTACTTACCTAGATAGATGTGTACAGAAAAGTACACCTTCCTATATTCTGATATTTTCCAAAACACTTTAATTAATTTTCTCAGGTATTGTTTTGATGTGTACACAAACACAAAATAGAATTAATGTCCAAAACTGAATGTAGAACTTGCCTCTTCTAAACTTCACTTACACATCAAGCCAAGAAATTCAAGATGAAGACTACAAGCTTATAAAGAAATTTTAGTTTGTCTCCTGCTACACTGTCAACATACATGTATCAGCTGTAGGACTGATGAGGAGACAAAATTAATTTTTTATTTTAACTGTGCAGATGCCTTAAAGATTTTTAATAGCTGCTATTTTGATTAACTAGCTCTCTCCCACAGAGCATTTGGAAATAAGATTTTAAATTATACAGTCTACCTGTCTTGTATTTGAAAGCTGTAATGTAGCCAATAGTCCTACATAATTACTAGGTTAATTAAATATTTGGTTGTATTTAGGTCAGAGCAGAGTTCAGGAAAGGTAAATGTGGAAAGGAAATACAAGAAATACTTAAGCCCAGAGCATGCAATTTCTGCTGGTGGTGACCTTTAAAAAAAACTTTCTATTACATAAGGTTGAAAATACTCATCTCTGGGTATAGCATGCTGGCATTAATTTTAGGGTATTTTTTCCTTGTTCCATTTTTCTATCCTGTAATGTGGGTCACATCAATTTGTTCTAGCAACAAGTCCTAATTAAGCCACAAAAGAAAGAAAACAGATGATGTAGTTTCATTTTTTCAATTTTTCTCATGGTTCGAAGGAGTTTCAAATAGAAGCAAATAAAACTAGTTGCCAGGCAAGTACTTACAACTCTGCTATTCATGAGTTTCTCCTCATGGAAGAAAGAACATCTTAAAATGCTTTATTTAATGCTTAAAACTTACCAAAGTTTCAAGTCAGATATTAGGTCAATTTAATTAGGTGTTACTTCATAGAGGTGCTGTGCACCTGCAACTCCTACAGAGTTTAAAAGAGTTTTTAGATGTCTCATGCCTACAGTTTAATAAATAGTTTTAAAAATCTGTTGTTAGGAGATCTCAGTTGCAAAAATATTGCTCTTCTCACAACTTTCTTGCTTCAAAAGATATAGCTGTGTCCTCCAGCTACTACAGAAAGAAACATTTCCACAGTTACAAACTGCTATGTGAACTTTCTTTAATAATACTAAAAAAACACTACTGTAAAAAATGAGAAAGTGAGATAAATGACATTAGTAATTAATTGTTGATTATCATTCAAACATTGTCTCAGGAAATAAAATTGTAAAACAAGAAAACTACTACTCAATAGTTATAAAACACCTAGTTATTAAATATTTTATAAAGAAAGTCTTCAAACAACCTGGTAGCATCTGTTACACTGGCTAAGTACATGCATAATAACAGTGCAACTCCATATGAAGACTAAAATTTGTTTCATTTTAAAAGTTCCAACAAAGCTGAACCACACACACTGCAGTCTGTTCAAACTCAGTATATGCTTATTTGCATACTTCATTTCCAGTGTGCTTACAGTCACATAACAGTTATAATTTCCACTTCAAAGCATAGCTCAAAACTCTGCCATGCAAAGAGCTAGCCCGTAGGATGCAGTTAGGAAAAAGATTGCTGCAGGCTATCACACAGATTACCAGTTTGTGATCTTCATCAGGAAAGAACCACTTGGAGGAAGTCAGAACTTCACTGCTCAAATTCTCTACAATGAAGAATTCAACATAAGAGTTAGCACAGGAACACTTATCACATGTTTCAAAGTGATTCAGAAAGGTCTGGCTGAAAATAAACTCCTTTTATTTTCATACAGGTGATCAGTAAAGGGGTTTCCAGTTTAAAGCAACAGCAAGATTGAAATCTCACCTCTTTATGCATGCTATAATTAAAAATAATGTTAACACAAATGCCTTTTACTGCTAACAAAGTTTGTTGTCTTTACTGAAGCCCTTAAATACCCAGTCATTACATTAGCATACCCAACCAAACAGTACACCTTCTATGTTGACACCATGGCTCCAGGATGACAGTCGAACATAAAACTCTAGATTCAACCTCACTCTCCCCTGGTGCCCAGCAACTCATCATCATCTCTCCCCTTCCATCCAAATGACTTTCCATAAAGCTGTGCACTGAGCCAGTCTGGGGAAAATAGAAAAGAGTCAGCTTTCAGCTTATCAGTTCCCTGCCATGGTTCACCATAGCACCTGCACAGCTACTAATTCAGGTACTGCGAAGGGGAATTTAAACGGGGAAGAATGCAGAGCAACCTCTGACTAGACTAAGCTGACTGCAGACCTATAGCAGTAAGCCTGTAAAAAGATTTAACTCCTTGATCCCCCAATATGATGTACAACCCTGGAGTCTGAATCTAGAGTAGCTACCGCCTCTGATGGGGAATTTTCATGTGCGCTCTCAGAGTAACTGCCAAAACCTGAGAAAATATACTCCAACTTTCTGTTTCCCTGAGATTATTAGTGATACTTTAGGTTCTCCACCTAGCATGTCAAACAGGCTCTATCCTCAAAAGGCTACTGAAAAGGTTACTTCTCGTATATGCCATTTAAAACGCAGACATTCTTGCAGATGTAAAGGGCAAAGCTCCTCCATATTTGAAGCACCATGAACAGTATCTTTTAGCCCACAATGACTTCCTGCATGTAGGTAAGATACATTAGACAGAATCACAGAATCATAGAATGGTAGGGGTTGGAAGGGACCTCTGTGGGTCATCTAGTCCAACCCTCCTGCCAAAGCAGGGTCACATACAGCAGGTTGCACAGGACCTTGTCTAGGCAGGTCTTGAATATCTCCAGAGAAGGAGACTCCATAACCTCCCTGGGCAGCCTGTTCCAGTGCTCCGTCACCCTCAGAGGGAAGAAGTTCTTCCTCATGTTCAGGTGGAACTTCCTATGCTTCAGTTTGTGCCCATTGACACTTGTCCTGTCACTGGGCACCACTGAAAAGAGCTTGGACCCATCTTCCTGACACCCACCCTTCAGATATTTGTAAGTATATATTAGGTCCCCTCTCAGCCTTCTCTTCTTCAGGCTGAACAAGCCCAGCTCCCTCAGCCTCTCCTCGTAGGAGAGATGCTCCAGTCCCCTCATCA
>Ga0065711_1037869_pt1 | contig 19397 bp, 7 predicted proteins | sample Hoacrofraction12_FD_59098 | JGI IMG/M metagenome (GOLD analysis project Ga0065711, IMG submission 59098) | Hoatzin crop microbial communities from Cojedes, Venezuela - Epithelial fraction 12 v2 (version 2) | ecosystem: Host-associated > Birds > Digestive system > Esophagus > Crop | place...
GCCCCGGGGCTCTCCTTGGCGGTCGCGGGGGCAGAGCCGGAGCCCCCTGTTCCTGGGGCTGGGGGAGAGCGCGGCACGAACGCGCCTGGTTCCGTGGGCGCCTTCGAGGGGGGAGCGGGAGCAGCGGCGGCGGCTCCGTCCCCCCCACCCCACCCGGCGGGGGTCCGGCGGGGCTCCTGGCGCTGCCAGCCCGGCCTCCGGGAGGACGAGCGCTTGTCCAAATCCTCCCCAGCGACCTCTCTCTTGTTGCTTTCTAGCCTGCCTACCAGAACTTGAGACAGCGCGTCGACAACTTCGTTTCCAATCATTTGGCGACTCATACCTGGAGTCCTCACCTCAACAAGAACCAGCTGAGAAACAACATCAGGCAGCAGGTTCTCAAGTAAGTGACAGCTCTGGGGTTTCTCCGCTTGAGCGACAGGTGTCAGAGGCTCTGGGTCGATTGTGAAATGTCTGCTTTCTTCAGAGAAACTTCTGAAGAAGCTTTTCTTTTTTTAGCATTTAAAGCGTGGTGTTATTTCAAATATCAACTCGCCATCAGCATTAGTCAGACTGCAAATACTATTTTGTCTGATCCAAGTCGATTGCAGGGGTGGAAGGCTGGTTTCTGACGTGGGATGTAGCGCCCTACCGGAAGTCCACTTTTACTGTTTCATTTAAGGGAGACGCTAATAAAATTGGTCTTATTGCAAAGTTTTGAGATAAGGAAAATTGAAAGGATGTGACAAACTAAGCTCTGTGGAGTACAAAGCTAAATTCACCAAACAAAAAACTGGATGTACATCTAGCTAAATGGAGAAGAGATTTTTCAGAACCACTGTTACATCAAAAAGATGTCAAAAGCTTATCTGATGTTCCATTATTTCATGAGGGTTCCTCTAGTTTTTCTTTTCAAAACTTAGAGTCATAAGAAACGTTTTAGGAAATTTCTTCGAAGTAGCGTGAGTTTGGGTCAAGCAAGGGGTTCTGGATTTTGGAACAAACGTACTCAGGTATGCTGTAGCAGTACCGTTGATAACTGGTACGGAGGAGCTGTTTTGTTTGGGGGGGAGGGGAGCAGTTGCTGCTTGGGGGTGTTTTAGTTCTTAAAGAAGCAATGAGAACAAGAGGCAACATATGTTCCATGAAAGGTTACCGGCCTCCTAGAGAGAACATGGATTCAAAGCTTTCTATTGCCATTTATTTGATTTTACTGAAAATGAAGGGTGCTTTATAAAGCTGGAGAACTCTGAGGTGTCACACTGTATTGGGCACAAAGTAAGTTGTGGTGACAACTAGTCTAGTCGTCATTTGTCCCTTACATGCCTTCTGTAATTCATCTGTTTTATACCATGAGGATTGATAACATCAGGTTTCTTTTCAGTTTTTTCTACAAGTGTCACTTTTACGGTTAGGTAATACTTGTAGGCATAACCAGTAACGACATAACAACAGGCTGTGTGTTGTGTTAGTTCCATGCAGTTGGATTGCTTTGGTTCTGTAGCATTTTTTTTCTTAGTTCATAAGGCATAGAGAGCTGTAGCAATACAGAGAGCTGGCTAAATACATAGCTGTAGTGATGCTCAGAAAATGTTGGTGCTTCATTGGAGGTTCTTAGAAGTGTTTGCGTCGCATCTAAATGAGCATGATTTGTGAAGGTGTTTTTGAAGAATCATTTTTTTCATTAAGTATTTGTATAAATTTGTTGCAGGTCTGGAATGTTGGAATCTGGAATTGACAGAATTATTTCTCAGGTTGTGGACCCAAAGATCAACCACACTTTCAGACCTCAGGTGGAAAAAGCTGTCCATGAATTTTTAGCCACATTGAATCACAAAGAGGAGGCAGGGCCCAGTACAGCTCCAAGTGAGGAGAAAACAGATGCTTCTGTTACAGTACAAGGTATTTTACCATTTCTCTGAGCAGTCTATTAACAAAAGTTTGATTTCGTGAAAGAGAAAACATTGGCTAGGTTTGGTGCTACCACAGAATTGTTAGCGTCAGTATTTACAAGGTGAGCTCCAGGCAGCGTACCATAATACTTGTCTCTTACTGTATGTAAGGTAGAAGGCAAGAGAGATGTCGCCGTGTACCACCATGTCACTCTGTCACTTCTGCTTGAAATTACAAAGGATCGGTTTACTGTGGGGAACAAAATTGGTTTCAGGTTTTAGCCCTTTAAGTGTTGTAGGATCAGATAAGACATAGCTGTAAGAGAAAAAAGATTCAGGTTTTTTTATGCATTGATAGATAGGGAAAAAAATCACTTATGAGATAGTTACCTGTCTTAATGTAGTTGCTGTGTGCAGTAGTATTTGAATGGCTGAGGTCCTCTCAGGACCTGAAGTTCTGCTGGAAATCAGCCAGTCTTCAGTTTGTTTATAAACACAGCACTTTTTCTTTATGGTTTTCATTTATGTTGCCTGATATCAACTTCTAAACACTCCTGCAGGTGATTGTCCGTTCTTTCCATTCCTCAGAGACTCTGCAGCAGTCCATCTATTTGTAACCAGACCCTTTATTTAAATCCTAGCCCTTTTCCTGTGAGGCCCATTTCCTTTAAAGTTAGTGGGTTAACAAGCCAGCTGCAGCTCTTAGTTCTAGTCCAATTAACCCTTTCTCATCGATCTTCAGAGCTGCTTCTAAGAGGATGGGAAAGTGATATGGTATTTCTGATGGTCCTGTTGTTATGGGATCAATATACTGACTCTGTTTTCCGTGTCGTTTATGGAGATACGTGAGGTGTGAAATACAGACTTTCTGCTGTGGTATTTTGTATTGTGCTTCTCCAGAGTCATGGTCCCACTTGGGGTGGGGCTAAAGTTGAACAAGGATTGTGTTCAGAAAATCCTTCCTATAGACAACCCCTGCTTTCTTTAACTGATCTCAGGAACAGCAGTATGTCACAGAGCAAAATGAATCTCCGGTAATCAGATCACAATTACTGCTGGAATGCAACTTCTTGGGGGTTTTTTGTGTGTGTTTTTTTTACCCAAAATCTCTAAATGCAAAATTAGTCAAACCTTTTAATTAATTTTCCTAATTTGGAAAAGAGTAATTATTCTTTTTCCTTTTCTTGCTTAACATTCTATCCGACCAGAATTACAGAAACTAAGATGAAGTAAAACTATTTTCTTTCTTGCTGTTCAAGGTGTCTCTGCCACAGCTCCTAGTGGCAATGTAGCTAGTGATGCAATGTCCATTTTGGAAACAATAACTTCTCTTAACCAAGAAGCGAGTGCTGCCAGGACTTCAACAGAAAACTCAAATCCCAAGAACAATGACAGAGTTGCAAAAAGACTCTCATCTCAACAGAGTGTGGATGGTAGTGCTGATAGAGAGAGAAATGCGGAGGACTTGCTGGACAGAGAGAAAGCAATTTGTGATCCTTCTGGAGAAGGGGCTGAAACATTTGCAAAGTGTGAAGATTTAAATGAGCTTCCCTGCCAAAGGGAAGAAATAAAAAATTCAGGAAAGGATACTAATAATTTGACTTTTACAAGTAAAGAAATTCAACAGGAAAGTGAAGATCAAAAGAGTAAATTATTAGATAAATGTGACAAGAAACCAGACAGCAGTGAAAAAGGTGAAAGAAGAAAAGAGAAGAAGGAAAAACTTGACAAGAAGTCTGACCATTCAAAGAAAAGTGATGATACTACAAAGTCAAAAGAAGAAAAGCAAGCAAGAGAGTCGGAACCAGTGAAACAGTTAGTTCCAGAAAAAAACAGCAATAAACATAAAACAGCTGAAAGCACTAAAGAAACTAAAGAAGGTATGGTGTGGGCAGTGCTCTTCCTTAAAATAGGGATAATGGGGGTTTTTTAAGTGTATTGAGGAATTGAATCAGAAGAGTATTGGAAATGTAGGTTCTCTGCTAGTTCTGGCAAACTTGTCTAGCCTAGCCACAGCTAGGTCTTGGCTCATCTCCCTTAAATGAGGTACTTGTGTTAGGAATCAGACGAGCTTTGATTTCTCAGATGTGTGATTGGTCATCTGCCTTACTCTGGCAAGTTCTGTCAATGATTCCAGTCTGCATTTAAAGTTTCTGGTTGTACCTCGGGGACACTTTTTTTTTTTTTTTCAGTAGACCAGAGTTAGCCTAATAACATTTCATTAAGGTGTTACAAACTTTTTTTTTTTTCCTTGTTCTTAACATAATTTTGTTTTCAGTGGCAAAATCACTGTTTTGGTAAGATAAGTTTCTCAAATACAGTGTGCTGCATTACAACCCTTTCTATTTTTTCCTTTGCAAGAAAATACATCAATAGATTCAGATATGGATGTACTCAGTGACATCACTGTCAGCTCTGTTCATACCAGTGACCTTTCTTCCTTTGAAGAGGAGAGTGAAGAGGAGCCTGTAATTTCTGACAGTACTGAAGAGGGGGAGATCACATCAGATGGTAAAATAATTAGATTGTTAAGTAGCAAGGAAGAATATGCAACGCTTTTGTTGAGTGCATTGTATCATAAATTTGAGGTTTTGCGGTATGTTTTATTGTACTTATTTATGAGAAAGAGTTTGAATATGGAATGGATAGTATTTGTGCAGTTAAGACGAGTAGTGGACATACTTTGAGTGTTTGTTTTTTTTAATAGCCGGATGTATTCTAAGCATTGTAAATCTTACTTGTACCACAGTATTTCATAGGCGACAAAAACACTTAACAGTGATGGGTATGTCATTCTCCTGTGGGGATTTTTTTCCCCTCCTTTCTGCGATGAATTTTATATAACATTGGAGTGCTTTGTTTGTGACCCCAGGGTAGTAGTTGTAGCTGACACTGCAGACCAGGTTGGTTGTAGAGCTTTAGAACTGCAGGAATTTCCAAATTCTACCTGGCCACGGTAGAAGGAACGGGAATAGATCTAGCTTAAAGAGTTTGGAAACACCAAATCTTTTCACTGACTGGTTTGCCTTTTTGTGTTCTCCTTGTCTAGAACAGACCTCAGACTCTGATTTCTGTGGGTATGTGGCTTTTGCAGTTAGTAATACTTTCCCCTTCATAACACAGAGTGTCTTAGTAGCTGAATGAGTTATCTCTAGTATGCTGTGAGCTTGTCTTTTTTGTTTGAAGAATATTATTTAGAAGCACTGAATTACTTGCATATTCTCTGGCTTTGGTATTACCTTTAAACGTGACAGATTGTGTTCAGTTATGACTAAATATTTGTGACGTGAAATCAAGCCTTGCATATGTTTCAGGGATAGAAATAATTTGTACAATATGGAGCACAACTGGTTTTGCTGTATTTCTAATAATCCTGATGAAACTGAAATAGATTTATTTATTTTTACTTGACTAATACTTAACATGAGTATAAATAACGGTGTATTTTGTGTGTATATTTCAGTAAGCCTATCTAGTTTTTATATATTCAAATACTGTACATTTTTTTTATAGGGAAAAAGCTTAATTTAATACATAGCAGAAAATATATTCTGACTTCTTACACGGTGTTAACTACTAAATACTGTATGTAAAAAGACAGCGTGATTAGAGGCAAGAGGATAAGCCCAATTGTTGTACCACAGTTTATTCTGGGGTTTGTCTGTTGCAATTTTTTGGCTGAGCAGTGTGAACGAACACATGAATATACCTTTCAGGTTTTCATGGTCTAGTGATATTTTGCTGCTAAAGGGTTTAATTTTTTTAACTCTTGATGGTTTTGCAATAAATAATTGTTACTACATTTTGACTAGCTTTGCCTCCTCAAAAGTTACTCTGAAAGCACTGCCCTAATTTATCAATATATCTCTACACTTCACAAACCTTTCTTCAGATGAAGAGGAGAAAAACAGTCAAAGTAAGACAAAGCCTCATGCTAATGAGCTGAGTGATGGGAAAGCCAAGCCAGTTCGTCATGCTTATGTTCGCAAGCCTTTCTTGTACTCCAAATACTTCAGTGATTCTGATGATGAACGAACTGTAGAGCAGCGCCGTCAGTCCATTGTAAGTGTGGATTTTGTTACTGCTTGCATTCTGGTTCCGTAAACTTTTCAGCACGGAAATTCCACTTCTTATTTGGTGGTGGTTTGTGAGGGAGAGTCTTCTGTCTTCTCACTTTGATTTGTTTTTCCTTTTTTTCTGTGTCTTGTTACAACTGCCCCTCCTTCAGACTTCCTCCAATATTGCATGATCCGCTCTCCAGCGAAGCGTTCTGCTGGTTATAGTTTGAAGGTTTCTGGTGGTGAAAGCAATGACACACTTTTCCATCTCTTTCCCCACTCTAAAGTGAACAGTCTTTATGTGTTGACAGGGGATTTGCTAATTACATGCAGTGTCTTCACAGAATCACAGCAATAGGTGGATTCTTTCTCAACTGAGTGATTTGATAGGGAGAGTAAGAACTGCTGCATTTATGAAAAACCTGGTCTTCAGTAGATTTAATTTATATAATGACGATTGAGGTGGAAAAAGTAGCCTGTATCTACCTGCAGCCTGCGTTCAGTGGCATTTTGTGTAGTTCAAGCTTGTGTTGGCTACTGCAGGCTACATTACATTATCTCTTTACAAATGTAGTTCTTGCTGTCCATGAAATCGGTAGTTTGTAGCGTGGCTGCAGTCGTTGAGAGTGAAAGAGAGATTTCACCATGTTCACTATGTTCTGTGGAAGGAGGATCAGCACACAGAAGAGGGAGCAGCAGTTCTTTTAGATGTTTTTCCTTTGGCTAAATATATGGGGGGTTTGTTGTTACTTATCTTTAATATATATACACTATGTATATTTATTATATATGTTATAAATATATAAAATAGAAAATAATATATGGTCTTTGAGACTGTCTCATAGCCTCAGTCCGCGGTATTAAGCAGCAGTGAAACTCTGGAACTCAGCTCGTTTCACTTCACGGAGGTGTTAGAGGATTCCATTAACTTATATGTAATGATTTCTAAGGGCTATTTATTTTTTAGTTTGTTTCAAGCTACAATGTTCTGTTTTCTGTGGGTTATAGACATACACTTGCAGTCAAAGAATACTCTTTGACCTAATGAGGAATTAATTGCTTTCCTTGTTTTTGTATCTCCAGGCCAAAGAAAAAGAAGAGAGACTCCTCAGAAGACAAATTAACAGAGAGAGACTTGAAGAAAAACGTAAACAGAAGGCTGCAGAAAAAACAAAATCACTAAAAACTGGAAGTCAAAATGCCAAAGGTATGAGAAGTATAACATTAGCCCCTGCCACCCTGCTCTTGCTTGCTCACTCTCTCTGGAAAAAAAACATTCAACTTAAAATATTGATAATAGGTTTCTAGTCATTTCTCTTAAAAACCCAACATTTCAACAGTGATGTAACAGAAAAATGTATAATGCAAATTATTAATGCAAAATTCTATATCTTCATTTTTTCATATATCCTTTCATATATCATTACATTGCTTAAATGCAATGAATGCCTATATGCACTGGTATTCTCTGCTATACATTAGTGCTCTGTACTGCTGTCAGTCACATTTATAGATGAAACGGTAGTATAGTTACGTGCTTATGTATTTCACCATTTGTGTATTATTTTAGGAAAAAGTAGCCTGAACTTAGAAGAACCTTCATCAAGAAGTGTTGAGTCAAAAGCTACTGGTACCAGCATTAAGGATGTGCTTAAAGAACAGAAATTTTTAGAGAAAAAAGTAGCCTTGAGCAGAAAAAGAAAAAGAGATTCAAGGTATTCATGTGTTTTCTCAAAAGGAATGAACTTTTTGAATATTTATTTTTGCAGATGGAAAAGGTTCTCTTCAACTTTGCAGTTATCCTTACCCATTTTAACAATTTCCTTTTAAAATTTTCACGTAATTTTGTTATTAATAAGCATGAAGTTCAGGCAGGAAATCAAATTGTAGCTGCGTAATTACATTGCAGCTCAGACTGCAGTAACAGCTTTTATGTGGCTTTTCAGACACAGAATGGTAATAAAGGCATGAGAATGGAGAGCTTTTAGATGTTTGTGCATCTAATGTGTCATTTGGCTTGGTCTTTAAATTGGTGGTTTACGTAGATATGTACACATGTACATATCTGTCTACATATGGGTATGCAAGGGACAAGGAGATCTCTTGCCCATTTTACTGGGACAACTGTAGTACTAATATTGTCATACTAATATTCTCTGCTGTAAAGCACTGATGTCCAGAGGCTATCTTTGAAGTTTGTACACAAAATTTTCCAAGAGGAGAAAGCTTGGACAAATGGGCTGGTCAAAAGTTGCATGATCGTGTTCTATTTCAGTATTTTTAGTGTGCATTTCTCTCCTTCAGGTTTAAAAGCAGAAAGTTATACTAACTAATGTTAGACTGATACCCATTTTTCTTTAAATGCCCAAATATCTGTTTTAGGCATGCTGAAGATGGATGCAAAAAGAAATACGAGCCATCCGAAGAAGATTCTAAAGAAATGCAGAAGACAAGTGAGGTATGTGTCTCTTAAAAAGGAATACCATAAAGTTTATATTTAATTGTGATAGTACTTGTTTATATGTCCATATCAAACTCCATAATCGTGCATTTGTTCTTATGATTTAGTTTTTTTCCTCCTAGTTCTTTCTATTGCATTAGTGATCTGACATTGCTGTAGTAACATTTTCTGAATTCCAGTAGCTGCTAGATGCATGTTGTAGTAAAACATGAGATGTAGTTTAAGTGCTATTCTGTGAAGCATATTGGGTTTTTGAAAAGAGCAACGTTGAGTCTTCTATGCAGAGAATTGAGGAGCTTGGTCTACTTAAACCTCACTGGGAAGTTAAAGGAAAACTGAATGTAGTCCAAACCTTAAAGGGAGGAGAATTCTGATGGTGAGAGCTTTTACCAACAACATTATTAACACACAAAAACCAATGATAGTTGGAAGTTGAAATGGAAGTCTGAATTTATCTTTTGTGAGTTTTGGGGTGTTGTTTTGTTTTGTTTGTCTTCTTAAACGGCCATTAGGTTGTTTGTTTAAAAAATAACTTACGGAGTACTTGAAATTGCAATTGTTCATTTAAAAATCCATTTAAATGATTTTAGAAAGAAAAATTACTTTAGAAAGAAAAGATACTGGAGTTCAAACGGACTGCTTAAAGTTAATTTGTGTTAACCACAGTGGCAGATACTTGAAAATGAAAATGGCAAGTTTCATTTTCATACTGACTATATTTTAGGTGAATTTTTGTTACAATGTGAAGTGTATTCTCTAGTATATTGTTTTATGGAGAGTCTGTAACAATTCTTTTTGGTCACATAGTGAAGGAACTGTGTAACATTGGCTTATCTATATTAAAACTTTCTTTCATAGATTTGTGAAAAAAATTCTTCCAAAGAAATGAAGCATAATCATGGGAAAAATGAAATCTCTAAACAGCTTAGAAGACTTTCAGAATCAGTGCATTCAACTGAGGAAAGCAAAAGTGATTCTAAAGCAGAAAAAGAATATAAAAGAAAAACCTCCACCTCAGTTCAGGCTGAAGGAGCCCAGCAGGACAGTGAAACAAGGGACTCAAAAAGACAAATAGATAGAGCAGAAGTCAATACTGAAGAACTACAGAAGCAGAAATCCGTATTTAAAAATGAAAAGCACCCCAAAAAAGATAGTGACTCAGAAATTCAATATATGAGAAATGCTGCCAAAAAAGAAACCAAGTCTTACAGAGATAAAAATGATAAGGAAAGAACTGCTTTAGAAGATAAACTTTCTGTAAAGCACAAATATAAGGGAGATGGTCTTCACAAATCAGGTGACGATGTTGAACTCCATTCCTTTGAGAGAAGTTTGAAAGGAGAGGATGGTGGTCAGAAACATAATCAACAAATAAAGGTTTCCTCAGATGACAAATCTGAAAGAAAAAGTAAACACCGAAGTGAACGGAAAATATCGGTAACAGGAAAAGATGGAAAAAATACTTCAGAATCAACCTCAAAAGCTGAAGAATTGCTGCGTAAGGAAAACAAAAAAGACAGACATCTCTCAACAGAAAAACCAAGAGCAGAATACAAGTCCAAAAGGTCCCTGAGTGATTCTAGACCACAAAAGGATTCCCTAAGTGCCTCAAAGCAACTTGCTTCCGTATCACACAGAAGGAGCGAAAGCTGCTCGGAAGATAAACATGAAATAGAATCAACTAATTCTGATTGTAATTTGAAACAAGAAGATGGTGTTCATAAAGATAGACGAAGGTCTAAGAGCCTCGTAGAAGATAAGATTTTGTTAAAATCTAAATCAAAGAGTCATAGTAAACAATTCAAAGCATCTGAAATGGAATTACAGGAAAATTTAACAAAACAAGAGACTGTTCAGAAACCAGACAAAGATAAGAGCATGGAAGGAAATGATTCAGATAAGCAACACAAGTCCAAGAATGAAGACAAAGGTTTTGAGGAGAATGGTGCTGAGTTTGAGCTTGCAAGCGGCATGCAGTCAACTCAGGGATCACAAAAAGACTTTAGTCACAGAGTTAAGTTACATTCTGGAGAAAGAGGATCTGTAAAAGAGAAATACAGAAGTGACAAAGATTTAAACAATTCCAAACTAGAAAGAAGGTTCTCTGCTGAAGGTCACAAAAGCAGAAATTTGAAGCACAGCAACAAGGAAATAAAGAAGAAGGAAGAGAGTATCAAATTGGAAGATAAAGATACTAAAGAAATGGATAGTGGGCATGAAAAAGCATTGAGTATCACAGTGGCAATGGATAAAAAACAAAGTAAGAAGATATCCTGTGAAAACAGAAAAGGCAGTAGAGCAAACCAAGATCTACTTGGAGAGGAAATGCAATCAGGTAGCACAACTGAAAGTAGCCATGCTCCAGCCCCTTTAAAGTCAAGTATGAGTAATGATGACTCTCATTCTGGTCATGAGGAGGAGCTGATGGAAGTTGATTTGAAACAAACAAAAGTACAGGAAGCATCTGCCATCGAAGGAAAGAACATTCCAAACTCACTCCAAGCCACAGATGCTGAGTATGCAGAAAAAGAAAACATATCTCTCTCTATTTCAAATAAGGAATTAAAACACAGCTTGGCAGGTCCTGGAGCTTGTGAACCACAGTTTCTGCCTGCAGCTGAAAAAACTGTTAAACAAGAAGATATCCCTAATAAACAAGTTGGTGCCTTAGACACTTTGTCCAAACAAGCTTCCATGGATCAAGGACCCAATAAACAAGGGGCTTACAAAATGAACATGTTGTATGAAACAAGTGGTAGAATCTTACTGAATGTTCCCAGTAAGGATCAAGCTTCCGAAGACAGCAGAAGACCAAAGAATTTAAGAACTGTGATAAATTCTAATTCAGATGATGTTCCTTTAGCAATTAATTCTTCCAGAGAAGATGCTGCTGATGCAAAATCTATGGATATGGATATCTCAGATTTTATAGGTTCCTTGGGTAGCATATCTAAAGAATGCCGTATTTCAGAAGAGACTTCTCTATTTGAAGATTCTTTCAGTTTAAAGAATGATGCAGCACAGGTTGTATACAGGGAGCAAGAAGATAGTGCAGTGCTGAGTTCTGTCATGAAAGACGATGGTGACAACACCACTATGACAAACAGTATAGATAAAGATAATGAGGTGCCCCAGCCTGATGAGCAGGCAATGGAAGACAGTACGGCTGGGTTACATGGTCAAGAAGATTATGATGAAGCAGCAAAGTTAGAAAGCGCTCAGGGAAGTGAGTTGAAAATAAAAGAGGAAAACTTGGTGACTGTCATAACTGAAGATTGTGGAGAGGTAACAACAAAAGAACTTCTCCTAAAAGGAAGAAAGTGCTTGAATACAGACCCTTCCACAAAGGAAGAAAAAAGCACAATGATGGATAATGTGGAAAAGAACGAGGTGCATGACATTGATGATATGATACAATCTTCCTCTATATTAGTGCCTGAAAGAGTTCCTGAGGAAACGGTCAAAGGCTCTGTTATAGCCAGTGGGCAAGAAGGGAATAGTGTGGTTGGTATGGAAGATAAAAATGAAAGCAGTGCAGTAGGTACCAGTGCAGGAAGTAGTAAACTTGGTTTGTTGTACGGCAGCCTACAAACCACTCCGGCTACAGTGATAGGAACTAGCACAGAAAAGATCACTGAGAGCACTGTAATGGCCACTAGTACAGGAGAAGAAAGAGCTGAGAGTGCATCACATTCTGAAAAGGACAGTGATGCTACAACCACTTGCTCGGAAGAAGAAAGTGAGGTGGCGGTAATCTGCACAAGCATAGAAGCTGATGAAGGTTTCACAACGGGCGTATGGGTAAAAAGTAGCGAGGAAGGCAGTTTCATCACAGAAGGAGATTTTGGTGACTGTACTGTTGCAGCAGCTGAAGAAGGTGGTGGCAGTGTTGTCACTGAAGGATTAGCAGAAAGTGAAAGTTTCCTAACAAGTACAGAAGGAGAAGAAAATGGTGACTATGCCATGGTTGATGCAGAAGGAAGTGGTAAGGATTCAGTCAATGCAAGTGGAGTAGAAGTTGAAGACAGCGTGAATAGTGCTGGGTCAGAAGAAAAAGATGATGCTGTGACTAGTGCAGGCTCCGAAGAAAATCGAAAGACCTCAGCCTGTGTAAATACAGGCAAATTTGAAAGTTCTGTATCCTGCTTAGGTGAAGTGGAGAGCGATGGAGCTGTAACTAGTGCAGGGACGGAAACAGGCGAAGGGTCGACGAGTGGTGACAGTTCAGTTGAATTTAGGGGCAGTGTGAGAGCTGGCCAAGTAAAAGAACACGAAGGTACTGTGACTTGCACAGGTGCAGAAGAAAGAGGTCACAACTTCATCATCTGCTCCGTGACTGGTACGGATGCCCAAGGAGAAAGCGCTGTAACTGGTGCGTGTATTGCAATGGTCACAAACGACAGTGCCACAACCGGAACTAGTGGTGACAAATCTGAGGATACTGTAAATGGTGAAAGCACAGTGACCAGCACAGGCATAACTCCAGAAGATGATGCTGAAATTTCGATAGTCTGCACAGGGCTAGAAGACAGCAATGAGGGGTTTGCAGTTTGTTTAGAAGCTGAAAAATGTGAAAGTCTAATGGACAGTACAAGAGCAAAGGAAGAATCCAATATCACTACAGTCAGTGTAGGTCTGTGTGATGATGAAGGTTTTGTGACTAGTACAGGCTCAAAAGAAGAGGATGAAGAAGGTGAGGGCATTGTGACCAGTACAGGAAGGGGAAATGAAGAAAATGAGCATGCTTCTACTTGTACAGGAATGGAAGGTGAAAATGCACTGATTTGTATAGGTGCAGAAGGTGAAAGTTCCATTATTTGCATAGTTGCTGAACAAATGGAAGCTGAATCGGGAGTGGCTGGCACAAATATAAATAAGCTTACTGTCGACAGCATGATGAATGCAGAGAAAGAAGCTAATTATGGCACAAACTGCAAAAATGATAAAGGGATTGTTGAAAGCAGCGTAACCAGTGCAAGTGCTGCAGATGCGGGTGCCTTGGCTGCGCATATAGGAAAACATGAAGATACCTTGATTCCCTTAGATGCCGAGGAATGTGAGGGTCCCATGACGAGTGCTATGGCAGTCCAAGATCAGGGTCAGTCTGGTGCTGAAGACGAACATGAGACTGCAATGACTTCCTTTGGCAGCAGAGAACTTGATGCCTCTATAAGTAGTGCAGTTCCACAGGAAGATGAGAATTCTCTTACTTCTGCTGACAGAGAAGAAAAAGTAAAAGGTGATATCATCTCTACCAGTACAGTGGAAGAAAGTGATGTTCCCTTACATTCAGCCATGGATGCTGAGGAAGGTCCACTTGCTGTTGCAAGGGCAGATGAAGGTGGGGAAAGCTCTATGATCTTATTAGATACTGAAGACACAGAGGTGCCTATGTCCAGTACAGCTACAGAGTTTAAAGAGTGTTTGCATACTTTTAGCAGTAAGCAGGAGAAAGATGAGTGCACTATGATTTCCACCAGTATTGTGGAAGAATTTGAGGCTCCTATGTCGAGTGCGGCTATTGAATATGATGGTCAACTCCCCTCTGTGAAAGCAGAAGAAATAAATGAGAATGCTATGGTTTCTATAGATATGGAAATATATGAGGTTCCCATGCCCAGTGAATCCAGTGCAGGAGGAGATGATAACAATGATGAAAGTCACCCAACTGCTAGCAGTAAGGAAGAAAAAGATGAGTGTGCTATGATTTCCACGAGTGTTGCGGAAGAACAAGTAGTCCTCATGTCAGGTGAAGTCACGGAAGAGGTGATTCAGCATGTGTCAGACACAGAGTCAAAAAATGAAACGGTAATGATCTCTACAAGTACAGCAGAATGTTTTGAAGCTCCTATGTCCAGTGTAGCTATGCAAGATGAAAACAAACTGGCTGCTTCAGAAACAGAAGGAAGATACGAAGCTGCTATGATCACTACAAGCATGACAGAAGAATGCGAGATAGTCCTGATCAGTGCAGCACCACAAGCTGGAAGTCAGCTCATTGTAGCAGAGGGGGATGAAGATGCCATGATCTCTCCAAATGCATCAGAGGAATGTAAGCTTGTGGAGACCACTGCAACTGTAGATGAACAGTTTGGACTAGCTGCTTTCAATGCAGATGCAAAAAGCAAAGGTTCTGTGATTTTTGTGGGAGAATGCAGAGCTCCCGTGCTGAGGGTTGCCACCAACAGTGAAGATCAGCACTCTGCTTCAAGTATAGGAGATAAGGAGGAGGGCGCAGTGATCACTCTGAGCACAATGGAAGAATGTGATAGTCTCTTCACCTTTACAGTCATAGAAGAAAGTCAACTTGCTGCTGAGAGTACAGAAGTACAAGATAAAAGTGAGGAAATTTTTAATACTGATAACCAGATAGAATGCATCCTATCGACTACAGGCCCAGAAAAAAGCAGCAATTCTTTGCTTGTCATTGGTAGCGAGAACGAGACCCAGGAGAGTGGTGTGAAGGCAGAATCGGCAGCACCTCAGACCACAGCAGACAGTGAAATCACAGAAACAGATGAAAATTCAGTGAACCTCATGAGTGTAGATGAAGCCCTTTGTGTGGAGATTAGTACGGAGACTGCTGTGAGTCCAAGTCCTTCCTCAGAGGCAAGTGAGGATGATGAGCAAGCTGAAGGTGTTTTGCATGAGGATGTTACATCAGAACTCTCTTGTACGATTTCAGAAGCAGGAACAGAGAGTGAAACTCTAAGGAATGTAAACTATAAATTTAACTCAGACTTGCTGTTGGAAAGTGACTTTTCTGAAATAAGGACTCCCCTGCCTAGGGCGCAGGCTCTTTCCTTAGTTTCTGCAAATGAAGTGGCTACAAATGCCAACCATGGTGAAGTGACACTGGAAGCAGAGTTAGAGGAAAAAAGTGACTTTCCTGTGTTGCAAGTAGAAGAGCTGTATGGCAGTGATGACAAAACGAACTTGATCAAAATAGATGATACTGGAATTGAAGTTACTTTTCAAAAAAGTAATGCAACCTTTAATTCAGGTGAGGATTTCTTTTTGTTTTTTTAACTTCAGTTTATAAGCTGGTATAAATAGATACATTTTTACCAGTATTATAGTAAGAAATAACTTACAGTCTTCAAATATACATTTCTCTATTGTTGCAAAACAATAAATTTAAGAATTGGTGACAAATATTTAAATTACCATGAGATTCTGGGAGTATAGGGGTGACTGAACACAATTATCTGAGGTATGTTGGAAAAGAATTTAATATTATTAGAGTGCAAAAAACTGATTAAAATACACTGACTCAAAATTGTGAGCGAATATATGAAGTGGTTTGCAAGGTGTAATTATGGAGCTACAGATGGGGTTTGTTATTAACGCATTTTGAAATTCAAAAATACTTTTATAGAAAGGAGGATGCATTTTGTTTAGACAGATGTTAGACATTTTAAAAAGGTAACTTCTCAGTAACTTTGAAGGTTAAAAGTGGCCATCCTTGTTCATAACTGCAGATTTTCTCTGGATGGTTATTTAATGGTCATATTCAGATTCACTCTCTTATGCTGAATTTTGTGTTGTGAATACACTTGATATAGTCCTTCTTTGTGTTACAAAGGAGTCAGTCATCCTAAATAAATGAGTATTTTAAGTGAGCAATCATGATGGGTGTCTATTTTAAATAGAAAACTGAAGTTATAATAGTATATAACATTAAGGATATAATATTTTATTTCCAGATCCATTTTTCTCGAAGCTAACATTTGCAGTGAACTTGCGTGGTTGCTGGTTCCTAAAACACTGTATAATGAACATCCTGCTGTTCTCAGCCATTCTCCTCTTTGACCCTCCAGAGTAGTTGAAGCACCAAGTTTATGAAAATTAATAAATTCTGTAGATGCCTTGATGAAGTCAAGATTATTACTTAGCTATAAATTTTGGAGAAATCAAACTGTAGCATAATAGTAGAGAAACCTGCATATCTTTCTTTATGCCAAAGGAATTGGAATGATGCCAATCAAGTACTACTTTTAAAACCTTTTCCTTCTCATGTCTGTCTTTGTTATTTCAAAAAACATTTTATAATGTGAGTTTAGGTCCAGTTTTTCAATGGTTGGCTTTATTCTCTAGTTTTATTGGTATTTGGAGTCTGCAGATTTGGGGATCTTGGGAGTTTGTCAAGGAAAGATGCCGATCGAGTAAACTTCAAAAATGTTATGCAATATTTATACAAGAGACAAACATGAGCCATGAAAATGTGAACTGGGACACTAAGGTATTTCTGTCTTGGTGCTTTGCTCAATCTTTGTCCTTTGGTGTAGCCTCTGTAAGTATCAGTGGTAATGGTAGTCTTTGTGGACCGCAACCACAATTTAATCACTTCACATGCATCACTGATGAATTATCATGTTACAACTATTTATTTTTGTTCAGGTAAAGCTGTATAAACAGCCTTCTGAAATAGGTGTCCAAAGGCGACAGAAGTCGTGTGAAGATGCTGTCTGCATGGCCTATTTTTCAGATGTTGTAAGCATACAGCTGTTCCCATGGGGAGCAAAATGGGTGGGGTTTTAAGATTTCTGAAGTTACATTGACACTAATAGGAGCTACTGAGCTTTCAGTCTCTGTGGAAATTGGATAATTTCAGTGGTTATCCTTCTACAGCTTATGGATAAAAAGCAAGAAAAAAAAGCCAAAGTTAAAATGCATGAAGAAGCTGTGGTAAATCCTGGTAGCCCATATTTTCCAGTCTTTTGTATTTAAGGAAAACACACAAGTACTTGTGTTCTTGCAGATGCCATGTTGGGTGTTTTGAACTGGTTTGCTGCAGACAGACTTGCTATTGTTCCTGTTGCCTACAGGAAGGGATTAAATTCACGTGCTGAGTTTGTGAAGTGGTATGAGAAATAGGATCCTACTGTAGCATGAGATAAATACAGCATAATGTAATCTAATAATTTTAACATATTTGTATTTTATTAGGCAATAATGCAGCTTTACCAAAGTTGGCAGAAGAACTAGAATTTGAAAGTAACTTGAGAAGTGACGAGGTATTTATGTTATTTTGAAAATTTTGACTATACTGTTTCTTGTATAATTATACATTTTACTAGGGTTTCTTACTATACCTTTTGATTTTTGTGCAGCAACAAATGGCATTTGAACTGCAAAACTGTTAAAGGATCATTTATCAGATTATTCGGCTGTACTTTTCTAAGCAGCTGGCATTAAATTGTGGGCTGTCTGTGTTTTTGTGTGGTAGAACCAATTCTCTCCTTCAGCCATGCTCCTGTGACCATGATGTGCAAGTTTGCTTTTATAGAACTGGTCGTACTGTATGCATGTTGCTTGTGATAGTACTTGTAAAACAGTCAGACAAGCCTTAGCTCTTACAGTTGGCAGTTGTTTGAAATAGTAAACTGCTTTGAAATAGTAAACATACGCTGCTGCTCATTTCGTTGTATCACTTCCTTGCCAGTCTTCAGACTCGCCCGTTCTCCATGTGTTTGAAGAACACTTGCTGCTGTTCTGTACGGTGATAACTACAGCCCCTTATCTGCTGTAACAGAAGAGCAGGGCATCCCAGATAATCCAGGCTATTTGGGCTCCTGGTCACTTATATGTTGTGTAAGACTGAAGTTGAGCCTGTCTGTTTGTGTGTCTGTGCTGTGATCCATATTAGCCAGGATTCCAGGTGTGTTAATTCTTCGTTCAGGTGCAGGACTGGATCCCTGTGTTCGTATCTTGCCAGACTCTGACAGTCAGCATTTTGAGGGAGAACGTGATTCAGAGACTTCTATGAAAGGGTGGATTTGCACAGGGCTACTGGTTCCAGGTCCAGGGCAGAGCAGTTGGGTATTTCTGAACCACGGTTTTGATGCCTGGAATGCACTTCAGGAAAATCCAAGTCAGCTTCAGTCTAGCGGGATTTACTGATTCGAGTGGAGTTGCACCTGTAAACAGCTGTACTGTTTGCCAGCATAAGATGGTCCTAGAGTGAGTACAGCCATGTTCACGTAGCACTGTATCTTGAGTTTATGATGTCCAGATCTGACTTAAGTACACTTAGCTCCGTATAGCATTATCTATGCATCAGTAGCATATAGCCGATCTGCAACTTGAATTTAAAAAAAACACCCGAACAAAAAAAAAAAACCAAAAAACCACCAAAACATGAGTTGAAAAGAGTTCGCTATACCTTGTTATACATTGCAGATACGTATTTTCTGCATATGTGAACATTTCTAGAGTATTGTTTGTATCTGGAACTCATCTTAGGGTAGGCATTGCACGTTAACTTCCTGAGCTTTCTCTTTGAGATCTCCTTTTTTAAACTGATCTCAGGTACCAGTGTTAAGTCTGCGGGGACTGTGCTTTTCAACAGTAATGTGACTGAGCTCTGCCAGTGTTCCTAATCAGTATTTGTACTGTTATCTTAATAAGAAAGCTTTTGAAGACTTTTATAGATCATTAGAAGACAACGTTCATCATGACATGAGGGAGGGGAGTGAGACATACTTGTTCAGGAAGTCTGCAATAGTTTTGTTTCTTTTGATTTCGTGTTTAGCAACAACCACCTGTAAGTCCAAGAAGTGAAGAGGGCTGTGTGGATCTTCATACTGAAGACTTTCAAAAAGGTGATTTTTATACTGATAGCAAGTTACTTTTCATACTGATTTGACTATTACCTGCAGAAATCTTCTTGAAATGTTTCTAGGAGCTCATGTGGCTTTGCATTTAGTTAGTGGGAAAGAAAGAGGGTAAGTCTTTTCTTCCAATATGATATGCTGAAAGAAGGGTGGAAAGCATTTAGGATTCTAAAAAAGGAGACTGCTAACATTCTATTTAAAATCAATAAATACAGAAAATGTTTGCCCAGGAATAACTGAGGAAATTTCCCCAAAGAATGGCTTTCTCCTTACAAACTCAGAACATCCTTGTTTAAAGTGTTGTGACAGGCCCTATGAGGATATGACAAGAGTAGGTACTATATGACTTAAGTCACAATGACTTTACAGAAAGACTTCCCCCCCCCCCCCC
>Ga0065711_1037870_pt1 | contig 19397 bp, 9 predicted proteins | sample Hoacrofraction12_FD_59098 | JGI IMG/M metagenome (GOLD analysis project Ga0065711, IMG submission 59098) | Hoatzin crop microbial communities from Cojedes, Venezuela - Epithelial fraction 12 v2 (version 2) | ecosystem: Host-associated > Birds > Digestive system > Esophagus > Crop | place...
AAGCCTTTTTTTTTTTTTTTTAATTCTTTTGTTGTGTTTTTTTTTTTTTCTATTAGGACAATAGTAGAAAAGGTGGGGAACTCTGCAGTGAGCTCATACTGGAGCCAGAAACTGAGCAGAACAGAGTGCAGGGACTTGCAAAATTTCCTGCTTCCCCACTGGGAAGAACTGCACTTTCCAAGTTTCAGACACCCAGAGGGGAATTTTCTAGCTCCTTAGAGCAAGTATAATGGTGAATGATACAGTGCATTTTTTTCCCCGTTTCTCCTCCATCTAAATTGCAAATGAGATCAGACTGTGACTTTCTTTGGAGCTGTATGATTGTATTAAAAAGGCAGACAAGAGGTTCACAGAATGTAGAGGAAACCTATGCAAAAGAAGTGTCAGCGGTTGCAAAGCAGCAACCCAAACAACAAAACTGCTCCTCCAACATCCTACAGCTCTGAACATATTTTACAGGAAAAGAAAGGCTTTAAGAACCCTTAAACTGTAAGGTATTGTGTTATACATTGGCTGGTTTACTTCTATCTCCAGACATGCACTTCAGTCATTGTGAAATTCATTCTTTTCCTAAATTTCCTTTTTTTTTTTTTTTTTTCCCAAGCATTTTGTATTTTCTGTCAGATAAATAGATTCCTTAAGTTGATAACATGGTGGAAGTTATCCTGCTCTTCTGTAATTCACTAAACTCCATTAATAACAGATGTCAAGCATTGGTTGCATTGGTTCCATTCAAGTAAAGCTAGTGAAAAATTGTGCGTTGGATCAAATGATTGAGAATCCCAGAAGACTGAATTATGAAGAGTTGTAGTAAAATGTGCCAGCTGATTGAGGGATAATGGATAATCATCCACCCCTTTGAGGGTGTCGTGAAGAACCTTGGGGAGCACTATAGAGCATTATAGAGCAAAACATAACTGACAGTCTAATCCAAGGATTTACTAATGGATTCTTATAGATTTTTTTTTTTTGATGGATGTTGTCTTTGGTGTGTGTATTTTATATATGCACTGAATAACAAAATTAGTGTTCATAGAAATGAATCTGAATTATGTATTTGAATATATGTAATAGGAAGTGAGTCTGAGTTCCTGGTGATCGTTGCATGTTGAGCTGAGCTGATGGGTGTGGTGTCATTGAAAACTCTTTTAGGAGATGGACCTGTTAGTTTTACCTGTTTCATGGGGAACTTCGGTTCTGTGAAGTCTCAGCAGGGGCTCTACAAGCATCAATTATTTCCTTCCTAGCTGTAGCTAAGTGGAGCTGCAATGTTGCAAGAAGGAACTTAAGCACACTGCAGAATGCTAGCTAAAATGCAGCAAAATTATGATCTTCTGATGTTAAGAATTTCTTTTTCCTACGTGTTTCCATAAGAGTGGGAGGAATGGAAAGACATGGTGTGGTAGTCTGGAAAGTAAGAAAGGAATTGACTGTCCAGAATCAGGTCTGTGCCGAAAAGACAGAAAAACGTGATGCCGAAGAGAGCATGCCCCAAGCATGAAGTGCGGGAGAGATTATCTTATGTGTAAATGCAAGAAGGTGGACAAAAAATTTGTGTTCTCTGGCACAGTTTATGGAAGAAACAGAGAAAGTTGTGCAGCACTGCAGCAGTGAGAGATTACAAGGGACATGTGACAGCTTGTGGCATGTGTACTGTTTTGATGTGAGCTTTATTCTCACAGATGCTCACTGGCAGAAGGATGAAAGAGGCAGTATCCCTGAAGCAATCTTTGTTAATGTCTTATCTTGCAAATCATTACAAAGCAAAGCTGGATGAATGGGAAAAGCCAGTAGATAATTTCAGCACAAACTGCCATTAAAACCTTTCTCAAGAAGGAAGAATATAATAAAGCAAATTATTAGGGTTCACACTGGAACTTGGAAACTGAAAGTAAATTAGGAAGGAAACTTAGATAAAAGCAGAAGTAGTAAAAAAAGGTTTGGAAAAATTATACTGACTGATGCTGGGTTTTATTAATCGCATTCAGTGACTATGTTGAAAATGGAAGCGAGGGAAGCACTAACAGTGATGTCAGCAAATATCTAGACCCACCCAACAGAGCATAGAAGAATAAAAACAGGTTATAAAACTCCCTGAGACCATGTCTTAAGACAGTTGCCTCAAAGCTTGTTTGCAAAGCTTGCTGCAGGACCTCCTGGCAGGTCAGCAAAGCTTGTTTGGAGCCCAGCTCGAACTCCTGGCAAGCCAGCCAAATATAAACCAGATAAGGAATAAGCAGCCACCCAAAACCTGCTTTGAAGGGAGTTGAAGGACGATGAGTACCTCGTTGTGGAAAATGTGTCTAGACACTGACCCCCTCCCCGACCTGCTGGAGCGAGGACTGAGGAAAAAGTACATGCATGGGACTGGGGGAACGTGGCAGAACATGGGGTACGTGCCATTGCCTACAGAACAATCTCCCCGAACACCTTATAAAAGGCCACTCAACCAAAGGACGAGGGGACCCCTATCACCGATGCACACAGGAACTAAGGACCAACGGGACGCCACTGGATCCATGGTGGTGACTATCTCTTGCAACTCTATCCCGACTGCTTGCTAGGTTTCTTTCTTTCCTGTCTTTTTCTCTCTTTCCTGTCGCTGTTTCCTCGTGCCTTCATTTGAACAGATAATCAATAAACCTGTCTGACTGGCGGCATTTGACCTCGTTTGTGTCTTGATCTCACTTTGGGAATAACAATGAATCTCTAGGGCTCAGGTCTTCCTGGATCATAACAAAACCCAGTACTGGCATAGTGGCTGGATGGTGAAACAGATGCTCTCACAAGTAAAAGAAGCAGCCTTTTTGGGGGGTTTAGAAGACTAAAACACAGGGAAAAGATCTGCAATGCATCCTAATGTTATTAGGCAGGGATAGTAAAAATAACTCTTCAAATTTGCTTGTAAGGTGGCTAGATCATATTTATATTCAGTTAGCTGATTGACTAGAGGAACAACTAATGAGTTCTTCTTACTTCTAGTGTTGCTCTTTCATAGTTTGCAAAATCCTTTTTCACAAAAGTTTGCCAAGCTACTACTGTCTTTTGAAGATCTTTGTTCCTGTCAATCGTTTCAGTAAAGGCTATGCAATGTGGGGCAAGGGAAGGAATTTATGGAACTTGAAAATTCAGAAGTTGGGAAATATTATTGCTACTATTATTGTTGTTCTAAAAAGATAGTCTACCTTATTGCTCTAATTATATTGAAAGGCTATTTGGAGCAAAATTAGCGTAGTAAACTACAAAAGATACAGGAAGTTCCGTCTGAACATGAGGAAGAACTTCTTCCCTCTGAGGGTGATGGAGCACTGGAACAAGCTGCCCAGTGAGGTGGTGGAGTCTCCTTCTCTGGAGATATTCAAGACCCGCCTGGACAAGGTCCTCTGCGGCCTGCTTCAGCGGGAGGGTTGGACTAAATGACCCACAGAGGTTCCTTCCAACCCCTACCATTCTGTGATTCTGTGTGATTCTGTGTCTGCAGAGATCGCTGTCTTTAGGATTAAGATCTATTCACAGTAGATTTTTGGGGACAGAGATTCAATTTAGATACGTAATTGATATGTTTGTATACCTTAACCTATCTGGAATTAGAATTCTAGATGACATTTTGGGATCTCTAGCATTTTCATGGAAATATAATATTTTACATTGTGAATGGTAAGCTTGTTACCAAAGCAAACTATGATTATTATAGAAATTTATTATCAGTGAGTAGTCAATACGGAGAAAAAAATTATTCCCCTCCATATGGGAAGAAGGCCTTGATTAAAATTTTAAAACACCCTGTTTTCCTGCAGGAGTTAGGCAGGCAAAGTTTCCCTGGAATGGATGAGAAATAGCATAGGCTTGAGTCCAAAATGACCTCATTCATACCTTCAGCCAATTTTAGACAAGAAAAGAGATCATTCACACAATCAGAACTCAGAATCTGCATGGGCAAAGAATGCCATTATCACCTCAGTCCAGTTAAGTTTGGACCTGGCTTCTTGTCTGAATACTGGCCATACGCTTCATGGTGGCCCTCTCTTGCAGACCACATATTGTAGTACAGTTCTCACAACATCTAAAGATAGATTTCATTGTCACTCCTTAGTTCTAATCTTCATCACTGATTCAAAAAATACCTTCCTCTAGGTGATATTCTGTCCCCAGATATCATCTTTAAAGACTAGCTTAAAGAAACAGATATTTTTAAAAGTTAACAGGCTTAAGCAAGTTTAGCCCCAAGCCACAGGAACAGAAATCTTCTGTAGTAAATGCTTCACAAAACATCAAATAAAACAAAGTCACTGCTTTGTTCATAGTGAACTTACAATCTAAAGATCAGCTAGAGATAACTGTAGTATATAGATAGTAAAAGGAACAAAAGAATCAGTATTTATTTGTTGTGATAGTCAATGGCTCAGGCTACTGATTGTTAGATGTAAGTCATCAATACTTGTGTAAGTGTTGTAAGGAGGGGCATTTTTAAACACCAAAAGGAGACATTTTCAGAAGTACATACAGATAGTTCCTCCTGCAGCTAAGGGTAAGCCTGGGAGCAGCTACTGTGGAAACCTGGTAAGCAGAAAAGGTAGGTCTGTGGAGGAGTGGTAAAGAGAGTCTGATATTTCATCGTGAGTGGGCCACGATAGGCATGAGGCTTGGTGAAATGGAAGAGAGGAGTACAGAGAAATGCAAAAGGAGAATGACATAATCCAATCACAAAGTTTGTATACATCCAAAATGTTCTCTTGCCATTCAGTCAAAATATACGCAGGGCATGCATTTAGGATTTGGGTCGCCTGGATCCTACAGAATTGCTATAGTTAGTAAGGTTCTTCCAATCATAAATGTCCCCTATGATCAGAGCACTCACCCAGAGTGGCAGAGGGACAGTTTCAAGGTCTATAAGAGCAGGAAACTGATGTTTTGGGCATAGTTTTGAACAAGTATGGGCATAGTAAGGTTGAAGAGCAGCAGATGTTTCTGCTACGAGACCAGACCTTAAATATGGAGACACAAAAAGACCCAGTATCTTGTGGATGTTTGGCAGAAGGATATTCTTCTGGATGTGAGAACCTAGGAAAAAATCTGACTTGAAGGTTGTGTCAGTGCTATAGGCCTGAAGGAATGAGTAGAAAGGTAAAGTTGTTGACACCAAACAGAAGGAAAAAAAAAAAAAAAGCACAGGGTAAGAAAAAAATTGAGGGTAGAGTTCAGGGGGGGGTGGGGGGGTGAACAAAACCAAAACACCGAAGAAAATCTCATGAGAATTTGCCAACTCCCTGTCTCACGAGATGAGTCTGTAGAACTTTCTCTAGAACCTAGCCAGGGCTCCGGTACTTCCCAGTAAGTTCCAGGCGAATCTTCATGATTTCTGTCCATTTGCCCTCCTAATTTCAGTGTGATTGGCTAGTGAGCAAAGTCAGCCCGTGAGGTTGAAGCCACTGTGTATGATGGTTGTTATTTGGATTTGTAAGTATTTTATCTATCTACTCCATTTTTTTTTCTCCAAGATATGTTTTAAGTGTATTTTGTAAAACAAGAAGAAATTAATTATGAACAAAGGAACATACTATTCTAACTGTGTTGGAGGAGGTGAGAGTAGGGAAGGAATTGGATAAATATAAATGATTATAAAATGTTCTTCAGCAATATCAGCCAGTAGGGTTTCTATGAAAACTTTGACAAACCTGCAAATAAAATCATAGAATGTTTTGGGTTGGAAGGGACCTTTAGAGGCCATCTAGCCCAACCCCCTGCAGTGAGCAGGGATGTCTTCAACTAGATCAAGTTACTCAGAGCCCCATCCAGCCTGACCTTGAATGTTTCCAGGGATGGGCCTCCCCTACCTCTCCGGGCAACCTGTTCCAGTGTTTCACCACCCTCATGGTAAAAAATTTCTTCCTTATATCTAGTCTAAATCTACTCTTTCTTAGTTTAAAACCATTGCTCCTTGTCCTGTCATGACAAACCCCGCTGGAAATATTTTCCCCATCTTTCCTCTAGGACCCCTTCAGGTACTGAAAGGTGTCGCTGGAGCCTTCTCTTCTCCAGACTGAACAGTCCCAACTCTCTCAGCCTGTCCTCATAGAAGAGATGCTCCAGCCCTCATATCATTTTTGTGGCCCACCTCTGGACCCGCTCCAACAGCTCTGTGTCCTTCTCGTGCTGAGGGCTCCAGAGCTGAATGCACGACCCCAGGGGCGGTCTCACCAGAGCAGAGTAGAGAGGCAGAATCACCTCCCTTCACATCCTGGCCACACTTTTCTTGATGCAGCCCAGGATACACTTGGCCTTCTGGGCTGTAAGCACACATTGGTGGCTCATGTCAAGCTTTTCATCCAGCAGTACCCCCAACTCCATCTCAGCAGGGCTGCTCTCAATTCTCTCATCCCCCAGCCTGTACAGATCGCGGGGGTTGCCCCAACCCAGATACAGGACCTTGCACTTGGCCTTGTTGAACCTCATGAGGTTCACACAGGCCCACATCTCAAGCTTGTCCAGGTCCCTGTGGATGGCATCCTGTCCTTCTGGTGTGTCATCTGCAAACTTGCTGAGGGTGCACTCGATCTTGCTGTCCAAGTCACTGATGAAAATGTTAAACAGCACCAGTCCCAGTATGGACCCCTGAGGGACACCACTTGTCACCAACATCCATTTGGACATAGAGCTGTTGACCACTACCCTCCGGCTGCGACCAATTCCTTATCCACTGAACAGTCCACCTATCAAATCCATATCTCTTGAATTTAGAGAGAAGGATGTTGTGAGGGACTCTATCGAAGGCTTTACAGAAGTCCAGATAGATCACATCCATAGCTCTTCCTTTGTCCGCTGACCTAGTCATGGCATGACAGAAAGCCAATAGGTTGGTCAGGCAGGACTTGCCCTTGGTGAAGCCATGCTGGCTGTCTCGAATCACCTCCCTGTCCTCCATGTGCCTTAGCATAGCTTCTGGGAGGTCATGTTCCATGATCTTCCCAGGCAGAGAGGTGCGGCTGACAGGTCGGTAGGTAGTTCCCAGGGTCTTCCTTCCTACCCTTTTTAAAAATGGGCACAACGTTTCCCTTCTCCCAGTCACCAGGGACTTCACTTGACTGCCATGACCTTTCAAATATCACAGAGAGTGACTTGGTAACGACATCAGCCAATTCCCTCAGGACTCTGGGATGCATCTCGTCAAGTCCCATAAACTTATGTACGTTCAGGTTCCTCAGGGGGTCCCGAACTTGGTCTTCTCTTACAGTGGGAGGGGTTTTGCCCCTCTGGTCCCCATCTTTCAGTCCATCCACTGGAGAGGAGTGAGGAGAGAGGTTGCCAGTGAAGACTGAGGCAAAAATGTTGTTGAGTACCTCAGCCTTCTCCTCATCTGTTGATACGAGGTTGCCATTGTTATTCATCAGGGGGGTATGCTTTCTTTAACCTTCCTTTTCTGGTTGACATACCTGTTGAAGCCTGTCTTGTTATTCTTAGCATTCCTTGCCAAGTTCAGCTCCAGCTGTGCCTTGGCCCTCCTGACCTCATCCCTACACAACCAGGCAGCATGCCTGTACTCTTCCCAAGATACCTGTCCCTGCTTCCACTGCCTGTGGAAGCCCTTTATTTTGCCTCCTGCCCTTTATTTTGACCAGCAGGTCTCGACTGAGCTATGCTGGTCTCTTCTCTTGCTTGCCTGACTTCTTTCACCTGGGGACTGACAGTTCCTGTGCTCTATGGAAAGCATCCTTAAAGATCTGCCAGCTCTGTTCTGCTCCCCTGTCCCTGAGGACCATTTCCCGGGGGGGTCCTACTAACTAACTCTTTGAAGAGCTGGAAGTTGGCTTTTCTAAAATTGAGGGTCCTGATGATACTCCTTACCTTTCCCATATGCCTCAGGACTGTGAACTCCACCAATGCGTGATCACTGCAGCCCAGGCTGCCTCCGGGTTAGCAAGACCAAAGATAAAGTTCAGCTTTAAATATTTTCTCTGATATTTTTTTCAGTCTTTTTTTTTCCCCCTTAATACCTTTTACTGCTTTTAATTGAGACCTCAGGGGAAGAAAGTATATTATAATTTACGGTAGTGAGTTTCAGGCCCTATCCTCTTTTTCTTCCTTCTTGTGTCATAGTAGCAAGACTTTTATTAGGTTATGAAGAAGGGAGAAAAATCTACTAAAACTGCTACACCAGGAAGAAACAACAACAACCCCAAAAAAGAAAGAAAATATTTTGCAGGTAAAAAGCATTGTAAAATACATGATGAGAGAGTTATTATCTTCCCTATGCCAAAGTCCTTTGCAACATTTCAAACAATGCCTGTCAGAGGAACCAGGACTCTTCAAAGAATCTGGAAGTGAAGGTTGTGAATGGACCACAAGATGGGAATTCCCTGCAACATGTCCCCTAGCCCTGCTCTGCCAAACAGCTGGTACATAGGGGTCCGCATGTCACTAGATCCCATTCCAGTGCACATTTGGGACACAGAGATGCACCTAGATGTGGGAATTTGTGTCCCAAGGGAAGGTCCTTCCATCTGGAAAACCTCAGGGATCACAGTCCTGGCCTTGAATAATGGAGGCACAGGTTCAGGCCAGGTGCAGAGGTCAGGTTTGACCCCTTGGCATAATACAAATTGGAGGAGGTCCCAGTATCTCCTTTTTTGACCAGAAATGTTACTGGTCAAGGAAGTCTTTGCTTACACAAGTGTTACTGAACTAGATTTAGTTCCTGAGGCAAAAGGGACAGCTGGACTTGATGGAATGTCGTTTGGGAGTAGGAATGAGTATTTTATTAATTGAAAAAAAGTGTTTATTTCCCTTGCTACTTGTGGATTTGAAGACATACTTAAGTAGATATTGTCTTCTTAATCTAGCTACAGTAATGACATGAAATTATTTTAATTCCTAGTGCTCTATATTCAACCATGGTTTTCAGTCTGCAGCTCACATAAGCCCTGAGTGTCCGCAGGCTGGTGCTGAGTGTGCTGTGAAAAGCAAATTAAGAACAACAAAACAATTAATGGAATTATAGTGGTTTTATATTCACTGCACAAATTCTGCCCCCTCCTAGAATCTTTTTAGGTGTCCACAAACAAAAAAAAAAGTTGGAAATATTGCTTCTCTCTGGAGAAAAGAAACAATAAATATCAGTTCAGCTTTACTGGCTTTTAATTTTTCTTGCTTTACAACTTTAGCATCATACAGAAAGAGAACAAAAATGTCTTGCTAGACAGTGATGTGTCATAATATTTCAAGGTTAAAACTTTCCAGCATATAAAACAATCATATGCATGCTATTACAAGCATTACAACCTGGTGTTGCAGTCTTAGGACAAAAGCTATAACAAGAGCAAGAAAAAGGATTATGCTGTTTTTTCATTTATGCAAAAATACTAGGAAAAAGTATTAATTTCTTGTGAGTGTAGTTTTGTTAAAACATGCTTTTTCTCTAACCCTTTGTTGAAAGTAATTTTGAGCTTTCTACACACCAAACAAATATGTCAATAACAGGCTACTGTGACCTTCCCAGTAAAATTAAAGTTTGTGTTAACACTCAGTATTCTACTTAGTATTCAGTTCTGAAAATAAACTCATGGCACGTGCAATGAGTTACAGAGGTAAAGAATTTATCTGCTAAAATATTTAGTGCAGGGACTGACTTTTGTGTTCCGTATAAGTTTAATTCAGTTTTTAAATACAGCTGGGTCAGGAATTTTTTCACTTTGATGATTAAGGGGAAATGTATTTCTATGTTTTTAATTCTGATTTTTATTGTATTCATAACAGTTTCCTTTGCCCAGTATTACTTACAAAGATGTGGTCTTGATCTCATTTGTATGGTGCTTTTTGTTCTCGTATTCCAGAACCATACAATTCATTTTAATATTTAATTAAAATCCTGCTAAGTCAATTGATTATTAAGTAGATGTTCTTGTACTAGTAACAGTATTGAATATATTATGCCATTGATCTACTATAATTATGTCGTCTTCTTTTATCAGACCTAAATAGCGAAGTTGAGTTACTTAACTCAGATCTGGCTATGGTGGATGAAAATTACATAGCTACGACTCATTTCAGCTACAATAAGATTACTTTTTTTGTGAAGAAGACACCATAAGAAAAAATGGTGGATACCTATTTTGCTACCTTGTGTTCACTGCTGTTGTCTACAATGTAGAGATAAATTTGAATCATTGTTTGGGTTTAAATAAATACATATGAGCATTTATAATATCACACAAATATATTTGTGTAAATACTTAACATAAGTCTCTTTGTTCTAAATTCCTTTGCTTCCAGCTATTGACTCCATGACCATTACTACTTGCACTTTAGTCATTTTCAGGCAGTGGTATTTAAGCTCACTGTAGGGAACAAAATATGAGAGCCAGGATCCACAGAACCATTTCCCGGCCCCTCGCAGCACGACTTGGCTCTGCTGGGTGCACTGGCAGCCATGTTACTTCCTAAAGAAGTCTAAGGTTTGATGTTTGCTCTGTAAAGCCCTACACGTCCTTAGCAGCTGTGATCAGTCCTCTGGGAAGACCAGAATGCCTAGGAAGAACAGAATTTACATTTTTTTGACAGAGCTTGGGTCTGGCAGTTTCTGACAGAGCTATTTGGTTGTCGTTGTGGTCCGTGGTTAATGTGGGTCTCACAAAATCTGCATGAAGTTCTGGGCAGGTACTTCTTGATAATGTGCTTGAAACTATGAAAAATCCTATTTCTATAAATATTTCTAGGGCATTCTCAAAGCTTTAATGGCTGAAATAGCTTGAGTTCCTGCAGTTAGTTTAAGACTAGAAGGTAAAATCTTTCTGGACTGGATGCTCAGGAGAACAGGGATTTGCTAGTTAGATTTAATTGTGTCAGCCTGTGGTGCCTGATAAAATTCGAATCAAACACTTTGGCATGAAGAGCTATGTAAAGCAGTGCCAAACTGTAAAAAAACCCAACCCAAACCAAAACAAAAGCCCAAAACCTCAGATCCTCAGATACTCTGCTTCTGGCTGGAGGTACTGCCTGCCCAGCGTTAAGCTACCTTGTGACTGGGAATTTTATTCTCTGTCTCCATTTATCTCTATTGTTACATCCTCATTTGACTCCAAGTTTCTTCACAGTGGACTGCTATTTCTGCTTTGTGTGCCTATCTCAAAGAGGGCAGCTGTTCCTACAAGGAACAATGTCCCTGACTGCACGTGGCTGGAATCAGATAAATGAAAGATCCTGGGGCTGGACAAATACAGTGACAGGAGAAATGTGCCTGCAGCAGGCAGACATGTGAGCCGAAGAGAGGGCAGATACTAAGGACTGTTAGGAACAGAAGTGATTTTTTTTGTTTTTGGCAGTTAAAAAAGTAGGTTGATAGTTTAGATTGCCTCAGGCAGAGAAAATAGTTTTCGATAGAGAGGAAACACAGAGGCTGATGACAAGAAGACAGCAGTCTGGAGCGATGAAGTGAACTGTTGGTGAAATGGGAAGTATTCTGCATAACCGGTGCCTCTTAGAAAACACTGGCATGTCAGTGTAACACTTGCTGGAGATCAGTCTGCTGGAGAAAGGTGAGGTAACTCAAGAGGTCCAAGGAATGTCAAATCACCTGTCTGACATAGTATATGAGCATGGTGTTCATCAATATTCTAGCGTACTACCAAAGCAGGTGCTAAGCTGTGCCTGCTTGAGAAGGAGGATGAATCCTCTCTTTCCCTGATGTGATTTCCTACCTAGGAAATGATGCTGGCCTCTGTGTTGAGATACAGACCTATTAATTATCAGTGTCTCCTTCATATGAGCTCTGTCTGTACCAAGTCCCAAGCCAGGACACTGGAGAGCCAGGATGTACCTCTGACAGTGCCGCAAATGTACATTTGGCTTTGGGCACTTCACTGGTCTGTGTTTTTTTTCTCCCTTCCTCAGTCTCTTTCAAAAATACCCAAGGGCACAGGTGATCCTCTCCTGTTTTAGGGACTCTGGCACAATGTGCATGAACTAGGGCTCTGAAGTTCTACTGTATTCCACATATGTTACTTTTTTTTTTTTTTGCTGTATTTTGGTTTAGAAGTAATGGGATTTTGGATTGAGGCTTATGTTTTACTTGTCTTTCCCATCCCTCTAAGGATAGAAAGAAGCAGTTAGGTACACCCCTGTAAGAGTATGCACAGTGGGTAGGAAAGGTGCAGCAGAGACCTGGAGGTGGGTGTCTCTGACAATCTGAGTTCCTGTGAATTCACCAGATCCGTTGTGCCATAGTGACTGACTGTTTACATGTCCTTGCCTACCAGGGACAGACAGCAAGACAGAACATTTTAGCTTCAAGCCTCTTCCAGCATGGTAATGCTGTTGTATGTGTAAGTCACTTGCTGTTTTTCAATTATAGCTTTGGAGTTTTTTTCTCCTCCTTTAGAAGAAAAAATAAAATATCACAGAGTTTCCTGTTGGCCTTCATATTCTATAAATGAACCACTCTTTCCACTGCCCTGCTTGTTACTGGAATTACTCTTGGCAAAAATATTTAGTATTTATGTGTTGGCAAGCTGTGTATTAGGGAGAGATGAGAAAGGGAACATCATTAAGATGAGAAAAGAGAGCAAGTCTGAGGAGGTAAGGGGAGTATGCTGTGAGGGAGAGAGTTAGACTGCTAACTTCTGAAAGAAATCAGTGTTAGGAAAGAGGACAAGGTATAGAAATTTGAGAGCAAGGAAACTGCAAGGAAGAGAGGCTGAGAGAGTCTGAAGAACTTTGTAGAGAAAGGAGACCAAGGCTGTAGAATGAAAAACAAAATTATCCATGTGCTATGGTAAGGCTAAAACTGATTTTTACATCAGTTTTCCAATAACATAAAGTAGGAATGTGGAGAGGGCAGTGCAGGTTATCATCAGTAGAATGGACCTCAGTTCCAAGGTGTGATGCTCGTAGCAGACTGCCTATAATTTTTAGCAGCAGCTAAAGGACAGCCCTAGTCTCATGTACTAATAACAATTTAATCATGGCCTAAGACCTTTACAGGCTTCTTTGTAAAACCTGCACTCCATCTTGCTGTAGCTAGATAGCTATCAGTGCTTGAGCTGGCTGATGGGAAGCTGCCTCACTATTTCGAAAGCAAGTTAGACATACTCTGTTGGCTTTCATAGAATTTATTATACGCCCACCTCTTTTTTGAAAATGTATGTAAACTTCTGAGTCATTTAAGTGCTTTGAAAAACCTACTCTAAATCTCAGTGCAGTGAAACTATCAGTGGGAAGATGCTTATGAGGTTACATTGGGTAAAGCCTTTGGCACTGTTCACTACAGCGGTAAAAATTCAATGAGGAAGTGTTGAAATTGTGTCAGAGAAAATCGGTCCAGCAGGAAACTCGAGACTATAAAAATAAATATATATTGCTACCTTGTGAAATGTTAATAGACAATTTGAAAAAAAGACCTTGGGCCTTGTAGTCCAGATGTTGAAAAAAAATTGCAAAATGTCATTTAAACTGTTTTCCTTGTGATACACTCAAGGGCGGGGCAGAAATCTCGGCATCCATTCAGTCTCATTAACCTTGAAATGACTGGAATAAATCTCTGTGTAGTGGGACAAAGTTCACTCATGATAGCCCCCTTTTTGGTTTAATGAATTATAAGGACAATACAATATGGAAGGGAGACCATAAGAAAGTCTTACACTTAGTACCACTCAGGAAAGCAGTGCTAAAGGGACCTCGTGTAATGATTCTATATTACAAATAAAAACTAGGAAAAAAAAGTTACATGTGATAAAGCAGAGGACACTGTAAAATCCAGTGGCAAGTTCACTCAAATTAAATGCTTTTGCCAGGTGTCACAAAATAAAGTGTTCTTTACACAACAGAGAGTTGCTCTGGGCACCAGTTTCAGTGTTTCTCAAGCAGTGTCTCGCAAGTCTACTGAAAAACACAGAAAAAGTGAAGCATAGCCTAATATAAATGTTTCCATTTGCTTGACTCATTTTGATTTTAATTGTGCAGACCTGGGGCTCTCTTTGGGTGAAATTTCTCTCTTCGCAGAGGAGAAACACTTGTGTTACAATTAAAATCCTATTTTCAGTGCTCAAGTGAGACTTCCACAGTGCATAGACCCTGTGTTGAAGTAATTTCCATCTTATTACTTTTTCAATACTTTATATCTGCAGTAGGTTGTACCATGTTCTCAGCAAGTATTTACATGAGGAATATGGCTTAAGGCAGTATATAATTTTCAAAATAGAGGGTAAAATAAAGGATAGGGAGATTTTCATATGGCTATTGTTACTGTTCACCCTTGCTATCTAGTTCTCTGTGACATGGAAGTTGCACAAAACACATTCTACTAATGAAAAACACAGTTTAAAAAAAAAAAATAAAATTCTTTTTTTAAAGTCTGACCTTCTTCCAAGTCAGAACAAGGGCAGTATAATGTGTTTTAATGCATTAGAAGGGTTAATCTGGAATTGCCTCTTCTGGATAATCTTTTGTGTTTCCTGGTGTTTTCTTTAAATACTTCCAGCTGCATAACTACCGTAATAGCTATGCTAATTTTCAACCAATGGTCAAGACAACATGAAACTTCACTCCAGGCCAGTTTGATTCTTTGTTTTGTTTTTGACTTCTGTGGAAGGTAAAGCACATGTTTAAAATTCTAGTAGAATACAAAGGTTTCTGATAACCACGGTGGTGTTAATTTATAATCCCCACTAAAATCTTCTGTCCTTTTCTGCTAAATCCCACAAATTAACATAATATTTCTTATAAATTATTTTAGGTTTTGCATGTAAAACAAAGAAGAACAAATAAAGCAGCCATTTGAAATTATACTGTAATTTGGTGTGCAAGGTCACATCATAACTTGCTGACAAGATGAACACCACATGTTTGGTTCAGAAAGCACATCCATATTGAAATGAAGCTTATGGTCTTAGTCATTATGGGAGAGGACGAAAAGGAAATCACCTCATTGTTTCTTAGTGAGGGTGATATAATGGAGTAATGGAGTGAGGCTGCCAACATCATTACTCTGCAGACATTCCTTTTGCCTGCTCTTCCCACTGCTTGCAGGACCCGATTTTTGTTATTCATTCCTTGTGTGACTTCTTCAGAAAGATGGTTTTGCAAAAATACATTTTCCCTTCAGGCATGATGTTGTGAGGTTTCTTTTCAAGCAGTTGAAGGGTACCAGTGAAAATTAGCAACTCAGGGAAAAAAAAATCTAAAGCCTTATTCATATTTTTTAATACTGAGCTAAAATGAGAGTGACAGCAGTGTTTAGTTGTTTAGGAGCTGGACACTCCAAACTCAGTTCCTAGCCCTAACAAGGCTCTGATCATGCTTCTTTTTCTACCTTCTGGCTATTGCATCTACTTGGACTAAATCTCCTGTGCACTGAGTGTTTGTGAATGTGTGGTGTGCACAGTACAAAAAGGTCATCAGTCCACCCAGTACTTTGAAGTCCTAAGATTGGAGGTGGCTATAGTGATGATAATGTCACCTATGTGGGCAAAAGCCTCCATCTCGTGATGCTACACCCAGCCTAATAACTATGGATTCTAGGAAAAAAATTAGATATATTCAGTGTTTCACTGCTGTCTGTCCGAAGCATAATGACTGCAGGGGGCAAAAAGGGAAGGAGAAGGGAATGAATAACATTGGAGATGATGAACTTATGAGCCTAGTTTCCCTCTGGAGGTTCAGTTAAGCACCTACATACTGTAACTTGACTCTCCAGAGCACGTCATCTACCTTTACATTGGCCTATTTAGGCTGCAATGAGATCCCCTGAGATACTCTTCCAAGTAGAGATATTACTGCAGAAAGAGTCTGTCAGTATCAGCTGCTTTGGCACATATTAGAAGTTTTATGGTACAGGAAAGGCTTTGTAACAATGCCTGCACCCTGATAGTCCGTAGTCTGATTGTACACTATATTTGTACTGTTATATGCCTTGGGAACTGAAGTCAAATTTTTGTCCCTTATCATAAGTGAGGATGGAGAATGTGTCTATTAGAAAATCCCAAAACAGGCACAAAGTAGTATTTGGAACAAGTGAATGTCAAAGCATACCTCTGACTAGAGCAATACAGTTAGAGTGCATTTTCCAAAGTGACCAATTCAGCCCAAAATAGCTAGTCTGTCTGCATGGGAATTATTGAATTCAATTATTTTTAGTGTTTTCCCTTTGACTAAAATATTGATCTTAAACTAATTACCTAGTACTAAAGATGACTCTAAATCCAAAGTTCTGCATTTGAGAAAGGGACTTAAACACGGTCAAGGGGTCATGCCTCATTAATTGAGGTTTAATTAGAAACAGGATAAGGATGTCACAGGTCTTAAACTTTAAAGGCACTGTTACTCTCAGAAGCCTTTAATAATGTAAATAAACTAAATTGATTTAAATTCAAATAATCATTCAAGTAAAAATATATGTTTTACCAAAGAAATTAAATTCCAAGGGGGCTGACAGTCAAATTGTCTTTTTGGCCTCTGTTACTTTCAGTGATATGTGGAATCCAGATTATGCATTTGAAACTGATAATTAATGCAGATTGGTGAAAAAGGAAAAGTAGCCTCTGCTTGCATGTACAGCTCTGCCATAGGCCCTGTGTGGGTTTTTACTTCTATTTTATTGTTTCATGACATACATGATGCGGTCCATGACACCAGGAGCAAAACACCATGGAAAAGCATGGGAGAACACTATTAAAGACCTGAAAGGTCTTAAGCTAAAGAGTAAAGTGCACTGCCAGAACTCAGTGCAGAACTGTGCCCAGTTCTCCTCACAGAACAAACAAAACTTAAATAAACAATTAGTTGTACTGGCCTTTGTTTTATAAAACTACATCTTCCCTAGTCAGTTAGTGGCATTCTATGGTAAGTAATAATGATGTGACAGACTTTCTAGTTCAGTAGTTCTTCTCTAGTTAAAAGGGTGAGGTATGACTTTATTGTATACAGGGCATCAAGAAGGCATGATGCTGAACTCTCTGTATCTGTGCTGGCTGCATGGGGAAGCATGAAGAGGGTAATAGTCCTGGAAGCTCTAGTATGTAATGTTCCAGTTTTCTCAGTGCTCATTCTAAGGATGCTGGGTGCCACCGAACCTGAATTTTGCCTTCTGCTTCTTTTACCATGAGAAGAGAGCTCTTGCCCACTAGAGCCATACATTTGGGATAAGCGATATATTGGGTTCTGACTGCAATGTTATGGTCCACCAGAGCTTCTTAGGCAGCATCACAGAAGAGATTTTTGGAAGGACTGGACAGATGAGTCCCCTTTCAGAGGACAGCCCAGGGAAGCATGCTTCTCCTTGTGCTCAGGCTGGAAGTCTGCAGTGGTAGCAGCTGAAAGAGGCCCAAGCCACAGTAAACTGAAATTACCACAAAACCACTGAAGCCATGATGTTTGACACTAGATAGCCAAGGCTTTTTGGTTAGATTAATTTATATCAATTCTCTGCAATAACTGACAAACTAATTTAAAGCTGAATAGGTAGAATGATGAATAGGATTATTGCAGGCACTTTGAACTAAAAAACCTATAAAATGCTAATAATTATGTATATCAGCTGTTAGATGTTACAGGAGGCTCAGAAAAGATGTGGTTAAATGATGTAGAAGGTCACTGTGGACAGTTACAGCTGGAGGGGGAACCTCAAGTCATGCTGCTGCCCCTGGGGTCTGGGACACAGAATCATTCTTGGAGGCAGATGTCTTTAGCACCATTGTCATAGCTGTAAGATCCACAACCTTGACTGTGTAATATCTATATTCGTAAAGACTGGCAGTGCATTTGAACTATGTATGGGAGGGAACACACTCAGAGAGTTGCCAGGACTGTCTTCTTTCTAACACCTTGCTCTGAGAGGCTGGATTTACGTTCATGGGCTTCAGGTGGGCTCAAAACAAGGGCAATCTGTATTAATGAAGCCAGTAAAGTCTTTCTGTATTTTTGTTAGCAGCAGGTTGCTTTGAAGCTTTCTGGTTCCTGTGCCATCAATGCAACTCAAACTGTTTAGTCTACTTCTGGACCTTTTCTTGCACTATCCATCAGGGAGCCTTTGGGAGTAGCAGTGCAGTGATTCTTAAGAGAAGAACAGAAAACGGAGCAATAAGGAAAGCTAAGCCAATATCTTTGTTTGATATCTTTTGTGAAATGAGACAAAAGTAGGAGACAGAAAAATATATTGAGCAATCTAGACTAGGAGAGTGAATAGTGTGACACACTGCACATTTTCAATTCATTTCAGCTGAAAAGAGGCTCTTTGCTGCTACCATTTTTCCTGTTTTATAAAATATCCCTCTGCTGTTTGATATCAGTTTGGAATGCTTGTGTTTACCCCTTTTGACCACGATGCACAGTGTGATATGGGCTAAAGAAATATAAGAAACCACACTCTATGAACTGAGTTTCTTCTGCCTCCTCTAGTCTTCCTTGCAGCTCTGTTCCTGTAGTTTCTTGTTTCCCTTCATCTTCAGATTTCCGGAATCTCCTAAGTTTCTTCTCTCTCTGCCAGCTCTTATAGCAGATGTAGAAATATGTAGCATAGAATGATATTCATTAGGTATATAAACTTCACAGTTACAGAAATGAGAAAAAGGAGAGTCCAGGAAAGAGACAAGTTTATGGAGACTAGTGTTCCAGTCTCTGCTTTGTAAAAGACTTCGTGGATCACCTGCATTTAACTTACCTGCATCTGAGTTTCATGAAAATAGAGGTGAAGGGTACGTCTCTACTTTTCAGAGATCTGATGAGGTTAAACAAGAGCATGTGGTGTTCAGTACTTTGAGAACAGGAGTTATATAAGTACTTTGGATAGGTCTACTAATCATATATCTCTGATTGTATCTCCTGAACAATCAAGCAGCTTCTAATATTCATCACAGTAAACACAAAAACCAAGCACCACAGAAACATTCTCTTTGAGATATTTTTGAGAAACAGAGGTTATATGACCCAAGTTTATGGTCAAACTATAGTATTTTATTGTCCACAAAAGTTGGATAGGCCCAACACAGGTCTTGATACTGAAATAATAAATATTAGCATTCTACAACTCATAGATCCAAATGTGAGATGATGACAATGCCTTATGTCCTAATTGGGCAGGTGGATAGAAAATTTATTACTGAGGTCAGTGGACTAATATAGACATAAGGTAATCTTGATTGTCCCTATTTATCATGGCATGCAGTCCATGGCAAAGGGTGTCTACACAATTAGATCAAAGCAAGGCAGATCTGAGAACAATTTCCTATGTTTAACACAGAAAGGTCAGCAAAACATATATTATGCCTTCAAAAAGCATTCTGTCTTACTTTTATCTAGCAGGATTGCCGAGTTTCAGCATCCATGCAGGGACAGGAATGACTCTCACACATTGATACAATGCACAGTCGATCCGATTTATTGGTCTGCTTGCGTGGTTATATACATTTTTCATA
>Ga0065711_1037871_pt1 | contig 19396 bp, 9 predicted proteins | sample Hoacrofraction12_FD_59098 | JGI IMG/M metagenome (GOLD analysis project Ga0065711, IMG submission 59098) | Hoatzin crop microbial communities from Cojedes, Venezuela - Epithelial fraction 12 v2 (version 2) | ecosystem: Host-associated > Birds > Digestive system > Esophagus > Crop | place...
GGGGGGGGGGGGGGGCAAGTCATGGCAGTAGCCCAGGGCAGGGTACAAACAACCAAGTAATATTGTACGCTGACATTTCATTTGTAGCATGTAACAAGGGGCTCCTTTTGCCTAAACCATACGAGTTTCTCTTGGTGTCTGCTTGCTGTTCCCATGGAGATGTATTTCAAAAACTGTCTGTTTCTCATTGCCAAATTATGGTGTTATACTGTGTGGGCCCCATCCTCTGTCTTCCTCATGCTCAAAACTAACTGGGTACACGAAGGCTTTTTTGTCTGTTCTCTGGCTCAGGTTCTAGTTTGGATAAGTGCTGTCTGTATCGCAAACAGTCTCCCTGGGAGAGAGGCTGAACGCTCTTGACTCTGCCATCAATGGAAATTGAAGAGCCTCGGGACCTTTGTGGAGTACTTGTGGTTTTTTGCATTGTCTACATCAGCTTTTTTCTTTCTCCTCCCCATCCCACTCCCCTTGCTCTCTCTTCAGATATTTATTAACAATGAATGGCATGAGTCTACAAGTGGAAAGAAGTTCCCCACCTACAACCCTTCAACGCTGGAGAAAATTTGTGACGTTGAGGAAGGAGACAAGGTAAGTGCTGTTGGAAAGACAGCACAAAAGACAGTTTCCAGGGGACTTCCTTTTGTAGGGAAGCACACAGAGGAAAAGCTGGCTTTTAACGACAACGTACATCTGGCCAGACTGTGACCTGGAGGTGTGGGGCACTGGATGTGCTGCTCAAGAATTACATGGGATGGGTGGGATCAATCCTGTCCAACTCGGCAGAGTCGCTTTCCTTGGTGGGAACTGCCTGCCAAACACTGTCAGAGGAATGAGGTTCAGCATCGTTCTTGTGTTGTAGGAACACACTTGTGTTTACAAGGAGGCAGCCAGTTTGAGGAAATAGCAATGACGGTGTATACACATCCATGGCAGAGCCAGGCCCTCATATTGGGAATGGTTTATGCACAAGGCAGCCTGTTGGAGACACTGAACTGAAACTCACCCTTTTTTAAACAATCAATGAATAACCTGAGTGCTTGGGGGAATTTAAGCTCAGTCATGCAAACACTGCCCACTTCCTACAAGAGATGTGGTGATGCTTTTCCAACTGGTGTCATGGGTTCTGGCCTCCTGCAAAAATGTGACAACTCTCAGTTCAAACCAAACCAGTATCTCTCAAGAACTTTAGTAGTCTCTGGCCCTGGTGCACTGTAGAGTAGCCTGGAACATAACTGCTTGGGTTTGGTAACAGTCTGACGTGAGGAACAATCAGATGTGACACTTTTTGTCCAAAACAGCTCATCACATATGAGCCAACTAGCCTGATCTATGGGAAAGAGCTGGCCCAACAGCTGGCTTTTTGTAGCATGTCATGGGAAGGTGATTCACAGCCGCTCTGCTGTATCAGGGCTTTGGCTGTTGGCAGTTGCTGGTGGCAGTAATTGATGGGTAATGTGGACATTTCTGCCTGTACTATGGTATCTTTTTCTTGGTATCTAAGCTTGTCCAACACTTGTGAGGCCCAGTGACTGGTTTCCAGCCAGGTAGCTGCCTTGGGGATCCTTTGCTAGTAGAAGTGATACTAGATGAGCAGAGGCAATGTGTTTTCTGGCATTATACTGTGTAAAGTGTAGAGCCTGACCGTTCTGGAGATGGGAGCAAACTTGCTTGGCAATACAAATCTCCAGCCTGCACGCAAGTAGTGTGTAAGGTAGCTGCTCTTTTTGGATGGCACTAAATTGGCTTCTGTTGAGACCTATTGCCGTGGGGGATCTGTGCATCCATGGGGCAATTGCAGATTGAGGCAGAACCAAACATTATGTGTAATTCCTTTATACTAACTGGGTAGGACACAACTGTGTTTAACTACAGTGGCATGTAAACAGCAGAGTTGAAGCTAACTCTGATGCAACTGTATTTTGCTAGGCAGAAACCATGATGTTGCTGTTGTTCCCTGAGCTAAGTGTCTCCTCAAGCAGTTACAGTGCATTACATGAGTATTTCAAGTCTGCTTCTTAATGACTTGGCTAAAGAAAATTGTTAGACAGATCTAAAAGGCCAGTTTTGCAGCTTGCCTCCTTGAGACTTGTCCCTGCCTGAATTCAAGGGTAGCTCTCAGCTCCTAGCTTGCAGGAGAGTCACTGTAAACCTTTCCTTGGGGCCAGTCAGTGGAGCCCTCTGCCCATGGGCACTCAGCATAGGTGCCTGATTCCTCGGTGCATAGAGTGATTGCAGGCAAGAATGTACGCTACCTGCACCTTGGATGCCAAAAGCCTCTGCTTCCACCACTTTACATCACACAGATTTTTAAAAATTTGATTTTTCACTGTAAGTAGGTCTCTGTGAGGGACTGAGTGGGATTAGACCTGGATCTGGATTGGTTAGAAGGCAGAGTCAGGGGTGAGAAGCATCCCAAGCTAGCTGTTTAGTTACTGGTGACACTTGACCATGTCCCACTGTCCTCTGGGCAATCTGAGTCCCCTGAGACTTCCTTTGTCCTGCTTGAACATCCCCTCCTAGGTCTGTAGCTCCAGTCTGTGGAGTTACTACAGAAAGTGGCGAGTTGTGTTTGGTGGTGCTTTCTAGTGTCTTGTCCCCACGTACAACTGTACTCGGTTGGGCTGGTCAGTACCACCGCAGGGGTGGCAGTTCCTGGTACTGGCTCTGGCTTCAACTGTGTTGTTCCAGGGTTGGCTCTGCCTTTCCAGCAGCCTGGGAGCAGGACTCCATTTCCCTAGCCCTGAACAGAAACCTGCCCCTCCCTGGCAGAGTGTGTTTTGCTTAGGCTGCACGTGAGGGGTGGGAATTTGGCAGCTGATACCTCAGCGATGACAATTTAGTCTGGTGCTGAAACTTGGCCAATGCTTTATGAGGCTAGGAGCAAAGGTTTTGTTGTTTGTTCTCTAGTTAAAGAATTGAAGACAGAATTGCCCTTGATGGGATAGTTGGGGGATAAAGCAAAGTCTGGTGTGGAAAAAGAAGCACTGAAAATAAAATGGCAAATCCTTCCGCTCTTGGAGGCTTTTTGCCTCCCAAATAACAGCTTAGTGTCCAAGTGTTTGCTAGGTTGATATCAGAGAAGGAGTAACTTTCCTCATTAGACTTCTGCCCCCAGTGAATAGTACAGCCCCAGAACTTGCATCCTGTCTATGTGTTACCATGTGAAGGCAAAAATACTTGCACCGCTGTCATTTCTCTGGTGCTCTCAATAACACTTGAAGGCGGGCTTTTTTCTTCTAGCAGCTTGCTAACATCCATCAAGGGCAGCAGAAAGGTGCTTCTTCCTCAAAGGAGTGCCCAGCTCAGCTGGCAGCCACGGAGTGTGGGCAGCAGGCCCATGGCTGTGACTGTCGAACCATGGAGCATCTGTCATGATCATTTCTAAGCAGTTCAGTCTCCCATGTGGGTCTTTGAAGGGTTGTAGGAGGGTTTTGTTCACAGTCATCTTGCCCCCCTCAGATTGCAGTGGCAGGCCAACGTAAGAGGCTGCAGGAGTATTATTCCCTTCAGCAGTCTTGCAGTGCCCTCAATAATGGTTTTGGACACATTGAGTTGTTAAGCTGTTGTTAGTAGCTGTTATGAACTTTGGTTCAAAAGTTAGAGCAGTGCGGTGTGTAGACTGTTTGCAGGGGAGCAGGTTGGGCCTGAATTTCTTCTCCCTGAGAAACTGGCGTGCTCCTGCCTTTCCAGAGAACTGCACAGTGGAGGCTTTTCAAAGAAGTTAGTAAATGAAGTCAAGAAGGACGGTCTTCACTGGGTGTGCTCCATCCCTGGCATGTCTCCTTACTGGCCAAGCCAAAGCAGCGTTGTACACACTGAGCCTGAAGCAGAGTAAGGCTTCTTTTGCATGTTTTTTCTCTACTCGGAACCAGTGGAGGTGACGGTCTCCACTGTGCTCTGCAGCCTGCTCCTGAGGCAGGAGAGAGAAAAACGGGTTAGAATAGAAATGGAGCAGCGATGAGCAGGACTTGAGGTAGAGGAGGAAGGTGGAGGAGATAGCTTAGGACAAAGAACGGTGTGAGTTTGTTCAGGGGAAAATGGTATGCGGTTGTGTAACTGGGGGTTGTATCATAATGCAAACATCCAGGGTGGGTATGAAGGTTTGCAGGCATTTCCCAACGCCGCAGTGCTTGACTTTGCAATCTTAATATTCTCTTAGCAGAACTTTTTGTGCAATACTCCATAAGTCTGTGTAGATCAGAACTGAGCACCAGGATGCACGGATCTCCTCCTTGTGGTTTTGTATACCGCAGTGTCCCTGGCACCTTGACAGTTACGAGTCTCTTTGTCACGCATTGTGCCTACCTATTGCAACATGCCTGCAATGAACATGCCATTCAGACTCCCCTAATGCCTAGTCATAACAGGATGGATTAAGAATGGTGTTTCAGCCTTTCTGAAGAATTTCCTTGTTTTTGCTGGTCTCTCAGGCCTATTGAGGCTGTGCAGGCTCACAAGATCTCACTTGGTGATGCTGCCCCTGAGGGTGTTTTGGGAAAACCTTTTTGCTTTTGCTCACTGTGACAGTGAGCGCAGTCTCCAAGCCGCTACGTGTGTCCAGCATAGCTGAGAAAAGAGACAAGAATGAAGACAACTGGTACTTGCAGGAGCTGCAGTAGGGCTCGGGTGCTCCCATGTTTAGAGGATGGGGAAGATCTGGGCATGCACTGAAGTCTTCAGCCATCTGATCTCTGTTCCCGTAAGTGTCAGGGTGGTGGGAAGTCTCTCATGCTGCGCTGTGGCCTGTGCCACTGCCAACCCAATGCTCTGCACGTTGGTACTCCCAGCCTGGTCACAGAAGCTAATTAATTGCTTCTAAGGGAAGACTTGTTTAAACCTGACACACTTCTCATGTTTCTTCATCTGGTTTGTCACATAAAATATTGCCTCCTTTCAGCCTGAGTCTTCATTCCAGCAGGCAGGATGGGGAGTACACAAGCGTGCAGCAGCTGGTGGTACCTTCTGGCTTTTGTGATGTGCCAGTTTGAATCCAGACCAGTTTGAATCCAGACCAGTTTGAATCCAGACCAACTCAACTGAAGCGAACCCTCCTGCAGGCCCATTCTGCCTGTGGGTGACGGGCCCCAGGCAGGACATGCCTGCCCACACGCAGTGGCTGCTCACTACCTCTGCCTTGCCAGCATCCTTGCTTGACCAGAGCCATCCTTAACCCCCCATAACAGCACAAGCTTACTCCAGTGGTTTTGCCATCAGTGCCCTTCCAAAAGGGTGGGCTTCTGTTCCTGGCAGTATAGGTCAGACAATTTTAAAGCTGTGTAATCTTCTTGTGAATAAAAGGAGCCAAATGTAGTGTAAGGTGCCATTTCAGTGGGTGATGACTTGCTGTTTTCTCCATGAACTTTTACTGTAAGAAGGCAACATGTCTCCCCATAACATTTTTCTTGGTTGAGTACCACACCTTTCCCCATGAGGGGAGAATGGCCAGACCTTGTTGGATCAGTGCAGAGGCTTACTTTGTAACTGTATCCAGACAAGACTTCAGATAAGACAAATGAGAGCAACTGGTTAAGTGCTATGAGGAATGATCAAGGCCTGAAACCCTCCCTCCTTTCCCGCCCCCTTGAGCCATATATTGCGGTGAGGTACAAGTTCTCCATCAGCTAAAGTGAGGCATGGGCTGTGCCAGACATTACGTAGAGCAGGATTCTGTCCAAAGCCAGGGCGAAGTATGCTTTATATATGCTTGGGGTACAATCTTGGCATTGCAGATATTGATGGCAGTGTTCCCATTGACTTTATTGGGTCGGGAGTTTGCCCTTGACTTCACTTTTCTTAATCAATGTATGTGGGGAGAAGGGAGGAGTTCAGGGCATACTGTGGCCAGAGCAAATGTATGAAACTTCTCTGGGGGTGGTGGTGTGGGAAGAGAGGGAACTCGCTGCCCACTTGAGTAGTAAGTTGGGTAAACAGAGTCAGATTTGGTCCAGAGTGCAGTAAAGCAGTTGGGAGATGAAGGGAGAGTGGCACTAAGTCTGTATAGGTGAAATGCCTTTGTCAACAAACCCCTTCCCATCTGGTAGAAATGTTCTGGAATTGTTATCTAGGATCTAAGTGAGCTTTCGTAGCACGTTAACTGTTGCTGGCATGGGTTCCAGTGCAACTGAATGGTGGGGTCTGAGCTGTGATCGTTCCCCTGGATAAAACCGTGATCTCTCTCGTGGGGGACTTTCCTTCCCACACTTGTTCAGAGGAGGATGATTCATGCAGGCCAATGGCCTGTCACGCTCAGGGAAGCTGTAATGGGAACAGAACTGGGATCTTGTTTCTTCATCCTCCCCCAGTGTCACTTATACCCTGTATCAGCAGGATCATGACTCTGGATTATTCTATAAACAAACCAGTTGCATAAATTTACCCTTGAAAGACCCTATTGGTACCCTGACCCCAAGATTGCTTATGAACCCAAGCCAAACCCTGAGCTTATTGCAGATTGGGCTCCAAATCCAGAGTAAAATGGAAGTGTTTTTGTCAGACAACTTTGTTTTAGCCACCACAGCATCATCTAGGAAGCAGCCTGATGGGGTTTCTGTGCCATTGTCCAGCTCCTTCCTTGTAACACAAGGTTTTCTTGTGTATGTGGCTGCTCTAGCCTGATGTGGATAACGCGGTGGAAGCAGCAAAGGCAGCATTCCAGAGGGGGGCTCCGTGGAGACAGATGGATGCCCTAAGCAGAGGACGACTACTGCACAAGCTGGCTGATCTTCTCGAGCGAGACAGAGTCATCTTGGCAGTAAGTACTGTGATTGGTGAGCAGTGATAAACCAGCAACTGTTGGCTGATAACGCAGCTCCACCGTTCTGATTTTGGTGCATCATATCTACCTAATGTTTTTCTTTTCTCTCCTTTTATGAAGGGCAGAAGAGTCCATGCAGGAGTCATGGCTTGTCTTCCTCTTTGTGGAGGATGATTTTTAGGGGTCTGAGAAGATGACTGTTAGTTCTTCTATATATTTGACTTCTTCTCCAAAACTTTAGCTAGTTATTGAAGTGATTACAGACATTAATACTTAAATTTTCAAAACAATAAACATTCTTAGTTTAAGTCATCACTGTTCATAGCTGTCTCCCAGCTCTTATCTTAAGAAAAGCAAACAAAAACCCCAAACCACCACCAACAAAAAAAAAAAAACAAACCCACACACAAAAAAAAAAAACCCAAACCACCACAACTGGCTCGGTCCTTCTTTATTACAAAAAATGCAAGCTCAGTTTGACATCTTTGCAAATTGCTTCCCCTGAAATGGGGAGCTGGAAAGAGAATCTTTCTCGTGCTGGATGTCATCCAAAGTTTAAAATGTGTGTAAGTGGGAACTGTTTCTTTCCCTACTGAACGTACTGGCTCAGGAAAACCTCTTTATAGCCATCAAGCTGTGTTAACTTGGACTTCTGCATGGAAGAACTATTGCTAATGATTCCCCATCCCGTTCAGAAGGAGTCCTTCTGGTGCAGAGCGAGGGGAGTAGGACCCAAGCTAAAATGTGCTGCAGTTGGTGGAAGCCTTTAGGCTCTGTGGGCCTTGGACACCTTTCCAAAGTGTGCACACCGATCCTAGCATCTCTCAGCTTAGAGCTGCTGTCAGTCCATACCTAAGAGCTTGAACCTGAGCACTCACTGGTTCAATGCTGTACTTTGGCTCTGCTTATCTTGAGGGGAATGGCATTTATGACATTTAGCGCTGTTCGATGTGTAAGTCCCTGAGCTGATGTCCCGCTGAAGTCAGTAGGACTTAACATGCACGGGATGTGCTTAGGAGCCTGCACTTACATGACTGTTTTGAGCTGAGTCTCTTTCCCCAACACAGTGTCTCTTAGCTGTATGACAGCTTCCAGTTTCAGCAGGACAAAACCTGTCTGAAGGCAGTTCTGACCAGCAAATAAAAGGGGGGGGGTGTGGGAAATACACATATGTGTGAATATACCCTGTTCATTTTCTGCTCACTGTTTGATGTGACTTGAGAGAACCCTCCTTTTCCTATAACCAGGACACTCATTTCAAGCTTTCTGCTGTCCTCCTGATCTGGGAGGGCTTGTTTGGCATTGTTATTTTCACTGCAGAAAGCCAGCCATAGCTGCTTTGGCTGCGTGCTAAGTAATGACTTATAAAAATCAGTTGTTTTAGCAGACGTTCAGAGTGGATAACAATCCTAGTCATTCCAAGGGGAATGTCTGTTTGAGTGCTGTTTGGACCCTAATGTCTGTGGAAGATGACAGGGTATGACTTCATATGTAAACAAAGATGTTTCAGTCTACCAAGGGATAGTACTTCCTTTATGGATGTGCTGGCCATTGCATCAATATCCCATTTAATGACCTGAGTAGAGAACAAAGCATTCGCTGAGCTAATGTCCAGAACAGTGAGAAGGACACAGGCCGAGACTGGACTTCATTTAGAGCTGCTCAGCATCAGTGCAGCTTTAGTGAAGCAACTTCTTCCTTGCCTTAGTCTCAGCACAGATCTGGGCCCAAAGGTTACTTTACCAGAACTCTGTAAAAAATGTGTTTTCTATCATCCTGTGGACAAAAGAGGCTTTTCAGAGGTTGGTTTTAATGCTACGAAGCAGAAAAAAGAGATTTCCAAATAAAAGGAAAGTGAGTCTGACTGATTTCAGTGACACCATCTGGAATCCAGAACATCTGTGTCAGAGGGTCAGTTGCGGTGAAGTCATGACACTCACATCATTTCTGACCAGTGCCCCAGAGCACAGCCCTGTATTCCACCCACAGGCCCTCCTGGGGGCTTCTGGAAGATAATGCTTTCATTGCAGTTGCTGAACAAAGCTACTTCTCTACACATCAGGGTTATTGGGTCTAGTCTCCCTTCTGCCTTATTTGTATTAACAAGCTCATTTCTTAAATGTAAGGTGAGGGAAGGAAACCCTCTGTCTGCAGCACAAGGCAAAATAAAATTGAGGAGTTTCTCTGAAAGCTTTTTTTAAGAAAGAAACATTGACTTGTCTGACAGTGCATGCAATTTGTTTTTTCAGACTCTGGAAACAATGGACACAGGCAAACCTTTTCTGCAGGCTTATTTCATCGACCTGGAAGGTTGTATAAAAACGCTCCGATATTACGCTGGATGGGCTGATAAAATTCAGGGCAAAACCATCCCAGTGGGTAAGTTCCTTCAGACCCAGTTTCAGAGCTGGGATGGGATCAGGGAGGGAGGGAGATACATGGAAAGGCCACCTTCTGAAAACCTGCAAAAATAGCGTGCATTTCCTTTCTACCTCAGGATGCATTTTAATTAGATGTGTTTCAAGATTTAAGCTAATAGGAGAACAATGTGAATGCCTGGATAGATCTCTGGAAAATAATGGAGGGCTATTTTACTGCTTTTGTAACAGAAAAACCTTTACGGTTTTAAATTCAGACTAATTCTTAAAGAAAAAACCTCACACATTATAGGGGAGTTTATTCATTAGGTATCACTGAAATGAATAAAGATGCCAGAGAGTGGAAGGACGAAAGTTTCCGGGGAGGACTGTATGAAGGCAGCAGAGCTTGTGCTGTGCTAGATGCCACAGGGATGTGGGAGAAGGCTGATGTGCAATCTACCGATGTCTCCCACCTCACTGACATTCCAGCGTCCCTGCATCCCACAGAAGTTTAGAGAGATCGTGTAGTGCTCTTTCCTAACTTTTATTAAAGAGAAGGTCTGAGATGTTGACCCCTCTCAGGAGCCAAAGCACTGAGCTCTTGGAGGGATTCTGTCAAGTTTTCTGACACTTGAAAGAGATTTTTCAAAATGTTGCAGAGCCAGAGCCATCACACTGCACTGTTGTGGCAGGGACAGAGTGAACACTTTGGCTCAGCTATAGAAGTTCAAATACGGTTTTGGGGAGAACAAGTTAAGACAGTGGATGTCCGTGTGACACAGTGAGCAACATGGTGTATTTTCAAAATCAGCCCATTTTTTCACTGCACATGGGTGATTACTGAGGCTGCACAAAGGACAGGCACTGCAGACAAAAGTTAGTCACCAGCGGGAGGACTCTGAAGGGCTGAACTAGTTCAGTCTGCGCAGTCAGCAAAGGGAGCGATGTCAGTCATATAAACTGAGATCTGTCACCCTCACTCAGAGTGACATGAAACTTTGCTTGCCTGAACACTGTTCTTTGGTCCTAATTTGAGATCACTTCCAAAAACTGTAATTAGGAATGTTTGTGTTTTCTGTCAGATCTTCCCAATGAAACTAGGTTTTTGGCAAGAATGAATTTGTAAGGAAAATGTCCTTCCTGCTTTCTCTTTGAAAGAGTAATAGCGGTATTTTAAGATGAATGGTATCAGCTTACTCCCAGAGTTTCATCTTTTTTTGAGTTCTTACCAGAAGTGCAATTCCTGTAACACTGAATATGGTTCCTGTACAAAGTGGGTTTAAAAACTCTCCCCCTCAGGGAAACAAGTGCTTTGCTTCTTTCAGTGAGACACAATCTGAATTAAATCTGTGCGTGCTCTTCTGTGTGGTAAGGAGTTATCCTTCACCTTAGCCTCCATGCGGGGAGACTGCAGAAGGACTTGAACCCCTGGTTTTAAAAGGCTCCTCTGTGAATGTGAGCAGTGTTTGGTTTTTGAGCTAACACAAGACCCATTCTCAAACAGATCTTCATCCACCTGGCCTGTCCCAGAGGCGTGAGTTAAGACGAACAGATACAGGGTTCTTTGTCTAATATGGCTTTAGTTCTGTCCCCAGCCTGTTACTGTGCAGTCATCTTACACTCTCCATAGAAGCAAGGATTTTGACTGTTTTGTCTTCCTTCATTCTTTTGTCTTGCAGATGAAAATTTTGTCTGTTTCACCAGGCATGAACCGATGGGTGTCTGTGGAGCTATAACCCCAGTAAGTAGCTGTGATGGTGCCCTGCATCTCCCTTAGAACTGGAAGAAGTACATGTGCACCCCCATCTTGCACTGCAGCCATTTGCTTCCTAGTTAAGTACAGCTGTTCTGCAGGGAACTCCCATCTCAGTTGCCTGATGTAGTTTCTTGTTTTACCCCCATGCCAATTGCTCTTGGCAACACTAAGTCCTCTGCAATAGAAGGGTGGGTCTCCTAATCAGATGCTCTGTTCCTCTCTAAGGCTGACACCAGTCACCAGAGACCAGTCAGAGCTCTCCGATTCTTGCACTGCTGGGACAACCATCTTGGCATTATGTGTACTAGCTTTTTGCTGCCTAGAGCTGATGCATAGTTTTGAGTTTTAAATCATATCCATTATTAATAACCCCTAGCTGTTCTCTGAGCTTTCTGTGATTAAATCTCACTGAACAGAGTTTTCTTTTCCTTGAGGTCTCATTCCCTGCTGAGGGGACAGTGTGGCTAGTTCTTGGAATACCTCCAGTTTTAGTGTGTGTTGCTTGCTCTGTTTAAACAGACAGACAGGAAGACTTTACAGCTACGTGGGAGACATGGTTTGTTCCTGTCTGGTTGTAAAATGCTTTGAACATGGTATCCTACAGGCCATGAGGCAAATGGTGGTGTGCCAAGATTCTCTGCTTGGATACTTGGATCAATAACAGTCCATGGAAGATTTTTCCCTTTGGAATAAGGTTATATGAGAGACTGAAAGAAGCGCACATAGGGTATTGGATTTGCTCAACCCAGGGAATACCAGGTCTGGAGCAGTTCCTAAACATACCTGGGGAAATTTTGCTTTTTCCTTCAGCAGGACTGAACTTAAAACCCCAGTAATAAGATGGCATGGTCTATTTAGCAATGTTAGGATGAGGCAAAGTGGGAGATGGTCAGTGCTAGTTATCAGACTGTCACTCAGTTTATTGACGCCCTGCTTTAAACCATGACACTTCTGCATGGCTTTTCTGGGTGAACAAGCAATGTGACTGCTTGTGAGCAACTAGACTTTGTGACTTAAGATCAAAACATCAGGTTCATCACATTGATCGCTAATTAAAAGGTATCTCCCTGTCACACTTCAGCCACCTTTGGCACTCAGCAGTGCTTTTGGAAACTATCCCTTTAAAAACCTATGTGTAGGGTGCTTTGGGGGGCTGCTATAAAGGGAAGTAGTGGGTCTTCTAGTATTTTCAGGTTGACCTTACATCAGCAATAAATACAATAGAAAGTACAGAACCAAATTTGACTTGCGTTCAACATGGCGTTTGTAAAAAGGATGATTGGGGTCAACAAAACCACATCTGTCTTCAGTTCACTTAGAACAAATCCCCTCCAATTTTTTTTCCAGTTTGATCTCCAATGCCAGCGGTCTGTGGGTTTGTGTATTCCTACTTGATTTAAAGAGATTCTTTCACTATTCTGCATATGTCTTCCTAGACCAATTAACAATCCTGCCTTTTTCCTGTGGCTTGACTATATTTAAACCAATGTTCTTAGCAAGGGAAGTTCCTAGAAAGTGCAGCGTATGACTGAGCTTTATCCCAAGGTGATATGAGGCAGCCCTGGAGTCCTTTACTGTTACTTTCAGCAGCCATTCTGCAATTAAAAGCTGCTAGTGGAGTTATGTCATGCTCTGAAAGTGTAGAAAAGTAGTGTAGGTGTGGATGGCTCAAACTGCAAAGTCAGGCCTTCAGAAAGGCTTAGGAGAAGACGACAAATGGGCAAAATCATGGCATGTGGCCACTGGAGAAGATCGCTGAAAGGAAACAGGTCTGGGAAAGACAGAGAGGCAAGCAGAAGAATATCACATTAGATTAATTTCGTCTTTGTCTCAGGGCTCCTGGGTTAGAACAGAGCTCGTCTCTTAAAAGCTACACTGCTAATTTATTTGTAAGTGTGAATTTGTGGATTCCTAACATATTTGGCTTCTTTGTCAATAGCTGAAGGCCCTTGGCTTGAGTCTTGACAAGAAGTCCCCTTACTGTTGGCCTGCTTCCATCATCCCTAAAGCAGCATTAATTATTTTTAATGAAGAAATCCTTTCTGCTGCCAAATGACCTTTCTGAGATTCAGTGTGAGCTAGATTTTCCACGTCTTGCTTAGGCTCCAAGATCTACAAATACACATAACCATGAAAGAGATTAGCACAGAGGAAAATGATGTGGACTGGTTCCTAATTCCAGATAAGAAAACTAATTGGAAAGGAGCAATTTACAATTTTAGGGGAGTATAAGACCTCCCCTGGATTTCCGTGACTGAACAACCTACTGCAGTTTCCTAGTTATAAACCTGGAATTGAATGATATTATGTAACTTCTAACTACTCAGCCAATACCTAACACAGAAAAATGAGGGTTTTTTCAATGAGCAGGTGCACTCTGTAATTCCCCTGCATAAGGACATTGCACAGAAGTGATGCATCAGAACACCGTCTCTGACACGATTGGTGTGAACAGCCAAAACCCTATACAAAGTGTGATCAAAATCCTGTGAATAACGAGGTCACATCATGCAGAGGATTGTCCAGTTTACAGGATTAGCTTGAGGACTGCCAGCAATATTTAGGATCTCAGCGGGAAATCAAGGAAGTTATACGCTGTAGTCCAAGCAAATGCAGTATTGTAAGCAGCCACTTCTCTTTGTGGCTGTCCTCCTAGTTGCTGCTTTCTCTCTGAGCCATGTGAAGGTGGGGAAAACGCTGTGTGGAACTGAGTAGGTGACTGTGCCAGGCTCATCTGACCAGCCTTGTGTTCTTGCAGTGGAACTTCCCATTGCTAATGCTGGTCTGGAAGATGGCACCAGCGCTGTGCTGTGGAAACACTTTGGTTATTAAGCCAGCTGAACAAACTCCTCTCACATCGCTGTACATTGGCTCGCTGATCAAGGAGGTAAGGAAATCTGAACATCCCCTCTGGGTACGGTTCTTCTAAGGTCATACGCAAGACGGTATTTTAAATTGGGTGTGTAGGTTTTACGTTTTAAAGATGTTAAAGCCTCACAGAGGAAAGCGAGAGCAACGTCTGCCTTCAGTCTTTTCTTTGGAAGGCCTTCATGACTGGCAGTGGCTGGCTGGGAGGTAGCAAAGATCACAAAACCTGAAGGATTTTCTCCTTTCTCGGGAAGCTACAGAGAGGAAAAATGATGCTTTTACTCATCTGTCTTGTCTTCCCTTCTCCCAAATGAGGGAAAGACTACAACTCGGTTTTATTAGGCAATGGGACAAAAAAGAGTGTGATTAGACAGCAGTGTTGTGTTTGTACCATTTCTAAGTGGGATAATTCAACCAAGATGGAGTGCCATGGGAAAAAATTCTTCTGAATTTCTGCGGTTCGTAGAACAAATTAGCTATGTCTGGCCTGTAAAGCCAACTCAATACTGACATAAAGGGAAGATCATAGGTTGGGGTTTCAAAATGTTAGTTTAGGGCTTGCCAGGTAGGATCTGAGCTGCCCTCAGATCTGTTAATCATACGGAGCTGGTGGGGGGTGCACAGTACCTTCCAGCACTGGTCAGTACGTCAGCTTCCTGTATCTGTGTATGTGACTAATTGTAAGGAAAGCTAAAAGTGTTGTAGATGTGCTTTTGCCTTTCAGCTGGAAAAGTCTGTTTGTTAGGCGCAGTCAAATGATAATGATGATTTTGTCGGTTCTTGGCTTAGCCTGGGAGAAAATAGAAGGATGCATTAATAATTGACACTTAGGGCTCTTCCGTCAGGAAAGGCAGTGCAAAAATACTACCGGTTAAGTATCTCCTGCAGTTAATTGACTTCATAAGACTACACAAGACAAATGAGCATAGGGTGCAGTTTTCATGACTTGTAGTTAGCCTTGCCACACCACTGCTTTTTTTCACTCTGACATACAGCTCCCCCACCACAGGCGTAGCATTCCCCCCAAAAAGCCATTCAATTCTGATGAAATCAATTTTTTTAGCTGAAACTCTAAGCTGCCTGTTTCTCACAGTTGCCCTCCAAGGCAGAAGTGTAATTAGAGCAGAATAATTTTATTTGAAGATGCTCCTTTCTCCACCCAAAATTAGCTAAATTCTTTGCAGTTTTTCAGAAGAATAAGTTAAACGTTTTTTTTTTTCCCCCATCTTCAAAAGCATGCAGAAGATGTGAACACACAAGCAAAGCTATGTGTTAGGTTCAATGAAATAATTTTGGGCCAACAAAAATATTTAGGCTTTCTTTTTTGCTGAAAAACAGAACAAACTTTCTGGCTCGGGGTGATCTGAACCAATTTTTTTCTTCCTTGTGGCTTTACTGCTGACTCCAAACACCATTACTTGCACAGTTTGACATGCAGAATTTTCATGAAAACTCATTAGCCAAGATGCAAACTCTATTAAACTCACTTTTATCATTGTCACATCCATAGAAGAAATCATACTGCCCTTCCAATTCATGAAAAGAAAAAATAGGAAAAAAAATCCTTTTAAGATAATTTTTTGCAAGATACTACATGAGCAATTACTTCTATCTTTTTCTGTATTAGGAAGGAGCAACTGCATTTATTGAGATTTTATATTAAAAAGCCACAAGAAATGAAGTGAACGTTTAATATCCTGCAACTCCATTGTTAGAAAATGCAGGGAAAACAACCTTGTGCAATCAGTAGTAGGGGAGGGCTAGCCTAGCAGAGCATAATCCTTGAAACTCTTGTTTCAGGATATAAAAACAGACGAGCAAGTGCCGCACTTCTCCTCGCACTAGAATTTCACCTAAAGTTTTGCCGTTTGTCTCTTTTGGCAGAATTACTAGTTGGCTAATCTAGGTTGTAAATGTGGTGGAAACTGGCATAAGGCTGTTACCATCTGCTCTTGTATTCCTCTTTTATTAGCCCCATCATCTAGTGAGGTTTTACTGACTTCTTAATCCCTCTGGCCCCTGAAGAACCACAAATGTCAACCTTTGTTCAAAACAAACTTTCATTCAGTTACCCCTTGGCTCCAGCTGCACAGCAGTAGCTGGGGGCCAAGTTTGGCCAAAAGACTCACTCTCTTTTGCCTTGAAACTGGGACTCCTCCAAGACTTCTTACTGAAACTTGGCATTTCCTAAGCATGGCTGTTACTTTCACCCACGTCTACTCCAGCTGGTAGTGCGCAGCCATGTTACTGGGAAGTCTAGAAAACAGTGATGTATCTGGTCTGGGCTCCTTGTTTGCAGCTTGCAATTCTTAATTGCAAAGAATATAGGGCAACTAATTCAAGCTTCCTGAGAATGGAACTGCACTCTCAGGAGTCAAGATCAGCTCCAGAGTGCTCAAAATCTCTCTCTACAGAGCTGTGTTTACCCTCTGTTTTAGGTGGGTTTCCCTCCAGGTGTGGTGAACATTGTGCCAGGCTACGGCCCCACAGCTGGAGCTGCTATTTCTACCCATCACAGCATTGATAAAATTGCTTTTACTGGATCAACAAAGGTAGGTGATGGATTTCTGATAAAACACCTGCTGTTCCTCTTTGCATTCTCTTCTCAAACTGTCATCCATGTAAGACTGGACCAATGACATATCGGTGATTTCTGTATAGCCCACACCATTTTCCGTCACATTCCGTGTGACTGGATTTCTCAGAAGTGTTTGGGATTTGTCTAGTTCAGGTCCTTCTGCATGTGATAATGCCACATCTCTGTAAGATGGGTTTTGCCAAACTGCCACATTTCTGTAAGCACTGTAAGTAATAGATGCTCTGACGTAAGGTATGACAGTCCACAGGGGAGGCTGGAAGTGACTTTACATCATGTCATTGGCCCGATGGAGCTTCTGGGCAACTTTGCCTGCCAGTCCTGCCCTTCAAGCGTGTGCAACTGGAAAACATGTCAGTCAGAGCCATGAACAATTCCTCCTCGGCTTTAGTTACCTCTGAGGAACTAGGACTTAAATAAAAACATGGCCCCATGCCCGAGGCTGCTTCTGCTGACGTGGATGGGATTAGCATTTGAGCTTCTTTTGAGACGTGCACAGTAAGGCACCTTCTATTCATTTTTTTTCCTGTAAATAGCTACAGCTGCCTTGCTTAGGAGAGGGGTGGAAGTGAGACCTCTGTACTGTCAGACACCTACGGCCGTTCTCTTCTGTACCTCCATGGGGGAAAGGAGCCCACGGCTTGGCCTAGTCCACAGAATTCAGCACAGCTGTGGCATGCGAACAAATTTGTCTCCAGTAATCACTGCTGCAAATCCTCAAAACAAAAGCTTGCTTAGAAATGTGAATGTTTTTCCACTCACTGCTCTAGATTTTTCTTGCAGTATACACGCACCCCCAGAAGAGGGGCAGCGTCCAAATAATGGAAATGCTGACACCAGTGGGTGCAGTTGAGGCAAATATGGTCTCTTCACTTTTATTTCCTTGGGTAACGTTATTCTTGCTCGGCATTTGCCAAATTCATCCATTCTTATACCTATCCTCATCATTGCAGAGTGTGATCTAATTGCATAATGACGGCACATTACCTTGAATGATGCTCTTGGTCTGTAAAGGTAACTCACTGAACACTCCGAAGCTGCTGAATTTAACAACAGTACCATCTAGTGGCTTTGTGTACATGCTAACTGCTGCGCCTATCCCACAGGAGAAGGTGTGTTAAGCCTCCGTGTCTGCTTAGGGGTCATGGGAACAAGCACAAACGTAGTAAAGTAAAAGTTCACAATGAGCTTTTACTCTCTTGATAGCTGGTCTAATCTAGGAGTTTACCCAGATACATGCTTCTCCAAATCCTAGATCAGGAACTTTTAGCCCAGATTAGGTGTTGGCTGTGTGAAAACAATAGAGTTTATAGACTCATCCAGCCCACGTGGGTCTGTTTGAGTTTTTAATGAAAAAGGAGTATCCAGTGGATTAGGGGCAAGAGGAAAATCTCAGCTGCTGGAGCCTGTAGGCAAAAAATTTCTATAGGCGCTGTGCTTGTCTTCCTAATCCATGGGTGTGCAGGAAACACCGAGGGAGACAGATTCTTTGCTAATGCATATGTAATTTAGAAGTGTTTTCTTCCCCCTCCACCCGTCTGTGAGATCAGCTGCATCTCTGCAGTATTTGCAGCATAACGCTACTGTTTCTGAGCCAGGAAGTGAAGCTAATTCAAAATACATTTTAACTTCGTTTTTAAGCCCCAGCTCGGGGTCAGTGCCAGCCTGGAAATACTGATCTTAAACTCTATGAGAATTTTCCCATCTAGATATCTTCCTTTCTCTTTGTTTATTAATTTACTCCTCTTTGGCCAGCTAGTTTGTAGTAGTGCCTCTTGCAAAGCTATGTGTATCTGCAGCACGATGCATCACTTCTTTCTGCTGTCTCTAGGACTAGGCTACTAAATGACTAAAGGTGACCTGCACTGCTAGGTTCAGGAGTCTTGCTCAAGTTGCAAAGGCAAACCATGAGAAATGCAGAGCTATAACTGCCAGCCAGCTGCCACGTGCTTTCCTTGCTCACAGGTCTACTCCAGGGCAACAGCGTTTGCAGGCAGAAATGAAGTTAAGATTGCCATATGCAAAGATAAAATACAAGAAAACCAGTTACAAAATGAGGAAGCTCATATATAAGATCACACTTTAAAAAATATCCTGCCTTAACAATTGAAGCTCCCAAATAGTTTTAACTCGTACGGTTTCTTACAGAGTTAGATTAGTAAATGATTCTGATGCTTGATTTAAGTTCTTGTGAGGAATTCCATTTTTTAAAACAGAAGGAGAAATTGCTGGTTTGATGTTACCAGTATGAAAAAGAAATAGCACAGTCAGATTTGGGGGAAAACATTTTATAAGAAGAAACTTTTCTGGGGGAAAAAAAGCCTTAGTTTGATATTACTTTGATTAAATTCTGGAAGCAGATTGAATCTTTCCCTTCAGGAGAGGGTGGCCAGATAAATTCCACCAGATGTTCCGAGCAGGTTCCTGGGCAGCAAGTGCCACAGCAGAGCTAGACAGAGTTTGTCTGTTGACATCCTCGAGTATTGCCTTGGAAGGAACATGTCTCAGCTACTCTTGTGTGTGGAGCAGCTCAGCCTAAACTGTCAGAAAGAAGTAGTTTTCTTCTAAATGTCAAAATCTGTACATGGCTTTCTGGTATGGGAGCAGTAACAGATAGGAACAGTGAGTTTTCATCATTGCCCTCGCAAGACAGTTGAATTCCTCTAAGAAGCTGAATTCCCTGTTGTTGAAAGTAAAACTCACAAACCTTGGCACCCCATTGATTGCCAGTGTTGCTCACTAGCTTGCACTGGGTGGGAAATGCCCTGTTCTGCAGCTCTGGGTAGCAGATAACTGCAGGATACAGTTCCTATAGCTCTCACATAGCCCACTGTTTCAGATCTGCCTAAATCAGACATCAATTCTGAGGCTGGTTTTGACCCAACACACCACAGCAGTAGGAAATTCGAATAATTTAAGAATTAAATTCTTAAAGTGAGGCCTCATCTGGAGTACTCTGTCCAGTTCTGGGCTCCCCAGTTCAAGAAAGATGAGGAGCTACTGGAGAGAGTCCAGCGGAGGGCTACGAGGATGGTGAGGGGACTGGAGCATCTCTCCTACGA
>Ga0065711_1037872_pt1 | contig 19396 bp, 13 predicted proteins | sample Hoacrofraction12_FD_59098 | JGI IMG/M metagenome (GOLD analysis project Ga0065711, IMG submission 59098) | Hoatzin crop microbial communities from Cojedes, Venezuela - Epithelial fraction 12 v2 (version 2) | ecosystem: Host-associated > Birds > Digestive system > Esophagus > Crop | place...
AAAAAAAAAAAAAAAAAAAAAAAATCAAGATTCTACTTGCTAGAAATCTGTTCTGGAGGAAGACTTTTTTTTGACAGATATGTGAAAAAATAAGCTTCTCAGATGGCTTCTTTGAGAATCAATTTTAGATAAACATTATGAAACCACAAGTAGTATGATAAACATGCATGCCATGTTTCTTCACCCAGCTGCAGCTGGGAAACCAAGCAATAAATACTATTTATTTATTTTAATAGTATGCTTAGTGAAAGTATTACCAATACTTCCTAAGCTTAAAATCATCCATGAATGTATTTTACTGTGAGGCTCAGCATTTTCATAGTAATTTACAACTTTAAAAGGGTAAACTCTATTGCTCTCTGTCAAACCAACAACTGGGTAAGTGCAGAATGTTACCATATGAAGCATGATGAAATTTATTGCTGCAGTCATTAGTACATATTGATTTTGTTTATAACAACCCAAGGGGAATACTAAACCGATTATGCCTGTGCTGGGCTCACTCTCGCTCTCTGACAGGACGCAGACGTGGCAATGCCAGCTTGCAAACTGCCACTGCTGCTTGCTTTCCTCCAAGGACGGTTTTTTGCGCAAGATCAGCTTTGCTCCTTTGGTTGGTGCATTGGGTTTTGCTCCATTTTGTGGCTACTCCACGCATTGCCTCATTTTTAAGAATGTGCAGCTCTCAGCCCAGGCAGCACAAATACTGATTCATTATTAGTCAACACATGATTAAATTGTATCAACTCCTTGTTGAGCATGATTTTCACAATTTAAATCAGGTTTGGTCATTGTACAGTATTAAGAGTCCCATGCCTAGCCTTGAATCACAGGTACTAACAGAAGAACTAGTTGAGGACTTCTCTCAAAGTTATTTAATTATTTCTGCAAAATACAACTAGAAAGATCTTTGCACAGGAAAATCTGAAGCAACTGTGTTTTCTTGGTTCACTTGTGTGGTAAAGTAGCATTTTAGACAGATGCTGATTTAATTTTTAACTGATCAAAGACATGACATTTCATACTTCTGTGGGAAAAATACATATGAAATTTGATTTAAAGAATCGGAGAGGTGTATTTCAATACTTTATTGAAAAATATTTAATTGTTTTCATTCTGCAATTAGGACAAAAGAGATGCTGAAATAGAATTTTCCATATTCACATGATTTCAAACATTGGGGGTAGCTCAGAAATTTTCCTTAAATGACCTGAAAAGACTGATACAGTTATTTCATTCTATTCTTTCCACCATTTTTACTTAAAAGATATTTGTTTAATTGAAGAGAAAAGCAATTTCAGTCTTAAACACATGAATCAAGGGAATGGAGCGTTATGAAAAAAAGTTGCTGATTTAACATGCAAGAAAAGGGGAAATTACCACGCTTGTGACTACTTAGGAATTACCTTCCTCCAGCCAAACTCAGCAGCTGGAAGGTACAGATGAACTTCTCAAGCTTTGGCATTGCAATAAAAATACCTCAAGGTGTTCATTTTGCTTTTTCAGCCCCATTATGCCAGAGAAGTGATGTAACACAGCCCAACTCACAGATGCACCATCCTGCTAACGGGGGCAAGAATGGGGTAAGCACAGGACAGGTACTGACTCCAGCTGGCACAGCAAGAGTCACCAGCAATGCCAAACAGCATGGACCCAAAGAGAAGAAAGTATCTCCAGAAAGCAGATCTTTGCAGTTAAGGCAGTCCCATTCTCCCAGATAAAAGAATTCTTATTGCACTTGTGCTTGATTTCCTCCCTCCATCAGGCCTGTCCTGTACAAGTTTTCCATCACAGAACTGTTTTGCAATATCCGCCCTTTGCACAGAGGAAAATACAGCCTGTGATACTGGCCAACTGTTGCTTGCGATGGATGGTTCACAGTCAATGGCCTACATGTAGAAAACCACCTCTGCCTCAAACCTCCTCAAGATATTTCTCTCACTCTCCTTCAGGCACTCCTTTTATTTCACTTAGTGCAAAGAACATGTTACTAGTGAGCATTTGTTCAAACTGTCATGTCTCCCCCCACTGTGGCTATTGCAAGAGTTTATTAGAGGCCTCTAAGAGAAGAGACCACAGAAAATTTAAAAAAAAAAAACAAAACACATCCACACAGCAACTGCACAATCACTTTTTATGGACTGCCTCTTCCCACCACTCCTCTGCACAGTCTTGTACCCACCACATTACTCTTGCAACAGGCATAAGGAGCCAAGTCACACAAGCAGCTCAGAACATGGCCTTTGGGCAGTTTCCATCTCATGCCCTTTGGTTGGCTTATCTCACTACACAGAGCTATTTCTTACTTATTTCTATGGAGGTTACAGGATCCTCAACTCACAAGGCAAAAACTCAGTTTACACAACCTTAGGAAGCTGAAAAAGCTCCCCACTGGCAGGCGATGGTTGCAATTCATACTCTGTTTTGTTCCTTTCCTGCTGCTGTTGCAGCAGCACAAGCAAGGACCAGACCCAACAGACTGTAACCGGACCCATGCAACTACCATGATACAATATCTCTGCAGGGATCTAATTCGGCACCCATGTGCGAGTAAATACTTTGAATAAGTCCTCCAGCAAGGATCAGCTAGCACAGCGGTGTACTTCCCCCCACCCCCCCCATTTTTCATTGTAGTTAAGCATTTTCCTGTACTCTCCCAGGGAGCACCATGCAGCAATGAAACCTGCCACAGCACAAAGAGCTACAAGTACGAGGGAGCAGGCATCTAGAGGAATGGAAACCATAACCTGTGGAGCAAGCAGATTTTTAAAGCCAAGCTAATCTGCCTTGCTCCACACACATCCCTTTTTATTAGGGGTTCTCAGGCCAGGCCATAACCACTGGGACCTTTTAGATCAGTGTGGCAAGGAGCGCTCAGGTCACATGCCTTCCCACAGAGCCCACTTTCCCACAGATCAACCAGCATCCTCAAGGGAATAAGAAACATGGGCACCACTGGGAAGTTATTTGACTCAGTGCATTTGTGACAGCATGTGCATGGCTACGTCATGCCACTCTGCTTGGAGAATAACAACCTAAAATCAGATGAACCACCCCTTGGAAGATTTTTGTTCTTCATCCATCCTACCAGATGCATTCACTTTTTTTTTTTGGTGTTTTGTTGTTGTTTGGCATTTTTTTTGTTTCATTTTCCCTCATTTGCTGTCATTCTTCCCTTACATGCAGCAGCGGGCTGCTGGACACTCAAAATCCCTCATGAAGTCACTAAGTAATGTCACCACTTACTGCTTTCCACCTGCAGTCCCATCATCACTAATTACAGCTTCCATAAATTAGTTCATTGGTGACATCTAAATGAAGCCATTTACAAATTGCAGCAATGCTGAGCAGCCCAGCTCCCTGATATGGGTAATGACTACATGTAAACATCATCAGGCTGCACAGGAGGGATGATGTGCTGAATTTGCTATTGTTACTGTCCAGCCACGACAGCACAGATTCTATTTTAGCTCATGCACATAGGATTTGCCTGCGCTGCTCAAAGCACAGAATGGCTGCTTGGATTGCCAGTGCTCCCTGCATTCACTACAAACCAAGGGAAATGCGGGCAAGTATCCGAGAATTGGAGAGCTTCAGTGCCTTGGAGAAAGCATTTAGCCTATCTGTACATAAGCACAGAAACTGAGGTTTTACCAACCTGGCTTACACACAATGCCCCCCTACAACATTGAGACGCCTCAAAGGGTAAAAGCACAATGCAGGATAAAAACTATGTGACTAGAAAGCAGAGTAGGCAGAGAAAAACTATTTTGTGGTCTGTCTGTAAGATCTGGCACAGAACTGGATGTCTCTGAAGGCCTCAGTCTCTACAGACTTCTCCAAGCAGCCATCAACATGCAAGAAGAGGTTCATGTTGCCAGTCAAATTGTATCCAGATACATCTCCAAAAATACTTACCTTCATCAGCCACTCAGTGAAATCATTTTATTCCCTGACACTTCCTCACACAGCGTCTGCAAGAGATGCACCCACCCTGCACCATCTGGGGACAAACATGCTTAGGTCACCCTACCTGCCTGACTACTCAGCAGCAGCCGACCCAAACAGCCACAGCCACTGCCAGCTGCACAGCTTAGGGAGCAGCACCACTTGGCAGCACAAAGACCAGCTAATATTCAGACAACCATTTGGGAAAGCTTTTCCACCTCGTGCTCTGGCTAGGTTGTTCTGCAGAGATGCAAGCTTGAGGTGCTAGTGGTGGGGTGTCCGAGGACTGGCCAGAAATCCCTTGCACCCTGGTTGCGGAAGGCTTCAGTACCATATTGCCAGCTAGCTAACTTGTGTGAAGAGAAACCATGCCTCGCGCTGCAGGACTGGCAAGCACAGAACAAAGAGCTGCAATTTTTCCCCCGAAAGCCAGAGTTCATTTTGTAAGCATTTGCTGCTTTAAAAGCACCCTCCACAACCCACAGCATCAAAACAGAATAATCACTAGGTAGTTGTTCTGGAAACACCCACACGACCGACCTTCAGCGAAACCATGGTAGAAAGAGCAAGACAAAAAATAGATTTTAAAAAACCCCAAACACTCGTTTTGCCATGAATGCTGTTTTAAGACTTTGAAGTAAGGCATTTTTTGAAAACAACCCTTCCAAGTGCATTGATTGTTTCTTGCTTACAGAAAATCCAGAGTTAGGGCTACCATTGATTTATGTCACATTTAAAAGCCTAGTTCCCTTGAGTTATTCCACTACATTTCAAGCCAAGCAATTAATTCTTGTTTTTTTAAAAACTATCTATTGCATAGAAGGTTTCTAGAGTGACACACAGCACTGCAGAAATTAGCCTCTTATAAAGATGCTAAGCATTCCTATGCCAACGTATTTCACAGATTGAACTGCTCTGATATTAGCAGCCTTTGTAGAACATGTATGCATACGTATGACACATCTGGAATATTTTATCACTTTGACTGCCAACAAGTTTCTCATGCTAGACATCCAAACGCCACCAATCTGAAAGCACATCATATTCACCTGTCACATAAGTACTTCACTTGCAGAAGCAACCCAGATAAGAAAGGGTTAATTGTTTGATACAGATAGAGATAGGAAACATCCCAGCCTATATATTTAAATGCTAAGAGGAGCTTTTTCCACCATTTTAAGTCTGTGCTTAAGCACCTACAGGAGCATGAAGTACAAGTACCCTCACCTTGTTCAAAAGCCCTCCTTCAGGTTTTTTTTGTCAGGCTTATTCTTCACAAGTGGTCACCTATGATGAGCTGGACATAAGCTGCATGCAAAATGGAGACAGCACCATCCTTAGCCCTGAGTTTCCAACTATGGCAGTGATTGTTCAGAGAGTCGCCACAAGGAAAGTTGCATCCACTGTCACCTTTTCCCGGTGTTTACCACAAGACATGAAGTGCAAAGAGTCATTCTCAGCATTAATTGATTCCCTGAGCCAAGGACAAGAGCTGCACTGGGGTAAGTGCTTATGGCACATCCAAAAGTGAATCCACAACTGCCAAGGAAATGCCATGTCAGCCACCCAAAGACGTACTGTAGCAGTCAGTCTTTTTCCAAGGATGTTTACCATCCTCCACATGCCTAATTAGCAACAGTGCATAAAGAAACCAAATCTCCCTCCATCCAGCCTGGTTTCACCAAGACAAACATCTCACTGTTATGGGATGGTTGCGTGTATAATGGCTTACTGTCAGGCTAACTATTAACACACTCATTAGCACCTGCACAGGACTCACTCAGCAATTAAAGTTATTGGAATATCATTATGTGAGCATCATGCAAAGAAACTCACCAAAAAATCAAAAGCTCCTGAAAATACAAAAATGACTGGGGTTAGGGTGTGGCACAGATCAACTTGGCTCCAAGAAAACCACATTTTTCTGATGAGGTTTCAGCCCAGCCATGCCATATCACGTGCCACAAGTTTGCTCTGGATGCTGGAGGGGTTGGGTTTTTTTACATGTGCTTTGGGGTAAAGCCTAAAGCTACAGTGGCACACAAATGTTACCAGAGAAGAGGAGGGGTCTACCCACCTAGGCCTTCTAGATAAAGGTGGCACTCAGGGCGCAGGGAAGGGAACAGCTCCATACCCCTGCTACACAAGGACTGTGGGTAGAGGAGGAAAAATTACTCCAAGAAAGCTCAGCAGCCTCCTCGCCCCCATCCCAGCATTCCCCTGTACCCACACATCATGAGAAGCTCTCACAGCACTGAGACCCAGCTCCAGACTTCTTTGCAGGGCCACCCTCAAATGCTCCACTGCGGGGCAAAGCAAGGGTGAAACAGGCTGCTGTGGCAGTTGCTGCTGCCCCATTTCACACCAAACACAGCAAAACACAGTCTTTCCTACTAACATACAGTAATAAAGAAGGTCTAATTCCTTTCTAACACAACCAGCAAGTGGTGTACACCCCCAAGAAGCTTCACATGCCTGCTTCACTTTGAGGAGCCTTAGGAACATCCAGGCCATCCCGGTACGGCCACAGCACTCATCTGCTGTCCTTTCCTCGCAGCTGCTCGCTCTCCCAGCCCCACAGCTCCCACCTTCCCCAGGTGCAAACGTGCCCTGCATTGCACAGCTGGAGCCCCCTGGGGCTGTGATTTTACAGCCCCTGCCAACATCACCGCACCTGCAAACCCAAAGCAAACCCAGGATGAAAACTTCTAAACCCACCCCCAAGATAAAAACCACAAAGCTTATTTTTCTGGCTGTGACTACATGGCAATGATATGATTTGAGACAAGTCTTAAAAATCTCAGGCCAGGCAGTGCTTCTTCAGACTGTGATTTTCTTGTTTCCCTGCTAAATAGATGAAAAACCTCTAGTGGTTTTCCAGTAGGGAGCCTTTTTTTCAAAAAAATGCTCTGCCTGAATATTTTCTTTATTTAAGAGTTCATCAAGTATTCTTTTAAATTTCCCTTTTAGGCTCATATTTTTAAAGCTTTCCTTTGTAGCTACGGTATCTAGAAACATGTCTTTTATTTATTTGCTTATTTTGAGTGCTGGATTCCTCTGCAATTACAGTGAACCCTGCAGTTGCAGGACTCCAGCAGGCTTTCAGAAGAGCAGCAAATACCATGAGACCGTGAGAGCTGGCAAGACCACTGATCTGTCACAGCACTAACAGGTTTTTCCTCTGTGATTGTAATAAAATTCATGAAGTTGCACTAAGGATGAATGTTACTCGTCGTGTTTTAATTTGTTCATTAGAAATAAGCCTGGAAATTCAGCTGTAGCCAGATATAGGGACTGGCTATGTCTCTTGGACATGTGGCTATGTCTCTGCTCTTTTCATCAATGCTGCACAACCGAGGAGGCCTATTGAGCTCAGCACAGCTCTTTCCACTAGAGAGCAAGTCATAGGACCATGCTCTTTCATCTGCCCTGGTTTTGGTTATTACCTCAAGAATTTCTGCAGGTCCTGATGGGTATCTCTGGTGAATTTTGATGTTGCAGTCTAAAATACTTTCACACACGGAGGCCTGTGCTGGAGGCAATCCCATGTACCTCCATGAGCAGAATGTAACCTGCTCCCAGACCTCCGCCCTTGAGTTTAAACCCTCCATCTTTGTTTCAAGCACCAGCAAACACATCTCTATGCCTAGACACAGCACTGTGACCTGGGGCACCTGGGACACAGGTACATGTCCCCTTTGGCATTAACATGCAAGTAGAAAAAGGCACGACAGCTAATACAGCCTTCCTCCCAGTCACACAAAATACATATATATTCGCTGCCCCCTGTGGATTCAGATTTTCATGCTGAGGAGGGTGACGAAAGGACAGGTTTCAAGAGGATGGCCTCCCGTCTATGGGCAGGGGGAAAGCCTTTTGCAAAGAAGAGCAAAGTCAGGCAGCAAAGCTTCCCTTTGAATTATGTTGACTTACTCCTCCCTGCCTTTTTTTCCTGAGCCCTTCAGCCAAGGTGGTGGCGCCTCTGGGAAAACATGTAAATTTAATTTTTCCGAAGTCCAGACTGTTTTGACAGTGACAGTAACTGGTACGCAATCTCCCTGTCTTTATCTTGACCCACGAGCCTTTTTTTCACCTGATTTTCTGCTCTATCCCGTTGAGGAAGGGAGTGAGTGAGCAGCCAGGCGAGCGCCTGCCAGCCGGCCACCACTGACCGGCCACACTGGTATTACAGCCACAAAACCGCAGAGAGAGGATTCAGAAGGAGCTCCCATGTGTGGAGAAAAAAGTAGTCCAAGAACAAGCCAGTGACAAAATCTGGAGGTTTACCAGTTGCAAGTCTTCTCCAGGGACATTTGCTCTTGTGGCCCCACTGGCAAAGAGCTAACTGCAGACTCGCTGGTCCTTAGCTGTAAGGAGACCAGCGTCACATTTCTTTCGTACCTGTTTGTTGAGGGACTGGCATGCAAATCTGACTTACTGCCTTACTCTAAATTCCAGAACTGTAGAATAAAAATCATTTGCTGTTAGTCAACCAAAGCTGTCTTTTCTCTCTCTCTTTATTGATTACTCCTGAATAATCAATTGACATTTGGCACAGTCTTATTTATAATAATTCAAGTCAGCAGCAACATAATTTAGAAACTGGCTACTAGGCATGTGTTGGTAATGAATCGAATCCATGGATAATTCAAATTCATAGACTAAAAAATTACATTTAAATAATGTTAAGGTTGTGACAACCTGACAAAAGACTGCAAATTCATTGTGAAAACTTTTCCTTCCTCCATGGCTGAGGGGAAAGCCTGGAGAAAACATGAGAAGGGACCAGCATTTGCTGCCTCCCCCATGATTGTGCGACACCTTTGGGTTCATGTCTAGGTGACACCACCTTTGTGTTGAGCTGAACTACATCCCTCCTCCTTGTCTACTCATTCCCAGTGGTGTCACTTTGTTCCATAGCAGGGAATGGGCGTATATTTTTACACAACAGATTGCTTGACCCGGTACAAAGTCATCAGAGTGTGTAAACCTTCCCTAGTTTTGTGGATTACAGAACTATGGTGTGTTTATCCAGCTGTTGCATGGATGCAAGAGACACCAAAGCCCCCAGCCATTCCCTGATGGGCACGAAGCTCCCACTAACACTCAGGTCCTGCCACAACCCCAGAAATGGCCTTTTTCTCCTTGTTGCACCCCTTGCCAAAATATACTGTGAATAGAGCCTGAATCTACCATGGAGGATGTCATAGTTTAACCTGGCAGCCAGCAACTAAGCACTAAACAGCTGCTTGCTCACCCCTCCCCTTCCCCCCCAGTGAGATGAGGAGGAGAAATAGACAGAAGGGGAAACTCATATGTTGAGATAAAGACTGTTTAATATGACAACAAACTAAACAATGCTACTAATAATAATCATGATAATAACAATTTTAATAATGAATATGTAAAACAAAGTATATATAATTTTTTCTGACCACCCAGTCATTGATTCAGCCCCAAAAAAGAAGTTCAAACTCCCAGCCAAGAGAGGTTTCAAACTCCCAGAAACCAAGAAGAGCCCATAGCTTTCTCCCCCCAATCAAGCCCCATTCCCAACCTGATCATGACATTTATGGTATGGAATATTTCCATTGACCATCTTGGCTAGCTGTGTGGCTGTGCTCCCTCCCAGCTCCTGCACACCTGCTCATTAGCTGAATATGAGATTTCATAGCAACAACTAAAAACATCAGTCTTATCAATATTTTTCTTGTATTAAATTCAAAACACAGCAGCTACTGAGATGAAAATTAACTCTACCTAAGCCGAAACCAGGATAGAGGATTACCCTTAAACCTGCAACAGGAAACACCCAGAAATTGTAGGTAACTTCACACTGAGCAACCTGCTCATTTTCCCATTGGATTTAAAAGCCACAGAAAACCATCCAGATCACTGGACGTACCTACAGCCAGTCCCAGAAGGACAGGTATTCCCAAGAAGTAGGCGACCACTAGCCCTTGGCACTCCTCCATCGCCACATGCCAAGGTGGGTTTGTGCTTTTGAATTATCACAGCGCAGGACAAATTATTTCTGTTTACTCTAAAGCCATTCCAATAAGTTAGTATTTCTGCAAATGGAAACCACAGGGAGTGCTAGAGATGGATTACAGCATAATTTTTTTAGTGGGATTAAATAGCTAACACTGCATTAAAGCCACTGTGCAGCCAGGCCAAAGTGATGGAGTAGCCTGGCTGGGCAGAAGCCTTCACTCCAAAGCAGCAATACCCGGGGCTCCCCACTCATGCTCTGAAGATACACCTGGGACTACACTATTGGCAGCCAAGCTCCCAGAAGTGCACAATCCACAAACATATTTTCTGTGAAAGAACTGGGTTTCTCTAGCAAAAGTCCTCCCTGCAGCCTTCAAGAGGCTCTTCCCCCTTGGAGGGTCAGAGCCAGAGACTCTGGGCTAAATGCAAATCCTCTCCCATTCCCACCCAAATGGGACTGACGCATGACTTTCAAACCCACAGCACCGTCATCTCCCTACCTGCCCTATTAAGACGGAACTACACAGATAAACATGTTAAATGAATTATTAGACATCTTAGGTATTCAGCAGTACATTGATGAAAGGAAGCCCTTCATGGTAACCTACCTTTTATATATATATATATATACACACATACTTACATATATGCATAACTCCACCAAACAAAGCAGAGAAAGCTTATGGCTGTGTGCTGGATTGCAGACACTATGGGCTTTGCAGTGGAATTTCAATTACGGGAAAATGTACTGTCAAGCCCTCATTCAAACCCTTAATTACCAGCGCTTTACCACTACATACTATTGAAGGAAACTATAATTCACTTTGAAAAAGACTTGGTTTATACCTATAATTAAATTAATCATAATTAATTCCAACAGCTACTGCTATAACTATTGAAGGAGAGAAATGTTAAAGAAATTGTCAGGGATTGCTTACAACACTGCTATGGTGGAAAAACAAGTGTGCTGGTCCCGGTTTCTCACCCAGGTATTTAGCAAAGGGCACTAAACTCTTCATCTCCATTTCACTCTTGTTTTTAATGTGGCTTCCTCCCCAGCCTAAGTCACATCCAGCTCTTGGACATTTACTAGGTAGCATTTCTGAGATCTGGCCTCTCCTGTCTGCCTAGCGAGTTCATCTTTTGGTGGAGCTATTCTGTATCCCTTCTGCCAACTGCAAACACTGCCAAGGAACCATCTTCCCAGCCTGTTGTTTGAAGCAACATCACTTCCCCACAGCACTCTTCAGCTGGACCCCTAACCCCATGCAGACTAGCCTTTCCCCCTGCCTACATGGCCCTCCACCCTCCACTGCCAGCACAGCCTCTTTCCCTGTCTGTGGAAAATAGTAACTTTCCCTCCACCTACTGCTGCCTTATTGCCTCTGCTGCAATTTTCTGTGTGTTCTCGCCATCCCCTCTGCAGTCTCTGAGCAACACTAGGAAGGGCCAACTGCGAGAAAAACCCAGGCAGGAGGAGAGTTCTCAGGGAGCAGCAATCAGGGCTGGGGGCATGTAATCAGGGAAAAGAGGGTGGAGAGAAGTCACAGTTTCTTCTCTTTCTTTTAGAAAAATGACAGAGTGACTGAAGGGAAGGCAAATATTCCCCTACAAATTCTGTGTTATAGTGTCAGTGTAGAGCATTAACACAATATAGCATTTTACTGCAGAGTACTGTTAAACAGCAGGAGGCTTTTCAAGCATCAGTGTCAAATATTGTGTAATCTGCTAAGTAATAAATGATTAAAAGAATATGAGGCACATCATATTTCTTGACTTGCACAGTTTGCCCACTGGCTTTTATACACATTTTCTTTCTAATTTCACCATCAGAATGCATCAAGCTGCTTTTACTCCTTCCCTTCACAGGGCTGGCATGTTTTTGTTTTGTGTTTGAAAAGCAGCTCCTTTTAAGTATATGGGTTCATATCCCTCAGCAGCCTTCAAACAAATCCAAGTCTTCAGGGCTTTCAGTACATCATTGGCCGGCAGAGCTGCCTGCGTTGTTTCTTCTTCCTTGTAGCTCTGCACGTTGCTCCTCTGGCTTCATCTGCAGCAAACCCAAAATCTTATTTGTTCTCTCACGATTTCCAGGTCCCCCCTCTGCTCTTTGAACGGGCTCCCTATGAAAACATATGTGTCTGAATTTTTTAGTAAGGTCAAAGAAAGGACACTTGGCGTTTTAAGACCATATTGCAGGGCAGACTTAAGCAAACTGCTCCTGTTTGAAGATGTGATTATTTATTAATGTAAAATTAAAGATGATCTGAGATCCTTCACTTGATCAAGGCCTGAATTGCCTGTACTGGGCTCTCCTGAGAAGCAGCTACAACCTGAAGTCCCTACCAGAGCTCTTCCATATTTCACTAGTGGAATGATTACTACACTTGACAAAGAAAATCCTCCGGTGATTTCAAGGAGAAATTGTCCCAGTGTCACCATTTTGCTGTTTCCATAACCTTCTGCTCTCCTCAATCACTTCCTTTGCCTATGCCTAAACTTATAAATCTCAAGATCCTTTGTTGAAAAGATTGGGGGGCATGGGGGTGTCATTGCTTCTTTCCCCCAGGCTGGGACCTTTTTATTCCTTCTGATGAGCCAATCTCAAATCAAAATCTTGAACAATCTAGTTTCAGAATCAGATAGTTTTAATCTTTGTTAAAAGTTGGGAATACATTGCTAAAAATAAATGTTCCCTCCAAACTACTACCCTCCAAAAGGCCTTGCTATCCAAATATACTGTGTTAATCCTACTCAGAAATCCAGAGAAGCGGCAAAACAAAAGTCTTTTTTTTGAAAATTATTCTCCTAGAATGACTTCCGGAATGTTTTATGTTGTAGCTTCTTTTTCTATTGCAGTTATTACTACCACTTCTTAAACAGACCCTGCAAGTGAAGCCTCCAAATTGATTATGAAAAGAATCTCTTACGAAACACATTGGTCACTTCCACTGGCCCCTCCAAGACTGTTTTCTGGGTAAACAGAGCCCAACCTGTCTCCAGACACCCCACAGGTGTTTGTACAAACCAATGAGTGAACTGCGTGGGTACAGAAAACAAATCTTTCACCATTTATCTGCACTTTTTCCCAAAGGCTTTGAAAGAGAGATAGATTCAGTAGGAGGTAATATATCAAGATGAACAGCGTCCGTTAGCGAGGTGTGAGGTCCGTGACTTCCCGCGGAGCTGCACACTTGCAGGTGAGAGATTTCAGCCTATCTGATGTGGCCACTGCTGCCAGAAATAAAAAAATTTCACGATAATCTTTCCCAACAGCTCAGCAATCATGAGTTGATCTTATGCAGCCGCTTTTAAAGACAACACTTTGAAAGAAAACAATGTAGACACATAGGCTTGGGCTAGCAAACTAGTAGAGTGACAACCACCTCTCCTAAAGTGAACATTTATCATCACTGTCAAACAGGTCCACTCTCATCCACTGCTAGGAGGGGTGAAGGGAGGCATAAAAAGATCACTCGTACTGTTGACTGCCAAGGTCCAGCAGCAGTTCGCCCGTGGGATCCTGTGGGTGTTTGACACATTTTGTGACCTGCTTTCGGCCTCCGGTTATGCTTTGCATTGGCAAAGCAGGGCGCTAGCTCAGCTGGCAGTACCCACAGAGCTTTGCATCTCCAGCAAGAATAGTTGTTCAGCTTTCAGCACAACTTCTCCTATTCCCACTGGGTGTGACCTTGGCCTGTCATTACCAGGCAAGGGGTCTCATGAGAGATCCTGTGGTGCAAGTACAAAATCTAAAAGTCAGTGGCTGACCTATTCTGCAATGTCACTTTGATTTTAAAAGTACTATTAACCTTCTACCTGAGGTTTTTCTTCTGTTAACTTAGAGAATATTCACACGTACTCTTAAGAGCTGTAATGAGCTGATGGCAGTGATTAATTATCTACAGCAGTTCTGTAATAGATGAATGCATATGATATCTCATTTATCAGGGAAATAACCACTTCTTTAAAGTCCATGATCAATCAAGTGAAAAGACACAGGATTTGTTGACAATGCCAGATGCAGTTAAGATGAGAAGGTCTTTAGCTGGTAAGGAGACTGCTGTTTTAAAGAAATGATTTATTGAAAACACGATGCTTCCAGCTCCATATTGCCCCCCTTCTTGCTCTGAACATGTTCAATAAGCAGCCTGATTATAATCAACACATCAAACACCAAACGCTAAGGGTAGCATTTTTGCCACAAATGGAAGAATCATTTGCTTATTTGCCATTTATAGTCCTCCCATTTATACAAAGGCTCCAGTGGCTAGTCAAAGCTGCAGGTTGTTTTGATGGCTTCTCTAATCTAGCTGTTTATGTGAGGTATTACACTAGTGCTCCGAGCGGACTGGGGCTCTGATTAGGTGGTAGAGCAGCCTGGAGCCTACAAAGTACATCTGAGTTCATACTTGCTAAGACATCTGCCAGCCAAAGTCATAAAAAAATGCAATTTAAAATTTTTTATCCTAAAACTGGACTTGCCTTCCAACTTTTGAGTCTTTCATTACTTTCTTTCCTTGATGACTTGGTGAATAGGGTGTTTGTTTTTTTTTCATTTAGATGTTTTTTTCAGTGGTGCGTTTCAAAGGTAAAAATAGCTTTGAAGCGCCTGATCTGAAATACCCCATTTATTTTTCTTTTCTAGATGTGAACTAAGACTGGACCTGAGTTGATGTAGAGCAAAGGCCTTGTCTTTTGCCAGCAAAGTCAGCTCTGGGATCAAGGTTTCATTTGAGTGACTCTTTAAGTTTACATTTTATTTTGCCTTATATCTGTCCATGTAGGATGAAACACCCTGGTGTCAACAGTCCATTCCTTTTCTCCCTTCTTTGTCCACTGATGAAATGCAAATTATTTTTAAACAGCAAAGTTCCAGGAAAAAAAAAGAAAAGGGGAGTCTGCCGATCCTGGGGAGAGGACTGGTGTGAGGGAGCTGCTATTTGCAAACATTTTAGCTCCTCGCTAATCCAGTGCACAAGGCGAAAACACCTAATGAAGGAAAAGGACTGCTCAGTGATTCTCTGTAGAAAACATTATGCTCCGGGTGCTGACAATCCTTACAGCCAGAGTCTGCAAAGATCAGCAACCTGTGTAGTAACCTGTGTCACCTCCCTTCACCTGTGCCAGAGTGGTGGGATGCCCTGCTCCCAGCGGCACTGGGGGAGGTTTAGCTCCTGCCTTTTTCTGTGACCTTGAAAAGGTTATCTGCACCTTCAGCCAACAGGTGGGGATTTCTAATTGTACTCAGGGGCACTTAATTTTCCTGTGAATTGAGAGGGATTTGGATACCAAACTGCCTTAGCGCTAAAAGAAAAACAACCCTGAGATACATAAGCAGCCCTGTTAAACAGATTCCCCTCAGATTTAAAATCAGGTAACTGCCCGAGGAGCTATTTCTTCTGAGTTCATTATTTTGCCTGAGAGTTGATTGTTGTAGAGAGCTCTGCTACAGACTGGCTCAAGCTACCCCGGTGCTTCACCATCCCCACCACCAGGTCCCCATTCACCTCCATTTGTCCTTCCTGTGCCATGTGCTCTCCCACACTTGCTCCATCCTCCTCACCCAGGCTGGGTGTTTGCTAGACCCTCCTCAAGTCAGTGCTGTGTAGTAAAACCAACAGTGGAAAATACAGCTGTTTTTGTGGTGGCTCAGAGAGGTGAACTGGATCAGTGCCGTGTGTGATGGATGCCAAGACAAGTAGAGAAATGCATGGATAGGAATTGGGGTAGGGAGATCTGCCTGTTGGGCAAATGGTCATGAGATCAAGTCAGTCACCTCACAGAAGGTTGCCCCTGGACTGTAAATGCCTTTGAATGGTTTTGTTCTTGTATCTGCTCATGCTGGACCTAACCCAAAGGGCCTCTTGATATTTAAGTCACTCTCTGCTGGGATCTCCACCTGCGCTGTGACACAAACAGGACTCATTTGCAGAGAGGAGGAACAGCTCATGGCGCAGCCAAGGAAGGGCCCAAAACCGGTGTTCATGTTTTGAAACCTCATTAATCCAGGGCATTTTATGACAGTGTAATTAGCACTAGAGGCTGAGAGGAGTGGCAAAATACATTTATCTCAACAAAGGCAGATAAAACTTATAATTCTCACCTGAATTATGGTTTTCAAAACCCTCTCTAAGGAGACAGATATTATGCCAGACCTCGCTATTATAGATTGCATTTTTCTTCAAAATAACAAATAGCTAATTAGTTATGGGTACCTTTTGCAAAACAGACAATTTTATTGCAGGGAGAAGCTTCGATCATAAACAATTTCTTTGCTCTGAGGTTAGCCCTTTGTCTCTCAGAGTGCACTTCCCAATGCAAGACAATCACATATCACACCTACGGCAGGGATAAAGTCAGTGCAAAGCTGCCATTCATTGAGAATATAACAGTATATGGGAACTAGGGAGCACCTGAGGAAACTGGTACAGAATCTGATTAAAACAGAAAACAAAGCAGGTCCCAAAGGCGACTGGACAAATTCATGGACAATATGTGAATGGTGCAGCCTGTGAGAACCAGGTAAGAATGAGGTCTTACCAATATGCAGAGATATCACCTTAAATATGCCATACCTAATGAAGCATCCCTATCCTCTTACCCCGAAACACACACATGCACAAATTCATGACTACCAGCAGTTAATGACAGATTTGTTAATTAACAGCATGAGGCAAAGTCAAGGTTGATGTTCTAATAAACAGGTCATTAACTTTGGTAATGACCAATTTGGGAAGATGATTGCTCTTACAAACTGTATTCCACGGCTTATAAAAAGCAGCAGTGCAGCTCTGAAATACATCTGGCAGCCAAGACGTTAACAGAGCAGTTGGTCTGAAACACTGGCCATTCCCAGGGATGTTATCCCCATTTTTCATCAGATACACTGTGTAACCGGGAATCAGCATAGATGTACTTCAAGCTACAACAATTAAAATCCATGCAGATGTAAAAATAAAATAAAAATTAAACAGCTTTGAGAAAACTGACCATCTTTGGCAAGGTCATCCAGAAAAGGTACCTGGTCTTCATGACTGACTTTCCCTGGTGCTGTTCTGCTGCCACTTGAATCAGACTTTTCATTGTATTTTTCTATGAGGCCAAAGGACATGCCTGTCCAAGAGACTGGGCTAGTCCAAAAAGAGAAGTCTTTATCAGCTGCGTGTCACTGGCAGGGATCTGGGCCCTCCCTGCAGAGGGAGGCAGGGTAGCAATGTGTGTAAGGACTGGGAAAAATAGTCAAACTACCAAATATAGCCACAGGGGGAACAGCTTTGAAACAATAACCCAATTTCACATGATACAAGAGAATGGAAGGCACCCGCAGTTTCATCGCACTGCAAAGCAAGCCCCAGAAGAGACCTATTTAGAATGACTCAAGATCAGTGAACTACAAAAATCTTCTGAACTGGAAACAGAAGCAGGCTGAGATCATGTTGCAAAAAATTCCAGTTTTTGCAGGACCTGTGCCATTTTCTGGTGTTACCGGAATAAGAACCAGAAGCAGAGGAGGCTAATAGTAAAGTGTATCAAGAGCCAGAGGATCCATTAGTAGCACTTTGGGGCCTTTTGGGGGATAATTAAACATCCTAAAGAACAGTCACTTAATATCACAGCACTTAGTAGTTACTAGAGACTTAGTAACCAGATACCAGAGGGAAGAAATTACTCTTTCTAAGGTTTACTATCAAATGATTAGAAAAAAATAACTCCAAAGTTTCACATCTTAGAAAGGCAGGCGAATGGAAATGGTAGCCTGGGTTGGACCCTTGCAAACAGGAGTTGCATGGCAATGAATGATGTTAGGGGAGCAGAGTACATAGAGATACTCACCCACAGCAAAACCAAAGCACTTCAATGAGTTTTTGGGAATTAGTCCTCACAGTGGCTGAAATTAGCCTGTGGATCTGGGGTCTGGACTTCTGGCACAGTGAGAAGAGGTACATACACACGCAGCTCTGAAGTTCTGCAACTAGCAGCACTGTCTACGGTAATGCTGTTAAAACACAACATTTAAAAGTCTAAAGGAAAGCAAACTTTTCCAAAAGTGATCAAACTGAGCAAAAGGGAAACCCACCTCTGATACACAGAAATGGCATTTGCTTGTGGCATAGATAAGATATTTCTCATTTGTTATATTCCCCTCTTGCATTCCAGCCTGGCTATGCAGTGCCTTTAAGGTGAAAGCTGCTTTGAAAAGGTTGCATGGCAAAATTTAGCAGGACTTGAACAATGCCACGATCAGGCAAGAATCGCTCAGGCTCTGTGACAGACAGCTACATAATCATGTCCAACCCTGGGAGCTGTGACAGGAATCCTCCAGCACTTCAATCTTTGCACAGTCATTTGAGTTCACAAGGGCTATTCCCTGCTAAATACTCCTGTGGAGTCTTCCTTCCTGAAAAGGAATGAAAAGACATAGGTAACCACCAATTCCATCTCCTCACAGTGAGCTCAGTATCACAAAAAGCTATGTTCTGCTGTAGGTAGCTATACTGATTTGGACTTAAGGACCAAAAGTGTCCAAGCACCTCATTAGGATTGCTTTTATACCTGAAGAATCATACCCAATGATGCTACATAATTTTAATTTAAAAACTTTTAAATATTGACTTCTGACTTTCAGGGAAATCCAACTGCTTTTGCATCAAGGTGTTCTTACTAAAATTTTCTTTCTTAAAGTACTTAAAATGGACTGAATAGACTAACGTGGTCTATTTGATCCCACAACACTTTCAGAAATCCAGAGATTACTTATGAACACCTTCCTTATTCTGAAGAAAATGTTTTCTCTTTTTGCAAATGTAACATCACTCTAGAAGCAAAAAGTATTTATAAATCTACATGCATAAAAATGACGACAGAGGCATTTTTGTAAACAGACTCCTCCTTTAATTTGTGACACAAGAAACCATGGGGGCCGACACAGACGATGACTAAATGGACAGAGACTAACTATATCCATCTATCGATATAGCACTGAAAACTCATTTTGGGTGCAGATGGGAATTTACCAACAGAAGACAAATGATCCCATAAGGCACAAGAGAACGTTACGGAAAATAAAAGTTAGAGATCACAAAGCATCTGCTATTGCCTGATGTAGCAATCAGAGCTGACACATTCCAATTGTCCGTCCTAAAAAATTGGCTTTATCACCAAAGAAGGTCTCAATTCATTATTTCTTCATTGATGTTATGTCAAATATACAGGTCACATCATCAGCCTGCTATCTAAGAGTTGAGAAAAAGCTAGAGAGCATGGTTAAGGACACAGAATGAATAGAATTTACAGGGATGGTGGAATTATTTTTAAAAGTCTGAATCATAGAATCACAGAATGGTAGGGGTTGGAAGGGACCTCTGTGGGTCATCTAGTCCAATCCCCCTGCCGAAGCAGGGTCACCTACAGCAGGCTGCACAGGACCTTGTCCAGGCGGGTCTTGAATCTC
>Ga0065711_1008133_pt1 | contig 19395 bp, 12 predicted proteins | sample Hoacrofraction12_FD_59098 | JGI IMG/M metagenome (GOLD analysis project Ga0065711, IMG submission 59098) | Hoatzin crop microbial communities from Cojedes, Venezuela - Epithelial fraction 12 v2 (version 2) | ecosystem: Host-associated > Birds > Digestive system > Esophagus > Crop | place...
GGGGGGGGGGGGAAGCAGGCATTTTAGAGACAGAGTGAGAAAGGAAGGGTAAGGGCTTAAAGGCAGGAGGCTAAATAAATGATAGCGGGAGCTGGAAAATCCCCATCCAACTTTAAAAGAAAAAATAAGGTCATGAGATGGCACAGCAAGAGAAGAGCTGCATTATTGACCAGCAGCAGGACCAGCATTTAAGAGGTACAATATCTTTGTTTAAAAAAGAAAAAAAAAATATTTAAAAAAAAAAAATCAGCAAGGGTCCTCCTAACGGGCGTTCTTGACTGAAGGGCATTCTTTTTCCAGAGGAAACTTCTTCAGTCTGCTATTTCTGACCAGTGCCAGGGCATAGCACGGCACTGTTCTTTAGCGAACGTAACATTGTGGGGTATTTAGGTTCCTTTTATGCAGAAAACAATGTTTCAGAGGAAAAACTCTTGAGTTTTATTTTAAACATTTCCAAAACGCAGAAGTTTGTTGGATTGTGCAGTATGCACTAGTTTACAGGTACAGCAGCATCAAGGCCAAAAGCATCTCCCTGATTTGACATATATGTTAATTAGTTCGTAAGAGTAGGTCTTGAGCTATGTTAAGTATGCTTTCCAATTAGAGGCACTCGTAAGAAGCATGCACATAATAAAAGGTACTTCATACTGCTTCTTCTTTGACCAAATGCTTTTTTCCTGCTTGTTTTCTATTTCACTGCTAAGTGCCAGTTTCCCTGTTAGAGACAATTTATCTTAACAAAATCCCACAGGATAACCCAAGCTGTGCAAATCAGAACTCCTGATAAAGTAGTAAAATACTGGGATTGTCATGTGTAATTTACCTGTGTAATTTTACTACTCTTCTGTATTTTCAATATCCTTTCACCTGTTAACCTACACAAAATTATTTTTCCTTTAGAATTAAGTTAATGCATTGCATTTTACTAGCTGGCAGGAATTAAATAACAGAGGCAAAAAGAATTTTCTGATATCAAATACTTTGTTAAATAAAGGGCTAACTGAACTAATAATCTGTTATATCAAAAAAATGGTGTTGTTACAAATTTGGATACTTGCAGGTTGCTAAAAAAAAAAATGAAAACACAATCCACTTTAAAACTGACACACTGCCTGTGCTTTAGATAAAGTCAATTTTATTATTCCAGTCCTGTCTTAAAGGTAATTTTAAACAATCTTCCAGTCTAATTAGCATTACCTTCCGGCTCCTTAGCACCATCCTTCTGAATGCTGGCTTGGTTAAAACTCTCAGGTTTACTTGTTTTAGTATAGTGTGGCAAATCTCAGTGAAACATGAGCACATATGGCATATAATTACAGAACCATATGGATGCCAGTAGTGATAGTCAACAGTGTTTGAATACAAGACCAAGAAAGTTAGCATAAGAGCAATAAAAGACCATCATACATGATCATAAAATGGATATATATAGTCTCCTTACAGCTGAAAGAAGCCTGTACGTGTCTGTCCTTTAACGATGCAAAGCCACTGTGTCTGTACAAGCATATAGCCATAGAGTGCAGTCTACATTATTTCAGTTTTGGTTTGGAAATTTATAAACCCAGATTATTAAGATGAGCGATGCAAGAAATCACTTACCAATGCACATAGCAGATCCACTGCTTCCAGTATCAGTTCTTGGTGGCCAATGCGAGTGACTCCCAGTTCCTCAAGCTCTTGGTGAGTGATGTGTAGCAGCTGCTCGCCATTGATCTTCTCTCTTTCAAAATTTTTTATGTATTGTTGGAGGCAATCATCAAGACCTATTTAAAAAAAGCCAGCAACACATATTCAGAGAACAGAGGCAATCTTCAGTCTGCAGTTCACAAATACAGACATTTCTTTGGAATACAAGTAAAATTCCTTGTTCAGATCCATCATGGAAAATATGCAAAAAAAAAAAAAGTAACTTACACAGTATAGTGCATACTATGAAAGGGAAAAGTTTTATTACTGACATCATTTTTGACAGTCTTAAATATTTTAATACTAATTTTAAGCCTTCATACTACTTATTAGGGAGGCAGGGGAAAGGACAAAGAAGCAGAGAGAGACATTATAGAAAACCTTTTTCTTAGCATGTCATGAAGACCTAAATATAAGTTCAGCTTTATGATCAGGAGCATATTCTTCCTGGTATTCCTCTTGTAGGACTCTTTGAAGTCATACGGGGTAGCTATCGCTGATAAGGAAGCATGTTTTTCAGGCTCAGTAACCACCTACACTAACTCTGCTACACCCAGTGCCAATTCTTTTTTTCCCAAGTCAAACTATCCAACTTTCTGAAACTCAATAACAGACAGATTGTTATCGTACAAAACCTTCGATTAATAATACTTTTTTGCCCATGCACAACGAATTATTTCATTTTGCACTGAAACTTGCTACAGTAAGAATTACAGATTCGGTAGCTGCCACATCATTCTGTGTCTCAGACCAGAGAGGGGACTGATTAACAACATAAGCTGAGTTATTTTTCATTCCTCCAAATTCGTTCCAGAACCACACACGCTTTAAGCTTCCAGCTACAACAATCAGTTGAACACAGAACTCCCTACTACAGAAAGCTACATGAGGTTATGCAGAGTTCCCTCAAGGACTCTGTCCAGAATTGTACTAGATTCAACAGAAACCTGATAGGCACATGATTTTCTGGAGACCTATAAAAATTCAGCTTCAATAGTTTCATCTGCTAAGTAGAGCAAGCAGAGCTTTGATTCTCAGTTATATGTCCTGCAGTGAAGCAAGTAAACCCAAGATTCATAAAAAGTACAGCTATGCAGAAATCACAGAAATAACCAACTTGGGCATTTAAAGAAGTGAGAGCTTTCAAATATCATAATTTCTCCATGCGGCCTTCTGTTAAATACACATGAAGTTACCAGTATGGTTAAATTAAGGAGAAAACATGTATGCAAGCACTAAGAAAACACAATGTATATGAAGAAAAGGAAAGTAATAGGCATATGAACAGTATTGTTCTCATTTGTCTGTTTAAAAGTTCCCACATATGCAATATAAACAGGAATAAAGCAAAAGTTGTCTTCATTTCCTGGAGTACTAAGTAAGGAAACAGATAATTCTATCATGTACCTTAGTATCTTTTAAAGAGAAATTTGTACTTATGTTCACATTTTTTGAACCACAAAGGTCCTTCTAATTAACCAGATGATACCATTTGGCAATGACGAACAGAAATACATTCCTCTAAATTAGTACAGGAACGCTAAATGAGTTCCACAAGAGGACGAAGGAAGTTCTCCAAAAGCATATGAGAAAACTACATTACTATCTATTGTGCCATTTATAAGCAGACCTTCTTAGATACTTTACGTGATTTAATTCCATCTAATAAAGTTGGTCTATTTCATTGTAATAGATGTAGCTAAACACATTACTAACATGCAACACCCCAACCTGACAGAATGCTGCGATTAGTTAGCATCCAGAGATGAATTTCTAAAAGTTAGAGGAGGATCTGCTCAGAATAATGGAACCACCTGCTGGGGAAGTGAAAGCTTGTGGAACCCAGAAAATTTGAAATTTAAAACTGTCTTGTAGACAAAACCAGTTGATATTGTCCATGGTTTTCTGTTCTCAGGCATTTAGACAGAGTATCTGACAAAGAGTGATCTGACACCTTATCTTTGGCATGTGGAGTATTACCATGTTAAGTATCAATTAAGCCAATGCAATTCAGCTGAGACACAAGGACTGTGACAATACAAGAACTGAATAAAACAAAACAATCTATTCGTCCTCTGTTCCATAAATACAAGCGAATATATTACAGTTTCCTTCAATTAACGTATCTTCCAAAATTATTCAATTATTTAAGCTGTAAACTGATAGTCCTAAGGCATGTTATAGTGCTCATTTATCATTTACCAAGTAACATGCACAGTTTTATAGTTGCTTACACATATATACCACACCAAACTAGATTAGTGATATAAAACGTTATATTTTATATTGTAATTCGTAAGTATGAGGTAGTTTGGCTTTTGTTTTGGGTTTGGGGTTTGTTTTTTTTTTTAACTCAAAATAGAGTCTGTAATACACAAGCCTTTTCTGTGTTCTGGAATGTTCTGCAAACAGGACACTTCTCTGCATCTGTTCAGGGGTTTAAATGTTTTTGAATAATTTGATGTAAGTATATTTCAGTTTGGATTGGTTGGAAACTTATCCCTGGAAGATCTGCATTTACTATTTAACTTCTGAAATTCAGAGCCGTTACACACTGCTGTTCCCTGCTTGCTGAAGAACAATGCTTAGAAACAACTTCCGAACAAATTCCAAACCTCATGCATGCCAGATTTGCTTTTAGCAAATACTTGCCTAAAACTCATCAGAAAAAGTCACTGAAACTGACACCACAAATGAAATTGTTTTGAACTAAAGTGAAGGAAATTTATTTAAAAATTTACTATCAGTGGCCACAGATAAGATTTGTAGTATTCTGAAAGATTTAGGAAATACCAAATGAACGTGACATCCTATGAAAACTGTGTAGTCAGATGTATTAAATGTGCCTTTGTGCCAGAGAGAATGTATGACAGAAGAGCAAAATATGAAATTTATATTATTCATACTGCTCTGTAATAGCTCCCCAGGGCATCTTTAGAAGGCGTTTACTTAATGGTGCAAACAGTATGGCACTTGACAACAGAATACAGAAATATATCATTTAAGGACCAGGCTGTCTCATAGCATGACAGCATCTAATAAATACATACAAAAAAGAAATGTTTATCCATTAGTCTCTGCTTTTCTGTCTATCTAGGAGCTAGGTATTGTATTGCATTGCTCCTTTTCCTGCAATGCAAAATTTTGTGTTTGATGGCAAGTGTGAGGTGTTACAAAGCAAGAATTTAGCTATTAGTACTTTCAGTCTTTATTATTTACGGCTATAATTGTTTTTCGCATGAAAATATCAAAGGTGCAATTAGAAAGAGTACAGAATGAGATCATTTTGACTCACCAAAGCCAAATGGAATATTTATTTCCTCAAGCCACTTAGGCCTCATTAGTGCTCTTTATGCAATTTTCGATATAATTTCTGTTTACAAATAAGACTAAAATTAGTTACGATTCATAAATACAAAGATCTAAGGGGCATTAACTCTGTTTTATATGTAGATAAATAAAATTAAAGCACTGTTCCCAAGTTACACAGTGTCAGTTAGGCAAGAAAGAGAGGTTTGCAGTTCGGTTTCTGCACATTCTTTTTTTTTTGGGGTACAGTTTGTAACTAGAAGATTATCGCCTTCATAGTGCAAAAAATTAATTCAAGGAAAAGGGTTTAAACATGTATGCTTTATTTTAAACCTGAGACTTAACATCTATGATGAAAAAAATCTGCTATATTGTCTCTTTCCATTTTTAAGTAAAAGAAATCTTATTCCATCCACATGGACTAGGAAGACTTTATGTCTGTATTCAAACAGTAGAGGAAAACAAGCATCTCCAATATGTTTACTGCTAACCATGATTTTGCAAATAAGGCAAGTAGTAAATTGCCTAAATCAAGAAAACACAAAAAAGAAAGTAGGCGGAATAAAGGTAGGGAGAAAGGGCAGAAAAAGAAAAGCCAGTTAGCTTTAAAATGCTTATTTTCTTAACTGCATAATTAAGAAGAAAGGGATCATTAAAACAACAAAGCAAACCAACATGTTATAAAAAAATCCTCTGTAGAGCTAGCTAAAATCAGATTTAAGTATTAACTCAGAGCCAACATTGCGAAAGACGTGCTACATATCTTGAGCAATAAGAGCCACTGAGATTAAAATGAATCTTTCCATTGATGTCACCAAACATCAGGTTTGTTTTGTACTAAAAGCACAAACATAGTTGCCATGTTATGTAAAGATCTGTCCCTTTCTCTCTGGCATTAGATAGGGAGATTGAAAAAAAAAATTGCTACAAAACTAAGGGAATGAAAAAGCACAGGTTGTTGCCCTCTATGCAGGAAGCCAAATTACGCAGACAGAGCAGCTCTCACAGGGGAGGAATGTGGTGACAATAACTTTGTCAAGTGTGACTGAACACAAAAGAAAAGTAATTTCTAAGTTTAGAAGTCTCTCATTTCCAATTTTTCATAAATCTCTCCATAAATTACATTTATTCTCTCCTCCTTTCTCATATATTTCAATGTATTTTTGTTTCTTATTGTAAGCTATGCTGGTTTTGTAATCTACCCTAAAAATTCCCGGCCAAGTGACGGTTTTGTTCATACTGCATCGTTATTCCCAGCGGAACAGATACGGCAGCTGGCTAGAGCGACAGAACGCCGGCTGTGAAACGGCGGGGTTACGGCGAGGGCAGACAGGAAAGGTCCTCGCCAGTTCAGCTTGTCACAAACATGACTGCTCTCACGAGGTGATTCTTCTGACAGAAGAGGGTATACAAAATGATACGCCCTCTTGTAAAAATGCAGTGTTGCTCATTCTGCTTTTAGGCTCTAGGATGAAAGAGATGGAGAAAGCTCAGTGGAAACACATTTACCACTTCTGACTTCTGCAGTTTAGCACTGATGTAAGGAAGCGTTAGAGTCCGCTTACAGCCAGTTTGGCAAAGAAGTCAAAACCACTTTTTTTAAGAGTCTGAGAAAGTGTTTAGCATTTTTCCTAATTAAAATAAATGTTAAATTAAAAAGCACATAGCAGAATACTAAAATCACAATTGCACAACGGCTTACACACACCAGCAGATTTGAAGCACAGATACAAGTGTCTGCGGAATCTGGGTCCGAAGGACAAAACCTGAAAGTCAAGGGAATGAGCTCAGCTTGTTCGCAAGGATGACAGTTCGGTCTGCCAAGAGCAAATTAATATTCCTATTAATATATCTCATTTGACTAAGGAAAGCTATACAACAATCGTATCTCTGTTGCTACAGAACGGTGACTTGTCAAAAATCAATAAATCAAAGTGAAACAGGGACAAACTCAATCTTCAAATGTTGTTGCATGAAACGATGGAGGAAATCCACTAAAACTGTCGTGTCCTTCAGCCAAGACAAATGCAAACGGCAACCGCGCCTGTTTGTGAGGGCAGACATCTTGTCAAATACAACCACAGGAACACGCCCGCACCAGCTCATGTGCCTCCAGAGTGTGAGCAGAGCTGTGAGCCACCAGGGTCACCTAATAATTCAAAAGAAAACTGCTTGTACTGAAACTACTTCTGGATGACAGGGACAAAAAAAAGGACAGAAACACTGCAAAGAAGGGAGCAGAAAAGGTAGAAGACAACCAGAAACTGTGTGCACTTTGAGAAACAGCATAGAGAGGAAGATTGCTGAAGTAGGTTTGGAACCATAAGAAATTAAACATACTGTTTGATCCCTGCTGGTTTTTGCATGTGACCTCTCACATGACCTTCCAAATAAACAGGACTGCATCTAAGACACCTTGGCCAATTCCACCCGTGGCTTCTCTTCCCGGGCAAAGCAACTTGCAAGTCCAGCAAATCAGCTATTTGCTATCAGCGGAAGAGGAAACTTATTTCTGTGCTGGAAATTACCCAATTCATTGGGGAAGGCAGCACAAAGTTCTGCTGCTGTCACAACCTTCAGTTTACATCTGCAGATCTGCCTAAACATATCCAGTGTTTAACAGCATCTGCCGGCTCAGTCCAAGTAGTAGTAGTTACAGAAGATGAAAAGGTTGGGTTTTAAAAAAAATTAAAAAACCAAACACGCTGATATTTTTCTATATAAAGCAATTTTTCACAGCTAGCTAGAAAGATCTGGAAGAAATTGACTGGCTGGTTGACAGAGGGAAGTAGGTGGAGATTGCATGCCTTTTCCTAAATGTAATTTTATTGAATACTCACATCAGTTCATGGGTGTTCTGGATCAAAACCCACTTTGATGTAGTACGTTGGGCTTTGGCACACTGGATCTTTCCCAATTCTTACGTAACTTGTAACAATGAAAATCATCAGGTGGGTATTTTTTTGTCAGTGACATTAAAAGCTTTTTCAGAATTATTCAGTCCAAATAAAGAAAATGGATAGTCCTCAGGACCACATTCACACTAAGCTGACTCTCAAATATCAGCTATTTGTTCTTAAGCCCTTTCAGGAGGAAAAAACCTGGTTAGAGCGCCTGGAGAGAAGTATCTTCACACATCTCAAACACCAAGCTTGGAGCATTTCAGAAGTCTAGAGTCTATCTAAAAATTGGAGTATCATGCAGTATTTTGCATCTTTAAGCCTACTTGCCACAAGCCTGATGTATAGCAATATAGTAGCCAGATTACAAAATTTCATACAAAAACTGTCAAAAGTTGCAAGTCATAGCATGGATGCACAAACACACAAAAAGGGAAGAGTTGAGATTATTAAAAAAAAAATCCCTTAATTCTGGCATTATCTGACCTTTACATGCTTGACTGTATTTAAATGTTGCTTCCTTGGATGAGTTTCCTCTGCATCACTATAATATGCAGACAGTTAGGATGGATGTTTTAGATGCAAATACAGGCAAGACTTCTGCAACTCGAATTTACAGAGCCATCATCTGCATGAACAGGAACTAGAGCAGGATGAAGGCTTCAAATGAATGTTTCCCAGACACCAACTGACACCAAAAGTATTGACTTCCATTCCAGGCTTCAAACTGGATTGGACTTCACTGGATGTCAACTCTCCCACTTGTCTCAGATCTCTGGCTCAGGGTGTGCAGGTCCACAAGCTACTTCCCTTGCTCCTGTTGCCCTCTTCTGATGGAGCCAGGCTCCACATCTACCCCATTACAGCCTCTACAGACATGCTCAAGCACCAGCACCCAGCCAGACCAGTTCTCCGACCCTTGGCCTTTCATTCAGAGGGCTCCCTTCTCCTCAGGATCTCCCGTCCTCATCCTTCAGCTACATCCCACACACCAGCCAGCATCACTGGCTCAACAGTCCCAGTTGCAAGTATGCTTTTACCCTCCTAGTTCTTATAACAAATCTCTCTTTTTTTTTTCTCCTAGCAAAATCCTGCATATCTTTAACCCCCTTCATTCAGTGCCAGCTCCCATTTCCAGATGTCACACATTTTCTCCTTCCACGCTGTCCCAGTTCTTGTGTTTCTCTACGCATGAATCAGGCAGCTTCCTCTCCTCTGTACCAGCAGGGAAGCAGTGTCACGAGAGCACAGGCTGGAGGGAGGTGGAAGCTGCTGACCTCAGTTCCTCTTCTCTCCCCAGAACAGGTCAGAGCTTCACTTGCAATGACAGATCTGCTCAGCCACAAGAACCTTTTACAAAAGGGACATAATCCTCAAGAAATGTAAAAATCCATAGCAAGTTCCTAAACACATAAATATCCTTTTTTTCCCCCCTCCAAAATGTCCTCCTCTGAGTAAGGGCAAACATTGCAGCCACTTCACCAAGAGCAGATATCCGACACAAACCAGCCTCCAAAATTCTATCCCATAAGCAAAATCAACTGCAACATTATTGTGGTTTTTAGCATGGCCAAAGCAACAGGCATTTCCATAATCTCAGTGTCTATAACTCTAAGCTCTTTTTGGCAGCGTTTTTCCAAGATAACTATATTATCAAGACAAAAGCTGTGCTGAAATTGTTAATGTTTGAAGAGTTCAGAGCATCTGAGAAGGTTTTGTAAGGGGATGTGTCAAGCAATATTAATAAAAAAATGAACAAACGGCTGCACTTACAAAATGTCATTTAATGATACGCCATCACCCTTACATTGACCTTCATCTATATAAATTAAATGACCTCAGATAGTTCTGCTTTCATTACCTATGACTGAATAATAGGAAAGGAAGACATTCTAACTTTTTCCTCAGACTGACAGGTGTTGTGGAGCTGTGGCATTGTCACAGAAGTAATAAACAGCATTTGCAGGAAGCTTGCTGGAACAAGACCTGACCTTGAAGATGTTTCTGGAAGAAAAGTGTCACACTCAGAGGATGTATCACATTTTCAGACACAAGTGCATGCTCCTTGCTGTCACATTTCACAACAATCTTAACCAAGATATGTCACTGATGCTCTTACGGATGAATTTCCCATAAAAGTGTTAAAACACACAAGTGTCTTTATTAGCTCTCTGTGCTAATAAAAATTTAAATCTTTCCTCAGCCTCATTAATTTTCTCCTTGATAAAGATGTAAGAACAGCCTCCGGTCATTTTGTGAAGCCGCCTGGCTGAAGAATGACCTGGAAGTGCTAGCAAGCCTCTAAGAGCCAGCACATTCATACCTCCCATTTACTTGATTAGGTGCTTCCACGTTCCAGTGTGACTAAGCTGAGAATACTCGGACCCTGAATCTGCCTCGTTACATTTACTTCAAAAGAGAAATGCTCTGGCCAAATGCAAGGCATTTCCTGCATTGGACTCATGTAACACATTGCTTGACTTTTTTGAAACAGAGTTTGACAAGAATCTCTTCTGGCAGAAGCACAGGTTCCGACTTCGAGTGGCACCCTCGTACACCCTGCTCCTCGTGCTTCGTTCGACTGCGTGCGGCTGTGTAGCGAATTGGGTCAGGAACTGCTCGATGTTAGCGTCCCTCTGTTTTGTTACCAGCTATTTTTAACTGGCACAGATGAAGTGGAACACACCAGTGGATGAAAGAGCAGATGCTTAAGCTGGCACCACTGCCAACATGCATGCTTTTCAAGCTACACCAGAAGAAAGCCATTTTTGACAATTCTTTACTTTGTTTTCTCTTTTATTTACTGAGATAGCAAACTTATGATGACGATCCCAGCCATCATTGCAGACATTGTGAAATACATACCGACATTTTAAAAACTTTTAGGACTAGCCAAAAAGACAGTACGAAATAAATTCACAAGGCCAAAAATAGAGAAGAATCTTCTTGATTTATACTCAAACCAAAATGCAGAACCAGCATAACAAAATTCTCAAATCTCTTTATCTGGTCACGAAAGAGCAAGTATCTCTTTATCAGAACAATTCTGGTGATGACTGAACATCTGTAGGATCAGTAATAAGTGAGTAAGTCACATCTACCCTGCATGCATGAGGGATAGTGTTGCTTAGAAGTGAGAAGGGATGTGGTCAGGTTTCGTATTCCTCTTTGCAAGGAGTGCCAAAGATTGTCTTCTCATCAACCCAGATTGGAGGGTTGTGGTGTAGGCAATTTAGAGAGCCTGTTTCAGTGCACTATTTCCAAGATGGTGTTTTTGCAGTAACCACTAACCTGCTGCCAAAGATGAACGGGAAAAAAACCCCACGATGTCACGGGGCGGGGGGGAAGAGACACAAACCAAACAAAAAACCACGAATAAAAAGGAGCTATTCTTAGGTGCAAAGAAAAATATTAGGAAATTAAATATAATTTCCTTTACTAGAGCCTAAGCACATTGAGATGAATTTATTTCAGACTCCTGTTGTCTCCATCTTAGAAAGGTCAGAAATTCTAATAAGAAAGGAACAGCATTAACCATGTTCTCGTATACAAGGACAGATCTTCAAAGCAAGAGTACTAGAACAAATAAATATAACCAAGAGCTCCTTTCTCCAGCTTCCAAGGATTTACCCACCTTGCACTCCCCACAGGAAAATCTTAATCACAGGCTGGCCTTCAAAAAACTGCAGTTTGGTATCACATAACCAATCACACCAAACAAGTTTTTGTACAAGTAATACAGAGATATGCCCCATTTGTCCCTGTTCTTGAAAAAGAAACACTAAAGAGACAGATAACAAGTTTGTCCAAGCTAATCAGTACAGACAAATAACCAGTCAGACAAAATTTGTATAATCGTAAGACAGACATTTAAACGTAGGTGAAATGAATCCTACCCAAAAAGTATCTCTGACAAGCTTGCAACAGGGCTCTACACTAAATTCAGTTCATAATCATATTCAAAACCATCAAGGCATAATGTCACAGATGATTCGGAACAGTGACTTCCCAGCCAAAACATGTATAAAGAAACAGAAATTTTTGAGGCATATACACGGCCGCAAAATGTGATCAACAAAGTAAACCCGTGAGAGGCCAGCCAGAATCCCAGGTCACGTTCTCCGACAGCAAGTGCTAACGCTTGCAAAGCTGAGTGGCGAGAAGAGAGCTGACACAGAAGAATCAAACAAAAAGCACTACATATGTTTCAGTGCCAAAATATATTAATTGTTGTTCTGACTTCACTGATGTATTTTACCAAAAATCCTAGCTATCAAAAGAACAGCCAAATCCATGCAGACATTTATAGTGAAACGCCCAAATAAAGGAGATTTCTGATCAACGCAATTTCTTCAGAAGCTACAAGTCTAGGACCCAATTCACAAGTAATAGTTTAAACACCTGCAAGACAGAAATCCTAGAAGTAGAAGGTAGTCAGGTGGTTGTCAGGAACTGTCAATTAACTGTCAGGAAACTCCCATACCAGGAATTCTTATTTTTATCGATACAAACTGTGTGAAACCAGCAAAACTAAGCAGAAGGGAAGAAATCACAAACAAAAGAGAAATCAAACTAAATCCTACTGAAGAAAGAAGCTTTTCTCTTTCCTTATGTTTATGCATTCTTGTTCTATGCATTTATATTTTGTGGTGATGCCAGACAAATTTATTATAGTTGTTATTGGGCAGAATAAGTGCCAGAAATTTTTATTCACTACCACTTTTCATGCAGTATCAGATTAAGAAAGATTAAGTTTCTGGCTTCAAATAAATGATGAAAAAATATTACTACATCTTAAATCACTATTATTTTGTGTTTTAATTCCAAATTCTAAATGTTTTGCTATTTGATCTGGTCATAGCTTATCCAAGATTAAATATTTCTATGAAGCAACATGAAATTGGCAAGAATTTTGTCATATCTAAAGAAATATATAGCCAAAAGTCCATGAATAAAATATGATTACACTTCAACGTATAAAAAAATGTAATCCACCCAGCAAAGCAACAGAATTAATGATAATTCAGTACAAAAAAACTAAAATGAAATGATTACAAAACACTTCAATACCACAGGATATCACACACTCTGACGTTTGAAATATTACTTTTCAATATGCTTAAGATGATTAAATCTTTCACATGGCAGTGTGTAAAAAAAAGGTTGTTGGTCAGTACTAGTGCCTGAGATTTAAATCTCTTGGACGAGGAAGCATCAGAAAGTACTACTCAGTTTCCATCCAGACCTAAACACTATTGCAGCTATAAAGCTCACTGCTGCCACAGGATAACATGAGAGAACCAAAACATGGCTCAAACCGATCCTAGTTATTTCTCTGTTCTTCAGAAGTCAACAGTTGAAGCCGTTCTCTGAAGATGTCAGACAAGGAGTAAGAGATACGTAATAGTCATGTGCCAGTTACAAAAGCTGTCCATAAAACCTCTATTTACAGCTTCTGGTGAAAAGGTAAATGTATCAAAACATTAACAATACAGGTCCAACAACCTGGAGCAATGCACTGTATAAACTGAGCAGGATAAATTCATTCTGTTAGCAAAAGTACCACAATAGGAAATAATATTTCTGGGGATGTTCCTCATGGCTACCCAGGGAGCAGACTGCTGCACTACTCCAGCAGCCATTCCCCAGTAAAGTCACGAAAAAGAAAGGTCTCTTCCGGTTTACTGTGCTTTCTTTTACATATATGCCAGAGAACTAAACCTGGAAAGCCATTAGAGGAGGTTCCTCAGCTCCTTAAGTCACGCTTAGGAAGCGGTTTGCTTCTCCCAGCACACTTTGCAGCTACACCTGGTGCCACAGGCTGTGACAGACGGACACGCTTTAGACGTCGTCTTCTGGTCTTTGAGCATAGCCCTGAGATAGCACGGCTGAGAACCTCAGGCAGGAGCAAATTATGCAAAGAGTAACACAGAAACCACTGGGAAAAGTGAATATACAAAGAAATTAATGAACTACAGTTTCTGTACAATATAAAATAGCTGTGATAAGAAGAAAGCAGGGAAGCAAGACTGAGATAATCCAAAAAGGTCAGAAGAGTGATCTAGGTGCGACTGTCACATTTGCAAAACATTTTGTCTTCAAATCATTATGTGATTAGCTTTTTCTAAATTGCCTTTTTTCTGAACTTCTCGAAATACGACATGAAACAAAGACAACTTCATTTCTTAGGACATTACTAATTCTCAGTGAAAATGCATTCTGTCACCTGTCGCTGCTTTTGTTTTTTCCTGTGATGCCAGCTGGTAAATTAATAGGTAAATCTGGCCGCTCCAGTCTCTCTCAGCAAATATGGAAAAAGCTCAGTGCATCCCGGATCCAAGAGACTGCCTCTTTCCTACTTCATACGTTTGTAAAAGCAAAATAAAACTTGAAAAGCTTTTACACGAGCGTTATAAAACCCAATTTGTAAAAGAAATGCTGCCATTTGTAACAAAGGGTTTCAGCCCACAACTAAGGATTAAGTGCTTACAAACAGACTCCGGGAGAGGTGTCGCCGGCTCAGAAAAATGCTGGGTGAGCAAGGCTGCTTGGAGGAGTTTGTTACGCAACTGGCCCATGGCATAGTCAGTCAAAGGAGCAGGCAAAGAGCAAATGTAACTTGGTTGCTAATTCTACAGACCACAGCAAAATTTCAGGCTGCTTCATCGCTAAGAGGATTTAGCAAAGACTGAGTTACAATTCACTTCTTGGGAGCCCAGCACACCTGCGTTAAGAGGATTGTGCAGGTAGAGGGTGGCAACTTGCATCTTCACTTTAGCCAGAAGCATAGATAAATTTTTCTGGCCTAAGAGGATTCAATCAGCAGTTTTAGTTACTGTTGTGCTGTGATTGTGTGCTTTACCAGGTGACGCACCACTTTGGCTCAGCATGGATCTAAGAAAAACAAGCAAGCCTCCCCTGCCACGCACAACCCTCCTCCCCGAACCCCGACACCAGCACAGCCCATTCTGACCTGCTGAACCTCCAGTCCAGGCTTTTGGAACCTCAGTCCAAAAGGCAAAACAAGCACATGGAAAGAGTTATGGACATGGATTCAGTTGTGTGAAAGCATTTCAGGTTGCATTATTCAAGTTGCACTACTTCAGCAAAAAAATCACAATCTTAATTTTTATCTTTTAAATCTAAATGCTAAGTGCATTATTTCCCTGAAGCAAGCACCAAACTATTGATAATTTTCAATCTGAAAATGCATGTAGTTATTTTATGTATTTTACATATATGGTATATTATGATTCTTGTTTTTAAATGCTTTAAAGACATCTACTTTAGATATGACATCTCCGTCATCATATCCCTCCCTAGTTCATGGTCTCTGTAATTAAGAATTTAAAGAGTTTCAGAAACAAAAAGAAGGTATCATTTTGATCTCAAACACAGTAGCTGATTAAGATTGAATTCGGATTTTTCCTTCATTATCCTTTTGTCAGATAAACTACATTTGAGAATGTAACTTGTTAGGTAACTTGATAATGTAGATTAATTGACAGTACTATTCACAGTGTTTCTTTTTCCTAAATGTGTATAAACGGGAATGGAAAAATTTAAATTATGATGACCTTTAATACTTGTCTAAAGATGCTATTTGCTTACCATGACCAATTTGCAAATACTAACTTAAAAAACAAATCCAGTACCTGCAAACACACTAGAAGTGATTCACAAAAATTAAACGTCCTTGACTTACATTAGTCATTTTCAGGGACAGGATGAAAAATTAGTATTTCCTCTAGAGGGCTTCAGGGTCTATATAATTTCACAAGTCATCTAGGTTATATTGTGCCAAGTGACTGCACTACGAAGTGTCAGAAAGGCTCGCTGCTATTCTGCTTGCTCCTGCTTGGGGGGGGAACGGAGCCATGGAGGGGGAAGAGGTGGAAATCACGATTAGTGAATTGCAGAGATAACACTCTGATGATCCTGTCATGGCTGGCATCCTCACTTTCCAATACCACTATCAGAAACCAAAAAATGAAATGGAGACTGGTTCTATGATTACTTTTACTAGAAATGCTGAAAGTAATAAATTTTCACTTGATGTTCTCTTGGAATATTGTTCTCATGGAAAACCAGTCCTTTCTTTAAAGATTACTTTAATACCACACTAATATTAGTTCAGAATTTAACAGGAGATTCTAAAGCAATGCATATGTGAAACTTGTACACCAAGTAAATTATCATTTTAAATTTTCCCCAAGTCCGTATTGTGATAATCTTGTTAACCAAGCTCTTGATTCAAAAATTTATACACTAATAGAACATTTAACTAAAGCTCGGGGCTTCAATTTTAATCACCTTACTGTCTCAGTGTTTCCATGTCTGCCACCAGAAATTCTAGCCCTGATCAGCCAACATAGTTTTGTTCTATATTCTGCCTTTGTTTCTCTCTATTCTTTTGCAAAGCTTGTATTTCACATGTCCACCTTACTACTGAGCCACTATGTTATTCACTACCTCTCAGCAGCTCTTACTTTTCAAGTATCAGGTGTGTCAACTATACTTCTAAAGATGATATATTTCTTCTCTTTTCAGATATAAAAATGCCAATAGAGGTGCAGTTCCATAATGGGCTTAAGCCAATTTCAGACCATGCTGCTGCCAAAAGAGGCAACAACTTTTCCTCCCCCCCCTCTTGTATTGGCATTAGTAGTTTTATGGCAGCAGACTGAATCAGACCAGCCTGTCTGAGAAAACTGCAGGTGAAGCATGCAGAAGGTGAAGGGAAACTCAACCTTTTCTGTCAACAGCCTGTGAGAAAAAAAACTTTGGTTTGAAAATTCAGCAGCTAAAGCAGTCATTTTCTGCTCTTTGCCTCTGACCGCTTGCTGCTACCTCCAAATGTCTTTGTGACTGCACGTTGAGCTGAACTGGGGAACGGATCCATCTGAACAATAGCCCAGAAAAAAATAAAAGAACAAAGGTTATTGTTTGGCAGGTGAATATTCTCCAATCCAGTGTACAGTACAGGCACAGAAACCAGAGCCAGCATTCCCAGGAGACAGGGCAAGGAGGAGTTGCAAGGACACAAGAAGCACGGAGGTAGAAGCACGCGGATGGAGCAACCCTTTAAACCAGGACTGCCATGAAGAAAGTTGTTTGATTGATTACATCAACGTAAAAAAAGCTTGGAAAGGAAAGATGATGCTGATGTACAAGACTGCTATAATTTACTACAGCAAAATGTAAAAAATCACTTACAAACACAGATCACAACAAAAGAGTCCTTTTCCAACAGGCACAAATTGTTCTAGTCCCAGGTGTCTCTGATGGGACTGGTGGTCCTTTTTATATAAATATGATGAAGGAAAGGAGAAGGAAAGTGGAGACTATGTCAATGAAACTGTAAGAGGGTAGGAAGTTAATTTTTATATGCTGCACTAGGAATTTTAAAAAAATCATTAGTTAATCCTTGACAGTTACAGGAAATCTTAAAATGTATTTTGTTTAATTTCATAAGTGAAACAGCAGTCAGACTGTGTAACTCACCAAATCAAGCACATTGTCTTTTAAAATAGAAACCTGATTAGACTTATCTCCAGTTCAATGTTTGTCTACTACAGTCTGTGGAAATCATAGTACTAAGGGTCCCACTAGAAGATCCCCCCTTGCAAAAAAACCAAAATGTTATTATGTACATAGCTATTTGATTTTTTTTTTTTTTAATGAATTCTGGTTTGATCGTGGAGAGTCCTGTTCTTGGTACCAGTCATTATTTAATATAGGAAGCACTACAGTGATGATTTGTGTGAGTGCGGCCTTGATCCAACAAAGAACTTAAGTGCCTGCCTCACTTCCCTGTGTATTGCTAATCCTCCAATCGATTTGCACAGGAATATTCACATGATTCTAATCAAACTTAAGTGCATTGCTGGAGCAGAGCCAGAGTGCACTGAACATTGCATGACTGAGCCCACAACGGCCAAAGGTTTGGAGATGGTCCTATTCAATTTCATAGATCGAAATTCATGTCTCTGTGGAAGGACATCACGCAGAAAATTTATACCTCACTTAAAGCTTCCTCCATTTTGAAAAATACAAGAGTTAAAGTCTCCCCTGATACTTATTGGTATACAGGAGTGCTAATTTCCTCAGTAAAGATGCATTTTGGTAGCATATTCGCATTTTCCAGTACTTACAATTGCACCACTCGACGTCTCTTCCACTCCACTATAGGCAGTGACATGACTTATCACCTACTTTTAAAGAGATTATATTCCTTTCAGTACTAGAAGGTTGTTGGTTCCAGAAAGACATAACCACTAAACAAAATTTCTCATTCTGTCTCATCATCTATACGTTGTCGTCCTCTGTCATAACCTTTCAATAATACTTTGATAAACTTATTATAAAACCCTTTGAAATCATACATATATATTAGTTTAATCAAGAAAATACGACATAACCTTTCAAGGACTTGAAGTCATTGCTTTTCAGTTGACTGAGGAAAAAAAGAAAAAATCAGGAGATGGGAAATATCAGAACACTGGCCACATTCAACAAAGCAAAGCTACTGATCATGGGAAGATGTTGAGAAAAAATTCCCCCAGACCACAACCAATGGGTTGGGTCAGTTCTGAGGAACTACAGCCGGTGAGGAGCCAAGCAAGTGGAAGTGGTCTGTTTTGCACTTTTCAGTGCTTTACTAAGGGACATGAGCTGAAAGAAGTTACTGTTCCCATTTTGCCTAGACAAGTCTCTGCCAGGTCAGATTGGTATATACATTGAGTCTGATTTGTAACCAGAGAGACTTGGCTCTACATGGAGAAGTCATGGAAAGACACAAAAGGTCAAAACAACCCTTCTTTTTCAAGGACTAACAGAAAAATTCTTGGAGACCAGAGTGATAACTGATGGTACTTAAATGAATGTTCATCAGTTTTATTATTAAGCACATTCAGACCTTCAAAAAGCAGGTGCTCTGTGACATCCACCTCTCCTTTTAGAGCCAGAAGGACACCATTTTATAAGCACCAGTGGTTATTGCCACCACACAGCTGTATAAGCAGCAGTATAGGAGCATGCAATATGAAGTTCCAGCACAAAATTGTCTCTGACAACAACGCACACACAACGCACAAAACCAAGCCTCTAACTTCAGTCTTAGCGCATCAGTAAATGTCATCAGCTCAAGGTCACCTGTGTTTTGTGTACACGCTGAGATACAGAGTACGCTGAGCTATGTAATGATGTTTTAGATGAAGACTGAACATGCCATATGGATATTGCTAGGGCAAGAAGATGATCTCTTTCTGGCTGCCTGTGACACACAGGTATCCAAATCGTAACAGACACAAACTCCTACTCATGCTACTCAGACAGAAAAAAACAGAGTATCTGTTCACTGTGCTGGCAAAAACAAGGTGTCCCACAATACTGATACACTTTTAATAGGTCCTTTAAAGCTGGTAGACCCTATGTTTCAATGAGCAATTCAGTGGTGTACCTTTTCAGGGGACAAGTTAAGGCATTTCCCCCCCCCCCC
>Ga0065711_1037873_pt1 | contig 19394 bp, 9 predicted proteins | sample Hoacrofraction12_FD_59098 | JGI IMG/M metagenome (GOLD analysis project Ga0065711, IMG submission 59098) | Hoatzin crop microbial communities from Cojedes, Venezuela - Epithelial fraction 12 v2 (version 2) | ecosystem: Host-associated > Birds > Digestive system > Esophagus > Crop | place...
CCGCCTGGACAAGGTCCTGTGCAGCCTGCTGTAGGTGACCGTGCTTCGGCAGGAGGGTTGGACTAGATGACCCACAGAGGTCCCTTCCAACCCCTACTATTCTGTGATTCTCCCACCACCATCTCTCCCTTGCCTGCTGCTGATCCGTCATGATGGCTGGCAGGGAGCTGCCTGGCCCATCGGACAGCATAGCCCCGCCTGTTGCAATGCTGGGTTTGTAGGAGAACCCTGAGTCCTTAATACTAAATCTCCAGCCTCCTCCATGGTGAGGGTAACCTGATTTGCTCCTTTTCCCCATAAAATTCACCATTCAAGGGGTGCATCTCCTGGTTTAGCTGAAATTTTAGTTTGGAGATCAAGTAACTAACTCTTAAGAAGATAAAACCTCTCACAAGGGGGTGGATGTGGTATTTGCTCGAGATTTATCATGGGAGCAACTGCTTTAGAGTTGTGTTCTTTTCCTGGATCATATGAATATTCATCATGAGTGTCATGGTTTAACGCTGCCTGGCAACTCAGCACCACACAGCCACTTGCTCACCCCCCGAGGTGGGACGGAGGAAGAATCAGAATGGTAAAAGTAAGGTGGGAAAAAACCCCCAAACTTGTGAGCTGAGATAAAAACAATTAATAATTAGAAAGAGATAGTAATAGGGAAAAGAAAAAAAGAGGGGAAAGTAAAACCTAAGAAAGACAAATTATGAAAATGAGTAACAATTGCTCGCCACCAACTGAGTCATGTCCAGCCAGTCCCCAAGCCGCAGCCTGCCCACCAGCCTCCGCTCGAGGTTCTTGCTGTGCACGACATCATATGGTATGGGATGTCCCTTTGCTCAGTGGGGGTCAGCTGTCCTGGCTGTGTCCCCTCCCAGCTTCTTGTGCACCCCCAGCCCACTCACTAGCGTGGTGGTTTGAGGAGCAGAAGAGGCCTTGATGCGGTGTAAGCACTGCTCAGCAGTGACTAAAGCATCTCTGTATTGTCAACACTGTTTCCCGTACAAATCTGAAACATAGCCCCATACTAGCTACTATGAAGAAATCTAGGTTTATCCTAGCCGAAACCAGCACAATGAGGAAGACGGGGAGAATCAGGGTCAAGCCAGGCATCTCCTGGCGATTTGTTGTCCTCGGCATACATAGCAACCATCACTTTTACAGGTTCTACTTGAGTTGACCTTGGTAAATGATCCCTACACGTGTGGGCGCTGGCTATGATCTGAGGCTGCAGTTTTCATTCTAAGAACTTAATTTGATTTTTCTAGCTGTGCACATCAGCTTTTATACATCACTATCTTTTGTAACTGTGTTTTCTATCATCTTGTTCTTGCATATCTTGGCTACTGACTTCTTCACTCCTGCTCACAAGGAGCTTTCTAACAACCAGCACACGCCTGCTTTCCGCTGTCCGCTCTCCAACTTACTAGACGCTTTCCATTTTTCATATTAATACCAAAATATCACTGGAATGATATATCAGTGCAATATGAATATAATGAGTATCAGTGCAATGTTCTTCCGTCCATGAAAAAATCCCACTCAGGATTTCTCCATTCCTTTTTTTCGAGTTTATCGGCTAGCTTTTCCCAGCCTTTGTTAGCACTCGCGATGTTTTATCCCCTCTAAGCGGTGAAGGGCCTGACTGTAGACAGTCATATCACTACCTTTCCTTACAGAGCAGGTCACCTCGCTGAGGCTCTTATTCATGACTAAAGCTCTAAATCAGAACTCCCAGTATTACTGAACTAATAGTACATATCATCCACCCTGTCAAGGCCATGATGCCAGTTAGTGTGAAGAGTCCACCACTCTCTGACCAGGTTCTCTTACATATTGCACAAAAAGAGAGTTTAATGTTTTAATACCTTTTTTAAAGGTTTTTTTGTACATTGCATCACAGCATGCTACAACCATAAAATCACCAGTACTTATCAGAATATAATAATTGCAATATAAAACTGTGTGTCAATACAAATGTGATTCTGTGTACTGATCTCTATAACATGCTCACTGTCACAGCACTGGGTGTCTCCAGTTGCAGGGAAGGAATACACAGATTGAAGCCAGCTCAAGCCTGTTTCTCTTCTGAAGGATTTTTTTGTTCATTGTTCATTTTTTGTGTGAAAAAAGCCTCTTGTTAGGCTGAGATGTGTGTATACTTCCCCAGTGCCATTCTGGCTAGCACAGGAAGATGTGTATTTGCACCTTTTTGATTAACTAAAGGATGGTAAGTTAGAAAGCCAGTTGAGTCACGTAACTGTTGTAGCTGATTGATCGTCTGGGTTTTTACAATCGTTTTCCCAGAACAAAGACTACACATGTCTATATTGTGTTGATTTCGGCTTTGTTTTTAATAGTTGTGGTCAGTTTCTCCTTGTGTTCATCTGTGAGCTTCATGAGTATGTCGACTGTGTATAGCTTTGCAGAGCTTTCTCCCATGGTAGCAGTTCATTGATCAGTCATAACATGAAGTGTTTGGATTTTTTACATTTTGACATTCAAAAGAAAGACTTTTGTATAATATGGCTTTTTTTGGCATTATATACACACTTTGTTTTTCAATAACTCCAACGTCATTTATATTGTAGGTCATGCAGGAGTATCTGCCAGCATGATGAAGAAAAGAACTTCCCACAAGTAAGTTGTTAATATTTTTACTAAAGTATAGCTCTCAGTAACTGGAGGTACTGTTCTAGAAAAACATCTGTATTGTTCCGCACACTTTGTTTTTGAAAGCCATGTGGAACAGTATGCAGTCTGTGCATGTGTATAGAGTCAGACTTTTAAGTTTGTCTGGAGGATGGTAGGAAAGAAAGCCCCACAGATAAAGTTTTAAAATCATTTTGACTGTTAATATGAAATTGTCCTTGAATACAATTTTGTAACTGAGAGAAGGAGTTGCAAGCCAGAAGTTAGCCACGTGCTCTGTAGGATCTCTGTTCTCTGGCACAGAGTTCGTGCATTGTCGCCACGCTGGTAAAAACTGCAAAGCATGCTTGCTGATAACCCAGTCTGGAAGTAATCTTAGAAATACCTGATCTTGCATTCATTACAACTGTAGTTTTGAAAAGGATTTTTTACTTTTCTAAAATCAAGCATATACCGAAGTACTCCTGTAAGGTGGCTGCTATTTGCGTGTGTGAAGGATACCTGCTTATCCTAGACATTCATGGCATGTATTTTTCCCTATACAATGTTTTTAAATAGTAGCAGCTGAACATTGGTGAGTAGCTGTGTGAAAATAGAGGTAATATTCTGGGCATAATTGATCTTAGTGTCAAACAGCAAGATATATCTAGCTACATCTCTGGTGGGAAAAATCTAAGATGGGTAAGTGTGAAACTTAACTGAAAATGTTACCAGTCGTATTTTAAGTGTGAAGTCCTATAGTGGTGCATCAGTTGAGTTGTTTGGCAGGTGTATTTTCCACAATTAACATAGTTAATCACTGCTAATAGTGTTAACTTTTTCCCAGAGACAACACCTGATGTAAAACTACTCTAACCCCTTCCACCAGCTCATCATTATCCATTCTTGTCTATCTTCATAGAAGGCAAAGAGAAACATTTTTTTGTCTAGGGGCAGGTAGAGTTGGTTAAAACTTAATTTCTCTTGTTCTCTTTCAACCGCTCAGAGAAAGGAGTGTATGATGGGAAGACTATCAGAGGTGGGTTGCCTTTTGTACTTGAGGGTGGCTAGATTTGTCTTTATTGTTGTGTTGATATACACTTATTTAAATACTGAAGTAGGCTGTAAATTTGTTAGCACAAAGGCTTTTATGAGGTATACGAAGTTTTGATCCTAAGTGACATGATTTTGAGGCATTTAACTTTAAGTGTCCAGCTTAGTTTTATGCTAATTTAGCCTAGTTCAATTGTGTATTAATTATTTAGTAAAGGTTTTGTGTACTGAACCAAGATGATCTTTTGTGTGCTGCTCACTGACTTGTTTGAGGCAGAGTAGTAGAGAATTGTTTATATTTGTAGTTTACCATAAACGAGTAGAACGTGAATGACCATGTAATAATATATGCTGATATTATTCTGAGCTGTTATGGTAGACCGTGAGTTAGTAATGCATACTTTGTCACTGATTTAGTTATTTATTTAGTTACTTCTCATTCAAAGAAAAAGAGGAATAAGCCTACTGACACTCAAAGGCTGATAAGACTTTAAACTAGCTTGAGAAGGTTTGTGGCAGAGGAAGGAGCCAAGAGCATGGAACAGGGCATAACTGTAATTGAAGATGGGGTAGAATGAGCAGTGTGGATGAGTCTTCTGAACTCTTCTTTACTAAATGGCAGTTAACTGTCGAGCCTTTTGGAAATAGTTCACGTGGTTATAGGGCAGTTCTTCCAAGTGCTCTGTCAATGGGTAGTGGTGATCTCTGCCAGTATGAAGATGACCTCACTGGCATCAGATCAGTCTGTAATCTTCCAGATCTCATTCTTTCCACCCTTGATGCATAAGGAAAGAGTACAAGAATTAGGGTAAGTATAAAACAACCTCTTATTCATAGGCTTTCCAGATTTCTTGTAGTTGGTGACTCAAGGACTTTGAGGGGTAGGTTGTACCTGCAGTTTAACTACAAGTGAACTTAAACATTTTGAAATTCTGATCCTGTTTTAGGCTAACTTGTAATCTTGGTTCCTGCAGCATCTGAAGGTGAAATTCACAACAGATTGATGGCTTTTGAGGGTGTACAGAAAGCAGTTTTACACTTTTGCCTCAGCTGATGTGCCTCAGTCTCAATATTGTGAAAAGTAGTTAAGAACAATTCTCTCATCACCATTCTGCTATTAATGATAGTCTGTAGTAAGATCACAGTTGTGGTAAGTTTTGGGTCCTGTTTTTAATAACTTCTCTGCTTAGCACCATGAAAGACTTGAAATTGTGCTCACCATTGCTGCTGTAGTGCATTAATACTTTTTTTTATAGTTTTCCTTCCTGTTTTTCACAGTTGTGCCTTTTTCCATATCTGAGGGATATGGTTTTCTTTCAACCTTCTGGTTTTTTTCTTAGTTGTGTGGTGTTTTGCTGAGATGAGATGGTCAGAAAAATAGAACAACCAACAACCAAACCTAAATTAAGAACTTTACTTGATAGGTTATTGGGAATCACCATTCTTCTTTTTATAAATGCTAGTTTGTCTTTTAAGCACAACACTGAAGTAGCAGTTGATTTTTTTCTTCTACCAGTCATGTGGAGTTCTGCACTACATTGGTTTCCCTGGTAGCAGCTGACAAATAAAAGTTTGTGCAAAAACCATATAATTGCAGCTTTAAAATGTGAGAGGACTGCTTTCTGCCTGTGTAGTCTTTAGAAATTTTCTAAAGTGTCTGGTTCTGATAATGAAACCTTTTCACATAACTAGATTTTACTTACCAGCTCACTGCCTTCAAGATAAGGAAGAGGATCTGAAACTTTTGGGGATTGAAGGGCCGCTTCCAATGATGATGTGTCTAATGTGGCAAGAGCTATTTGCAGGACTTGCTGTTCTCTGTGTTTTTTGGCTCCATGTTTTATGTGTCTAGGAAAACCATTATCCAGTCTTTAAGAGCAAATCTTTACAGAATTTTAAAGATAATTCTGATGAAACAGAAGGAGAAAATTGTGTGGGGTCTTCTGGATATAGCATCGTAGAAGGTGATGTACATTTGTATTGCTAGGTGTGTCACAGAAATAACACTGTTGAGAAGAGGTTGAAGTTGGTTACTTGGTTGTCTTAAGTGGAAGTATATTCATAGCTATTATTTATCGATAGTTAGAAACCTATGCTTACTTTCTTACCGCATGTTTAGATGCAGGAAGAAGTAGGTTTTCCTTGGTAATTTACTATATTGAAAATATAATTTCTTAACAGTGTGAACAACTGCAAATGAGAGTGAATGGCTGTTCAGCAGTACAACCTTCAAACAAAAATTTGAACTGCAAGTACACCTGGCGGGTACTTGACTTGTAATTAAATTTTTAATTCTTTTTGCCCTGAGGCATTTTAAAGGTGGTTACCAGTTTGAACTCAGTTATGTAGTCATCTTCAATCATACTTTTTAAAATGAGTATAGAGCTTTTTGCTTAACTGTTCTGATTTTAACATTAAAGTGGATTATGCTTTATAGGCAGAAAGCAAAATTGACTGTGAGGTCTGAACATTAAAACCTTTTTCAGTGATCAGATTATCAGCAGCAGAGACAAACTGTTTGATATTGTTTTGTCTACTTTAACTTTTTTATCTTTAGTTGGTTTTATTTTGCAACAGAATGGAACTACGATTCATTAGAACTACATAAATGAATTGCATGCAAAACAAACTCTTTTTTTATTATGCCAAGAACCAGATCTCCAATCTCATTTTGTAATAGTAAACTATTACTGAGACTTTTACAGTTTTTTAAAGAAATATACCTGAGCAAGGACTTGAAAACACGTTCTAGTTTCTGCATTAAATTAGAACCAGCTTTGTGCGAGAGTGCCTCTTAACTGGAAGAGGCTGGAATTCCTGTAATAATCTGTGCTGTCAACGTTAGGAATACAAAAACTGCAGTGATCTTGCTGAAAAGGTCAAATGATAACAAAATTTTTAATAGTTATGATTACATCTTCAGCATTATGCATTGCAGTGTCATGTAGTGAGTGCGTTATTCTGAAAAGCTGCTTCCAGGATTTCAGTGGTATGATTGTTGTTTGTGTTTTTTTGGGTCATACAGGGACTTTTCTGAGAGTATCCACCGTTCCAGGAGATGTTTCTCTTTGGTCACTAATCTAAGGAAGATAATTGTTTTCTGCAACTGATAGACTCTTTTTGTTGTTGCTTTTAAGCATGCTAGTGGTGTGCATATTTTACTGCCATTGAAATGAAGTATGCTACAAATAGTAACCTGAAAATTTATTCTACAGCTAGTTTACATTCATGAGAAGTTTGATCAGGCAACCCTCTAAATAATCTTTTTAGGAATAAGTAAGTGCATTGTAACAGGCTAAAATAGATACAATATCCATTTCTTATCACTAATATACTGTCGTAATGTTCCTTAGTTGCTTCCATTTGTATTAAAAATTGTCAATTTGTGTTTTTGATAACTGAGTGGAACAAAACTTGTTTAACGCTTCTAATGATTTGAAACTGTTAAATAGCTTGTATGACTGTTGATCCCAACTGTTATTCACCAGAGGGAATTTCCGTGCAACTTCCATGGAAATAGAGGAAGGACAAAAAAGTATATTTGATCTGTTTTCCATATTAAGGAGTATCCATTCTATTGCCATTATCATTGCATATCATTTTTCTTTTGCTATACTAAAAAGGAATGCTTAGAGAAGTGTTGTTGGTACTATGTGTTTTTAAAAACATTTGGAGTAAAAAATAACTCTAAATGGAGAAGGAAGCTAGATTTTCTTCAGGTGAAAACACAGGTTAGAGAAAACAAATGCCTTGGAAGAATTTTAGTGAGGCACTTGTAGTGTTTGCACTGACTACTTCTTCCTGGAACAGGAGTTGCATTTACTTTTCTGCAGTGAGCAACAAGGCAGTAAAGTTACAATAGTGCCAGATAACCTCATGCTTTGAGACTTGATCCAGCTCAGTTTTACTGTTGATATTTAATGTGGCAAGGGCTGAAATAATTCTTTTGGCTCAACCAAACTAGTTTTAGAAACAACTGTTAGGAAACTGACCTTACAAAGCACATCAAAAAATCTTTCACTACTTTTCAGTGTGTTTTTTCTTTTTTCCAGTACAGTGTAATATGTTTTATATCCTAATATGAATAAGGTGCGCTAAGCTATAAAACACATTACCATCTTAAAGCATACAGCTCTTGTCTGGAGTAGAATTTTGAATATGTATGTACTCGTTTAATATTATGTTTGTGTCTGTGTACAGAAAGCATAGAAACAATGTGGGACCAAGCAAACCTATTTCTCAGCCACGAAGAAATATTGTAGGCTGCAGAATACAGCATGGATGGAAAGAAGGGAGTGGACCTGTAACACAGTGGAAGGGCACAGTTCTTGATCAAGTTCCTGTAAATCCTTCTCTATATCTTATAAAGTATGATGGTTTTGACTGTGTGTATGGACTAGAACTGCACAAAGATGAAAGAGTTTCAGCACTTGAAGTTCTTCCAGACAGAGTTGGTAGGTGATTTTGATTTTTCTCCTAAATTCACAGACATATAAGCCAACATTTACTGTTCAGTGTTCTCCACTAATCTCTCCAGACTTCCCTGAGGATAACATCTGACCACTTGAAATTTATTAGTCCATTTAATTTTTGTCACATGGCAGGTAATCTAAATGCTTTATTTAAATTTTCTTGATTCCAGAAAGATCTGATGATACCAATGAGTGCAGTGCTGTCTTCTGTCTTTAAGTAGTATGCAGTGAATTCTGTAGTTTTTGTTTAGAGTCTTATCCCTAAGAACAATATGTAAAGTTAACATTGATACTTCTGTTAAAAATTGAAACTCTAAGCCATCTTGGATGTGTTGTCTGTTGTGTGTATCTGACAGTTATAATGCTACATTTTTTCTCATGTACTTTCCCCCTATTAATAAAAGTACTTTGGGGAAGGGCGTTTTCCAAGTGAAACAACTTTATTAGTAACAAGGCTTTTTCATTTTCAGAATTAGCACTGGAATGTTAAACTGCAGGCTTTTCAAACTGCCAAGTTTGATAATTTACCGAAGTAATTGCTAGTTGATAAACAGAATAAGCTGTTGCTTCTTCTGACTGCAGAGCCATTGGTAGCAGTCTCTAGACTGGTGTTAGGGGGAATCAAACCCCAAAGTTTCGTTAATAACTTCATAGAACTGTTCTGTGATTGGCTTCTCTTACTCTTCTTCCCTGCCTGCCTCTCCCCCTCTATAATGTCTAGTTAAAATGCAAAGAGGCTTCACTGCTTTGGCTCGATTGATCTCCCTTTATCTTGCATGACGATAGTTTAATTGTAGGGAGCACTATGATGTATTGTTATTTTAACAACATGCTGATGTTCTGCAGTTCTTCAGCAGTGAACTCTCTGGAATGGACAGTGTTTGTTTTGTATATGAATAACTTCCAACCAAATTTGTTTATCAATCAGGGTAAAGATTATTTTTTCAGAAAGACATATATCTCTGCTTTTGAATGAACTTAGGCAATGCTGTCATTTCAGCTTCATCTCGAATCAGTGATGCCCACCTGGCAGACACAATGATTGGTAAAGCTGTGGAACATATGTTTGAGACAGAGGATGGCTCAAAAGATGAATGGAGGGGGATGGTTTTGGCTCGAGCTCCTATTATGAACACGTGGTTTTATATTACCTACGAGAAAGATCCCGTCTTGTATATGTACCAACTCTTAGATGACTATAAAGAAGGTGACCTTCGCATTATGCCCGATTCAAGTAAGTAGGCCGGTTACTGCTTTGTTCTGGGAACTGGCAGCTTTTTATGTTAACATTTGGCTGTGTTTTATTTATGGACAGAGACATCTTGTTTGTTACTCCCTTCAAATTTTTTTTTTTTAAAAGTATCACAGCTGACAGAGGTTATAGTTAAACAAAGAGCATCGGTGTTAACTGATGAAATATTTTATCAGCAGTGACACATGCAGGGAAAGCATTTTCCATAATTATTTCTAGTTCTGCTGAAAATATGTACATACTACTGTGGAAGAGTTAATGCATGGATTTTTTAATGGAAACTGACAAACCACAAGTTTTGTGGTTGAAGTGAAAGTCATTAGGGCTTTTGCTATTAATTTAAAAGGATTTTCACAGAATGTATATTGTTCAGGAGATTTGGATAGCCAGTTCAAAAAAGAAGGCAAAAAAGCTTTGAAAGGGTACTTCAGTTTTATTTCTCCCATGTGCCTAAAACACACTTCTCTGACAGAAGAAATCTGGGCTTTAAAGAAGATAATTGGGTAAGTGTAGAGGTTGGCAACTCAGTGTTTTACATAAGTATTAGTTAAAATTAATTTGTTGTTTGAGACTGTCTTCCTTCAGATCTATCAGTGATAACAGTCTGCTGGCTAAATAAACAAGTGGCACTTACTTGCATAATGTCTGTAGTAATCATCTGTGTTTAGATTTTACACACACACACACACACCCCTCTTAACAAAAAGCAACGTCTGCTGCCTGTAAAGAGTGATCCACAAGTGTTAATGAAAACAAAGTGACCTTCCTCTTCCTAAAGAAATAAAGCAAGCTCTTTCGGATTTGAATCTTCAAATAATTTGTTCTGTCCAAACTATTAAAAAGAATTTGGAATGTCTTTAAAGTCTACTTTGCTGTCTTCCACCTTTGGGGGTAGGGAAAGAGCTTACATGCATTCCATTGAAGAACTAACTGGTTTTAGTGCACTTTTTCCTCCATGTTCACCACGAGACTATTTACTGACTGCTTACCTGTTTCCAAGATGCTTCTAAGTATTTGCTGCCTTCCCTGAATCTGGATACTTTGCAGATCTTTTGAATTGTGTCCTTAAGCCAATGATTGGATGTTAAGAATAGTACTTTTCAAATCAGATTGTAGAATACCTGAAAGAATATCTGTAAATTTGGTGGAACTTGCCATAGTATTATAACTAAAGTTTCTAGGGAACCCTTTCTTCTCAAAGACAGGCTTTGCGTACGTGAAGGGAACAAAATGTAGATAATTTCTTTTAAGCTTTTTCGATAAGGGGAGAATGTATTGCTGGATCTGATACTAAAGCTTTGTCAACGCTTTGTAATTCCTTGTAAATGAAAATGTAAGAATTTAACTTGCATCTTTGCCAAGGAAAACTCTTTACATAGAAATGATATTAAGAGAATAGTAACTATGTATGACTGTGTTTATAGAGAAACTGAAATAAAAGTTGAAAGAGAAACTTCTGAAGTTTGTGGAAGAATCTTAAGTGCAAGTACAAGCCAATCTGTTCATTGCTTGTTGGTTTTATTTCTCCTTTGGTAGTTCTTTCACAACTCACAGAACTGAAAATAGGCGAAATATGTAAGTGATTCTTAATGCAAACTTGGAAAAAAGACATTTATTTAAAGGCTTAGGATTTCCAGGGTAAAAGCCACATCAGGTGTGACCCTTATAAGAAGATTCCTCACTGGAATACAAAACACAAGTTTATCTAAACTAGTCACAAAGACAAGCTGAGAAAGAAGGTGTGCTTAGCTTCCAGTTCTCCAGTACAGTGCTTTTACCTTTTATCACATTTATTCTGTGATTGTTTTGTAACCAGCCCCCTGGCAACTGACATGCTACAAATCATGCCTCTTTGTATCCAAGTTTAGCATAGGCATCAGCTAAAATACAAAGGTATTTATGGCTAGGTTTTGCTACACAAGAAGACGATATGGTTAGACTTTACCAACAGCATTATTCCAATATGAAGTCAAAAGCCCCTTTTAATAAGGAGTTTACACCTACTAACATTTTAGAAGAGATGTTTTTGTTGAAGTGGCATGCATGCAGTGAAACTCTGAATGATGTGTGTGGGAAGAGGGAGATTTAGTTTGACTGCCTTTCTGCTAAGGAGACCCAGTGCCTTTTTGTGCTGGTGGCTTAAATTCAATTATCTACGGACATGTTCTATAACTTGTGCATAAACCTTCATGTCAAAAGACTTACTTCTCGTACCAATCAAAATGCTACTTTTGTCTTAATAAAACTGAAGACAGTGTTACTTGAAACTTTTCCTGCAACTGCATTTTCGAGACACATGGCAATCGTTAGGTGCTTGTCTGAACAAAACTGATTTTCTACATACTCTGTATTTAAAACTTCTGATTGTTTCATATGAGTTTTGAAGAAGACTCTGCAGTTGTCTTCCATATTGAAAAAATCAGTTAATGTCTACCAAAGTACACTGGTTTTGTGTTACAGATGATTCACCTCCTGCAGAACGTGAACCAGGTGAAGTTGTGGACAGCCTGGTAGGCAAACAAGTGGAATATGCCAAAGAAGATGGCTCAAAAAGGACTGGCATGGTCATTCATCAAGTTGAAGCCAAACCATCTGTCTATTTCATCAAGTTTGATGACGATTTCCATATTTATGTCTACGATTTGGTGAAGACATCCTAGACATCTTCGTGAACTTTTGCCAAATTTGTGGAACTATTAAATGTACAATTTGTAGACACAAAGACTTGACTGCTTTCCAGTTTAATGAAAGCTTAAATGTCGCTGCGAACCCACAATCTCTGCCAGCAAAACTGTTTTGTTCTGAATAACATAAACGTGACACATTTTGTGTAAGGGAACTCCTTTTCTTGAAGGAAGTCAATATATTTGGGCAGGAGGGAGTTAAAAGCAAAGAACAGCTGCAAATTCAAGCTGTGTAAAGTTGATCTAGTATTTTAATCATTAATCTAATTTTTTTCATAGATTTTAACATTTTCTTCAACCTTGCACTCACTTGTTTAACTGCCACATGCAAGTGTAGTTTGATATTTTGATATGCCTTCTTTTGTAACATTAAATTTAATTTCTTGGCTACTGGCAGTCCTTGTTTTCAGGGTTGGGACAGAGGTAACTTTTCTGAAAGGTTTAAACAGTTTGTGCAGCATTGAGGAGTGCCTAACCCAAGTAACATCAATCTGCTGTGTTTCTACACTTTATTTTAAATTTAGCTTTTTAAGAACTTGCAGTACGTGGAAATACGTGTGCATTTTTACTAGTCACAGGGCAATAGGACATCAAGTGTTTGACTTATGCACCTTTCAGTGAAAAGGCTTTAAACTATAAAAATATATTTAATCTGTATAACCAGTTAATTAGAAAATGCAGGTTAATGGCCCATATTTACAAGTTGTAGGAACCAGTAAAATACATGCAACAAGGCTGCCTTCAATCCTAATTGTTGTACTTCTTTCTTTGTTTGTTATACACACTTCTTAGCAAAACCCAAGTGCTTGGTGCCACAACTTTAACAGTATATATGCTACTTCAGAAGACTTTAGACTACGCATTGGCAATCGGTAGTCTCTCATTTAATGTGAAAACCTAGCAACCTGAATGTTTGTGTGTGGACTTAGAAGCCTAATGGTAGTTAATATTTTACATGGTAAATACAATCTCATGCCGGGGGGTGGGAGGGGGTGTCCTTTTACATTGAAGACTTGTTTTAGAGAGGGAGAAGCATTTGTTGCCTTCTGCTCAGTCTGTTGCGTTCCTTTGGTTTGATTTGGTTTTAACCATTTTGGTTCAAGAAGGCGTCTTCCCAATTTATTCTTTTTCTGGCTTTTCCACATAAGGAGTGTCTGGACAAATCTACAGCTTCAACCTGTTGTTGCCTTTTGTGGTGTACATTGTACTTGCTTTGAGGTACGCTGTTAACGTGAATTTCATTCTATGAACACTAGAGTTCTGCATGCCAGTGGTGTACTATCTAATGGAAGCTATAGGCAGTCTCAGTGGTTCAGTCATCTGCATTAGATTGTGGATGTAAATAGCAGCCCACAATAGCAAAATCCTTTCACGGTTTTAATCTTGCAAGGTAGTTGTAAATGAAGATTAGAGTTTAAGTGTGGCAGCTTTTAAAAGTATCAGAATTGCAACAACGATCAGCACAGCAACAAAATCGTCATGTTACATTAAGGCAGAGGTCTGCAAGTTTCAAAAAACTGCTTCACAGAAATGCAGTGTGTGAAGACAGTCAACGCTGTTGATGGAAGGAACAAATACTCTGGTATCCAACCTTACGCCGTTAGTGGAAGGATGCAGGAGAGGTGCTGTTAGTCAGAGATCAGAGGTCCAGACGACCTCTGTTGTGGGTATTCTTGATACTGAAGACTCGGTGGTTTAAGCCCCTTTCTGTCCATTTTTTTGCCTGATTTCATATTTTAGCCTTAAGGCTCGTGCCTCATTATGCTGTTGAATGGTAATAAATACTCTCCATATAAATATGATACCTTAATTCTTTGTCCATTGCTACTATATTGCATTGTGTCCAGTATTTCATCATGGGCAACCAAAGGCAGGCTGTTGTCTTTCAGTGAATAGCTTCTCAATGCAGTCCTTAAGCACTAAGTACCCGAGTCAGTAAATGTTCCTTGTGTTTTGAACAAAGTGAGCAGATTTGCAACCCAGTGTTTTCATCCTGCAGATCTGTTATGTGTTTTCTATTGACTCTTAAGAGTCCTGCATGTAAATCTCAAAGCTGAGCCTGGCTCCATGAGCCCAAGTTGATATTTGTGGCACAAGAGTGAGTGAGTGTATTGACTATACACAAGATACATGAATAACCTAGTACACTGAACTTTGGGCTATATATCTGAGGAATACAAGGTTTGTTTTGAAATGTCGGAGGTTTAGGCCTACTGGAACATTTTTAGCATTAGGCTTGCATTTGTGGGTTTTCTGCAAGCCTCTTGAATATACCACCTGTTCTGCCAATTAGACTATAATCTATGAACCGTAAATTTTATGGTTGTTTTTAGATGGCCCCATTGTCTGTTGTGTGGGTATTTCATTTCATCTTTTTTTTTCCTCTTTTACTTTTTTTGGGGTGTTTTTTTTTTGTTTTTTTTCTTTTTCTGATAGCTTAAACCACCTTTTTGAGGCTTGAGACTATTTCCACTCCCTGCCCATCTGCTTTGGGCTTTGTTTTAGGCTCATGTTTCAGATCTGCATGCAGTGCTTGCGTTACCCTGGTAACTAAATGTTGGTTCCTTGTTATAGGGGTTCAACATTACTTTCCAAAATCACATAGGGCTTGTGATGGCACAAGCCATGGATCTTTGTATAAAAGTTATTCGCCTTTCACATTTACCTGCTGTAGTATTGTTGTATATTGTGTGTGTGTGCGTGTGACGTCAGGCTGCCATGTAAAACTTTTTAAAAGGAAAAAAAAAACACTTAAATGCAGACCATCCTTTTTTGCATGCTTAAAGGGTTAGAACGTTCAATGTAACAAACTAAAGTTGCATGTTAAAATGTTTAGGTTTTTTGTTTTGTTCTGTTTTTATTTTGTGTTCAGTTTTTTGTGAATTTGCTTATTGTGCTGTTTTAATGGTTGTTAGTAGGATTAAATGCACCGGTGAGACGAGCATAGTGCCAACGGAAGGTAATTTTCCAGTTGTATGTGTCATACAGCATTTGAAGGGACCATGTATTCTGTTAAAGAAAAAATAAAATTGCAGTTATCAGCAAAACACTACATTTTTCTTCTTTCTTTTGAGTGCCAAACCCTAAACTATGTTGGAGTAGACTATGGGGAAAACCCTTTTTATTGCAACAGGTAGAAGCCGCCTTTAAGTGTATTACTGAAAACAGAGGCTTTATCTTCAGATAGAATTGACTAGTTGCTGTGGGGAAAAGAATTACGGTAAAAACAGTTTCTGGTTCCTTGAAAATGCTGTACTTTTTGTATTTTACATCATTAGTGCAATTTGGATGGTTCTTGGTATGTGTATAGTTCAAAGGTCTTCGTGTTCACATTTTAAAATTAGGTAATGACTTCATTTTTAGAGCTTGGTTTTATTATTTTATTTTATTTTGAACAATGTAGACAGTTCCCTGTTCTCTGCATTTAGAAGTATAAACACTTTAAATCTGTTACTTAATTCTGTAAGTAATTTTTATAATTATGATGTAACTCTATCCTTAAAACATTTAAAATAAACCCTTTATGTGCAACTTATGACTGTAAACTTTGTTCGCATGAGCAAAATGTGGTGATGTGATTTCAGGTTGTGAAGAAGCAGTTTCTTCAGTTTTCTAATTAAATAGGATTTATTATTTTAATGCTGAGCCATATATGCTGGTATAATATTTGTTCTATGTTAGAAGTTTGCTTGCAATGCCAAATCTCTATGCTTTTTTTCTAAGTATGTATAAATGCTGATAAGATGGAACTCGGCTAACGTAAAGCATAGCGCTTAAATTGTATTTTACGAAACACAGAAAAACTCCTCTCCAGGGCATTTTGCAAGGCTGTGAAGGAGTCTCTATTTCCAGAGCAGACAGTATTTCAGCAGTGGGGAACAGCAGAAGCATGTGGCAGTGTTTAGATGATACATTTGTCTGCTTTGAATTAGTGAAATTCAGTTAAGCACACTTTAGTGATGATAGAAAAGCAAAATTGGTCGAAATTGGAGGTGGTGAGCAGAGCAGGTAACATCACAATGCTGCAGATTTTTTTTAAGTCATTTAAGTTATGATTAATGCATGAAGCCTTAATTGTTTTATGTTGTTTAATTACTAAGGCAGACTTCCAATATTGAACAGATTTTCTGTATTCATACCTCTTTCTGATAATAGAGGGGAAAGTGTTGTATGGATACCCCAAAATGCATTTTTTGGCACCAAGCTCATTAGATGTATAGTGAAGATCTTGGAGCATGCCAGCATGCAGTTGGGATGAATACCTGAGCCTCTTTGGTTCCCTTAGTTTAATGTCCTGTTTGTTGGAACCTGTTGCCTGAGAGACTCGTCCCAGTGAAGATTTATATTGTGTACATCTGCTGATTAGGGAGAGTCTAAGACTTTGCTTTAGCCAAGAGTATCACATCCAAAAAGCAGATATTAATTTGTGTGAGCTGGCTACGTTAAATTGTAGTTAGATACACTAACATTTTATGACTAATGCCTGAACCTGTTCTGCATTACAGCTGATAAACCAGCCTGAAGTTTTGTAGCATCTCTTTTCTCTTAATGGAGGAAGGAGCCTTATAAAAACAAAGATATTTTTGTTCTCTGTTACTGCAGTAATGAAACTGCCCCTGAAAGCTGGTTACTTAGGAGGTCGTTTACAAGTAGCTCAAATGTTAGTGTTTTGAAGACAGTAATGTCCCACAGATAGAGGAGGGTGGGGCTAGGAGTCCTACCCGGAGCTGCAGCTTTGGTACTACTGTACTCTGTTTTCACATCCATCAGGTTCCTCCTTGTGCATATGAATAGGTTATATTTTTGGGGGAAAAATAGCTTCTCTCTTTCTCCTCAATGAGTTCTGTATTTTGAAGTTAGTAATTTTTTAAATATTCAGACTGTGAGCAGTTTTGCTGCTCATGACAAGTGGACTCCATTGCTTTTCAGAAAGGATAAGCTTTAGTAAGGATATTTTGGAGCAGATTGGGCTGCCACAATTTAAGATCATTAAGGTCTAAAAGGAGAAGTAAGAATAGGTCAAGGAAAAGATAGGTATGTTCTTTCATCCTTGACCACTGGATAATAAAAGATTTTCACTTTTTTTGCACACTTAAAAGCATTTATTTCAATCTAACCCCAGTTTCTTTTTCAGTACATTCCTGCCTTGGTGTATTACATCACTTAACTCTTTTCTCTGCCAATATCAGTACCTTACCAATTAGATTCATTTCACGATTGGCAGCCTGGGAAAGTTACCAGGTTACTAAGCTTTTTTTTTTCTCCCAGGCTCTGCTTGTCCTGTTTTAATAGTTTACTGCCTTGTGAGTTCTTGATTCCTCTTCCAAATTCAGAGTGCAGAGCTGCATATGCACAATACACAGCTGTGTATGCACAACAGAAGGCAGCTAGGGTCTCAGCAGTGTAAGCAAGGTGGCGTCTACTTCAGATTTCCCCGTTCTGCTTGGATGTGAATTACAGATTTCTGCACATTATTTTCCTGAAATCAGTTATGATTTGCATAACTTCACTTGTACACAGTTTGTGTGAATGGGTTTGTAGCCTGACAGTTTAAAAAGCTGCATGCTTTGGCGCTGGTTCCACTTACCCCACCCCTGTGCAATTAATCCTTAAATCTGCTTGTATTCAGTGGAGTCTGACGTAATTTTACAAGTCCTTCTTTGAACATGTTGATGCATTTTCGTGCCACATTTTCACAGGTGTCTGCACTAAAGACTGATCTGTTCAAAGCTGATTTTGGTAATGAGCATGGACATGTGGACATTTACTTTGATTTGAGCAAACTTCTTTTGTTACTTCTGAAGAATGTTGCACCCAGACCTGATATTTGAGAGACATATTTTTGTTAATAAATTAGTCAACACAACTTTACACTACTTTAAATGCATATTCATGTTGATGAAAGTGATTTCATGTGAACAGTCACTACTTTGGAAGAGAGGAGGGCTGAGGGGTTTTTTCTTACATTTATATGGAAGATTGATTGCCCAGTGACAGGGCAGCTAGTCCTTGAAGTATGAGAAAGGAAGGTAAGATCCTTGCACATTTCACTCAACTGGATTTTGAGCTGATGGTTTTTAGTCCTGTTGCACTAACTGGCTACACATGGTATATACTCACCTTTGCACTGGACTGTGGGATGACTTCTTAAATTTTCTTCACAGAGATGTTTATCTTTTTACAACTGCAGTTGTGCACCGGGAACACTGGTGGTCATGTTTTTCATAAAAGTTCTAATTAGTTTGATTTTACAACACTGTTTACTAACTCCTAGCCATTTTTAACTGAACAGAAGCAGAAGTCTGATTTAAACTCTCATGAATTTAATGAATTAAAAAAAAAAATAACCTTTTAAGCTGTAAGAACAACAAAATAAATGAACACTAATAGCAGAAGCATAAAATAAGTTATTTTTTGCTACATTACCACACACTTTATTATGGGTTGAAACTGTATCTTGCTTGGAATCCTCGTTAATACCCATCTTTGTTCACTGATTCTCAATTTTCTGCCTTAAAAGATGTTCATTTTGCCTGACACAAAATTCCCTTCTATTGTTAGTGAGGGTCAGTGTATTGTCTACTCAGAAGCTGGCTGACAGAATAAAATTAAAAAGTGGAGTTGTGCTGTCTTCTGAAAAAGTGAGGTGGAAAATCTAACTACTCTGATTCAGAATTTCTGATGGTGGGGTGAGGAGAAAAGGATGCAGTGTCTAGTAATCATGAACTGAGAATAAGAGTCCATTCCAGAAGAAAGCAAGACTAACCAAGAGGATGCTCATAATATATAATAAACAGAAAATTACTGCCTAGGACAGGCAATACTTTCCACTGCTGTAAATCCAAACATCATTATCCTTGTCTTTGACTTGATATTACAAGGCTAGCAGTGTACATAGGAGGAGATTCATAGCATTTTGGCATCCACAGAATTAGTTTAACCCATGGAATTTCTCATATTTAAAACACAAATTATGCAAACAAATGGCTGAAATTAACATCATATGTGCTCCAAATTCTGAATTTTCAGTCCTATAAATAACATTCTTGCGGATTACAAAATTAAAACTACCTAAAATTAATACTAAATATTACCAACTAATCATACTCTTACAGGTATCTGAAAGTGTGAAAAAGGAGATCTGAATTGCTTGAGACTTTTATAGAATACAGTCATGTATGGAGCAGCTTATCCTGGAGGCCATCATGAAGCAAGTGGAAGAAAAGAAGGTTATCAGGAGTAGTCAGCATGGATTCACCAAGGGGAAATCATGCCTGACCAATCTGATAGCTTTCTATGATGACATGA
>Ga0065711_1037874_pt1 | contig 19394 bp, 12 predicted proteins | sample Hoacrofraction12_FD_59098 | JGI IMG/M metagenome (GOLD analysis project Ga0065711, IMG submission 59098) | Hoatzin crop microbial communities from Cojedes, Venezuela - Epithelial fraction 12 v2 (version 2) | ecosystem: Host-associated > Birds > Digestive system > Esophagus > Crop | place...
AGACTCCACAACCTCCCTGGGCAGCCTGTTCCAGTGCTCCGTCACCCTCAGAGGGAAGAAGTTCTTCCTCATGTTCAGACAGAACTTCCTGTGCCTCAGTTTGTGCCCATTGCCCCTTGTCCTGTCGCTGAGCACCACAGCAAAGAGCTTGGCCCCATCCTCTTGACACCCACCTTTCAGATATTCACTCCAGTTTAGCTCCCACATTTAAAGCAGCGTATGTGACATGACATGAGTATGATGAAAAGCTCCATTTTCTCTCTCAGTTTCATGTGGAGGCAGGTAACTGAAGAATTTTAGGAACTCAGAATTCAAAGGCCAGGGGAACAAAAAAGATTTTCAGCTGAATTTTGGAGTTTTCTAAAATGAAACAGCTTTTAAGAGAGACACCTTAAAAAAGACACCCCAAAACTCAGAAATCTGTAAAATAAGGAGACTACCGAGGGATCCGATCTGTCATGTTGAGCACAAGCATAAGGTGAGTCACCACTGGCATGACACTTTGAGTCTTTTTGGACTTCTAGGATTTTTGGACTGGGATTAGTGCAGAGCCAGGGCAGCCCATGACAGAGGCAGAAGAAATGTCACTGCTTGGCAGTGAGCCTCGTATCTACGTTGACGGAAGCCTATAGTTTGTATTACGTAGGAGAAGCAAAACCATGTATTACCCTTCCTTCAGAACACCCAGCAAGGGGCAGATGATTCCCATCATAGGCAAGGATGCTCCTTGCATTTTGCATGTAGTCCATGCACTCCAAGGTACTTCATGTTGGAAAGACATCATGGGAAGAATAGCACAGTGGCCCAACATGTGCTGTTTCTCTGGATAAGCACTTCAAGAAACATTATTCTTATTTTATTAACACAAGATAAAACTATATATTTTTGAACCTAATGTAAATATTTTCCTTCTGTTCCCCTCCCTTTGAAAATATTTAACATATTAAATATGAAATTTTAAAATATAAAAATTTAAGAAATCCCTTCCTCAAAAGCAACAATATGTTTTCATACTACTCAGTGCTGGTGGCAGAAGGGAGTAATTTTTTACTTGCTTCTGCCTCACATTTAAATCTTTTGAAGCAGTAAGTCTTCCTTAAACTAGAAGGTGAATCACACTGTAAAGGAGTGCTAGCTGGCATGCCTGTTGGGTCTTTGCAGCACTCTTAATCTACACAAGAAGAGAAAATTTGCAGTCCAGTAAACGCTCCTGTATCCAAATCTCTTCCACAGCATACAGCTACAGCAATGCTATTTGAAAAGCAGAACTGTCTTAAGAGACCAACTGCAAAATTTTGCAGGGTTCCCGTAGGAGACAATAAAGTTGGCTGCTCTTTTGCATTTTCTTTTCTGACTGCATCTATCTTTCAAAAACTTCCCTTCTGGTTTGATGTGTTTTCTTGATTAGCCAAAATTTACACCTTTGCATTCAGCCCTCATCTAATTTTATTTTGAATTCTTTTTTGTTCCACTTTTTTCCTGCATTTTTTAATAGGTAGCTGTTCTGCATTAATCTAAATGAAAAGGTTTTTTTCCTCTGCTTTAATTATGATTATCTGATGTTTTCGATTTCTCTTCTGCTTCACAACAGTATCAGTGTTATTTTAAATACCTGGATTTCCCCAAAATATTGATTCCTTGTAATATGTATTTCTTCTATTCACCTGGCAGCTGTTTTTCATGCACACTTACGCAGAAGCACCACTTGCATTTCTGAGGCACTTATTATGGGCTCTGAAAACTCAGCAGCTAATAAAACAGTCAGTTTTGGATAATGATCAGTCCAGAGAGGCCATATGGGGACACTAGGGGCACTGGGGAATTTTTACATCTTATGGAATTGAAAGAAATGGAAAAGTTGGATAACCACTTATTTGAAATTGCCTGTGATAAATTAGGTGACATTCTGGAAAGAGTTGACAACATTGTGTCATTTCCATTGTGATAGTCAGTTTTGAAGTGAAGCACAAATAAGGGAAGAAAACCAGGGGATTAGTCTCATATGTTCTTGATATGTTTCTGACACAGGAATAAATCGGCTTGCTTTGAGGGGGGTGAGTTTGCATCAGAGAAAGCCCGCCAGTTTTTATGACCTCCAAAAATACTGAAGCAGTTGCTGGTGCCAAGTTTTCAACTCCTTTTGTTTTATTCAAGTGCTCTCACCTTCATGTGTTTTTCCATGCCACTCCCAATGGAATTATTTTCTTAGTCCAGAACGCGAAGATCCTTCTTCATTTAGGGCCTGATTAAAATCCCATTTAAGTCAATGGAAAGATTTTCATTGACTTTAGTGGGCTTTGGAGCAATCCTCACATTCCTCCAGAATACGCTTTTCCTTCCATGGTGCTTACAGAAAATTGTGTCAGTTTTGCCTAGTCCAGGAAAAAGAAGAAATGCAGGGAACCCAAGCTACATGAAGGAGCTGTCTTGGAATAGATATAGGACTGTTACTACTCCTCAATAGCTATGTGTATATATACTCTATTTTGGAAAAAAAATACTTTAAAAGAAAAGCAAATCACTATATACTTTTTTCCCTCCCCAAGTGCTAGTTAGTCAGCTATGGTTATACCGATCGGATAGTCTAAGCAGTAGAGTCTTTAGATGTCTCTTAACATGTTCTTACCAGACCTTTATTCGTGTTTTACATTTTACACTCGATGGGCTTTCTCTGTTTTGGACATTGTGAATAGTCAAATAATAAAAACATGGCAAAAGCCTGCACTTCGAGGGAACACTTACTTAACAGCCATCAGGCTGGCTGTCTTCTGTAATGCCCATTGGTGCATGAGAGGATCTTGGCCACTGACTTGTTGCACAGCTGCTCCAGCAAGATGCCTATGTGTGCATCAGTCCTTCCTTTCTCCATAAGAGGATGCTTTATCATAGATCCAGTGACAGCACTCCGGCTCCTACTGCAATCGCAAGGAATTTGGGAGCTTAAGCTCCACTATGTCCAAGCACATGCAATTCCACATCTAGTCAAAGTGGAAATGGAGATCTGAGAAGGACAGTGCAGAAGGTAGGAGGTATGAGTAGAGGGGTGTCAGTGGCTTGCTAGCCAGAATCGTTCTGCACGAGCAGATAGGCAGAATTTAAGTACTGCCCTAGGAATCAAAAAACCCTCTGTTGGATATTGGCCTTTACTTCTGGAGAAACAATTTTGTAGGCTTCAGTTGGGGTCAGCCTTTAAGTTTTCACAGTACTGATGATTTGGCCAGAGTTTTTGTGGAAGTGGAAACTTCATGCACCGTCCAACACACTTTAGTAGTGCTACGTTTTGAGCAGGAGAAGGGAGCTGAACTCCGCATTTACTGACTTCCAAAGTAACTTCTTTATGACAAAACTGCTTTAAGACAAAGATAGCAAATATATTAATTTATTGGGAACAATCAACTCACAGTAAACCGAACTAGTCTCCTAATAGAATTCTTGATTAAGACTTTAGTAATTCCCACTTAATCATCTGACTTTTTACATTGATTCATACCTATGGAAAATAAATGTTTCTGATCCATTATTTCTTATTCTTGGAAGAGAAATATGAATCTTCATTCTTGTTAGATAGCTCATTTTGCATATTGTTCCCTTATTTCTGCTTCAAAAACTGTGAGATATTTGTTAAAGAATTTAGAAGAAACTGTTAATTTCTCATAACAAAACTGTGAAGAGTGATGGCTCAAAAACAGAATCACAGGTGGTATCATTATATACACTTGGTCATGAAAGAAACGCAGTAACCTTACTACAGATCTATAAAGACTAGATATAGGTAGATATAATACAAACCATCTTTGATGACTGCCAGGTATTATATGATAACAAACACCCTTTATAAACAAATACTGAGTCATCAGCTTTGATGCTGAAGAAGTGAAGATTATGATGAACATATGTAAGAACTAATTTAATTTTATCTCATGGCAGTGACTCACCTTTCTCCCACACAACATAGTGGCTTCTAACTATCCTATTGTTTCATCCTTGTACAGTATGTAGCAAAGAAAATTACTACTTTAATGTTTGTGCTTTATGTTTATAGAAAACAACGTAATGAGGAAATTGTTTCTGAACAAATTTCCAAGGGCAAGAAGCCAAGAGACAACAAATCAATTCAAAAGACTTTTTGAGGACATTGGTGGTTTAATATGAAATAATTTGTTTTATGTTAGAAAATGTTCTGAATACTTCCACTTCGGTGTCACACTTCATAAAACCTCTGTCACTGTCTACCATAAATGCTAACACACTTTTACACTTTTATGAGAAAAAACTTAGAATATGCTGAATGGTTGGAGTGAAGAGTTACATGTCAGGTTCAAGGATTTAATAGAGATACATATATCTAGAACAATAGGAAACATGCTGGAGATTTTCATCTGACTTCTCTGTCAACTGCTGACATCAGAAATCTCAGATATTGGAGGGAGGGCAATAGTGTTTCTTCCAAACACATCACACTTCTGCCAGCCAAGATCTCAGTATCTGGCTTCAAAGGGTTCACAGTGCCTGTTCTTCAGTGATGCTCTCGTTTTATACCACTTCATTAAATACCTCTTCTCCCCATACTGTCTATAGAGTTATCCTCCTCTTAATCCCCATTTTTTTGAATACTTTGGCATAATTTCTCTCCATAAATTATATGTGTTCCTGCTGTATAAAAACCAGCACTGTCTTCTCAGTCTCCTCATCAATAAGCAAGATTCTTATCATTCCTCAATAAAATGTTTGGAGTAGCATTACTGAAATTGTCCCTTTCATCAACCACTTACTTGTCAAATCTGATTCTTACTTTACTTTGCATTTAATTGTTCTGCTTCAAGTAGCACTGATTTTCATAGTTCTACTAAGAAGTAATCTTCATTTATCTTAGTTTGAATTGCTTTGTCATTCTACAGTTTCTACATTTTCTGTCCAACCTAGAAATTTTTTGTTGCCCCATAGTTTAAGATCTTTTTTGTTCACTTGTTCATAATAACAGCTTTTGCTCAGAATCCAACTCTGTAGAGATTCAAAAAGCTCTTTTTCTCTGTCTGTGCTTTTTCCCTCATTAGTCATCTTGCTAGCACCATACTTTCCATCTTGTAGTACTACTAATAATCTATTGTGCACCCAGAGAATCATATCTCATGCACTGATGATGACAATCCTTCTTTTGACCTCCATGTCCACTCCCCACCACTATGCCTATAGTTCTTGCATTCATGACGAAGTATTGGCACTTTTCCCTTTGTGCTTGTTGCATGTGGTGCTCAGCCTGAGCTACAATCTGCTGCTTAGCTGTTGTGTAGGTTGTTTGGGATCTTGGTGCCATGGCCCTGTGCTGCAGCTGGGTACAAACATGGTCAGTGAAGCAAGGACTCCTGCTTCTTGCAAGTTTTAGTGTGGTCCTTCACCCATTCCATGACCATAGACATGCCTTGTAATGAACTGAAATGGAATGAGATTTGTCTCAGCAAATTTATACATCAGCCATACAGATACCTACATCTGAGCTAGCCACTCCAGACTTCCTTTATAATCACTGCTGAGAAACAGGCACTTCTCAGGCACAATTATTATGACATATTTTAGACATCTGCAGTAGGATGAGATGACTCGTATCCTAGAAATGCTTATTTTTCTCTAGTGATAGTAAAGAAAATTTAGACAACTTTCAGATTTAGACATCGACATTATACATACCCACACCTCACCACATGAGTTTTGTGTATGGAGTCTCAGACTCTGAGGCTGTGGAAGATGGGTTTTACCCCTGGTATAGATGAATAGCTCTGCCAAAAGCTGAGTGATTAACCTCTCTGAAGGACAAGACCACTGTGCTATGGAGTACAGACAGCTGCTCTACATTTTGAAGGTTTGGGTTGGTTTTTGTTTTTTTGGTCTAAGTCTGACCATTAAATTTCAGCAAAATAACTTCTACAAAAGATGACTATATTTCTTCTGCAGAGTCAGACTGTAAGTAACAGTAAGGAAAGCCAGAAAATCAGACCTTCAAAATTTCCTTTTTTTCCCTGCTTTCCACACACGAACAGACAAAGATGTAGTAGGGAACGTGGTGAGAATCACAGCTCTGGAGTGTAGCCATGTCTATGAGGCACAGCAAAGACTGACAGAAAGCACTGTATAAAATGAAGGGAAATAGTGAGAGTGAAAGGCTTGCAGAGCAGGAACTCTTCCAGTTTTGAGTACTGCTTTTTTGAATATTTTCAAAAGGTGTAGAATGCTTGCACAGAAAAAAAAAATATTCTTTCTTGGTGGCTAGGAGGGATTCACTGGACACCACCTGGCATTTTTTTTGAACATTCATTCTCCAGATGTGCATGGTTTGTTTAGAGGGAAATACAAGTTATCTATGTGCTTGTACTATGCTCTTCAAGACACAACTTGCAACAAAAGCAGTTACAGACTTACATATCACTGACAGAGTTGTTTACAGAACCAACCAGAATGGTTTAGAACTCCAAAAGCTGCCAAAAGACTGCTATTGATTTTTACAATATTTACGTTAAATTCTGTCCCCATTAAGAGCAATGACAAAATCCCAGTGACTTAAGTAGTGCTAGAAATTCAGTCCATATTGCTTTGGAATTTGCCGTTAGAAAAGGATTTACGTCACAGTCAAAAGTGAATGCAATTTAAAAGCTCTACTGTCTGATGCATCAAAAATGTTCTTTGACTCAGAGCACGCCTTAATAGAATGCAACCTGTTTATGAACCTCAGACTGAGAAGGATCTCATTAAATCACAAATCTCATAATTGGAAAAAATATTGGTAAGTAACATGATACAGACCTTTTCGACAACATGACCATGTGAAACGTAGTTTGTTACAGGTAGAAATGTCTGTCTTTGTCAGATGTCATCACCCTGCTCAGTTAACACAGGTGAAGCATGCTATGCTTGTAAAATATGGACCTGGTGGTGGGCTGACTTACCAAAATTTCATTTCCATGTGATGCATTAGCCCTTCTACATTGGTGCTGACCATAGAGTGTTACAGACAAGATATGTTAGAAAACAGCTGAGGGGCAGTATTTTACCTATAACGGATCCAACTGAGCACTGTAATTTCTTCTTCCTGAACAAAGTCAAAGAGCTCAGCTTAAAATTGACATTAAAGGTAACTGTAGCTCAACTGTGTGACCCTGTCCTGAAAGGGATATGGAGCGTGCAAACCATCATTTGAGAGGTAGTTTAAACACTGGCTTTTTATTTTCTTTCAAACAACAGGTCTAGCTGAGATGCAATGGCTGACTGTGTTAGGTCTTCCGATGTCCATGTCTCTGCTGCAGAGCCTTGGTTTGTGTTGTTGCCCTCAGTGAAGATACATCCTTAGTGAGTGTTGGAATTTGTATGGTGTTTTAAACTGATTTTATTTTTCTCCAGATTTCAAAATTCACAAATATTCAAAACAATAATAAAAAAGTCGCAGTCTTCAAATATTTCATTATTATGAGGTTAGAGTCAGGCAGGTTATTTGCAAAGCTTTCTATCAAGGAGTCTTCAGAACAGCATTATATATTCAGAAATTTGTGAGTCAGTATGCTGGCAGGTAATGATAAAATAATAATTCGAGAGGACAATGTGTCATTTTTTAACCAGTTATCCTTCCAGCTGTGATAAAGAATGAGTTGTTGTTGGCTCTAAAATTAGTGTACAGTGTTGTAATATTTTTATTAAAAAATTTGTTTTACTTTCCCTGGATCCTTGGCATTTATTTTTTCACATGTTCATAGTGTATTGATCAGACTTTGGACTGTCTGTTCAGGTTACAAATGAAACAAACGGCCAGATTCAAGCCAAGTCCTCAAAGGGGTCACATATGCAGCAGTGTTAGCTTTAAGGCCAAGATTGAGAAGCATTCCTTTATATGCTCAGTCTTAAATATGGAATCAGGTGCTTTACTGAAGTCATAAATAGTTGAAGACTAAAAGTTATTGTGGTGAATGGACATTTGTAGTCCCTGTGAAAACCAGGATGCTTGTGTGAAGTGCATTTGTGACACAAGTTTCAAGGGATCTTGCCAAAATCTGAAGAGTTTTAGAGGGAAGAATGTATTCAAAAATATGTCATACTTGGTCTTAAAAAATAACTTGTTTCTCTATGCTGTTTCTCTAATAGCTGTTTTACATTGGTCTCTAACAAATCTTTGCGGAACAGAGCTTATGAAGTCAGAGAAGAGGAATTAGGCTGCTTTGCAGGGCACGGCAATGCCGTTGACCCATGTCTGCAGTAATGTATGGAATGGCTGAATGTGCACTTGCTGCCGTGGTGATGTAAGAAGCAGACATCCCGCGTGACTGCTGTCGGAGCTGCAGCCAGACGGGCAGTCTCGCTGAGGTGAGTGGGGCTGCTCAACTCCCTGGCCTCGGACCAGTGTGCTAATAGTTCATGCACAGCAGGCTGTCTGCGTGAGGAGAGGGGACACAGTTAGCAATGGCTTAGATCAGCTGAAAGTTCAGCAGGTTTCTTCTGCAGAAAATTACAATACATAAAGTGTAGTTTGATCAGAGCTCTGAGTTTCATAAGATTCCCTCTTAAATTAAAAAACAAATGTATATGTAATGTTATACATCTGCATGAATTTCTGGTACTTCTATCGGCATTGGTTCTATGCAATGGCTATTCCCTTCAACAGACATCTAATGTGTTCATTTGAAAATCCATTTTTACATATTCAGCTCCCTGAGAGACTGGAGTCTGCAGTGTACCTTACCCCAGCAAGAAAGCAGATGTTTTAGACAAAGCACCTGTCAGCAATTTATATATGTCTCATACAGCCTTGGGACCAGTAGGTAAAATAAATGACCTCTTGATGCCTTCCACCCTGCTCCCATTTTAGAAACGAATCTGTTATGACACATCCTATGGCCAGCTTCTCAAGTGGTGTAGTCCTATACAGTTCCATTAGTGGCTTTATTCTGACTTCTGTTAGGGGCATCTGGTCTGGCTCTAGCAAAGCATGAACTAGGGTGTTCCATTTCCCTGCTAGAGGAGTTCAAGACTGAAGTAAAATGATGCATTTTTAACTCATTAACTGAAGATTGTTAATTCCAAGGTTGAGACCAAATCAACAGGCAGTTACAAGATTCACAAGTGCTGTCATACCAACTGCAAACAAATTTCTGTCTTGTGCTCCTAAAACTAGCACCCACTGTTCAGCTAGGGCTGACGAAACTTCGTATTGAACGTCTCGTGTATTTCAGTTGCAATGCTGCTTGCTTCCTTCTGGGGAAAAGCAGAAAAAAGCAGCCTGGCTGGGTTCTGAAATCAAGGTCTGGACAGACTGAATTTACATATTTAATATGTTTGATTTCACAACCTGACCCTCAGCTAGCAAATCAGATGTGAGGGTTATACTGCAGTATTTCCTGGAAGTAATTTGTGCTTTTGAAAGGAGGAGGTTATTGAACAGACATACTTTGCTCCATCTCCTGAGATAAGCCTCCTGGTGCCCATGACAATGTTGTTAGATGCTTACCTAGGCACTGCATTGATAGTGCTGTGGAGTACCAGACTGCCAGCATCAGATACGAGCTCCACCTGGCTGCTGCAGGAGATACAAGCCAAGTAAGCCCTACTCCAGCTGTTTCCAGAAGTGCTGATCCCCTCCTGCTCCTCCAGTTTATTGTTGTTTTCTCTTCCTTTGGGTGTCAGGATATGCCTCTGCCTGGATGCTGTCTTCTGAACCAGTCAGTCAGAAGTTAATTAACTGGTGTCTCTTCCTCCTAAAAGGGAGGCACAAGGCACACACCTCACTGTAGCTTACTAATTTAAGAAGGTTTTTACTAGTTGCAATGGCTTTTGTGAGTCCCCTTCCTGTGTTCCAGTCTCCTCACTCGAGATGGGGACAGTCGGGTCGTCCTCAAACCTTGATCCCCTTGGTAGATGGAGGTTTTTTGTCACCATGATAAAAAGACTTTAGACTCTCCTTGTTTCTACTAGTTCCCATAGCATGGCTTTCTGCTGTTTTGCTGTATCTTTCCTAGAGCGAAAAGGAATGTGAAGAAAATCCTGTTTCTGAAGCACTCGTGTTCTTAGCTCTCCTGTGCAAATGCTGCCACCTCCTTCTTAATTCCACAGCTTCTGCCTCAGGGAATTTGACTCTCCTCCTGTTTTCACCAACGACCTTACTGTTTCCAAACAAAACAACCTCCCTTCACGACCTCTTCAGTCAGGACATTAACTTTCTCCTGAGGAATAATGTTACTTGTTTGATAACTGGTCTCCTTCTGTGGTTCATGCTGAGTCTGCCTCATGTGCCCAGCATGCTGCCAGCACCCTATGAAGGGCAATTAAAAAGTCAGAAAGAGTTAGCAGCATTTATGTGCCAGGAAAACCTTAATGGATTAGGACTACTACTCTAAACCTTGCTACCCACAGAGTTTGAGCCAGGGGAAGCTTTAAAATGTATGTATTTTACTAGTGCAGTTCTGCGTCTGTCACAAGCACATGCCTCAGTATTTGCATGTCTTGTTAATAGCCTTAAATAACCTAACACCCAATCCATGACTTGTTAACAACTTCCTTGGAATAATAAGGGATGAATAAATCACTGTGTTTGGGTAATCATGCCATTAATCTTGAAAAGAATAAGAAAACAGAAGGCAGAGCAAGAGGGACAGGAAACCCCAAAAGGATTTGCTGCTTGAGAACGTGACACCAATATAACTTCAGGTGTGAATTTATACAGTGAAATTCAAGCAGTGCAGAAAGGTGCATCCTTTTCCACACCATTTTACAGACGAATGGACTTACTTTAAATCTTTTAATCGTAGATTAAACTAAACCAAAGTTAAACCAGTCTTATTATCTGATAAGAGAAATAACACAGACTATTTTATGAATACAGAGGCTGATTTGAGCTATATTAGTCCAATCTTTTCTTGTCTGTGAGCATTTAGTGAAGGCAGATGAGCACTGGCATACATGATTGCAAAGCTGAAGCTGCAGCAAATTGCTTATTTACAGACCTGTTCCTTCCGTGCTTTTTCCTGGTGTACCCATAATACCGTTAGCAAAGGAGAGAAGGTCAAAGGGTGAATAGTAGCATTTAGCTAAGGGACAGCTAACAGGGACTATACAGGGACAGCGGGATAGGCAGAAAGCATTTCACCAACTGGGACTGGATGTGGGCTCCTTCAGACTGGCCTGCAGTAGACAGCAACGTGTTGGCAGAAAGCCCGTCAACATATTTGGCGTTCTGTCTGCGTGTTCTTTCTGCCATCTCCAGTGCAAGCAACCAGGATTTATTCTGCTAGCAAATGTAGTCCTGTGTCATTTTTTTTGTTCAAGCCCTTAATGAATATATAGGAACCTGTGTAGTTTGTGGATTGTTCTCTTTCTCTGGGTTATAGTGCGTGATACAAATGAAATAACATATTTGTTATTACACAAACCTTAATAAGACATGTAGGCTCAGGTATGTACAACTCTTACCTATATGTCTTAACCTGAAGTATTCCAAGACAACTTGACAAATCTATTGTTGGCCTAGGTGAGAGTGATAAGAAGCAAAGAATGGCTCTTCCTTCACCCCACCATCAGGGCCTGCCAACATCCCAAAGAACTGTAATAAATATAAGCCTGTATTGCTTATCACTTCTCCATGACATGAAGTGGCTCTTGGCCTATATGGATGTAAAGTGTTGTCAGTGGAAAGTCTGACTCTCCAGGTAGGTTAATGTATTTCTTCTATGTGGATTGCTTGGAATGTTGTATTGTGGATTTCGGTACCAGAACACTTTACTCACGGATGCATGCAATTGTACGGATGACAGGACTTCCCTCTCTTGCTCTCTTGTGGGGAAAATGGTGCAGTGAGGGGGAGAAATTATGCAGTTTAGCACAGTGGTTTGTTCCATCAGCTCCTTGTTCTGTGGGTGAGATGGCACAGTCCCAGAGAGGTTGGTCAGCGTGGTGGCTCCTGCCATGCTGTACTTCTTCCTACCACAGGAACGCGGGGTTTCCTGGGCTCTTTCCCCCTTCCCTGGCCCCTGCAAAGGATGGAGAGGTGGTCCTGGATCTGAATGCAGAGTGGTGGGTCCTCCACCAAAGTCATCAGGAACTCCTGGGAAGACCACAATATTCGTTGCTAAGTTTGCTCAGTTATAGAATGGGGTAGGGAAACACCCCATTGGTGATTTGTCTGATCAGCTTGAGCTGTTGTTTCCTGATTTGCTGTCACCACAGTTGTTGGTATCCACAATCAGTTTGTTCCAGACATGTCCTGGACATTTCTGTACTGAAGATTACGGGTTTTTTTGCATAGTTTCACTCTCTGTTTCCCTCAGCACACCAAAGACTGCTCTGTTGTTTGGAGCAGGTGGTTGATCATATTTCATCTACTACAGCAGAAATTCAGTTAAAGTTCATGGGTTTATGCTAAGAACTATGCTAACTAGATCTAACTCATGCTAGCTGGTACAGGTGGTTGCTATCGGTTAGCCAGAAGGTTTCATGTATATTTGATACCTATGAAGCAATTTCTATTTTGGGTGCTAGTCTTTGTAGGATTTGTGTAGACACGTAAAATAATATGTAAAAGTTTTCAGGGCTAATGAAAATGTTCTTACTGCACCATTCTCATTTGCTGTTCATCTGACAATAACTCAGTGTGAGGGGCCAATGCTATGGGTGAAGTGAATCAGTACACCTGACGGACTCTGGGAGTCGAAAAGTTGAGAATTTTATACCGTTAATAACTGGCTTAAGAAAATTTAAAAAAAAGTATGTTTCCTAGTTTTAGGGATTAGATTCCTATCAAATGCTGAAAATCCATCAAATTAAATTTTACTTTGTGAAGTGTCTGGGAGCAGGAGGAGTGAAGAAATACTACATCTCTTAAAGCACTAAAATATCACAAACACCACAGTTTGAAAAGTTGTAGAGATAAAGGTGTCTTCCCTCAGCTGCGGACTCTGTAACCTATACCTATTTTCCTCTTACAAGTTCTGTGATATCTGGGTTAAATACCCTTGGAGATGGAAACTTCACTAATGTAATCCTTTCTTCTGCTGACAAAGGACTCTGCATAACACCTTCCCCCCAGGAGGGATTTAAAGAAGCAGCTGAATGGAGGCTGTTTTCTCCATGTAAATGTGTGGAAATGTGATGTCTCAGCCTACTTAGATGTGTAACAGAAAGGGAGAGAAGCTTCCAGTTAGCACCTGTGCATCCAGTGTGAGGACTGCTTTAGCTCCTTAGCTGCCTTTTTCTGCAGAGCTCTGGATATCTGCAAGAAGGAGTTTCTGACTCCTCTTGAGAAGGAAGTGCTTTAGCAAATGCAATTCCAGGTTGCACAGTTTGTCCCCTCTATTTGTAGACTGCAGACGACACAGACTAAACGGTTTGTGTTTTTAATCTTCTCAGAGCTTTGATGGTAAAATCTTCAGAAATCAAAAGTGTTGGAGAAGCAAACCTGCCATTCCATCCAGCAGTGGCAGGGGATCATGTATACCTGAGCCAAGAGACTGCACGAAAAATACCTAAATGAAGCTTCAGAATGTCAGCAATCAAATATTGTAAGTTATCAAGTATTGTTTGTATTACTGGAACATTTTAGTAATCTGTTAAAATATTAGAAGAAAAGTAGTATTTATACTACCAGTAGCTGAGAAGGGCTGGACTACTGTGATGAGGTTTTTGGGCTATTATGTGATGTTGTGGATTTCCTATAAACTGGTCCACTTGAAGCAAAGTAAGTTAAAATTAATAAAATAAATATTACCTAGAATTACTCATACACCCAAAGCTTTTCAATAAGTCTGTCTGGCAAGGGCTAGCACAATGGAAAAAAGAAGTCCACAGAACATCTTGTCATTTTGTAGAAAATATCTGCGGATTTCTTTTGGCCATTAGTAGTTGCTCACTATCTTTGCATGGAGTTTGTCTGAAGTGTGAACGGTTAAGCTTGTACAGTGAGTGCAACTACTGTCCACAGACTCCTAGTACAAGTTCATGATGTCTTAATGGCTAATGTCCTGTGCAACTTTTAGGTGTGGAGGGTGGTGGAAAAGAACTGGAGTATTGCCTGAAAGACAATTTGTATTTAGATTAGATAACATAATTCAGATCTGCTCCAATGATGTACTATGACCAACTAAAGTACTTAGGGATGGATGTGATAAAGCAAACAAAATATTTTCATAGACTCGACTATATTACCATTAGGTACGTAAACATTTCCATTCATATCTCTGGTTCCCATCTGTGCTATTACTAATAACTCTGGTAATCAGCGATTTCCCATCTTTGTACAATATCATGATGATTTTTCTATACAGTAATTTACTTGCTCTCCCAGTCTCACACTCCACAGAAACAGAATAGATCAAACTACTGTACATACAAAATAGAGCTGGGTTTGTTTGACTGGATTTGTTTTTTGTTTGTTTGTACTTAGTTAAAATTTGGGAACAACCTTTGTATATATGACTTGTGGAAATCTTGCTATGTTTTACTTAAAAAAAAAAACTATTAAAAAAACAAATCGATTGTGTATAAGATAAAATACAGTAGATATAGTAATAAGGACAGAGTTAATAGACCAAATTGTATTCAAGTATTCTTCAAGTTTGGCCTTGCTTAATGAATTACTACAATTAGACTCTTTCCTTCTGGGAGAGCATTGTGGCTAACAGAGCTCACATGCCAGGAATGAACAGAGTTATGAAGTTTCAGGAGCCACAAAACCTCTCTTTGGTGTGTGTGCACGTACAGGTCTAGCAGACTTATCTCGTTTCTCTTTCAAGATTGCTACTGAGGATTAATATGTATGGTCCAGCGCAGCTAATTCTATGAGACATCTTGTTTACTGGAGCCTGTATATTCTCTTTTGGATGCCTGTTTTGTGAGACTGAATCTACTAGCGGGTCTGTTTCATCTGCCTGTCAGGAAGGACCTGAGTAATAGGAAGATGCTCAGTGACTTCAGTGAGAGTTTAACTTTGAAGTAAATCAAGAAACTTCTAAAATACTAGTTAGACTGTGACTCTCAGAAGCTGGTAGTCTCTGATATTCACATAAAAGATGAAGGTGTACCGCCAGAGGCTCGGAGGAGAAAATGCTTGCAAGCTTTCAGTGTTTGAATAGTTACAGCCTAGCACAGATACACAAAAATGAACGTTTGGGAGTCCCCGGTTGCTGCAGCAGGCCATGGCATGGACCTTTGATTGTATCTTAATTAGCTCTTAGTTATTTCTGACCTATGACCTGTTCCTTTCCTGTTAGGTATTTTCTATGTGTAAGTGATTAAAATGGGGAGACTACACACACCTGAGTGGCTAGAGGCTGTTCAGATGAGATCCAAATCCCTTAAACTTTGTTACCATATTCCACTAATGCTATGAATTGTTTAGTTTATGCCAGTATGGTTTTATTAACATTAAATATCTCAAAGTTTTATTTGTCTAGTTTGAATAAAAATGAGAACTAGTCTAAGCCTTCCAAGAAAGATCCTTAAAAGTCTTAGCTCTGAAGTATGAAAAGATGAGGTAATTTAAAAAAAGAAAAAAAAAAAAAAAAAGAGGAAAAAGAAAGCACATAGCTCTTCCAGGTTATCCCATTTCAAGAGAAAAAAAAAAAAACTAAAAGCCTGAAAATATATCTGCTACATTTCCAGCTTAATTTTTGAAGCCTCAAATGTGAAGGCTTGCTATGTATTTAAGCTGAAAGTTTTATTACTCATTCAGTCAATATTTTCTGAAGAGACAGACATAGGCTGAGATGAAGAAAACATTGTATCTGGCTTTGTTTTCCCAATAAAAATTGCAGTTTTGGCTCAACTGAAACATCTACCTCAATTTCAAATAATTATTTTAAATAAAAAGTGGGAAAAGTATAAAGGTATCAATTAGATATTTAAAAAATGAACAATTTTTTATTTCATTCAGATATAACACTTCATTTTGAAATTTGCCATGTTTTATGACATCTAAACATCTCAAATGTTTTTCATTCCAATAAAATATGTTATTCAATCTAGAATTACTTTTTTAATGTTTTGATCACCTGAATATTCTTGTCGTATGCCTTCTCCAATAAGAAGCTTTCTGTAACTAAGCCACTTTAGTCCAATATTATTACTTATGTTTTCCAGTATCATAAGCTATGAAACTGTCCCATCCTGGAACCATGGTGATGGATAAATGGACAAATACTGACTAGCTGTGGATGACTGGTGCTCTGGCTCCATCCCAAGGCCAGGCTGACTTAGGCTGTGACACATTAAAGAGTCTTTTGCTTTTGCATCACTGTCCATTTTTCTGTGTCAGAGACCACCGGGAGAAGGGGTTGCCTTGGCCTTTGGGGTGAATGAGGGCTGGCATCATCACGCTGCCCCTGGGGAGGGAGTGAGCATCACTCTGCCCTTTGATCAGAGGACCCGTGCAAAGTAATGATTGCCAATGCTCTGCTGCAGCCTCCTTCTGGAGCAGTGAAGAATTGTATTTTGCCATTTCAGAGCCGTTAACAGGAGTGTGAGTAAATGCAGCAGCACTACAGATCCCAGTTACCCTGCACTCCTGTGTATGTCAGCTGCATCAAGCATGAACGATTCCCCACCTCCCTCTGCTACCATGAACTGTAATTACCATGGTGAAATGTTACACAGACAGTAGCATGTTTCCCACTTGTTAGACACGAGGCTCCATCAGTAGCAGAAGTGCAGGAATGCAATTGTCAAAGACAAGAGCATTTCCAACACACTAGAGAAATAAACTGAGTCGCCAAGACTTAATTCCTGACTTAATTTTTCCTTTTATTTTCTTAAATAATAAACCAAAAGACCAATCTGTATTGCTTGTTTCTTAGTTTCCTCTCTAGAAATCTCTTCGGTGAAATCCCTGCTCAGTGACAGGGCATACCCTTGTGTACCCTGTGCTAGAGCTACAGACCTGCATTCAGCTCCTGGAAGTCAGCAGAGCAGTACGACTGGTCCCCAGAGCAGTTCCCATCCCCTCAGAAGATTCACACTTGTGGAAAAAGATTGAGTTTTTTTGTGTTTTGTCATGCTGTGAATATCAAAGCACAGAAGCAGAGGACGAAGCTCTGTCTGAAATGAAGGTGCTGTGTGTCCCCAGGCATTTGGCACAGGCACATGCATGGCGCTGGCTGACCCGGGGAGGGGAAGGAGAGGAAAAGGTCCAAGGTCCCTTTTGCTAGCCCTCCTGCACTTGAGGAATAGGGCTGTGATCCAGTCACTAACATAAGCTGTCCAGAACATGCAGAAACATAGGCATGCAAAGACAGTTGCACCAGCCTGCGCTGCTCAGGCTACTGTTGGTGAGGAGGAGAAAAACAGTATGAAAAATGACAGGTGAAAAAGTTACCAAAGTTCTCGCTGGGGAAGAAGAACTGCTGGGCATTCCAGGAGAAACCTGGAGCCCCTTTTGAGCCTTATGCTGCTTTGATCATTCTTTGGCTTCATTTCCTCATATTTAAAAAAAACCCCTTCATATTAGTTTTCGCTTGCCCTTCTTTATTCTCTTCCAGGTTCCTCACAACTGACACCAGACTGAGTTATACACTTCAGTGCATCAATTATTTTTTTTCCATTCTAGAACACTTTTTTAAAAGAAGGACAAAGTAACAATTTTCTAACTTAGTTTTCTCAAGCCTCCCCAGTTATTTGAAAAGACACTATTGCAATCACAAGCTATCAGACGTATTATATAGACAACTGTACTCTTTCTTTTTTCCCCTTTGGCATGTCTTTATCATTTATTTTTCCAAATTCATTGTGTAGAGATGATTGTCAGAATGTGCTGACTAACAGCAATACCTAATGGATGCATGGTGTGTGCCAGTAATTCTAAGTTTGAAATTATTTCCAGCTGTCTTTTCTGGAATATGAACAGTACCTGCTTTTCTTCTCTATATACTCTATTTCATATTCTTGCCTGAACAGCCCAAACATACTCCTCCTTAAGTAACTGCATGAGCAGTAAATCTTCAGATTCACTTCTTCATTACTCAGTTGAGTCAAAACTTTATATAATTGCTCAGAAGTTATTTTCTTAGAATGAATATGAGTCTTGAAGAAAGTAGCTCAATCCAAAGTCCAATTGTCGTCCAGTTCAAAGGTCTTATTGAGTCCTTTTTCATGTTGCGGGGCCAAGAACCTCTTCATATACTGACTGTTGATGAACACACTAAGAAAAACCTTTAAAAATGTTCCAATAATATAGTCAAATCAACAGAGCAGTACTCTGAATCCACAAGGATATTTTCCAGAAAGAAATTCCAGACAGATAGAAACCCATTTTTATCCACATGGCAGTCCAAGCAAATAATGCATCAATAAACAGGATTTTCTTTCTTTCTAAAATGGGAATGAATGACAACAACAACAAAATTCTAGAAAGCAACTGCTTCTCCAAAGAGCTTCTCTGCTTTTATGCAGTAGCCTGGATGTTCTTTGTTTGCAAAAGTACGACTATGTGGCACATCCTACGGGTGATTTGCAGCCAAATTAGGAGATTACTGAATATCCTACAAAACCTTGCTTTTCATAAGTGTCAGAGGCAAAGTTGGAGTCCTAGTGGGTGCCATAAACACACAAGTGTATTCATGCTGAGATGAAGTAATTATCCAACATCTGTAGCCAGTGACTTGAATTAATTGGACTTCATGTCTCTTCCACTGATCTTTCTTTCCCATAATTTCTCGAAGATTTTATAACTGCAAGTGACCATTAATATTTATATGCAACCACAAAATAGACATGAGCATTCTTTGATTTTTTCCTGAAACCTTTGCTGTGGTCCTGTGTCCACCCTGCAGCCAGAATTTTGGTTGTAGCCTGGGGAGCAGTGATAAAGTAACCACATGAGCTGGTCATCTGGATACTTACCAAGGTCTTGAGGATGTCTGTGTGAAAGTCAGGGGTAGCTGGGGAAGCTGGGATAGGCTGCACTTCTGGTAATGTCTGCTTGATCCATACCTACCATAGCGTGAGGATTGTTTCAGACTTTGTATAAGGATATACAGATATGAAGTTTTTGTTTCCACATTGGTCACAGAAGTGATGGGCTGAAATAGAAGTGAAATCAGAAGTCTGTCCACTCCAGGGAGATTAATTGATGGAGAGGAAGCACGAGCATGCATTAGCTATTCTGCAAAATTTGCAGGCTTTGTCACTTCCAGACAAAAATCTAACCTTCTAAAAAAATACCTAGCTGTGTATGAGCAGGACAGAGGACATCACTTTTACCAGGATCAGGAGAATCACAGAATCATGGAATCACAGAATGGTAGGGATTGGAAGGGACCTCTGTGGGTCATTTAGTCCAACCCTCCTGCCAAAGCAGGGTCACCTACAGTAGGCTGCACAGGACCTTGTCCAGGCGGGTCTTGAATATCTCCAGAGAAGGAGACTCCACAACCTCCCTG
>Ga0065711_1007737_pt1 | contig 19393 bp, 8 predicted proteins | sample Hoacrofraction12_FD_59098 | JGI IMG/M metagenome (GOLD analysis project Ga0065711, IMG submission 59098) | Hoatzin crop microbial communities from Cojedes, Venezuela - Epithelial fraction 12 v2 (version 2) | ecosystem: Host-associated > Birds > Digestive system > Esophagus > Crop | place...
TGGGTTAAGCACTCCGGCTTTCAGACAGAAAGTGGCCAAAGACTGTAGTCAAGGCGATTTGATAATTCAGATTCTCTGCTGCAGATTACGATCAGGATATTTCTTATCTTTTCTGTTCCTTTTATTTTATTTTTTTTTCAATGCAAACGAGCTGTACCCCCTTGGACAGCCATGGAAGCTGAGCCTCCAACTCTCTACCTGCCAGGCAAAACACAAACGCGGGGTGATGTCTGCATCTCCGCAGGCTCTCCTTAGAATCATTTAAATTGGAAAAGACTCTGAAGATCATTGAGCCCAGCCGTAAACCTAACGCTGCTTCCTGGCCTTGGTACTGCTTTTCGGAATTGGACTCCAGAGGTGGGGATCTGCCGCTCTCTTTCCTCCACCGAGTCCTCAGCCTCTGTACTGAAAATATCAAGTGGTAGGACCTGCTCCTTAGTAATAAGGGATCTGGAAATCTATATTCACCCTATACCTGATCTGCTGTGGTTTCAGAGCCATGAATAAAGAAGAAAGATCGGAAAGAACCAGAATCCTGTCACCGACGTGGTGGGAAATAACCTAAAATTTTCAGATATGTAAAAATGTGCAGGAAAAAGAGAGGAGACTCTGTGTCCGGGGCGACTAAGATGAGAAGTTTAACTTAAAGGACCGGAGATTTGGGTTAGGTAATAGGAAAAACCTTGTAACAGTAAATGAGAAACTGAAGTAGGTTGTCTAAGGAAGCCATGGAATCCTCATCAACGGAGCTTTTAACAACGATTTAGGCAAACGTCTGTCAGGAATAGCAGAGAGGTAATTCATCCCGCCATGGGGCAGAAAGCTGACTAGAAAATCATTGAACTGTATGAACTCTCTTCCAGTCGGGTTTTAAATGAGCTTAAAAGGAAGCATTCCTTCTAAGTGCCTTATTTTATAATGCCCTGTGTTAAGATTTACGCTGTCATCCCCTTTAAGAATCTAATGCTGCTCTTAGAAGTGGAATTGATCGTTCACCCAGCCAAGGAGACTAACCTGAGTGTTCCGTATTTGCAGAACAATGGGTTGTCAATGTGTCTATTGAGCCACTCTGAAGCATCCAAACAAAGAGCAAAGATTACACCCGGTAGGTAAAGGCTTCAGGTCCTCTGCCTTTGAAGTACCAAGACTCACTCAGCTGAACGCTGGGTGGATAGTATTCCACCTCTGGTTTTACTAAAAAAAAACGTTTACTACAAATTTTTTGCCCCGAGTGTTTTGGGATGACTATGCCCTTTCCAGCTTTTAGACATGTTTATATTTTTTGTAGACTGAAAGGAATACCGTGTATAAAGTGTAAAGATTTAGATTTTTACCTTATCATCAAGTCAATAATCGGTAGCAGCATTAATAATGTAGCATTGTGTTATCTTTGGATACTGCACGATATTTTTGTCGCGTGATAATGCTCTTTGTGTCAGAGATTTTTTTCTTCTACTACTGATTTTTCTTGTTGTAATTACAGCGGTAATGATTCAAAGATGAGGCAATTTTCAGGAGAGATGGAAAGTGTGTGGGAGGAGACAGTGGAAAGCCATCGTATCTGACAAAGAGCAATTTAGAAGGAGCTAGATATATTAGACTTCTCCAATGCACTTCTAACTTAAAATTAATCTGTAACAGTTTATAACCTATCAAGGCATAAAAAACCTCTAACGATGATGACAGAAATTTAGATTGGATGCTCTGTAGAGGGAAGAACACATTTTTTCATTTTATTTGAGAAATGCATAGAACATTTGGGTCGTGACCATGTTTCATTACCAATGATACAGAAATATGTTGGTAGTATACGTGGTGACATGACCAAAAACGTTAGAGACGTTGGCTGTTTCTGTGGATGCAGATTCAGGTTCGTCGCCTCTATAATACAACCGTCTTGTTGGCTTTGCACCTGGTAGCAGGTTTGTTGATAAGCACATCTGCGATGCAGTTTTTTAGGTACGTGGGGTCAGGCTTTCACCTGGAGTGTGATAGGGTGGTTTCCACCCCCATGCATCTCCTCAGCAACACAGAAGATTAGCAGATATCTCATTAATTAGTCTGAGAGATTCTCAGCGATTTCCGTCAATATCTGCACATAATTTACGTTTTTATTTCTGTCATGCAAGCATAGAAAGATTAATAATTCCTTATAAAGTGACGTTTTGGACATGTATGTTGTATTTTATGCATGTTACAGTTTATAACCAAACCAAACCAAATATACTAGTCACTTAGACCAGCGGTCATCTAGTCCAGCATTACCGTGCTTCAGTAAAGATGCAAGGTCCTGGTAACCAAACAATTAGAAAGGTAATCTTGGAATCATAGAATCATTTAGATTGGAAGGGACCTTTAGGGTTATTGTGTCCAACCGTTAACCTAACACTGCCAAGCCCACCACTAAACCGTGTCCCTACGCACCACATCTACTCATCTTCTAAGCACCTCCAGGGATGGTGACTCCACCACTGCCGTGGGCAGCCTGGTCCAGTGCTTGACAATTTCTTTGGTGAAGGAAGTTTTCCTAGTATCCGATCTAAACCTCCCCTGACGCAACTTGAGGCCATTGCTTCTCATCCTATCGCTAGTTTCTTGGGAGAAGAGACCAACACCCACCTCACTACAACCTGCTTTGAGGGAGTTGTGGAGAGCGATAAGGTCTCCCCTCAGCCTCCTCTTCTCCAGACTGAACAACTCCAGCTTCCTCAGCCACTCCTCATCAGACTTGTTCTCCAGACCCCTCACCAGCCTCGTTGCCCTTCTCTGGACATGCTCCAGCCCCTCAGTGTCCTTCTTGTAGTGAGGGGCCCAAAGCTGAACACAGTACTTGAGGTGTGGCCTCACCAGTGCCGAGTCCAGGGGGACCATCACTGCCCTGGCCCTGCTGGCCACACCATTCCTGACACAAGCCAGGATGCCATTGGCCTTCTTGACCACCTGGGCACACTGCTGGCTCCTGTTCAGCCGGCTGTCGCCCAGCACCCCAAGGTCTTTTTCTGCTGAGCAGCTTTCCAGCCACTCTTCCCCAAGCCAATCTTTTCTGACTACATTTGCTGTGGGAATGCTTTGTTGGTTTTGTAAATGTGTCATCTTTTATTTCACCTCCAAAACTTCTGAATAACATCTCTTGGCTGTGAAGTCCCCAGATTACACACTCTGTAAATAGCTCTTGTTTTGAATCTCATGCTAATTTTTGTTTCTGATTTGTAACTTTGTAAATTGCTGTGCCAGTCACTAAAGTATACATTGCTGTTTTTCTGCATCAGGGATGAGTAAACTTTCTGAAGAATTTCTGTAGCGCTGAGGAACCCAGAACTGCCATATGCATCCTCTTACTTTACCGTAGCTGAGGAACACAGCTGATTATATGTATTTGGAAGGAAATATTCTATGTAGAGATTTGTATACCGTGAGAGTGGTTTGACTTTCAGGGAGTTTAGAAACAGAATTCCTCTTCATCTGCAGGATTTACGTGGGGCAGCTGGGGATCTGTTTTGGCTAAAAGGCAAGCTTATTCATGAGGAAGAGCTTTCCTGTTCACATTCTTTGCCGAGGGCTTCCTGTAAATGATTGAAATATGTCACAGTGCAGTGTCAGAACACTTGAGTGGCTTTGTTCTGTCTCCATATATAGGATATTTGCAGAACATGACCTTAGTGCTTCCCTTTCTAGCCCAAAAAAATTTAATGAGTGTGTTTTCAGCAAAGCTTCCTGCATTTTGTCTGGTGCTTCAAAGATGCACCCAGCAGGTGCTGGTGAATAGTTTCCCAAACTTAAATCAGGTTTCTTTTTTCTCCTTTGGAGGGGCTTCTACACGAGTTATATTGATTTTCTGGCCAATTCTTGAAGTCTTAAAAGACCACAAAAAGAGGGGGAGGGCAATCAATCAGGCAGCTGATCTAACTTTTGAAAGGGCAAAGCTGATTTTACTGTTCATAGGGGTATTCACAGCGTCAGGCAATCTTCCCTGCTTCCACAGATAATGTTTTCTGTGCTATTTTGTACCCTGTGGTGTCAAGCACAGCTTCAGCAAGCGAGTGAATTACGTGGTGGTGCTGGATACAAAGCAACAAAGACGCAGGAATGCTTGTGCGAGGGCAGTGACATAGATTGTGTAGCGATAGAAAGGTAGTACCAGATCTCGAGAAATATGTGTGTGTGTACATATATATATAATATTCAGACCTGCTAAGAAACAACTGCAAGAGAGAACAATGCGTGCCCATCCTTTTGAGGCCTCCTTGTTAAAGAGATCTCTTTTCCTTAATCACTTCGATTCTTGCTTATACGTTCTCAAGGTGTAACTCCTGTATCTTCAAGATCAGTTTCATCTAATCTTTCATGCTTGGAGATGCAAATAAAGCCAAATGTGTTTTGCCTGACTGCTGCAAACTCTGTGGAATAACGATTGAGACACAAGGCTTTACCTTTTCAGCTTCTTCCCAATTTTGTCTCCGATTCCTACGTAGTATCAAATTAGGATGCATTGGAAGTTAGAGGCTTGTCTTTCTAAGATGTTTGATGCTTCTGAAATTCCCTACTTAATGTTTGCATAGTTTAATGTTGTATTAAAAAATCAGTGTAAAAAAAAAAAAGAAAAAATGGTCTCTGTACCGTCTCTGAACTGTCAGTTCAGGATTTTGCTGTGTGATCTATTTAGGGATTTGGGGAAAAAATGAAGCTATTGAAAGCTTTCTCTTTAAACTGTCAGTTATCTCTTGTGAAGTGACTGCTCACGGAGGATGAAATACACACTGGTGTTGAATATTGATACATCCTGCTTTCACTAAAAGCCCTTACTAAGACAATTTTTTAAAAGATCTTAAGAACTGAATATGGGGACTTGTTCAGGGTGCCAGCTATGAGGTATCTGGAGCCGTTCTTATTGAACAAAGTTTTTACAAAATGTATGGGTTTTGGCTCTTTTCGCTTGTGCTTTCTTTCCATTCCTGTTCTGACCTGCTCATGAAATGCTTATTAGGGTAACCTCGCTTCTGGAGATCATTCATGTAGGTAGCTGCAGTCTGTTTCGGGTTAGATATAGCTTTTCTATACATATAAAAAGAAGCGAAGTTTTCTGTCCAACAGAAATCATTATATAATGTCGTAGATCTCGTTTGCTCAAAGAAATGACAAACATCATTTATGTAACCGCAATGTAAGGACTGAACCCAAACCAGAATGTTCTTGAAGGTGCTCAGATCTGAGGTTACAGTCNNTGTTCATCTCTGTACNTAAGTGCAGATAGGTGGAGTAGTGTTGGGGTCATTATTACCTCGTTTGTANCTGCCGTGAAAAGTGCAACCAAGTGTTTAGATGTCTGCAATTTCCAGGCCACGCTTCTGTATTGGTTTCGGTGATATGGTATTGATTGACATAAAGCTGTCCATCTGGGTCCGTCAGTTGTGTTCAGAACGCACCCGTGCGGGGACAGACAGGGACAAAGCAATACTGGTATCTCCTTACTCCAGCAGCAGTTCACAAGCATAGTACTGAAAGCTGAAGAAAAAGCGGGGCATGGGAAATGAAGGTTACTGCATTTATCCTCCTTCTCTCTTCCTTCAGTAGCGGGATTAGAGCGGAAAGGATTCGTGGTCCAGTGGTCTCCCTGAAGGTTTTAGATCTGAGAGCTGGCCTGTAGCACCGGGTGCTACACGCTTGACTTAAATATTCCACTCTAAATAAGTGCGTCTGTAAAACAGTTCCGCAGTTTTCATGGAGAAGCAGTAACCTTTGCTTTCACAAAGACTTCAGTGTGACATGCGTCATAACATCATCCCCAGCAAAAGCTTAGGCACAGGAGACGTGTCTGTGTGCTTATCCATGTAAAGCTGTTCTCCCTCTCATTCTGCTAAACTGAAGAGATACTTTCCCTCCCGCCTGACAGTCATCTGCCAGCTCTCTGGCCCGTGACCGCTGCCCAACATCTGGGACTCGCTGCCTTTTCTTCTGCTGTCGCGTGGGTCGTTGGGAGCCGTGCAGGGAGTCCCAGACGTTCGAGTGTAAAACAGCTTCTGCAGGCACTCGAACACAGCTTACAGAACGGCACCGACGTCCTGCCCAGCTCGTGTTTGCTCTGTCGTGCGATGCCTTTTCAAAGGCTCTGGCTTCCCGGCGTGCTGGAAATAGGAGCCGTAATTTTGACAAAGTGCCGGTCAATGCCAGGGCTTGTGGCTTTTTCCTAATCCCATTGTGTTTTTGGTTTCTGTTCGCTGTTCTTAACAGTCCAGCGTGGAGCAGGTTGATCAACTCGTCATCAGTAGACTCTGACCTGCTTTTAAAATGCTGTGAAATAAGATGCCATAAAAAATAGCTGCAAGGCAAGGTTTAAATTTCCTCTTAAACGTTCTGGAGTGGTTAGGGCAGGCTGAACTACATGAGCTGATAGTTAACCTTACATATAATTAACAAGTATACACACTGTTATCATTTTACTGTATTTTTACAGAAACCCATAAGAAGTAAAGATGAATCTCTTCTGTATTCATTCCAGTTAACTATAAAATTGCAGATGAGGTTTTTTTCTTATGTAGATGTTGAAACAGTGAAGTTGCTCATGAGAGTGACAAATGAGCAAGATTCATAATTCATCTAGACCACATATGTTTTAATATGCCTTCAAGTAATCAGTTTCTCAGAGCACTGAACAACTGAGCTGAAGAACCACAGTGCATCAAGATGCAGCCCCTGTTCTGACGAGAAACAACAGTGATAATGGCTTTGTTATCTAGGACATAAACACAGTGGTGTAACCATGATTAAAAAGCATTCTTTTTAATTAAAACCTAAACCAGTTTGTAGTGAGAAATATTACTAGGTTGTGATTTTAGGCTAGAAACAATACTAAGAGGACAATTATCCAAAAGAGCAAATGAACAACAACAACAGTCACTTTAGCAATAAGATGTTTACCTAGAACATGGTGACTTATTGATCTTGAAAGTAGTACTGCTTCGAATACTGTGATTTTCCAATTGGTAGGAATCAAAAGGGATTGCTGAGCTTCTTGTGGAAGGATTTTCTCAAGAACAGCTCTGAAGTTATTTTTGTAAATTCAGCGTGCACAAACACAAAACCCAAAGTGTCCCAGAAGATGCTGATTCTCCTAAAACCAGAGACACATTAGTACAGATGAGAGAACTGACTTTTCTTTTGAACCGCTGGGAATACCAGAGAGTAGAACTCAGTTCCTAATTTAGCATGGTGCCATCGACTTTTCAGCACATTTCAAGTACAAACTGATCTGACTTCTGTGCTCCCCATTTAGTAAAGCGAGGCAAAATGTGTATATGCTGGGTTACAGATCACTTCTCTCAGAAATTAATAGAGGAATTAGCACTATAGCATACAGTTTTACAATGTGAGGTGGTGTGACCAGAATTAAGCAGTTACAGCAAAGGAAGTTGGGTGTCTCTCTCCCTCTTCCCTCTTTTCTTTTATTTTTAAATTGCAGTCTCACTTGCATTTGAACAAGAAAAGTATTACTGAAAGCTGTGGGTCGTTATTTACTGCAGAGAAGTGAAAGCACAAGATGAATTTGCTAAAATGTTAACAGATTCCGATTAATTCTACTTCTTTCTTTTTTTTTTTCCCCCAGAGGGATTTGATAACAATACAGGAAAATCACGGCAATATGCCTTTTCTTGTTTCAAAAAAAAATTTGAAAAGATGTTTTAGACGTAAGACAGAAAATCACTGCATAGGAGTTTGTTAGGAATATGAAATGAAGGTTGACATTGCTCACCATGCAATATTGTTAATAGATAGCTGAACTGGGGGGGGGAGAGAAGCGTAGTGAGACAGATTTTTATATCCAATGCATCTTTTTGTTGGCTTCTTTGAAAACCAGGGGTAAAATTGCTTTTTGTTACCGCCTCCCTTGGATCGTTATGAATTGATTCTTTATCATGAAGCCGATCCATATATATCTTCATTGTGTCCTGTGGAGGTCTGAACCTTTTTGGGTTCTTTTTCCAAAATAAGTCAGAAATATTGATTTAGAATGGAGAAAGCCTTCCATATTTACAGAACGGGTTATCAGAGTCAAGGTCGCTTTGTTGGTGGAGGCTGAGAGGGCGACAGTTGCTTGAGGGAAATACGAGGTGAGTGTTAGACTGTAGGAAAGGTTCAGCTCGCGTGAACAGGTCGGCGCTCATTGCTTCTGCGTTACTCCTCTGCGGAGATGGTTGCGGGCCAGAAGCCTAAGCAGTGTATACACTACGGTACTCTTGCGTACGTAGCTAGAAGGGCGAAGGGGAAAGGGAAGAATGTATGTCGATGCCCAAGTATTAGCTTGCAGTTGCAGCTTTCCTTAATTCAGATCCAGAGGGGCATGGGAAGGCTATCAGTTTTATGACTTTTTCATCGGAATCTTTTGTTATATATTCCATAACAATTTTGGTTGCTTATATGCTGAAGAAAAAAAATGAATCACAGATGATCAGTCCCCCCTTAATTTCGAACAGGAGTTCGTATCCTTTAGCAAAAGACTTAATTACGCAGGAGAGATCACTCAGATACCAAACTTTGTGGCTAAGCTGAAGCGTCTCCTGAAAATATTAGTATTTTCATGCCACATGACATTTTGCTAGAACAAAATGAAAGCAGTGCTTATTACAACCCAGTGATTTCTCCATCCCTTTTAAGCTTTCAATCTTCCGTACATGGAGAATTCAATAAGTAAAGTCCATCTTCTTTCACTAGTATTTGTATTTCTAGTTACCGTGAAATTCCTAAAATCATGGTTACCTACTTTAGAAGTGTTACTGCATGGGAATTTTTAAGTGTGAGATGCTTTGTAAGGGGAAATATTTGTTCAGCAGAACTGAAGTAATTTAACGTATTTGCCTTCCATTTAAATCTGTGTCTGTTTATTCAGCCTTTATAGTTACGGTTTCCCCTGCTGTACTTGGGATTTTTGCCAGCATTGCTGAGATAAAACACTGTATTTTTAAAAATCTCTAGCAAGGCGTATGTAATGTATCTGATTTCTTAAGATCGACGTTCCTATCGATATTAAATGGGAGCTTTCTTAAAAGTTATTTGCAGAATATGCCCCTGGATCTTAATTGTTTATTCTATTTGTTTTATTGCTGGAGATAAAGATGTTATAAAATGTGAGGAGGGATGTCATTCAGCTGTGAACAAAGGACAACGAAGCGAAAAGGAAGATTTCTATTCTTTTCAGCATCGCTTCTATTTTTTTTGTCCTGTGACTAAAAATTACAAGTTTATTAAAGATAATGTTTCACAGGGCTGCTGCTGCTGATCCCTTGCTTGAATTAGGTAAAGTCATTCCAGCTTAGGCAATCATTAAAATGAGTAAGTTGCTGCGTTCAGAGTGGGTATGCACGCGGGGAAACGCACTGAAACGCCTCCCTCCTTCAGTTTACTGGTTTGTCCCTCGAGGAGAAGGGCGATGTCATGAACCGGCGGGATAGTTGTCCCGCTGAGTGACACCCAGTTAAGGAGGATTTTTGCAAAAACTTCCTAAGCACTTAAGGAAGTTATTACAGTAAATTGGATTTGCACTAAGCCTGATTAAACATATTCCCGCATATGTATTTACGCTGAAACCTGAAGCCGTTCCAAAGCTCACTTGGCTGGATGAAGACCCGTGGAGACCTCATAAACTCGTGAGGGTCCAGGGACCGCCCGCGCACGTGGCGAGGTTGCGGGGCATGCTGTTGTCTGCTGGTCCTGGCAGACGGGGTGACGCGCCCTGGAAGTCCTCCCCACTTGAGATTTTCTTTTGACTGGTCTTTGTTTTTAATAATGTTAAGTCTGCTTTTCCCCATCTTTTTTGTTTGTTTTGGTTTTGTTTTTTTTTTTAACGGAAGCAAATATGATGGCAATACGTAGTGGTGTGCCTTTTCACGTGACATGAACCAATGACTAAAGTGGATTAATCCGATATATTGACCATACAATCATACTGCAGCCAAGGCGGAGTGATCTCTAGATTTCTTGGCTGCGTCTCCATTCTCGCTTAGATGTTGTGTTTCTCCTCCTGAGAGAGATGCTCCTAGCAAACAGTCCCATTAGAGCAAATAACTGTCCCAGCGTGGCTTAAAAATGCTGTCAAATGTAGATGCAAGGCAACCAGGTTAAAAGCCCGGTTGGTGCTGCTGATGGCTTTAGCAGAGAAAGGAAAAATAAATGCTAAATAAATGTCTGTAAGCAGAAAGACTGAAGTATTTGTTCCAGAGAATTAAGGTCACTTCTAGTGGGGCTAGTGGACGAGCAGAGCCATCAGTTGCCAGATAGTAAATATTTTTAATATAAATCAAGCAGAGCTTAAAGACCCTTTTATCTTTCAGATTTCTTCCAAGTGGAAGTGGCTTTCTTGGGGGTGAAATGGTGAAGATCTCCCTAGCAGATCAAAATCAGTTTCCCAGGTTTATTTAGTATTTAAATATCAAGGCAGCTGGCTATGTTTGAAGGATTATGAGAAAGAACAGAAAGAGAGCTGTCCTATGCTTTGTCTGTGCATGCAGGATTAGGAGAGTTTGTTTGTGAATACGACATTTTTATTCCCATAGCTTTTATGAGTTATTTGTGCAGTTGGTAGATAAAAAAATTGGAAAATTGCACGATATTCATGAGGCTTATGTATCCTGAAGGGGGATGCAAGATGGAAGCCCAGCACTTTAGAATTAAAGGCGTGTTTCTAAAATATATTTTATGTAGTGAAATATTCATCTTCTGTCCTACATCTGCCAAACAATTCTGCATGCACAAATACTCACATAACTCAGAATGCATTGTTTATGTATTTTAATTTGTTTTACGTATGTCGCCTGTGTGGCGGAATACTGCTCCTGTGTTGTGGACGTTATGTTATCCTTTACATTTGTACATAGTTAAACTCCATAAATTCTATCTGTAACAAACAAGTGGGATATATTTATGTTAATATTCAAATATCCATTATTTTTTGTCACTACTTAATCATATTTAACTGTCATGAAGATTTAGGATTCCTGCAAGCCAGAAAGAGTAGGAGAAGCCTTTAGTACATGTTATCAAGGCTTTTCTCCTTCCAAACTACCCCACCATACTTCTTTAAAAAAGTCCTTTTTTTCAGTTCAGCGCTTTCTTTTGATTTTCCTTTGGGACAGCTGAAATGTTTGGACTGTAGTCTGAAACCGTACAGTGTGCAGCCGTTTATTGGAATCCACATCATGAAAACTTTAAGAATATCAGCTGCAAAACAGAATACTTCTGTCTATATATAGCACTGTTCATCCTGAAGGCGTTCCAAAATTCTGTACCAAATTAAGGGATATTTGCCCATAGAGAGGACTAAGCTGTTACGCGGTAATGGACTGAAATGCATACTTATGTTAAGGCTCATATTTGTTCCTCTGATAGAGATAACCTGCACACTTAGGGAGAATCTCCATTTGCATATCTGAACGTTAATGGCGAAATTGTAAGTTGTATGCAGACATCAATATCTGATGAACAGTGAGTAATGATTTTGTAATAATGCCTGAAAAAATGGGGATTCCCTACCGTGAGAATTACGAATTTTACAGCTGTGAACCCGGAGGGTTGGTGGATAACCCGGGTTGGAAGGGATGTCAGGAGGAGGCCGTCTGGTCCAACCTCTTCCTCAGAGCAGGGTTAGTTCCGAGGTCAGACGTTGGGCTCGGGCCCGTCGTTTCCAAGGGAGACTTCCTACAGCCCTCTGCGGTAGGTTGTACGGGCCGTTACTCAGCACCCTAGCTAAGCAGCTCCTATGGCATGTTGAGTAAGTAGATAGTAGTAGATAGTCCTCACTACAGTGCCCTACTTGCGTATGCGTGTGCGTGCACACATCCCATTCCCTCACATCTCAGAATTCAAATAGGATTAGAAATACCAGTGTAAACCACCGTTAAGTAGTAGCGACATAAGGGAAGCAGTTCTGTTTGGTCGCTGTAAATGCTGGCTTAGCTTAGTAGAGCGTTTTGGTGGACTTAAACTCCTCTGCTTTGTAAAGCTATTTGTATATTAAAGGAGTTATGGTCAAAGAAATGCAATTTGTATTTGGAGCAAAAGTGGGTAATAGGTGATTTATGGTTTTTTAATATATATATAAGTTCTTATTTATAGAGTGAAGGATTTCATTCCACAGTCTTGAATTGGCTCCTTAAAATCTCCACCTCCTACACAGATAAGATTAGCCTTTGTCAGCTTAGCAGAGCTCTTGACCCCAGTTTCCATCCCTATACCTTAGGCACTCTCTGAAATATCCTGAGCCTACCAGATAAGAAGTAAGGCCTTGAACTTGATTTTGAATTTCTTTAGTAAGCCATTGGTGAGAGAATTGAAATAACATTTGACATACCTGTTCTTAAGAAGAAATGCTTCGATATTCACTTAGCTGGATTTGGCTTACACTCGTATATATTGGGCTGCTGAACAGACTGTGAGGGGGGTGTGAAATGGAGCCTGACCGTCCCCAGAAGTGGGCAGTAGCACAGCTCTCGTGTGCCCAATGCAGAGGATTTATAAAGCGAACAAAAGGATTCTGCAGTTAATGACGGAACTGAGAACTGTGTCTTTCCCGAAAATCCAAAATTCCGTTAGGTCTGCAGCGTTAGTTTGGTTTTAGTCGGACTTTATGCAAGTGTTTGGAGCTGGAAGATTAGAAGCTGGTGATGTCTGGCTGGCATGGATGCATCCAAGGGTTGCTCCTTTGTGGGATGGCCAGGCACATGCTGGTCTGATGAAAGGAGACCTCTGTTTCCAAGAGATACATTGCCTTTCAGACAGGAGAAGGTCTAGGACCCTGCCAGGAGGGAGGAAGGGCTGTAAAACCACCGGCAGCAGTTTATAATCCAAGGGTTTTCACCATGCTTGGTAGTCAGTTGAAACATAGAAACCCGAGAAAATCCGTGCTTTTCTGAAGAACAACCAATAGGTTGATTTTAACTAATACGTGAAGGGCCGGGTACAGCAAACTGCCATGAGCCTTGAGGCTGTACAGTAGCTGATTGAAACCCATGAAATTCTGTTGAATTTGGCTGAGTTTTGCCAGTGTGGACCAGCTGGTGTCCTGGCCCTCAGCTGATACAGCCAAGAAGGATGAAGAGTCAGTCTGGTCGGTGAAGAAGAATGTGATGCCAAGAAGTCTCGCCACTTCAGATTTAGCATTTAGTTTTACATTACAGCATGTCAGTTTTTCTCAGACAGATAAACTGCTGTGTATTTGCAGTAGACCTTGCATTTGACAGGGCTAATGTCGAGGCCGTGTCTCTAGTGTCAGCTTTCGTGCTCGATGCAGCATATGTGTTGGTGGTTGTGTTGTTCTCCCTGTCTGCGCGTTGCTTCTGCAGAGACCGGCATTTGAAAGCCGGCCTTCTGATCATTTTGTGTTAGGTCATTGCTGTTTGCAGAACACTGGAAACATTTTTATTGTTACCAAGTCTGATTTACTTCATAGAATCGTTAAGGTGGGAAAAGACCTCTTAGATCATCAAGTCCAACCGTCAACCCAACACCACCGTGCCTGCTAAACCATGTCCTGAAGATATTTAGAGACCTAGATTCAGATGTACATGTGTGAGCACAGCACGGGACAATGTTTCACGCTGAATTACAAATATCCTGTTTGTAGGATAATTTTAGGTCTACGTAAGTCCTAAAGAATTGCTTTAATGTGGTTATATTTAATGTATCTATGCATTGAGCTTACCAGGAAATGTCTGATTTAACTTGGCCTGGTGTTTACCTTCTCTGCCTCTGCACTGGAACTTTGTCGCAGCAAATAATGTTGCTTAAAAATATTTTCTGAACAGCAAAGCTAGTGATCGTGATTTTCCCTTAAAATTTAAAGTAGAAGAAATGTTGCGTGGCGTTTGTGTCTTGAGAAAAGTTAGCCAGTGACGATGTGGCTAACTAGGCATAGAGCAGATGTACTTATCTGCCTCACTGGAGGGTTTTCAATCAGGTGGGAGATCTGGGAGTACTCGGTACTGCCAGCCCAAGCCTTGCCAGCACCAAACGATTCTGCCCTTTTCAAACCTGATCTTGTGCCTTTTATATCAGCAGGGTCTTAGGTAGTAAATATTTGAAATTAGGACCTACCTTTGTGGCATCTTGATAAATACAGAGATTTGAGAAGTTCGTATGCGAGCAGGTGAATGATGGGACTTGCTTCTGGTTTCATCCAGGCTGCATTCAGTGTCCTGAAGTCGGGTTCAACTCTGAATGAGCACGGCACCATGCCATCTCCAGTGGCAGGCTTAGTCTGCCTGGGAGCACAGGACGGAGCAGCAGCATCCCTTGTTGTCTGGGCTCTGCATGAAAATTGAATGAAGGAACATGACACTAGAAAAACCTTTAAAACCACTTGACTTCATGCTTTCCTCCAAAGTCGGAATAGACAGGTAAATAAAAGAGAATAGAACAGGTACTTGTGCAGGTTGGGTATGATTCTGAGTTCATACATAATCTTAGTTGTTAACAATAGTAAAATTAGGGCTGTGTGTTGTTTTCTGTCTGAAACAAGGAAAAATTAGGTCATTTATGCTGAATTTGTGAAATTTCATTTAGCCAAATGAAACTGAGCTTTTGAAATCTACTGTCTGGGATTTGCCAGCTCGGTATCAAATATCCTTTTGCCAGATACAGATATCACTGAATATAAGAGTTACGTTGCATTTTTTCCTCTTTGTCTCTCCCTGTGGCACGAAGGGGGTAGAACAGGTAAGGACAGTGGAAACGTGACACAACTTTGTTCATCAAAGTGTGCGAGATTCTTGAAGATTTGTCATTAATAAGCATGTCTAAAAGTATACCAACACTTTACCAAAACATTTATTGAAAAGAAATTCAAATCCATATTTTTGAAAAGCTGTGGCTGCCACGTGTTTCAAATGCTAAAAAAGCAAGCTGCATCATGTGCCAGGGGGCTGAGTAGCAATTACTGCGTGAATCCTAATTTTTATGAACGAACGACTGAAACTCCCTGCCATAAAACTGTGATTAATGTTGGGGATTTTAGTTATTACATTTTAATTAGGTAATATATTCTTTTACATTTTAGGTCAATGTTTTGCTTGTTACTCTTCAACTGACTAAATTTACACATCCTGCCTGATAGGTCACTTTATCATTACACTGCCACTAAAATATTTAAATAGACGTTATTTTAGAGATAAACCCAACTTGAGAAGGCTTCTTTCTCAGAAACGATGTTACATATTACAAAGGATGATGCCAGTCCTCATATCCCATATCAGAAACATTAACACAATAAAAGATTATGGTTGTGGTACTGGTTTTATGAATGCAATTTCACCCGGAATTATATTCTAAATGGATTTTGTTACAGTAAGATTAATTTGAAAGAACCAGCTATCTTAAATATGAATTTTACTGCATCTTTTATGGATCTTTTTATTGGGTATATGAATATAAGTTGAATATGAGCCTTGTTTGAAAAGAATACACTGTGTAACTTGAATGTGCTGCTAGGGTCAAATTATAGCTCTTGCTCAGAATCTCAGCAAATAATCTGCTTAGCCTGTAGAGGAAACTGCGTGGCTGTGCTGTAGCTTTTGGGCTTCAGCAGTGTCTTTACTTACAGCCCTATGTCTTGTGTAACTCCTTTGCTTATGCTGGTGCACATCCCAAGCTGTCGTCACCTGATGGTCGATAAAGCCGCCATGCGCCGCGCTGGTTTGGTGCGGGATGTGATGTGTCTGCGCGTTCAGGTGAGCGACATCGGGGCGCGCAGACAGCAGCGGCCATCCCTTCCCCCTGCCTGCGGTCTGTGGGTGATGCCGGGGCACGTGACGGCTATCATGGACATCCCACGGTGCAGGACTAGGTCTGGCCTCCTGGCCACAGCAGAGCCCTTGGTCTCTTCTCAGTCTTATGACTAAACATCCCATCAATTCCGCCTCCTTTCCTGCTTGAAACTGTCTTTTATATGTGTAAGTAGCCGAAATTCTTGGGCTCGGCTGTGCATACTCAGCCTTCTGAGCAGACATGGATTTTGTGGTTATTGATCTGTTTGGTTTCGCCGAGTCTCAGGACCGTCACCATCTTTTCCCTGCCCAGCTCTCGGCAGCTTGGAGGGGGACAGGCCAGCAGCTGGTGATGGTTCGGGAACTCGGCTGCTGTGCGCAAGAGAGAAGCCTCGAGGGCATCTCTCCCCAGGAAAGCAATGGGAGCCCATCTGCTTGGGTCGCTTAAAATGGAGTTGGATAAAACAGAGTCTACTGCTGTAATCCCTTGTTAACGAGGCGTGATGCTCTGACACCCATGGGGTGTCTTTAATCCCAAATTCTTGTGATGCATATTGCAACATGAGCTTTCCTCTGGCCTTTTTGTGTGTGTGTTTTTATCTTTTTGTAGTTTTTTTTTTCCTTCAGAGAGATGCAAGTGATTTTTCTGGAGATTTCCTTTTTAACACCAGCAATTCCCCTTTGTGTGAGGTTTACTCCTCTTCTTTAAAGCAGTCACACATGTCATTCTCACATTTTCCGATTTTGTTTGGAAAGCTGGCTGTTCTCTGAGTTCCTGTCTTTACTTATGAAAGACAGAAATTGAAAAAATAAATAGTAAATAGAATTTAAAAGGAAGTTGTGTGATGGCATACCTATCCCAGGCAACTTAAGGAACATTACTGAACATTCGTAGTTGTCTGCCTGCACAGAAGGTATTAGAGTGGAGGGATTCCGGATTCGTGAAACGTGCTTCTCGGTCCTTCCATTTTTTTGAGCCTGCTCAATAAATAAAATAGTAGCTGGCCAGTTCTTTAGTTTTAACTCAGGTGTATATTCGTCGCTTCCAACACGTCTGCAAATAGTTATTTATTCCATGTGTTCCTTTGTTTGATATCTAGCTTAAAGAAATATTTAGGGTATCGGGTAATTTAAAAAAAAAAACCACCTGTTTTCTGTAAAAAATAAAAAGGAAAAAAATAAAGAAGCAAGGCAGCCAGTCAGAGCATCTTGGTGACAAATGCTTCGGTGCCACGGAGCAGCTCCTGCCCTGTGAGAGCGCTCTGGGACTGCAGGCAGCGCCGCTGCGGAGCGCGGGCGGTGAAACCAGGCGTTCTGTTACACCGAAAGGCTGCACCGTTTGTCAGCCTGTGTGACCGTCCTGCTGCGAGGACCCGAGCCAGTGCTTCTGCGTGGCTCTCCAGCCTTTTCTGGAACTGTCAGACTCGCTCAACGGGGCCTCGCCTCTCCCTCAGCCAGGGCTGTATTGCTCTGACATATGGTTAGTTACAGGTTTGGGGCTGGAGTTTATTTTCGTTGAAATGCTGCTCCGTAGAAAATAACCTGTGTGTGCCTACCAGAACACAATGTGTCATTTTTATTTTATGCCCTTTCTTTGGCTTAAACTGAGCTCTGCAGGCTTTGGAATTGAAGGATTAAAAAATAACAATACCAAACAAAAAGCATAATTTTATTCTCGATGTTGCTAGGTACCTTGCTCTATGTACCTCATTTATTATTTGCTAGATAGCCGTAGGCATACCAGCAACTAGCTGAAGGAATGAACAGAAAATACGAAAACAGTGATTATCCCCTAAAATCCAAATTAAACAGGCTATTATCATTACTGCTTTCATGCCATTTCTCTCTGTTCTGTAGGCACCATCATATCTCAGACTGCTTTTGTTTGCTGCAGTTCTGTAGTTAACAGCTGTAATGAGAAGAGGAGGGTTTAAAGATAGTTTGAATGTTCCCCTTGAAACTTCTGTGTATCCTGTGAGTGAGAAAACACCATGCTGTTCAGCATACTCCGTACTGCAGGGCATCTTCACCCGTGGGACCACCTGGTCCAGCGTCGGTTCGAGTCAGTGAAAAGACTCCTCTGACTGCCAGCAGACTTTGGATAAGGACGTGTCAAGTGAGGTTAGGTGGGAAGATCAACCACAGAAGCTGTATTCCAGGCTGTAGCTGCACTAAGTGTGTGTGAAGTGGGGAGGGGTGCCAAGAACCCATCCTGTCTGCTTGAAGATACTGTTTGGAGGACGGATGGTTGATAGATAGCTTTGAATCAGAGGGGCTCAGAAGGTGTAGCCTCTTGATTTACATCTAATTTTCCATGTACACACTGCGTAGAGGCTAAAACCATTGTCTGCTTCTCTGAGTGGGTATGAGGTTTCACCTAGGGAGATTTTACCTTTTTTTGCTCCTTCTCCCCTATTTGCCTTTCTCTTTTAATTATACTAAGAGGCTACGTATTTCATCAAAGTTGGAAAACTGAAAAGAACAAGATTTCTCTAACTTCTCTTTCCTTGGTTGCCCTTTCCCTTCCGTGTTTTCCAAAATGACTGACCCCACTGTAAGTGGGAGTTCTGATGATTATTAAGGTTTAGACTGAAACCACAAATTAAACGGACAGCATGTCTTTATATTTTGATTTACTTAAAATGTTTCTTTTGGAGTTGTGAAGTAGTTTATGCAAAGGAAAATCTATATACGGCTGGATAGCTGAGTGCGTGTGTATTTGTATACCTGGAGTTTGTGAGTGGCAGTGGAATGTGAAGGAACTCTGTGTAGAATTTACCTAAAATTGGATTAGAAATTTTGATGTACTGTGTAGATACTGGAAAGTAATTTGCTGAGTTCAAAAGCGAGTTAATCACCTTACAATTTAGTCTCAAAATAATTTCAGTGTAGATGAAACCTATGAGTATTCTCTCGTAAATATATCCGGCGCTGTCACTTTCTTAGAAACAAGCCCTGTCCGTATTGATTTTGTTTACTCTTCATAATGATTCTGCAGACTTTCTTGTGAAATTCAGTTGTTCATAAATCTCATGTAAGTTTTGAAAATATGAAACTACAGAAATAGATAAAGCTTACAGAGGCCCGGAGGATGCCATAGACCTGATTTTGCTCACCATGACCTCGGTGACAGCAATGTTTGTTGTTTTCTAGACTCGCTATTTATTTTTCTGTTGTTGCTGTGAAAAACACTTTAATTTGTATTGTTATACCATCTTCTTGTCCCCATCGTGGACTGTGGCAATGTAGAGCCCTACAAACAAATAACATAATCCAGTATTTTAAGCACATTTTGTCTTTTGGATTACAAGGGCTTTCAGACAGGAGCTTGCTTTCCCAATTTTGTCTAACCAGAGGTCTCGAACCTTTTTGATCCCTTGTCTCCATGAATGTTAATAACATGAAAGAAGATGAATGTAACAATTGTGTATATATAGCGGTAGTTGACTAACTACTCCTCCTCGTATTGGTGTGTTCTCGTTTCTTGTAGTGTTTTGTTAGAAAGCATCCTGTTCTTCTGATACTACATTATTTACTTGGCATCCATGGTGGATTCTCTTCCTCTTGGTAACAGACACAGCCAGGATACAGCAATCTGATCCATTCCTAGAAGAAGGAACTCAACTATTTCAGGGCAAAGATACTAC
>Ga0065711_1037854_pt1 | contig 19392 bp, 21 predicted proteins | sample Hoacrofraction12_FD_59098 | JGI IMG/M metagenome (GOLD analysis project Ga0065711, IMG submission 59098) | Hoatzin crop microbial communities from Cojedes, Venezuela - Epithelial fraction 12 v2 (version 2) | ecosystem: Host-associated > Birds > Digestive system > Esophagus > Crop | place...
GACAAGGTCCTGTGCAGCCTGCTGTAGGTGACCCTGCTTCGGCAGGAGGGTTGGACTAGATGGCCCACAGAGGTCCCTTCCAACCCCTACCATTCTGTGATTCTGTGATTTAAATTTGCATGGAGGGCTCATTCTGTACAAACACTTTAAAATTATCTGGCAGTGAATGGGTAAAAATGCTTCTAAAGGGATTTTGTTCTTCCTTTCTTTCTCTCTTTGGTATGTTTGTTTGGGGTTTCATGAACTTTTAGGGTGTGCATTTGTTTACATTTCACTCTGGTTTATTATTGACAAATTCTGTCCCCAACAGCGTTGTATCCACCTGGGTTGGAAACACAGCTCCCTTCTGTTCAGCCTGGCCTGCCTCTGCCGAGGTAGCGTTGTTTACCCAGAACTGTTGCAAAGCAGGCACGAACCACTCATTGTTTGTGGTCTCTCATGAGGAGAGCCCAAGCATGTGGGATGCCACCAGTGACATTGGTTTGGTGTCAGAAGTATTGTTTGCTGGAGGATTTAAGTGTGTAGCAAGGAAGTTCTCTGCAGGCAAAATATTGCCATGGTGGGGAGGGACAGTGGTTGCTTGGTTTGGCTTTGAGTTGTTACTCTTAAACAAAGTTCCACTACTCTTTATAAATCATGGTGGAAATAAATAGTGCTGCGTTGTATTCATGCATGTCTTGGAGTACCGGTAGCAGAAAAGCAAACGGGCTGCCTTCCTCCCAGGTATTTAAGTGCAGCAGGACTTACCTTTTAGCTTGAGGCTTGAATTCATTTCTGAGCCAGAACTTCCTGGCAGTTTGGGCCATCCTCACACTTGCTTGTAGTATGGCAGAATATTGGAACGAGCCCATTCCAAGAGGAAATGTTGGAGAGCTGGGAGATGCCCTTGCTCAGTGAGCATAATCTGACAAGGAGAGTGGCCAACCTGCAGCCCATCTTGGATGCTTCTGGCTGTGCCCTGTGGCATGCTGAGCTCGAGGAGGTGTGTGGGCATGGCTAGCAAAGAGGATATAGATGCAGAGGTACCAAAATACCTCTGTGACTAAGCCATGTGGGCTTCTCCAGGCTGTGCTGCACTTTTCTAACCTCTGCTATTCATATAAATTGTAAAAGGAGCGGGACTCTTGAGAATTTATTGACGGATGAGAAACAGCAAGATGTTTCAAGGCAAACAAAACTGACTTTAGGACCAGACTGTTCTGGCCAAGCTGTATGGGAATCTGCTGCTAATAGGTTAAAAAAAACCAAACAACTTCTGGGTGCAGAAGATAGAAGATTATCCTGCTGCGTTACCAGACCAGTAATTCTTCTAGCCTGGCATCTTGTCAGTGGTTGGGATCTGATGTTCCAGAGCAAGCTTCTTCCCAGCGCTAGGTTGCTTTCTACCCTGCAGTGGAAGGGCATTGTATTCAGTCACAGGATGATGATCGAAATTTCCGCTCTTTAAGGATCTGATACTCTCCAAACAACAGGCTGAGTTGCACACCCTAGGACATCTAATAATGTTCTGGAAGATGTCCTCCTTTTGCTACAAGTTCTCTCAGCAGTCCTTGGCATATGGTCCAATTTTCCAAGAAACTAGGGCAGTAATTTATTGCGGTGAAAGTGAAAACGCTTTACACAAACAGTAAGAAATCTAGGTGACAGCTTTAAAGGTTTGGTTTGTTCTTATCTTCCTCAAACATGGGAAGTGCTGTTCTGATATGATTTTAAGCCCATAGATTTGGGGAGTGTCAGTCATTTTGTTCAATCTGAGTGTGAGTGACCTATCACTGTGTTTAAATTAAAAAATGGTTTCCAGCAAGCCTTGCTGGTTTTCAACTCAAAAGTCTTTAAAGTGTTACTTCATTTTATTTGGTTTTTTTTTAATGATGCTGAGAGGTAATTCTGCTAAGTAAAAGTATAGACAGGACAAATAAAAGTGAGTGGATACCTGAAACAATAAGGTTTGTCCTGCAGATGTTTAAGGTGCCTTATGTTTTAAGCTGTAGCTGTCAGCTACGAATGCTGAGGCCATCTGAAAATCAGACCACCTACTAAGGGATTTTACAAGGTAAGGACACCTCCCTCTACTGATCTTGAGGAAAAATTCTGGCCTTTGTAGATCCAGATTTCATTGCAGATGCATAGTCCTCCTCCTCTAACAAGTGAAAAAGTTGAACTAACCTGTGGATGGGATGTAGGTGCTGGAAATAGCAGCTCTGTGCCAAGTGATACAGTTCCTCATTTGGTCTGCCGTGTGCCGGTCTGACTGCCCTAGCTCTTGTCTGGATCCGGTTGACTGTTGGCAGAGGTTGAATGCTTCCTGAGAACAAATCGCTTTATTGTTCATGTCTGCTCATGCACTGCCTTTGGGGAGCATGGTTCGTGTTGGTAGCAAGAAGCAGGACCATTAGCACCAAATGAATTCTTTGTCAAGCAGCACGTCTTGCTGAAATTCCTACCCTTTCCTCAAACTGCTTTCCCCTTCGATCAAATCTGCAGTATCCTAATGGACTGGGTCCTGTTAAGCAGATGACTTGGGGTTTGGTTTTTTTTTTTCCTTTGTTAACTTGGCGGATCATGGCCTACCATGATTTTCCACAAAACTGACTCCTTTCTTTTTCCTCCTCTTCCAAGTGAGCAGCTGGGAACTACAATGAGGCAGCTCTGGGACTGATGACAACAGTTCTGTTTTGATTAAGCCCCTTCCATCCTCAAGCCCTGTGGAAACTGGGCCGATTGATTGAAACAGCCAAAATTTCCTTCCTGACTAACTGTACCAAAAGCTCCATGCCAGGGAGCTCCTAGTCATGAGCCACCACCTCAGGGAGTGAGCCACAGGCGAAGTACAATGGCACAGTTCTCAAGGGTCCCATCGTTCCATGCCCCAGCAATACTGGCGGCATCAGCCGTTGCTGTCCTGTTTCTGCCCAGATCCAGGGACTGGGACTGTCCGGAGCAGCTGTGCCAGTGTAGCCACACTGCAGCTGGGGGCAAACCATGGTCTATGAGCCAGCACAACTGGTCCCATGGCTCATAGTCAACCTCAGTCCTTATGTGACATGGGGACGTGAGCAGCTTGGCCCATAACTAAGGCTTTTCAGCGCTACCTCAATACACAGTAACAGCAAGAATTCAGGTTGCTTCTCCCAAAACTTAAAAATTGATCTTGTTGAGTTTGCAGTCATGCATATGTGGAGATGACTTGAAGTTTAGTGTCATCTCACTCAAATTCAGGACCTGACCATTGCAGAGCATCATTGCCCATTTGTGCAGAAACGGGAGTGAAATAATTTACTTTTGATTCATTTTCCACAGAGATTAAAAACTTTGAGTAGCTCAGTGGCTGTTTCCTGTACCATAGTTTAAAACATCAGCGTGCTTTGGGCAGAGGCAAGCAGAGAGCATGGTAAGCCTGTGTTTCTCTCTGACCCTGGTTATCCTCGAGACTCTGAAGATGCAGGTGGTGAGGATGCAGGTCTCCAGAGCTGGGCGGAGTGTTGCGGGAAGGTGGGTCTAAGCGATTGTAAAATTCCACAAATCTTCTTGGAGCTTCCAAGGTTCTTTGAAACCACCTTTACAGCAACTCAAGCAGAAGCCAGTGTCAGCGGTTGTGTGTCACTTCCCAGGTCACCCAGAAATGGCAGCGATGAGAACGAATTTCACCTCGAGTCCCAGCAGGGTCTCTTGCTTCCTGGGTCATGTTCATGCGCAGGGCAGAGACCGAGGCTTTTTAACCAAAACCAACCCAGGTGAGCTTACACCTTTCTGGTGACAATAATGCATTTGTGTCTGTAGAATCCAATCTGAAAAAGAAATCTCCTTGCTGTACATCTCATTATTTTCATTACTTGTTGCTGGTGAGATAAAACACATCCTGTATTTCAACGCAGTCCAGCTTCCCCGAGCACCTGTGAGGAGGCACCTAGTTTTCTACAAGCACTCTCTCCTCGCTGGCAGCAGGGGATGGTTTGAGACTCCATGGAAAGCTGATTGTTTTGTTCAGGTGCCTGGAGTGAGTTTCAGAAGGAACCTCAGCATATGCATACAAATCTGGCCCTTTATCCTGCAGCAGTGGCCTCTCTGAAGAGCGTCCCCCTAGTTTCCTGTCCCTGCTTCCTTCCCACCCTCTAACTTTTTGTTTTTTGGGGGGGGTGGGGGGTGGGGTGTGTGCACCTTATTTTTTCCTGCAGTGGGAAATCCATAGAGCTGGATCGTGTTCGTGCAGTGCAGAGGCCAAGGAGGCTTTGGAAAGTGCTCGTCCCAGGCTGGAGCTCTCTGAAAACCGGCTGGATGCTGGGTGCTTGCTGGCTGCAGCCCCTTTCCCTTCACCTGTACCACAACTTCTTCCTGCAGCACAGACCTGATCCCAGAGAGATCCCAAAGGAGAGCTTTTCCATCTCTGGTATTATGCAGGAATCTCCTTCCTCTTGTGCTGGGGCTGATTAACGTCTCTTATTAGCTTTACCTGCTGACTTCTGGTGCCAGTACTTTATGCAAAACCACTTCCTAATGAGAACAGTTTAGGGCAAGTCAGCCACTCAAGTGTTAGGTGTCCAATGGTGAGACCTCTGTGCTTCACTGGACGCCTCTCAAACCATTCCTGGGCAATGGGAATGGAACAGTGGGCTGCTAGATGAGCTGGCAGAGTATTTCACCTCTTCCTCGCAACACCGGCTGTTGCGCTGGGCAAAGCAGCAGGTCGCAGGCTGCCCTATCTTCTGTGAAGCTGACTGGTCCTGCTGCTTGGCATGGTTACTGGTGTTGCCCACGTGTTTCTCTGAATGACCTTCCTCTGGGCTGTGAGTGTGGTTTGTACCGGGAATACCCTGTCCTTGCTAGAAAATCAGCTCCTGGGGAAATACGTCCTTGCTTAGGTGGGTGGAGATGGTGGAGGGGGTGTTATCGCCACGACCTTAGGGCTGTCTTGTGGCTTGACCCTGGTGGGCAGCTCAGCCCCGCACGGCTGCTTGCTTGCTCCTCTGAGTGGGGTGGGGAGAGAAGCAGAAGGGTAAAGGTGAGAAAACTCATGGGTTGAAATAAAGACAGTTTAACAGGTAAAGCAACAGCTGTGTGCGCCAGCAAAGCAAAATAAGGAATTCATTCACTGCTTCCCACGGGCAGGCAGGCGCTCAGCCGTTTCCAGGAACGCAGGAACAGTTACTTCATCACATGTAACCGTTACTTGGGACGACAGACACCATAACTCCTTCTTTCTCCCAGTTTTTATTGCTGAGCACATCACCTGGTCTGGGATATCCCTCTGGTCAGCTGGGGTCAGCTGTCCCTGCTCTGTCCCCTCCCAGCTTCTTGTGCACCCCCCCTCTGCTTGCTGGCGGGGCAGCGTGAGAAACACAGACGGCCTTCGTGCTCTGTAAGCAACAGCTAAACCATCCCTGCCTTATCGGCGCTGTTTTGGTCCCATATCCAAAACATAGCACCGTACCAGCTACTGTGGAGAAAATTAACTCTGTCCCAGCCAAAACCGGGTCAGGGTGCACGTCTGTTTGTCCGCGTGGACATGGTGGGTCTGTAGCATGCTATGAGTAGAAGCACAGCAAGGCTCAGGAGAGGTGTTAGCTCTTCCGAGCCCAGCTGTGCACTGGAGTTACTGGGCAGATGGCAGCAGGGACTGGTGTTGGGTTGGCACCCAGTTGCTGGACACAGGCCAGCTCCAGGGAGAGCAGAATTTGAGGGTTTCCTCAACGCTTGTGGAGGGACCTGAGAGGACGTGGTGTACACCCTTGGAAGGAGTGAGGGCTGTTGGTCATATGCTCCATCTCCAGGGACTTCCTAGTGAGGCACCTTTAAATACCCAGTTTGGACAGGAGGGCAGGGTGCCCAGAAGCCCTGCCATACTGGGTACCAGGGAGGGGGAGGTCTTCCAGCTGTGAGGGTCTCTGGGGGAGTCTTTTCCCCCCCCATCTCAGCTCTGTCAGTCGGTCTTTGTGCATGGGCGCTGGATCCAAGTGAGCAAAACTGCCCTGGGAGCTGATGCTGCCTTTCTGCCGGTTCAGCACAGGTTCCTGCTGCTGCAGCAGCCCTTCCACGCCGGGCTGTGGCTGCCTGCCCGTGCCTGAGCTGCTGCAGGCTGTCAGGTTTTTTAATCCTGAAGGGTTGTTCTTCTGTGTCTTGTTGTGAATTGGTGCGGTAGAGCAGCACCTGCCCCAAGTGCACTGCTGCTGTGCCCGGCTTGCTCTGCGGACTTCTGCTCTGAAACAAGAGGGAGAGGAAAGCAAAGATGCTCAAAGCGCTGGTGTACCGCCAGATCGGCAGAAAGCTGCGTCTCAGCCTGCTCTGTTACCCAGTGCCGTTTTTATGCACGTGTTCTCTTACCGCAGCTGAAGTCTGGAGTTTGACCTGCTCACCATTAACCTCAGAGAAGGTCATTCGGTAGTCTAGGTGCAGTGAGGACTGGTATGAAACTGAGCTGTTGGTGACAACCTAAGAATGGGGAATGGAAACTTCACCACCACACCCACTGTCAGGCCTCCTTGGACATCACAAAGGAGTTGAGAAATACCTTGTTGGTTCTCTCAAATGCTAATGTAGGAGCTTAAAAATGTCTCCTTATTTTAACTCCTTCCAGCCTGATACAGCTTTGCACCTGCCTCAGGGCAGGTGGGGAGAGCAGGGGAGATGGGGGGTGGCTCTGAGCCTCCTCACTGGCCTGCAGGGCCTGGGTAGGAGCACTGCAAGGACAGAGAGGGTTTTAGGGATAGTCCTGCCTTGGTCCTTGCTGTTTAACCTGATGTTCCCGTTTGTTGGTGGTAGGGGTGCTGCTCGGGATCCTGCACGTGTGCTTGCAGCAGGGCGAGCTGGTTAGCGCAGGGTGGAGGTGCGAGGGGTGCTCTGGGACGGGGCGGCTGGGGCAGCCGGAGCTGCTGTGCTGGGACACCTGCAGCGTGCGCTTACGGGGCCGCAGCTGGAGGTTGTCTGAACACTTAAAATGTTAACATGATCAGTACTAGCTTATGCTGATTTTCTTTTCCAGGCACAGTTTAGCACTAGTATTTGTGACCCTGAGGGCTAGAAATAGATTTTGTTTGTCAGGATCGCGAAGCATCTCCCCCACTCGCGTGGGTCCGGGGGGAGGCAGGCAGGGAGAGCTCCCACATCCCATTAAATTCACAGTGAAACTTTTAATCCTGCATCTGCATAAACTTGGCCCATGCTGTACTTGCATCAGCTAAGAGCCGTTCTATGGGATCTGGGAACCCGGATTTTCTTCCACATCCACCGCACAGGCGACCCGTGCCGAAGGCTGGGGCTGCATAAAACCCACCCAGGTTTTTCTCCCATTGTGCCAGCTGGAGCTAACAGGGTGCAAAGTAATGGTGCGACACGTCGCCTCCTCGCAAGGACTGAGGCACGTGCCTGTGGCTCACGGCCCGAGTTGCGCGTTCTCCTGCTGCACTGCTTCATGTAGGCAGTGTCTGGTCAGGTTTCTGTTGCTTCAGTGCATTTATTACTCAGTATCATTTATTATTTATTTTATGGGTATTAGATCATTTATTGTGACACAGAGCAGAGAGCAGGGTAGAGCAGGTTAGAGCTGTCTGGCCTGGCCTTCCAGGAACAAGTGACAAATAAAAGATCCTTAAATACAGCGTACATTCTTCTGCCTCTCACTTGCCTCCACACGTGTATCAGTTTCTTTTCCAGATTCCCGAAAAAGAAATCAGTGTATTTTCTGGGTGTGAAATGTATTGGTTCTCCCATTTCAAGCAATGAAGATGGTTTTGCTGGCAGCGCTGTGGCTCAGCCCAAGGCTCTGGGGCTGGATGGCTGATCCCGAGGCCGACAGGAGCAGCGGAGACACTGGCTCCAGCCCCGTGAGCGGGCAGCAGGTACCTCCGCATTGCTGCAGTGGGCTGGGACCCACCGGGGATGTGGGACTGGCCCAGGATGGAGCTGCCTGCAGGGGCAGTGGCCCCCTCCCTCCCTGCCCACCCCAGCACCCAGAGCCCTGCAGGCATGGGGCATGGGAAATGGGGTCCCTCTGGGCTCTAGGACTCCCAGGGGTCTCTCTGTATTTAAGCCTTATCCATCAGCTGTTCCCCTGTGGCTGCTGTCACCCCCCTTCAGCATCATAACATCTGGCACAGCTGCCGTTGCCCCCCAGAGGTGCGGCTCATCCTCCCCACGCACTCCCTGGGCTGTGCTAAGGGGTGATAGGATCCATCCCCCTGCTCCCTAACAAAACCAGGTGATGCTGGAAGGACAGCTGGGAAGGGAGGGAGTGGAGAAAAATTTTGCCCAGTATTCTCTCCGCCACAGCCTGATGCAGCAGCGCTTGCTCTCTGCTCCAAGGCAGCTCGGCCCCATGGGCCATGCTCGCTGCTGCAACATGCAGGGGGCTGGGACGAGCTGCATCCTTCCTCTGCCCCGGGGCTGTGTGACCATTGCCACCAGTCGCAGGGCTCACTGGGGCTGCTGGTGGCTGGCAGTGGTGTCCACGCAGCGCCGGCTTGATCTTGTGGCCAGGATTGCGGCTTCTGAGTGACCTTTCCCAGGTAAAGCACAGCTTGCAAAACCCGCACACCTCTCCCTGGGCTTATAAAACTCAACTTTCATTTGCTGTGGCAGTTTCACTGGAGATAAGAGCTGAAGAGGGACTTCACGGCTACCGAAACCTGGCAAACACCCAGAGGGGAGGGTGGCTGTGATGCACATCTCAGCCCTTCAGATACCGCATTCCTCCCACCAAGATTTTGAGATTTTGCTTCTCTGGCCCTACTTTGGGAAAAGAACAAACAATCCTGGCCCCCGGGCAGCATCCTTCTGCTGTCCCCTCCAAGGAGAGATGCCTGGGTGAGAGCGGAGGCTCGTCAGAACGTCGGTGGCAAACCCCGGGCAGGGATTGCCCTTGAGCCTGGCCGCCTGCCTCTTGTGGTTTTTCACTATCAGGGCTGTAGTTTTTTCCCTTTTTCTTAGCCCAGAGCTGGGCTTGGTGCAGGTCCACGCGCTCCGCAGGTGTAAACCGGTGCAGCTTCAGCAACATCGGTGACGCTGCCCAGAGTGTCAGGGTCAGCCCCTTTGCCTGGTCTGCGCGGAGAGCTGCCATAACGATGACCCTCCCCCGGACGGACAGACGGATGGACAGACGGGTGGACACACAAACACACACATCTCTGCCATAGAGGAGTTTGTGACTGTTTTTTTCAGGTAGTTTGGGTATTTTGGCAAACTGAACAGAAAATCGCAGGCCAAAAAGGCAGCAAGAGGCAGGAAAGAAAGGGAGGCAGGAGGTGCTCGTGCAGCCTCACGCATGGAGGTTCCCCCTGGGTTTGTGTGCGTCCTGCCCGTGTTACCCGTGGTCACAGGAGTTCAGCTTTCTCTTTGTATCCCTTGGGGCGTGTGCACCTTGCTGGAGAGGCTGTGACAGCTGAAAAGCTCTGCTGTTAGGCTGCAGCAGGAGGGTAAGGCTCTTTTCGGGGCACGCCTGAGCCCCACTGTCCCTACACCACCGCGCGTGGACCTTCCCGTCTCCAGCACTTCACCCCAGGCCGGGAGACACGAGTCCCCAGGGAGGGCAACAAGTCCCCTTGCGCAAGCAGGACCGGGTGCATCGCAGGGGCTGGTGCTGCCCCGCAGGCAGCGTCCCTCCAGCCTGCGCTCTGCACAGCCCTGGCCCCGAGGAACTCCTGCAGACGGGTTTTCCAGCGGCTCCTCTGATGAGGGATTTTGCAATGTCTCCAGGCAAAGGGGGTGTTTGTACAGCGGTGCCCACCCCGCCGCCAGCTGGGAGCCGGGGAACAGAGGATCCCCTTCTCTGCCCTGGTCCCTGCACAGCAGACAGAGCCCCGCTGTTGGTCAGAGAAAGTTTGGTGAAGGCAGAGGGGAGGAAAAGGCTCCTGGCAGGTTTCGTCTCTCGGAGCCAAGAACGGTCCTGTTAGGAGCTTGTGATCCTTTTTTTTTTTTTTTCTTTTCAAATACATCTATTTATTTTTTTTAGACTGCTGGCCATTGCTCAAAGGGACCCGGGGCTGTGAGTCCATCCCAGACGATCGACCGCTTGCTTGCGCCTCATCCTGGCCCCCATGGCACCGGGAAGGGCTTTGGCATCTCGGCGGTGAAAGCCGCTCTCTTCGCGAGCGCGCGGATGTCTGCCCTTGGCCAGGAGCCGGTGCCGGCAGCGGGTGCGGGGAGGGAGCTCGGCACGCCGGCGCTGGGAAGACTGGGGCAGTGTTCGGGGCCGAGGGCTGCTGAAAGGGCCCAGTGTGTGCTGAGCTTGAGTCAACCAGGCTGGAGTGCAGCGGGGAGCCGGCAGCGGGGAGCAGCCCCGGGCTGCTACGGGGGGGCCCTGAGCCCCGGGAGAAGCCAGCGAAACGGATCTCATTAGCGTGGAGTGGAAGCAGCAGGGCGCGAGGAAAGCGGGCGGCTAGGAGGCGGCGTTGCCGGGGGCGGAGGGGTTTGAGGGACCCTCCCGTCGCACCCGGGTGCGTGTGCAGGGCCAGGGCTGGGAGCGGGGAGGGGGCAGCGGAGGCTGGGTCCGTCTGCCTCCAGGTACGTGGCTTCGCCTTCACGTGGCCCTGGGTGTCAAACTGGGAAGGGTTGGGAGAGCCCCGGCGAGCTTCGAGGTGTCCTCAAGAGAGGGAGCTGCCTCGAGTCACCCGTTGGTGCCCCGAGCACCGGCTTGCAGGGCTGCTGCTCCGTCCCGGCTGCTGCAAACAGCCCCGGAGCCACCGCTTTTCTTTGGCTGTAGCTTGGGCTCAGTTTGGCCGCGCGCTTTCCGGTCTGGCCAATGCACACCCAGGTGGCTGCTGGGCTGTGCCAGCCCCTGACGTGTCCTCAGCATCATCTCCTTGGTCCCCAGGGATGTCACCTGCTGTGCCAGGCCCAGGAGGTGGCTTGTCCCCTCCTGGAGCAGGGGACATTGCTGGTGGCTCAGTGAAGGCCCCAAAAGGGAGCCTGGCTTCTTGGTGACGTCCCAGCTAGGACCTCCGTGTCTGGCTCCATGTGAGATGAGAAGCAGGGAGGGTTTGCTGGTTTAGCTTGAACACAAGCATGCGTGGGAAGGTGTAGGTTCATCTCAAGAGCAAACTGCCCTTCTTGAGGGGTTGCCGGCACCGGGAGAGATCCCCCTGGCAAGTCTGAGGGTTAGTTGTGTCTTGCTGTTTTCCAGAGGCATCATGTGCTCATGTGACACATCAGCGTGTGTGCAAGGGGACAGGCGAGGCCTCTTGGGGTCCGGCTTGCCTCTGTCCCCAAGCCACGGATGCTGGGGGCAGCAGGAGGCTGGGGCCGATGTGGGGAGGGTGTGTGCAGAAAGCGCTCCCGTGGTGTTGATCAGGAGAGGCGTCGTATGCAGATATGGTTTTTGATGGCGTTTTAGTTGACTCAACTGCAAAGGACTTGATCATTGCTGAAAAATCATGCGAAGACATTTCCCTCTAGCATGAAAAACCACAGCCCAGAAGGTCTGGGTCCCACCAGCCAAGGAAACGGGGAGGGCGACTGATGGCCCAGCCACATTCCTGTGCCTCCAGACCTGAAGAAAACCACTCCAGAGGCTGGGAAAAACTTTATCAGCTTACTGGCTGCTGTGCCAGGGCCAGTTCCTCCACTACAGATCTGTTTTGTTGATCCCTGGGGCTCCACAGCTACGTGTCTGGTGTTGGCACCATGAGCTGCTGGTGCCGGGGAGTGTCCCTGCCACCTCGCCCCGAGGACCGATGGGCTCTCCATCCTGCTCTTTCCACACTGCCCAGCTCTCCATCCTTCCCCACCTCTGCGTAGCATTGGGCAGATCTTCAAGACTTTGGCCCTACAGGAGTGACCTCTTAGGGTGGTACTTCTCTGTCCTGTTGTCACCAGTGGCAGTAGTAGGATGAAGGGGAAGTAAAGCATTATGAGGAGCACGGCATGATGATACAGATGGGCTGGAAACACCCACCAGAGCCATCAGTTTGTCCCTCCACCCTGCAGCAGCATCCAATTTCCCACGGTGAGGCAGGGATCAGCCCAGCAGCGGTGTCTGGAGCCTCCCCGGACCAAGATGCTGGAAACGCCAGAGCCGCGACAGCATGGCAGAACCATCAGCCCGACGGAGGGCGCAGGGCTGTAGCCACAACCCGCTGTGAATCGGGGAAGGAGCTGGATCCATGCATTAACTCACTGCCCATCTCAGCCCACAGCATGACTTCACCGTCGGGTGAACATCCCACCATGGAAACCAAACCTCAAGAATGCAGCTGGGTGTGCCGGCTCTCTTCTCCTCTCCAGAAGGCTCTTACATGGCTAAAATACTCACAGGCTAGCAAATTGGTGTCACCACCTCTCCCACCAGCTCCCTGAGCTGGGCTGGGGAGCGATGACCATGCAAGGGCCATCCCCTGCGCCGGGCGGGTTCTGGGTGCTGCCCTCCCTCTGTGCGCACGCAGGAGCAACGACCTTTGCCATGGCCTGAATCCAATAGCCCCAGCCGTGAGGGGGGGAAATTCGTAGCCGCCTGCCCTTTTTCTCCCTCTCTCCATCTCCCGCTGGAGATGGACCCACCAGTGGCTGCAGCAGAGCCCCGCGTTTGGCACAGGTGATGAGCAGCAGCGGAGCGATGATTAACGGCGAGCGGAGCAGCAGGGCCAGGGATGTCTGAGTCGCTCTGCCTCCCTCCTAAACCGACTTGGCCAAAAAAAGGCTAACGTGAGCGTTTCTGCATCTGCTGGCCCGGGAGGGGGCTCGGCCGGAGCTCGGGGTCTCGGCAGGCAAGCGCCACGCCGGGGCTGTATGTTTTTCCACTTGGGCTGGAGAGGGGCCGCCGGCAGGCAGCCGCCGGGCTCAGGTGACTGCGGAGCCGCCCTTTCCATCTGACTCACGAGCGACGTCGCACGCGCTCTCCTGCCCGGCAGAAAACGCGGCGGCTCGTGGCCGCTGGGCCTGTGCCAGCCCCGCAGGCAGCAGGGCTTCCCCGGGCGACGAGCGCAGCGTGCCGGCCCCCCGAGCCCAGCCCTTCCCGGGCGGGAGCCGGGAGAGCGGCTTCCCTGGGCTGATGCCCAGCCCTGGGCTTGGCCTCCAGCCTGTGCCCGTGGCCAGCGTCGCAGGACGGTCAGGGCAGCAAGGCCGAGTGGGACGGGTCCGTGGTCCCTGCAGCGGGCAGGAGCTGCTCTGTGGGCAGTGCTGCCGGCTTCAGTGCTGGTGTGACGTTGCTTTCCCAACCCTCCAACCTGGGAACCTCTCCCTCCTGGTTCCCTCTCCTCCACCATTGCTCTTTGGGAGGATCTGGGGTGCGAGCGGTCCCCTCCAGCAGCAGGACAGGTCCTTCCCTTCCGTTCACCTCCCGGAGCCAAGTCCACCAGCATCCTCCCCCCTCCATTCTAGGTCTGGGCAGCACAAATGCGTCTCCCTTCTCAACCCGGTGTTCCCATCCCTCTAGAATTTCTCCATCCTCATGGGCTTGTTTTCTTGAGTGCCTGGATGCCGTCCTGCCACGGCTTCATAGGACAAACCCAGACCTTGGGGCTCTCCGTGTGTGGCTGAATTCAGCGAGCAGAGGTGGGGGGATGGAGGGAAGCTGGGGTAAGTGCTTCTCGCAGGGGCACGCTGGGCTGGGAGAGACAAGCCAGCGCCTCTGGCAGCCCCACAAGCCGTCTGCTCCTCCCATGCCCGCTGCTGGAGCCGCAGCGCTGGGCTCCCCCTGCTCCTTTGGGAAGGGAAATGTTTTCCCTTTTCCCTCCCTTCCCTGCTCGCCAGCCTGAGTCCGATTTCCCCTGCGCGCTGCCGCCAAGCGCCTCTGGAACCGCTGGAAAATGCATAAAAGGCCTGGGCAAGGCTGCGGTGAGGGTTACTCGCAGTCACAGCTGGATCCAGCTGATGATTTAAAGCAACAGCACAGCCACACCGGGCTCCCCAGGAGACCCAGGTGTCCCAGGGGGGCAAATCCCGTGGGGAGAAGAGGCAGCATCCCTGCCAGGCAGCTGGAGGGGGGCCTTTTCGCTGGGGAAACTGAGGAAGGGGCAGGCAGACCCTTGGGTTGATCTGTCCCCGGGGCTTTGCTCCCCCGGGCTTGCTGAGCGCTCCCCCCTGCCCTGCTCCTGCGGCTGCTGGCACAAAGGCTGGGGCAGCGCTTCCCTGCCAGACCCAGCTCCTGTCCCACCTGGGGACACAGCTGCAACAGCATCGCTTCCACCGACACCGTACCAGCACCCTGTCCCCTGCCTCTCCCCGAGCCCCTCGAGTCTCAGCCCATCCTCCTAGTCCCCAGCACTGTGGCTGTGGGGTCCGTGTGTCCTCCCTGAGCCCCATGCTCTCATGGGGTGTCCCAGAGGCAGGCTGGGGCTGGAAAAGGCTTGGAGACCCCCGAGCAGGGGTATCTGGCCCGGCCATCGCCCTGCGAAGCAACTTCCCCTCCTCCCCTGTTTTTGGAAGAAATCATGCAAATCCCAGTGGGTTTGATTCCCGGCAGGGCAGCGGGCGTTGCTTTCGGCTGTGGCTCGAGGTGTTTCGGCAGCCTCCGGCGTGAGCTGCCACAGCCGGTGGAGTGGGAGGAAGAGTCTGGCTTTGGGAAGGCAGAAAACCTCCTCCCGCCTCCGCCCGGGAGCCAGCGCAGCCCTGCTCTGGCAGTGGGGCTGGGAGGAAAACGGCCGCAGGGCCCTGGGGTTAATGTGTAAATTAACTGTAAAATAACCCACCCGCGCGCAGGGTCTGGTTTATGGCCCTGTTAGCAATCGGCGAGCGGGGCAGCTCTCTGGGGGGGTGGCTGTCCTTCCTGGCTTCCCACGTCAGGGAGCCGGTACATGACGTCTGCTCCAGCTTACAAGCTGGTGGTGTTCACTCAGCAATAAACCAGGGTAATAATTAATCCTACCTGCCCCGGGGGGCTTTCTCGGAGCAAGGGCTGTGACAGAGGCAGCGCCGGTCCTTGGTCACAGCCCCCAGCATCCTGCGTGGGAGCAGCATGATGGGCGAGCTTCCCGGGGCTACTCTCTACCTGCTGACACAGCCCAGGGTGCTTGGCAAAAGAATGTGCACATTCCCTGTCCTGTCGCATCCAGGATGTTTGTCCCCGCGTGCGTGCAAAGTTCTGACGTGGTGGTGAGAGTCTGCCTCAGCTAAGCAAATAGAGACCTCAGCGGGATGCTGCTGCCTCGGCCTCTCTCCGTGCCCCGGGGTGCATTGCAGGTGAGTCGTTTAACGAAGAAAAACCTAAATGTGTGACCAGGCCGTGCTGCTGGTCTCCGGTCAGGCGGAGCCCTTGGTCCCGCTGCAGGCGGACAGAGGTTTGAGGAGGAGAGGGCTGGGTTGGGTGTCCCCACAGGTCATGGGGCGATGGGACCTTGGCTGGTGGGGGAAACCAAGCCTGGGGACCGCGGCGCTGGCACAAGTGGTCGGGAGGTGTGAGAGTCGCCAGGCAAAGAGATGAGACTTTTTTCTGTGTACGTATAATTTGCTGGAATGGAAAGAAATCAGAAAACTACACAAAAAAAACCCGTAGCAAAGAAACCAGGGCGGCTTTTCCCAGTGAAACAAAACCAAACAGTCAGTGGGAAAACCTTGGCTGGGTCACCCTGCCACAAGCCAGTCTTCTGGGATTACACAAACTTCACAAAAAAAGCTCACTTCTTTCTTTGTACTTTATTTTTTTATACAAGATGTTTTAATTCAGGTCCTCTTTGAAATGAGAAGAGGCTTCTTGAAATAAAATAAGCATTGCGGTTTGCTTTGGGAACATCTAAATGAGCCACTTTGACACCAGCCCAGTCCTTGCCCTTTGCCTTTGCCCAAATGACGCCCCATAGCCCCATTAGATACCAGCTCCAAACCCCATGTCCCCACGGGTTGCTTGGCCCTGTCCCCAGCGGTGACACCAGGAGGGATGCTCAGCTGGGAGGCGAGCATGTGGCACTGGTACCAAGCCGTCTCCAAATGAGTCCCGGGAGCCAGCGGCCACGGAGGTGGCTGCCGCTGGGAGGAAGCCGATGTCACCCTGGCCGTGACTGGGGTGTCGCACGGGACCCCAGCGGCTCAGCATGCCTCAAAATATCACCGGTGTTGCGCAAGATGAAGGAGCTCCGCTATCCGATGCCTGAGCAGCACCCGCCACCCAAGAGCCCATCTCCAGCCACCCACAGCTCTGCCAGCGGTGCTAAACAGGCACTCGGTACCTCCCAGCTTCAGTCTAAATCCTTGGACCTAAGAAACAAGGGTGCTGCAGCGAAGGAGGGGCAGGGCGACGGACCCAGCCGCTTTGCTGCAGACGGGCAGGCAGCAGTGGCAGGGATCTGCTGGTGCCTGGGTCTGCTCGTGGCGAAGGGATGCTGCCCTCGGCTCCAGTTTTGGGCAAAGAAAAAAAATTCTGGTTTCACTTTTTCAGGTTTCTCTCTCAGTGAAGGGTTTGTGGCTGCTCAGGTAAAACCTGTTCTTGCTGGGCGCTGGAAAGAGGGAAGGAGAGGGTCTGTGGAGGAAGACTTCTTAAAAAAAACCACTTTTGGTTTGGTTTTAGCCTTCGTGCTGCCTTTCTGCTTTCCCAGGGTGAATCTGGAGAGTGTGACAAACTTGGGTTTGTCCTAAACTTTTCTACGTGATGATGAAACAAGTGTAAAAAATGCTGCTTCGTCGTAAGACTCAGCCTTGAAACAGGCGCTGGCAGTGCCAGGGGTGCCGAGGACAGTGCTTGTCTCTGTCACCAGCAGCCCCAGACCCGACACTGGGTCTTCAATGATCACCAGAAGCAGAGCTTTGCACAGCGATCCCGCCCCAGCTCCGCTCCCGCGCAGCCGGCCGTGCATCTCTCCCGCACTGGGCAGGCGGGAGCGGGCTCTGCCTGCGCAGAGGGGCTTATCTGAGCCGAAACCCTGCGCAGCAGCACGGGAGCATCCGGGAAGTCCCCACGCTCGCGGCCCTGCCGCTTTCCTGCACAGAAGCGGCTGTTGGAGAGGCGGGAGCCTGGGAGTGTGGCTGGCAGAGCTCCCTGCCGCAGGCTGCCGGGAGCTTCCTCGCCCTGCGGCAGAGCAGCTTCCATGCCGGAGCAGCATGGCCCTCGGGCACGCTACACCATGGCCAGCCCTGGGCCCTCCGGCTGGACACGCTGGTGGTGGGGGATGCAGAGAATGTGCTGCACGCCCACAGCATCTGGGCATCCCCTCTAGCGGCAGTAGCCGCTCCAGGGCTGTGTTTTGGGTTTTACTCTGGCTCCCCATGGCAGGGATGCTGCTGGCCCTGTGCCCATCGTGGTCGCAGGGCACACTGCAAGGAGGAGACGGTGGCTGCGCTTTCGGGGCTTTGCTGTTTGCATCCCTTAGGGCCTGTTTGTGAAGGAGCGGCGGTGCCCAGTGGAATGCCCCTCCACCCTGAGCCCCTCTGTGCAGAGTGGGGTGACTCCCCAGCCAGGGGCTGGCGTGCACTCACCAGCCCTGTGCTACAGGGATGGCATGAGTCCAGCTCACATCCCGCTCCAGTCAAGCTGATGCTCAGTATGGATCTCCAAGGTACCCCTGACACCCTCTCTCTATGCCTCTCATGGCTGTGATTTTCTTGGGGCCATGAGCTCAGTAGCTTCAGACTTTCCTGTGGGCAGTGGGAACAGACCAAAAAGGAATCAGGGAAGGTGCGCAGGGACTTTTGGTGGTAATAAGGTTGTGGGGTGCTGTAGAGCTGGCACACCCTGCTCGGGCAATGTTTCCTGTGGAGCTTTCACAGCCCGCAGGACGTGGAGCTGCAGGGCATCTGCTGAGCTGCTGTGGTGGGAAAGCGATAAGCTGCGATAAGGAGCCAGAAGTGGCTCCGGAGAAAGCAATGCAGTTTTCCTCCCCAAACTGAGCTGGGGAGTTTCTTGGAGCAGGGCCAAAAGCCGTTTGAGTAGCAGAGGCTGTGTGGGTCCCACCACGTGTCCGGCCTCAGAACAGAAGAGCCTTTCCCATGACAAGCGCAGTGCGTGCGGCGAGTTGTGAGAGACCCTGACCTGCAGCACTGGTGCAAAAGGCAGAGGGGCTGCGGGGAAAGGGACTAGGATATCTCTGCTGGGCAGGAAAGGAACTATCCCAAAGGATTTGCTGCAGCCTTACCAGCCTGGCTTTGTGATTGATATAAGCGACTGGTGAGGATGAGAAGATGGCAAAAAGGGGAACATCAGAAAATATAGGGGCTGATTTTCATGGCTGAAGAAGACCCTCAGCTGGAATGCTACATTTAAGAGGAAAGGAAGGTCTTAAATCTGCTTCTCAATAGGCAATGGGATGCCCCATGCTGGTATGGCTGCTTCGAAACCCTGCTCTGAACAAGGGCTGAAGGAAGTTTGGAAGGACACCTTGCCTGCCTGGGATGCTGGTGGAAATTTGACCCACGAGACAGGTCCTGGCATGCCGACCAGGCACCTTCCTGCTGCAGTAACCCTTCCCCTCGAGTCCCTGCACCCCCAGGCGAGGTATGGGTCCCAGGAGATGTGTGGGTCCTGGACAGAGCATGGGTGCCTGGTGAGGTGGGAGTCCCGGGCAGCGTGTCGGTCCCCGACGAGGTGCGGAGCCTGAGGTGTGGGTCCCGGGAGAAGCAGGGGTCCCGGCTAAGGTGTGGGCTGCAGGAGAGGTGTGGCTCCGCTGCTCCGGAGATCCCAAACCACGCTGTGCATGGAGGCAAAGCTGGGATCTCACTGTCCCCATGACAAACCGGCGTTGGGCCCCAGCTCCCTCTCAGGCTTCATCCCGAAGTGACCTGCCTGTGTTCGGGGCGGGGGGGGGGCAGGAAAGACGCACATTCCTTTGCCAGAGCTCAGAGCCCAGCTGCCCAAAGTCCCGCTCCTGGTGGGCGCTGGGATCCCCTTCCCACAACTGGGATGCTTTGCCGCGAACAGCGACTGGGCAGAGCCAATGCACCCCAGAGAGGCCCCCACCCCATCTCCCAGCCCCTGGTGGGTGTCCCGCCGGCAGCGGGGAGGGTCCCCGGGGGGGGAGCAGGGGGGGTCACCCTTAAAACCCCGCCTCCCCGCCCTCTGCCTGCCGGTGCGGCTGGGGGGCACGGAGGGGCAGGGCACGGGTTAACCTACCTGCTCTGCCACCCCTCTTGGCTCCACCTCGGAGAGCGAGGGGAGGGAAAAGGGAAAAAGTGGGGGGGGGGGAGAGGAGGAGGAGGAAGAGGAAGAGCGCAGAGAGAAGCGCCCGGACCGCGGGCAGCCCCGGCCAGCAGCGGACCGGCCGCCCAGTCCCGCTCCCAGCATGTTCCAGTGGTGAGTGCCTGCCGCGGAGTGGGGACCCCCCGAGCCCCCCCAGCCCCGCCTGAGCCCCGATGCCCGCTGCCCTCCCGCCGCCCGGCACCGCGCCCTGCCCGGAGGTCCCCACCCCGCCGGGTCGCTTCCCGGGGGTCCCCCCCGAGGGATGCCTGGGGGGGCTGGTGGGGGGGCTGCGGATGGGGAAGGGGAAGACGGCGTCTACCCGCTGTCCGCCTGTCCCCGTCGCGGGAGCGAGCCCCCCCCCCGCCCCG
>Ga0065711_1037876_pt1 | contig 19392 bp, 10 predicted proteins | sample Hoacrofraction12_FD_59098 | JGI IMG/M metagenome (GOLD analysis project Ga0065711, IMG submission 59098) | Hoatzin crop microbial communities from Cojedes, Venezuela - Epithelial fraction 12 v2 (version 2) | ecosystem: Host-associated > Birds > Digestive system > Esophagus > Crop | place...
TGTGCCCATTGCCCCTTGTCCTGTCGCTGGGCACTACTGAAAAGAGTTTGGCCCCATCCTCCTGACACCCACCCTTGAGATATTTATAAGCCTATATTAGGTCCCCTCGCAGCCTTCTCTTCAGGCTGAATCTCTGAGGCTGTGCAGATAAACCTACAGACCTGGAAAGACAGGAGGGAAGGAGGATGCGGCTAGTCAGGCAGAGAGAAGGAGGCTGAAGGAAGAGCAGTGGGAGGGAAGTGGAGAGAGAGAGAGAGCTTAGGAGGAGGTGAGTTACATCACGTTGTGCATTTGTGTTACTGGCCCTATTCTCCCAAGCTGTTTGTGAATTAGAACAAACTGGGTCAGCAGAAACTTTCTGATATCCCAGCAGAAGCATCAGGAGGTGATGTACAGGGATTTAGCCATACAATTTGTTGTTATTTCATTTTCCAGTGCACTGTGACTGGGGTTTAGCTTGGAATACCTTTACTGAGACACCTGCAAGGCAACAGTTGTAGCATTACCCAGAGGCAAGCAGGAGATGTGTGGGGATCAGCTGCATGGCTGTTTCAGGCTTTACGACAAGTATGTTGCAGGGATTTTGCTTTGTACAGAGCTGTGTAGTTAAATCTCTTCAGCTTCTTTATGACTGGTGCTGCTCACAGAAGTTACTTTCTCTTCTGCTAGAGATAGCTCTGGTCCTAGTGCAATAGGAGAGAGGAATGCCCTTTGCTTTGCAGGGTGTTTAGGGCTAATGCAGCTGCCTTTGGTTATTCTGAAGGCGTGCGGGTTGCAGGAGGAAGAGGGCTTGCAGCCGCTTACCCTAGTGCCAACACCAGTGGTGGTGGTCTGGATCTGAACAGGAAGAGCTGACCTCTGGTTCCTGGCAGGTCCAGGGGCTGTGGGCTAGGGGGGTACATGGGGGGATGCATTTGAGGCTCCTCAACCATGCATCCCCAGCGGGTGGCAGGAGCAGTGCTATGCCTGTGACCCCATGGGACAAGATGGAGCTTCGCTAAATGCAGTAGCCATGTGACACAAGGCCCAGTTTCCTCTTCTACACATGTGTGGACTCCGTCTAAACGATTGTTAACCAGCGCTGGATCAGAGCCCTGCTGGTATTTAGGGCAAATGGGGCATCTGTGCCCCCAGGATGATGCTTGCTCTAATCAAACTCAATATTTCTCCTGATGGTCCATTGCCTCTGCATAGCGTCTTCTATGTCAAAGTCCAGAGACTTTACAAGCTTTAATTACCTGCCTTTTCATCACATCCCTGTGGGTTAATATAATTCCCGCGTTTATAGATAGGAGCTTTGAGAGAGACTAAGGTCAAAAGGAGAGATGCATGGAGAATGGTAATACAGGTCAGCAAAGTATTTTGAAGCTTAAATTCCTTCCGATTCTGAAGGAGAATCTGAAATGCTGTATTATCTATGCCTTTACAAACTTCCCTAGCCACATACATGCAGCTCACTCCTCACTGATACAAGGTGAAAAGCAATTGAGAGGAGCGTTGCTCCCAGGTGACTCCCTTAGCAGGGCACGAAACCGTATGACTCTTGGCAAGAGAGGTTTGGGGCTTCAGATGTGTAGCAGGGATGAAATGCAATTTATGAGGGCATAGATTTAAATGAATCAGTTCATTCATAAATTCAGCTTCTCCAGGCTACTTAGCTTTTTGATGTCTCACCAGTATTTAATTGTCTTAACTTTGTCTTAATGGAATTATTAGGTTTTATATCTCTGTAGATCTTGATTTATTTCCCAGCTCTCTATCTATTGGCCTGTGGTAACACTTCTGCTTGGCTTTGATTTGCAGCGGAGGGAAAGTTGCTAGATCAGCAAGTTTGTTCTTAACAGTTCTTAACCATCTATCATCTGTGTTGTGCTGCAGATTTTAAGTGAAACATTGCTATGGCAATACTTACCACATTGGATGCACTGGATGTTATCTTGATGAGTTAATTATTTTCCTTCCCCGTCTTGGAATGGCCTCTGTCCCTGAATGTTGCACATCTGAGTCTTGCTATCCCTCCTTCCTCAGAAACAGCCTTAGCTGTAAGACTGCCTTGGGACTTGGGGAGATGCAGATCCAGTCAGGCTGTATCAAGTCAAGGAAAACTTCGTTTTCACGTCAGATGTCTGCACAAATAACTACTAAGACTGCAGACTTGCAATTATTTCCTCTCCCCTGTCCAGTTGAGGAGGGGGAGTGATAAAGTGGTTTTAGTGGGCAGGTGGCATTTATCCAGGCCAAACCAAAACATTGGTCTTGGCTGCACTGCACCTCCCCTGCCCAGTGGGACAGTGGGGCCCCTCTTGGCTGGCCTGACCTTGGACCAAGCTTCATGAGGCAGGAGGCATCTGTCTCTGCATGACCTGTAGCCCAGCAGTGGCTGCTGTCACAAAAATGGCACAGGGTTTGGGGTTCCCTGCTACCTTTGGTGTCTTCACCTCTCTGGTGTTGTGAACAGTGGGGGTTGTATGCAGGAAGGGGACGGTGGCTTTGCTGTGGTGAAGTGCTCCTTGCTGCCCGTGCATAGCGTGAGGGGCTGTGGCTATGAAGTCTGAGGAGGTAGGAGAAAACCTTTTCCAAGCAGAGCTGCGAGATGAAGTTGAGTCAAAGCTGGTGACTGGAGAGTGAAGTGAGGCAGGAAGATAAATATTTTAAGTTTCAGTGTTTGTGTTGTTCTGAAACAAAGTCCTTGTTTTTGTTCTGTTTGATGCAAAACAGGATTTTCTGGACTTGAGCCAAGATGCAATTTCACTTCACATCTGTCTTGGTCAATGACTAAGTTAAAGCAAACAAAGAAATTAACTCCCTGAACCAACTGCTTCCCCAGGATGCCAAGGTTTTGGCTGGGAAAGGAGAGAGTGGCCCCATATCCTCAGGGATCTTACTTCTTAGAGAAGAGGGTGGCCAGCAGCAGATTGGGGAAGGCATCTTGGGACACCAGAGGATTTAGCTCGTAATAACAGGAGGGGTCAGTGACAGCTCTGTCTGCAGCTGATAAGCAAAAGAACAAGCTCCGAACTGCAGGTCAAGAAATGGCATTTGTCATTACCTTAGAAGCCCTGATAACATAATCCTTTAATAATACTGTCATAATACCAGCAGCTGAGGGCAGGAAAGACAGCAGAAAACTAGAAAACCTGGCCCTGCCTTTGGCATGGATTGGCGTGGGAGAGGAGGACGTGTGCCCAGGTTCCTGGGGCACAGCACAGGTGAAGGTGGGTGTCTCTGAGCACAGGAGGTGGCTTTGCTAGGAAGGATGCTCTGCTGCATGTCCTAACGACTTTTTTCGTTGCTGTTGGTTTTGACTTATTTTTCCCCACCTCAAAGGGAGCAGCAGGACCTGTGCTCCTGCTGTGAACTAATGCTGCTGCAGCTGCCTGCTAGGAGGAGGAATCCCCTTTGGTTGCCCCTTGGCCACCCTGTGCCTGGGCCAGAAGTACCAGCTGTTCAGGCTGGGGATCATCTTGCTGCTGAAGACCTTGTCTAAGGCTCCTCGGGGCACCGGGGCCTTAGCTAGCCTCTGCAGAGGAGGTCCGCACCCTCAGGGCTGTGCAGCTCTTCAGAAGTGGGCAGTTTGTGCAGGGCATTGAAAAATACTGCAACAAGTGTAGATTGCCTGTTACTAGATATGTTGTCCCTCTGCCCCTCACTTAAGAAAAATATTGCCCTCCAAATTCAATCCTGTAGCCCATTATTCATGAGGTCATTACTGTTTAATTTAATCACCAAATGTCAGTAGAATCCCATTTATTCTGCCAGCTCACTAGAGATTTACCTATTTATTTTACATTTCAAATGAATTGCTCATTACTCTGTCATTCTGGGATTTTATTCTGTAATTTATTTTGTGGGCCCTGACAAGTTGAAAATGAGTCCTGGTTCTCTCCTCTGTCTTGCATGTTAATCGTCAGGCCCATGCTTCAAGTGTTTGCTTGCAGGACCAAGGGACCTGACCCAGTATTCAGGGAGGGGAAGGGAACCCGGCTGTGTAATCCCACTGCTGCTGATTCAGCTGTGATAAGAAGGAAATACTTTTTCTCTTCCCTCGCTCCCTTGCCTCTTGGGTCAATGGCAAAGAACAAATTACCCTGTGCAGCTTGCTACTGAAATACATCATGGCAGTTCAGAGGTGTGTGGCCATGGGTATGGATGTGCGGTTGGAGTCCTGAGAGCAAAGGCTGTAGAATAAAAATGTTGGAAAGAATACACTGTTTGGGGTATAAATCAGCCTTCTGTTTTAATGAGGTTAGGATGAAATGGTTCTCGGTGAGGGACTGTCCCTAGGCTGCCTATTTCTAGCTCTTCGCTTCTTTTTCTTGCTCTGGTTTTTGTCCTGTGTTGGTGCTGGAGAAGACGGACCAGTGCTCTGCTCTAGCTAGCAAGGTGCCAGGCTCCTGCGGTGCCCCCTCCCCTGTTTGCCTGGCTACTGAGATCACTGCGTGCGATCTTTGCCCCAAGCAGCCTCGTTCTCCTTCCTTTTGCAGAACACACAATATTATGGAAAACCAATTTTCTGTCCAGATTAGTTCTTTATCTGCCAATTGAGCGCTCTGTGCTGTTTCTCAGCTGCCCTGTGAGCTGCTGGGACCCATGGGCTGTGCACATTGCCCTTTATTATCCAGCTGAAGAGCGGCTCTTCTGTGCTGGAGAGAAGACTTGTTAAGGAAATTCACAAAAGGCCAAAGACACTGGCAGGCACTAGAAAGAGCAAGAGGAGGAATTCAGAGGATGTGAAGTGTGGGATTTCAATCTTCAGGCTCATTTCTTGGTGGAATATAACCTCAGCATGCTTCCGGCTCAATGAGACCAAACAGCAAAAAATCCACCGGGTTTGTCTTTGACGCTTTCCCTGACTCTGACACAAATCCGAAGTACCTCATGGATTTTCTGCTTTGCCCAGCCTGAGATCAGCAGTATGGGATTGCTCTTATTTGCTGGGCTGAGTTATTGCGTGCTGCTTCCAGTGAACTTCCCTTGCAAGTGTGGGAGCTGGATGGAGTAGACCCATTTAGCTTTTTTTTTTTTTAAGATACTGTTCTTGGACACAGTATTTTCCCACCCTTCTCAGCCCAGGTGATCAAGAGCACATTTCTGGAAGTCACTGTTTTACAGGTCTGGAAAAAGCTTTTGTGGATTGGCCTTGCCATCACTGTGAAGTAAGCTCAATTTGGCCAGGCCGATACTCATGTAGCCCTACTAAGAAATCCTAGGTGCTGTTAGTAGCTCGGAGAGTGGCTGTAGTCACACTGTGCTCCCTTGCCTGCAGATCTCCACTGCTTGGTCTCTCGTCTGATTTACTGATCTGCAGGGCAGTGGCTAATAGGTGTTATGGCGTGCTACTCCAAGGGGCAGGTGGCCCTGCAAGTCAGTCTGGTCCAGCTGGAGGTCTTCCATGGTCTCACCTCCCTGGGCTGATCAGCAAGGCCCTATCTGTCCTGGCTGAGGCTGTGGGGTGGGTGAGCTACCTGAACAGGCCAGCTGCCTCCTGATGTGTGCTTATGCTATAAGCTGCTTGAAGCAAGGAGCACCTTTCAGTCTTGCTTTGCATGGCAATTTGTGCTGAGAGGAACATGGGCTCAAACAGGGTCTTTTCAGACATGGCTGCAGCATGAGCAATTGCAAAATCACCTAAAATATGAGCGACTCACTCTGGTGCTGTTCCTTGTGAGTCCTCCCTTTTCCTGGGGTCTGGTTCAAGCTTCTGTGCCCACACTGGGGAGGAAACCTGCGTTGCTGATGGGGAGGGATGTGCTTGGTTTGCACTTGCTCAGCGGAGGGAGGAATGGAGTGGCTGACTGCTCCGTACTCGTTCTTGTGAACAATAGCTCAGGAAGCGTAATTTTCCAACTGGATGTCAGGCATGTTTATTTCTGGATACTAAAGTACTCTTGACTTGGCCCTAACTGAATTTGTGTCCCAGCATTTTTCTTAATTATACTCTCCGATTCCTCCATGTCAGTGTTTAATTGGAGATTAATTGGGAAAAACAGCGGTATGCATCCTGCTAGAGGAAATGGATCATCTGCATGTCTCTTCCATGCTCCTGGCAGGATTGAGGGAGGAGCCCAGTTAAGTTTTGGCCTTGTCCTCTCATTTCAAGGTCAGTGTCTCCTCTGCTGCCCTGCTGATGCCAGGGAGGATTGCCGAGTCTCTTGTTCAGCACCTGTCCTGGAGCAGGGTGGCTGTGCTGAGAAATGCAGTGGGCTGAGCAGGCTCTCCTGTGCATCTCCCTGCACCCTGGCTCTTTGGGGTACGATGGGGAGGGGTGTCAGACCATCAGTAGGTGTTTGGTGGAGGAGTTCAAGTCCTGCCTGGTTAGATCCTGCTAGAGGAAAGGCTCTGGAGCCCTGCCGGGCACTCCTGGCTCTGCCTTCAGCTGAGCATGGGATGACAAATAGAGGTTATTCCTGCAAATGCGCCTTCCACCTATTAGCAAGCAGTTAATGGTACAGAGATCTAATAACAATCCCTCAGCCTGGCTCCGGAGGCTGCACGGCAGTGTCCCTGCCAAGCAGCTTCTCTTGCATCCTCCTGTGACTGCGAGAGCAGTGAAGGGGATGAGGGGACTGCTTCCAGGGGAGCTGGTTACATTTAGAGGCTTAAGCTCCTTACTCTGTCCCCATAAGGGGGACATAGCAGCTGGTGTCCCTTTGATAGCCAGGGAATGCAGGTCTCAAAATCACTGACAGTGCTGCAGGCGAACACTTGCTTCAGGTTTATTTTCCCCAAAACTCAGTGTTGCCAGGCAGGTTGAGAAAGCAAGGAGCAACCTTTGCTCAATTCAGTAGGCTGTGTGCTGGTTGGGGTGGCTGTTTGATGTTGTAAAGCTCCTTGTACCTCTTAACTGTAAAAACTCCTGTTCCTTTTGAAGCTGCATAAGCAGTCCTATTACTGAGAGCGCTAAGTAGAAAATAGAGCCCCTCAACATCTTCCCTGCTGGTAATACATTGTGAAAAGCTTCCTTTCCTTTTAAAAGGAGCAAAGAGCTTTGCTTTACTGCCGATAGAAGATGCATTTCTCTGGCAATCGACGTAAAATAAATCTATGTAAATAGAGGTAATTTGGTGCAAAGGAATTGATTTTGCTATCACTGTGTGTTGAATAACACTAGTTTGTTTCCTTAAAAAGGTGGGGGGAGGACTACAGTTTGGTACTTTGCACAGCTGTATAGCTGTTTCCCTCTATTTTTTTTGCAGCCTCAGAGGGATGTTGCTATCCCTTTGTTTTTTTTCTTTTCCCGGTAGGTTTAGTTTTGCTGTCCCATTTAGCATGAGAAATGCCTGGCTAGCTAGTCCAGCCCCTCACTCCAGAAGTGCTCATTTGATTTTGGATTATCCCACTTCTAGAGAGGAGATGGGGGTGGTACTGAGATGGCAATAGTAAGGCTTTGAACATCCATGAGCTTTGGTAGAAGATGCAAGGGCTTAGAGTATCTGATAATTGCGCCATTGGTTACCTGCAGCTGAGTACTAAAAATGAGGTGTCTAAGGAAAATGGATATTTGGTCAGCTTAGGCTGTCAAGTTGTGGAGCTAGCTCGTTTTGTCTCAGTTCTTCCCCTCTATGTCAATAGGGTCCTTTCCAGCGCTGCCAAATTACTCCAGGGCCAACTAAGTCTGGGTTTCAGTATGCCTGTTTCATGGTGCCATGGTGGCCTCCTCTCCTCCTGGCCCCTTCTTCAAGCTGAGGTCTGGCTGTCCTGACGGAGGCTGCAGACTCCCCAGGGTGCTGTTCCTTGGGAAGAGGCTGCGGTGAGGATGGCAGAGAGCAGAGCCCTGGCAGGTGCTGAGCAGCAACGCGATGGGGACAGCGGGTAAGGGTGCAGCTGACCCGAAAATGTTTCCTCTCCTCAGTGCCTGTCAGTCAATAGCACCTGTCAAACCTTTGAGGGCTGTGGTAAGATGTGAAGGGGAGGGTTGAATTATGGCTGGAAAAAACACCAGACTTCTTGATTTTTGTCAAGAAACCTTTCAGATTTACCTCTGTGGCCTCGCTAGTCTAATAATGAATTGATTTCTCTGCGCCTTGGCACGTTTTACAGAAGCCCTGTCAATGTAAGGCGCTTGATTTAGTCAATAAAAAATGGGCTGGGGACTTCAGACTGGGATTTAATCATTGCAACGTCACTGGTGACATTTGAAGTGACAGATTTCTCATTAACCTGGGGAATGCGATTTGGCTTGTTCCTGCGGTACCCTCTGACCAGCTAATGTTTGGGGGGAAAATCCCTGCACAGACACTGGTGTTTGTGGCGGCAGGACCAGGGAGCTGAGCAGTGATGGGGAAGGGAAGAGTGATGCTCCAGACCGGGATAGTGCTGCTGCCTCAGCAGATGCATTGCTGGCTCCGTACTCACCTTCCGCTGTCACGCTGCAAACTTAATAATGTTTGTCAGCAGCTAATTAACAGAGTAACAACTGCTTTCTGCCAGGAAGCTGCACAGACCCTGCAGATCAGGATGCTCTGCCCTGCTGGGGAGAGGCTGGGGCAAAGATGATGGCAAAGGCTCCAGTGAGTAAAAGCAATGCTACTGTGCACCTAAGGTGGGGCAAGGAGCTCTCGTTGCTTCTGAGGAAAGATCACTGCTTGCAAATGGCAGAGCGTGCAGCCAGTGAGTACAATGAGGACGTGTCAAACATGGAAAGATAAGTGAACTGGCCCGTGCTGCGAGGTGGACAGTCGTACTCTGCAGAAGCTCAGCCACGCTGCTTGCCTCATCTAGTAGTTGGTAGCTTTTTAGTGTATTCCCTCTGTGTGCAGCCAGAGGGAATGTCTGTGTATGTGCTGGTGAAAATGCTGTTCAGGCAGGGGTTGTTTTGCACTCAGATGCAGAATGGAGTCCTGTGGGGTTAGTAGTCAGAGTGCTGCAGTGGTGGGTCTCCTGCCAAGTCACGGAAGTCCATGGAAAACTGAGATTCAGCAGGCTCTGGAGTACAGAGATGTCCAGGAAACGACACTTCTCCATCTGCCATCAGAGCTAAGTGGACATGAGGTGCTGAGTTTATCCCAGTGAAGACATGTGCTGCTCTTGTTATGTCATCTGGGTAGCGAGCTGTCATTTGCTTCACTTCCATCAGAGTGGCCTTTCCCCCGAATTTGGGCTGCCTATGTGAGGCTCTGTGCAGACCCCATTCTCCACGCAGTCACTGTGCACCAATCGCCCTTGGCTGCTGTGGGAACAGAGAGGTCTCTTCCTTGCTCCAGTGGAGCTGAGATGCTGCCTGCTCCTCCTGGGCCTGCAGCAGAAGTTGTTGACAGTGGGCTGCTGCCAGCGCTCTGCCTTTAAGGAGAGCCCTTTCTTCTCAGCAGGGCAAATGGAAAACCCATGACCCCCTCTGCTGGCAGTCGTCTCCCGTTGAAATATTGTTTCAAGCCAATATAAAATTCATTCACACGGTCATCAGTGTGAAATGAGGAGGCAAGGGTTTTCCTTGCTTTTCCCATTAAGAATAAATCTGCCCTCTGAGACAGGCTGTTTACATCCTTTAATGAGCCTCCGCTGTCTGAAGCGGGATCACTGCCTGCTCTGCAGCATAAGCCACACTTGCTGAGCACCCTTTTGTCTTTCTGTTCTTCCTACAAGTGTGAAATGCTCCTGAGTCGCCTGTGCAGGGCTGCTGGGACTCCCTCCCCTAGGACTGGCTATGTTTCAGCTCTGCTGGTGATGCTGAGAGTTTTGTTTGGCTGGGGCAGCCAGATGATGCTAGGACACAACAAAGAAACTAGCTGAGAATTCAGAAAGAATTTTCTATTTGCTGTTCTAGTGAAGACAGTTATTCTGCTAATTAAGCTAATTCAGGCCCTTGAGGTTGGACTAATCTGTGCATTAGTTGAGGGGGGAGGTAGCCAGCAGCACGAGGTCTGAGCTGGGAGTGCTCTCATGGGCCAGGCTGCACTTCCCATCCTCCCTCTCTGCACTGTGATAAGCTGGGGTTTGGCACGTAGGGTGTTTTTAAGAGACACTTTGGAATCTCACAGTTTATTTAAGATTCCTTGGGATTATTTTTAGCTTGCTATGGCTGTGAGATGAAAGCATCTTCCAAGCCTCTCTAAATGAGGAGCTGCTTGCTTCTCTTCACTGGATCTGTTTTATAGGTGAAGGAAAACAGTAATAGAGCCAGAAATGTAATTATATCGCTTGCAGTGTGTGGCTGTTCCATGGTGAGACCTTTGCTCTGTGTCTAGTGATGAGGCGCAGTGCTCAGCGGTAGGATTTTCACATAAGAAATGATGCAGTTGTTGGCTCCTTTTCCTATCTTGGGAGGCCCTGAGGCAAGAGAGAGGGATGCTGTGGAGCTCTCCTCGGGGCAGGGCTCGGAGGTGCTGTGATTTGGGCTGGACAGGCACAGGCAGCTCTTTCGGTCTGACTGTTCAGCCTTGCACAGTGAAATTCAGAGCCCCCTTGGGTTGACTGTGATGGGCTCTTGTTTACAGGCAGAGCAAGCTGCCTGCTCTGATGCTAAGGGCTTAGGCTCGAGACAACCAGAGATTATGTTTAATTTGTCTTTCCCTCACCTCCCAAGTGCTGGGTGAAGGCTCTGCAGAGCTATGTGTGCTGCAAACTGACAGCAATCGGATCTGTGACTTGTGCCTGACCAGGGCATACCATGAGAGAGCAGCCCAGTGCTGTCATACCTGCCATAGCCTGGGCTTTCTAGGTGGCCTCCCATGGCCAACACGCATGAGCCACTCTGTGCTTATGCTCAGGTAACAGTGTTCATGGAAACCACTCCACCTGCAGAGGTGATTTTCTAAGCATGCTCTGCAGTCAGTGGGGATGGCCTTATCCTCTCCTGTTAGCAGTGAGATGAAATTTCCCAGGTTTGAAAATTTTCTGATCCATTCACGCTCCTTGGCAATGACAGGAGAGCAAAGACCTCACAGTTAGCTGATTTAGCTCAGAAAAGTTGTCTCATCTTTGTTCTGTGCTACGTTCTCACTTTAAACCAGTTCCCTGAGACTGGGAATTCTTTGCTCGCTGGTTGTATAGGCTGTATAGGCTCTTCCTTCTTTGCTCGCACCCGAAGGTGCTGTTTGTCACAGCTGTGCCCAGCAAGAGGCAGGGGGTACCTGTAGGTAACTGGTGAAGCTGGAAGAAATGGGGGCCTAGGCATATAACCAGCATGTGCCTTGGTGATTGTTACCCTGTCCTCTGCTCACAGCTGGAGGGGACAGAGGTCTGGGGGCGTGAAGGAGCCAGGGGCTCTGTGCTCCGCTCACTCCTGGGTACGAGCACTGTGCATTTTGCTGTCGGTGGAAACTGGATAACATCCTGAGCTGGCACACTTGGCTGCTACTCTTCTCTGACTTGGCCTGGATCGTGGAGGAGGGCGATGCATGTTTACGCCAGCTGCGGTGCTGACCTAGTAACTAGGAAGTAGGTTTTTTTGTTAAAGGATGGAATTAGTCCAATTTGGTCTGTACAAATCAGCTTTTTAAAGCTGGTCCTGCTGTGCGAGTTGAAAAACAGTGTTGAAATAAAAAAAAACCCTCCATAAAGAGGAGATCTTGAAGACTTTATCCTAATCGTATGAATGTTTTCTGCATTAAAGCATTACTGTAATAAGAACATGTCAAAGGCTTTGCTGGAAAAGCCATTAAAACAGATTAGAGCATCTATCTGTACCATAAAAAGGTCCTTTTAGTAGAACTGACCGTAATTCCAGCTGTCACAAAACAAGAGGCTCCTGAAATGCCCTGTGCATAGCCATTAAAACTGGGGAAGTCTCAGCCACATGGTCTTTCTTTGATTATTTTCAGTGCAAAAAATACTTTGACCCTTGGGCCATCATTTCTTGGGGAACCTCTGCCTGGGGGAGTTAACGACCTCTCATTAAACCAAGATAATTGTCACCTCAATTCCCAGCCAACTGTGGGGAGGAGGACGAAGGCAGTGCTGTGTGATGTGCTGTATCATGTGGCTTTCCCTTGGTCCCCGGACCTGTCCCCATCTCCCTGAACACAAACATGAGCTGGTCAAAGGCTGGTGTGAGGAGCAGGCTTCACAAAACTGGGGAAAAGGAGTTTGCAGAGGTGCTAGACTAAGGCAGGATGAGAAGCTTTGATTTCTTTGGAGCTCTAACAGTCCAAACATGCTATTTTCACTGGAATAATTCTGATTTTTATCCAAATCCCCTCCTTTCTCTAGCAATTATATGGGTTCTCTTTAAAAATAAAATTTTCCCCCATTTCTGAGAATTTAGCTTAGCTGAAATGGCATTTTCATTTGAGGGAAAATAACAGAGGAGGAGAAATATCTAGCCACCTTTGTCATTATTTCCTCCCCCCCAAATCCCAAACGAAGCAGTGGAGATATAAGGACAGATGCACAGGGCTGAAGGAGCTGGGGAGTATCTGAGAGAGAACAGAAGCAGGAGCAGATTAGCATCAATGCTTTTGGGTTTCTGCCCTAGTAACAATTCAGGCACTGGTCCCCAGATCCTTGTTTTGATCCTTTTGAGCTGGGAATATAAAAGGAGTGCTCCTCCATATTCAACAGATGCATCTGAAGAAGGTACAAAGGGGAGAGAAAGAGCCAGATCCTTTAACTTCTTTGAAGAACTGAGCATATGGAAAAATGTTTTTTATTTTAAAAGGGAGGGGGGGGGAATTAGCAATGTTTAAAAATTCAGGGAAGAAAGAGGGAAGGGAAACATAATTTTAACTGTGTATAGTCCTCTCTGCATTCATTTTACTACTCCAGAGGCCGTTCCTTGTGCTGTAACTCCTCACAGGTTTAGTTTTTTTGCTGTTGTACCCACTCCTAAATGCAGCCTTTGGTCATGATGCTGCTTTGTCTCCTCCTTCGCTCACCTACCTGTTTTATTCCCTGCTGAAGGGTGAGGTGCAGCCCTGGGAAGAGACCTGGCCCTACTGTTACACTCCTAGTGTATGGTTCATGCCTGCACAAAGCTGTAGCTACCTCTGTGGGTTTGGGGTTTTTTTACCCAGTCCCTCCTTTGTCCGTGGGTCTTCAGCCACATCTTTGTGCTGTGATGGTTCTGCTCCAGCCTTGAGTGAACAAACATTGCAAGTACTGTGTGTTTGAGGTGTCCCCTCGGCTCCCACACAGGGCTTGTTTAGACAAAGACCTTGGCACAGGCAGATGGTTTCTCTGCTGTCCCCACTTCTGGCATTTCACCTTGAACATCATGCTTTTGACGCATCCTCCTTCGTTTGGAATAACTTGTCTTGCTGTCTCCACCGTATGCTCCTTTCCTTTGCTGATAGCCCCAGGTTCTGTGTGAAGTAGAAGCATTTGGGATGGTGCCTGTCTTTCCATCCTTTAACAGAGATGTTTATACCATCTGAAAAATATGCATTGCATTACCAAACAAATAGCCATGGCTTTCGATGAGTGAAGAGGGGCGGCTGTGTTTAGACTGGGGGCACCTATGAACACCCCACTTGTGATTACAGTTGTTGGCTTAGCAGTGAGATTGCATTTCTTTTCCAGTACTTTAGCTGTATATATAAATTATTTTAAAGTCCAGTTTTCTCCATTGAGATCAGCTGGGGATTCTACTTTTGTTTTTCAGTTCTTATAATGACTGTGTAGGAGGGTGACTAGCTTTTAGAGAGAGAGCAGCTATGAAAGTGGTCACTTGGCAGCAGCCTGGTTTGCAAGGGCTCAGGTTGCTTTAACAGACATGCAAATTGCTGTTCTTCTTGTATTGAATCCCAAAGCTGGTGGAATCCTTCCTCGAGAGAAATACCAGGACAAGCCACATCAGAGCTTTGCTATTACTGTAAAGCACTGAGCAGTGACTGTAAAGTGCTGTTGCATTTTATTTGCTTCCATTTACAGTCAATTGACTGACCTGCATTTTGCATAGACAGCCATGTGATTCGAGCTTAATGAGTCAATGGCGTGTGGGACAGACACGTGCCTCCTCTAAGCGTGGGTGAAAGGCCTATTTATGTGTCTCGTGAATTATGTTAAAACTGATGGGAGTAGATAATATCCGAAGTACGCTGGCATTTAAAAATGCTCTGGACCTGCCCCTGTGGCTGTTAATGCTCACTGGCACAAGCACCCTGTAGCTCCAGGGCCCTCTGAGACTGGAGCTGGTGTGGCTGGAAGATGCAGCAGTGGCTGTGTCTGCTGAAGGCTCACTCCCCATGGACAGCTGGTGTACTGGGGCAGCTGCATAGTTGTGTCCTGTTTCTGTACTGAAACGGCTTGCACACTTGCAGTATTCCACTGCAGAGGGATTCCAGAGGGACTCTCTGCAGGGGCGGAAGGCACTGCCATAGACATGTCAAGTGTGGTTTAGGCCCATGAAGTGCAATGCCATGGGTTTCTTCCAGGCTGACTCAGTTTGGGAAAAGGCACCGGGACGCAGCCCTCCAGAGGCGAGTGACTGTCACAGGGCGTCCTGCTTAGGCACAGTGCCAGGCTGAGGGCTCAGAGCATCCCCCGTCTGATCGTTGCTAGAACCGGCCTTGGAAGGACCAGCACAGCCCAGAGCTGAGATTGGTGAACGATCCCCTTGCTACTACTGCTGTGTAACACTAAAATAAACCATTTTCTATATATGAAAGCCTGCAAGGTAATTAATATCCTAGCCATTAAATTCCACTGTAGTATACTCAGTGTTAATAAGCTAGCTAAGAGCTCTGCTTGAAATTAATAAGTTGCAAATGACCCAAGGGCCACTGCTTCATGCTTGCTTTTTTCCCCATTTACCCACCCAAAATTACAGAATTTAAATAGAAAGACAATTTTCATTTATGAGCTAGTATCATTATTCATAACTGGAGAGTTGTAAGGAATAAAAAGCCTTTCTGGTTAATTAGAAACTTCAGCATCTCAGGGAAATTTGGAAGGGAAGAAAATCTGGTTTTGACTGAGGTGCACAAATATAAAGCACAAATCAAAAGGAAGGGTAATGTAATTTCTGCAGAAATTTCAAAATGCTTGATCCTGAGGGTCCAGCTCTCCTGTGGAGGCCAACAACTTTACTGCAGGAGCGTGGAGCATGCCAGGAGGTAGAGTTGCTGGGTGTTTTCCCACCTCCTGGCTGCTCTCTCTCAGGAGAGAAAGATAGATGGATGGGCTCTGGGAAGGAGAAGGGGGGAGAGGAATGGCCAGAACAGCTTCTAATTTGCAAGAGCCAGAAGTCCTTCCTGTTGGTCATGCCATACAACTCTGGAGCTTTCTCCCAGCACTGATCTGCTTGGTCTGCCTTTGGTGAGCTGCTTGTGGAATGGGGGAGAAGTGCTTGAGAGGAAGCTGGAGCAGAGCTGGGCAACTCCCCTCGGAGTCACAGAGCTGAGACTACTGGGCTAAAATCCCCTCTCTGCTTTGAAAATGGGCAGGATGGGAGAAGCTTGCAGTGCTTTGGTGTGTAACTATGGCTTTTTTTTTTTCTTGCTCTTGGAGCTGTCATTCTGCTATCCCCTGCCAGCAGCAGAATTTCAAATTAGAACAAATTAGGGGGAGAAGACCTAGAAGTATAGCAATGCTCTGCTAATTATGTGGCTTGCTTAGCGGGAGAGCTGGCCTGTGGTTTTGTCAGTGTTGTTACTAAGAGAAGGTGGCATTGCTCAGAGGTGCTGAGGAGAGAGAGGGAGGGAGCAGTTTGAAACTTGGGTGGGTTTATTTGTATCCATTCTATGAGTGTGGACTACCTCTGTCTGAAGCATCGGCCGGATTCCTGTATTAATGACGCTCTTTCCACACTCTCTGAAAACCTGGTGTTTCTACTGAGCTGCTGTGCACAAAAGCATCTCTAATGTTGTATGCAGTCCCCCTGTAGCTCCAGATGCTCATCTTCTTTTCCTTCATCCCTACACAATCCCCTAGGGACAATTAGGGAAGAGCTTGTAAATTTGTAATTAGGGACCTTTTCAAACCTAGATCAGTTCCTCCAGTCTATCAGGTGAATACATATTTATAAGTGTTCTTAAAAATGCGCCATCCTTCACTCAATAAGATGTAATGAATCCATCATGTAAATACATGCTCAGGTGCAGAATGGAAAAATCCTTAGAGTATTTTTTTTAGGATTATTAGAGGGATGTTCCTTGAGTAGCTTGCTTTCTCTCAAAAGTGATAATAAAAGTGATTTAACTATATACAATGCACAGATCACTTAATGGATATTTCTTTATCAAAACTATACTGGTGCTCTTCTGGAAAGCAGGATCTTCTTATCTCTGCAACTTGGTTCATGTTCAGAGTAGTAAGTTAAAAAAACTTAAGGAATAACTCACCTATGCTGCTGAAATTGGACTCTGAAGAGTGCATTTTCTAAGAGTGCATTTTCCAAACGTAAAACCAAAAAGCCTGGTTATTGATACAAGAAATGGTGTTTGAGATGCCTTAATCTGAAATTTCCTGCTGTCTAGTCTCTTCTGCTCTGCTAAGACTTAACCAGTTTTGCATTTCTAGTTTTCATGGAGGAAAGACTTTCTGAACATTATGGGCTGGCTGTGTTGTCCCAGTGCCCTGATTAAGAGGCAGGAGTACTCCAAGCCAAGCTCTGGGGAAGGAAGCCAGAGTCTTCAGCATCTGAGGCAGTGTTTGGTGTGCTGCAGGTAAAGCAAGATGTGTCCGCAGCAGCCTGCTGACCTGCAGAGGTGTCTCCAGATGGCTATCTGACAGTGGCGGGATAGGAGGAGGAATGTCATCTTGTGCATGTTGGCAGCTGTGGCCTGGTGGGCTGGAGGAGGAGTTGTGAAGCCAGAGTCCTTTTTACTAATCTGAGCTCTGCAAGTCATGTACTGCATGACTCTGGGGAAACTTCTGGTTTTCTGTGCCGTGGTTTCTCTGATAGAAATCCAGGTCCTTCAGCTAGACAGGGAATATTGGCTGTGGAATTACTCAGTCTTACTGGGCTCTGATAAGTGTGCTTGTCAGCGCTATAGACCTCCCTGTAGCTGCCAAATGCTTGGTGCCTGATGCATGCCACTGGCCCAGTGGTTCTGCTGTGCTCCTGCATCTTGAGAAGTTGGTGCTTGAGAGGGCTCAGACTATGGAGGAGAGTCTGTAGGCAATTGTTGTAGGAGGATCTTGTAGTGAGGGTTGGGGTTTGTGACTGTTCCCTCCATGTAAGCACTTCTGAGCTGTGCCATGAAAGGTGATGACAAGGAATGAGTTACTTCTCTTCTAGGAGAGGTGTTGAGTCTAGTAGGCTCTCGGAAGGAGGCTGATCTGTGTGCCCACCATTGGCTCTGGTACTGACTCATAGGTAGACTTGAACAAGCAGTTCTGGTTTCCTTCCTTCTGCAATTTCTCTGACTGCAGAACCTAGCATTTATTACTGTTTTTTAGTTTAGCATTTTTCTACTTACAAATGTTAGCAGTGAATCTTAAAATAGCACTGGGGTATGTCTCTGGGACATACCTGTGATTACGGTTAATCAGGGCTGTAAGTGCTTCGTTGGGCTCTTGCCAGGGCACTCAATCACACTCAAAGTCAAATTTGCTTCTCAAGATAGCTCTGCTGCTAGGCAGGAGAATACACAATACACTTCCTCCGGGTTACTGGGTGCCACGGCACGGGGATATTCAATATTACAGCTGGAAGCGAGCCCTTCTCATCTCTAAGCCAACTTAGGAAACTTGCAGACTCCTATCCTGACCCTAATTAATAGAATCTATTCTATTTTCATTGCATGCCACTGCTTAACTTCTTCGAAAGGAGGAGGCAATTATTCTGGAGTGTTAACTGTCCTAACTTAATGTAGCATGGAATAGCTGATGCAGAAAGAAATCTAGGATTTTATGGCTACAACTCTCCACAGTCTGCCTATCTGAAGGGAAGGGAATTTTTTACCCAGAACAAAGGGCATGTATTTTGTAAAGCAGTAAGTCAAGAAATGCATAGAAAGGGGGCAAAAGATTTTTCCTCTCATGCCCATTTTTCTGCAGATTCATTAATTGCTGTGTGCCATGAGACAGCAGTTGCTCCTTTTCGAACTAGCAGGAGGAAATGTGTCCTCAGCCCAAGTATTTGCAGGTGAATCCTGTGTATGTGGTAGCCTTTCTCTGTGGTGCTGATTTACCTCTCTGCTTTGATGTGATGTGCAACAAACCTAGAGATACTGGAGCCAGATGGTTGTGGGTACCTTGGAGAAATTTGGCATGCTGCTAGTCCAGACCGAGCTTGTGTGAACACTACTCTCATTAAATCCACGAGCAACTGAGCGCCTGCTGCACCTTACCAGTTGCCACCAGCCACAGTCCTCAAGTTTAAAAATAAAAAAAAGCCAAGTTACCTGAGTGTGGGACTGCTGGGTGGAATAGAGATCAGCATATAGGGGGAGGTACTTCCTTTCTTCCTGACAGCCCTTTTTCTCCTGAATAACATACCTGGCTGTAGGTGCACCTTTAGAAAGGTGCCTTTTTAAACCTTGATTGCTTGTGTGTAAGCAGTTGTGGCACTGTGTGTTTGGGATGCTAAAGCTGGAGCTCTGCCAGCGCAGAGGTGTTCAGGTATGGCCTTTCCAAGGGCTCTGTGTCTGTTGTGGTGAGACTGGTGTGCCAGGATCCTGCTACCTGCCCAGCTCATGTTCCCAGGGGAGGTTTGATTGTCCCTGGTGACTGGCAGGTGGTTGATGGACAAGGCCAGCTCCCAGCACTGACTGCCAGCAGATCCTTCCCCAAGTGATCTTTTTCTCCTTTTATAGGGTCCTGTTAAGTTTGTCTTTAAAAATTACCATTGCTAATGTTACAGCCTGAAGATGTTGTTGAAAAGTTTCCTTAATTGTTACAGCTTATTATGGTTTTAATTACTGCATTTTTTAATGTGAGTTGATCTTTCTGTAATATGAATCTGTTTGTGCTCGCTTTTTTCTTTACATAAAGAGTGCTTTTACCATCTAATTAGTGGACTTCATAGAGTTAGCTGAGGGACAATATTAATTACCCTTTGTCCTAGCTTGTCTGTTGATGCATTTTCTAATTTCCCAGTTATTTCTTTTTATGTTCTTTGCATTGTGAAGCTAAGGAATAAAATTAAAAACAACTAGGAAAGTCAAGGTTGGAGTGGGGGGAGTTGTATGCGAAACCTCATCAATGGCTGTTCTGCGCTGTTGATCTGTGCTGCCGCAGCTGAATGTGACAGATCCAGAGCTGGGGCGTAACACTCTCGGCACTCGTTTCCCTGCTCCCTGTTCTCCTTGTGCTCCTGATGTTAGAGGAGTGATGGATTTAATTCCCCACCACCACCCCAGACTAAGCCTAATGGTAAAGTGAGCAAGCAGGGGAGGTGGAATGAGGCAGCTGGCAATAGTGCTGTGGCCAGGTACTCATTAAAGTCTCCTCCAACTCTCACAATGACCATTAATGACTAATTTGTTGTGCTCCCAGTGTCCCCACTGCAGTACTGATTAATTTAACAAGCCTCTGCACACAGTACCCATACAGAAAAGGGGGGGGGGGGAG
>Ga0065711_1037877_pt1 | contig 19391 bp, 12 predicted proteins | sample Hoacrofraction12_FD_59098 | JGI IMG/M metagenome (GOLD analysis project Ga0065711, IMG submission 59098) | Hoatzin crop microbial communities from Cojedes, Venezuela - Epithelial fraction 12 v2 (version 2) | ecosystem: Host-associated > Birds > Digestive system > Esophagus > Crop | place...
GTTTTTTTTCCAGCCTCCAGACTACTAAAACCACAATAGGATCTTCCCTTCCCACCCTTACAATATGATCAATCTCACACAGGTTTTTGAAAATGAAAAGATTGTCCTTTTTAAGCTCTAAATACAGTGCCATGAATGAAATCAGCAACAAATTCTTTTCAATAGAGGATGTTTTTGCTGTCATATTTCAGCTACAAGAAATCTTATTAGAACTCCATGAAGGCATAATCCACACAACTGGATTTGAGGCTTTGTCTATTTGCCAGCCTATCTCCAAGACGGATTTGAAGGGCTACCAAAGAGGAGGAACCCAGGACAATAACACTGGTGCTCACCAGCTCTCACACATCTCATGAGCTTCTTTCTAGGGAACAGGCACAGCAGAGCAAAACAAGAAAACACACATATTTGGGAGGTCATTTAGGACTCGCAGAAGTAGTACAGTAAGTATAATCTTGTAGCCACTAAGCTACCAGTGCAGCCTGGGGATTGTAGGTACCGCCGTGCTTGCTCAGCATGTGTTCAAGTAAACTGCTGTTTTCTGTGCTAGCTCCAGTCTGAGCACAGTATACTTGACTACAGAGCACTCTATAGTAGTCCACTCCTCCGATTAAAAAAAGCATTTAAATGTTAAGGATCAAACCTGTGAAGACTGAGCCTCTTTCTGATGATAGGACTTGGGCTCTTCATCCATAGAAGAGTTTTGGAGCTCCCAAGCCTGAAATAGCAATGAAGCACCAAGGGACTCCGGAAACCCATAGAGGCAAGAGGCCAAGCCACCAGAGCATCCCCAAACTTTCTCCAGCCTTCACCAGAACTTTTGTTTCATAAAACGTGGCAACAGTTTTTGCTAACCAGCAAACTCTTATTAAACAATCAGTTGCCTGTCCAGCTATATTGTGTAAAACAGATAATTGTTCTAGCCAATCAACAGAAAAGCCAACTTGTTTTATGCAAGGCTGTAAACCAGGGATCGAGGAGCTTTCTGAGTATGTAAGACCAAGCAGACCAAAGCCAGTGACATGTCAGCAACCAGAGACCTCCAAAACTTTTCTTTACAGCTTCAGAATCACCTCAGTCTTTCTTCACCCAGCATTAGCTAGCTGCTTTTCACCTATTATTTCACCTGATCCTTTCTAAAAATACACTCAGAAAAATGCAAAGACATCTGACCATCTTCTGAAAGTTGTGACCCAAGCTGAAATCACCTCATCCTCATAAGGTGTTGAAAGAATCATTAGAGCTCATCTCCAGGAAGAAACATCAAGCTCTTCCTACTGAAGAGGGCTGCTCACAACAAAGTCTGTCTTCCACTTACAATAGCACAAGATCATCCACTTTCACATCCCAAACCAACATATTACAAGTCAGTCCCAGTGCACTTCACTGCCTGGAGAAAGCAGAATGGTCACTGTGCCTCAGGTTGATACCTGAGAAAAATCCACCAATTCACAGGATTTAAATACATTAACTGGGTTGGAAGTGTTAGACAAAGCTCATGTTTTGTCACATTATTAACAAGAATTAGCTTGATGGCTCTCCTTTCTTTTCATGCCCAAACAAAGTTTAGGAAGTTTGGCTACTGAAGTCAGTAGACTAAGTAAAAGTGGATTGGTGTACCAGAGACAAATCAGAACAGCTGCAACTTTGAGCTCCATCTTATATTATATCCAACACTGATCAGGTAATATTGTTCAGCCCACTTACTAAAACGTAATCTGGATCAACTTGAAGCAGTAATGCACACTAAATATATTCATAGTGAGAAAACACTGGATGAGACTAAATTGATTGTGAAGTTTTCAGCAGGTCAGCTCTAATGAAGCAGTTCAGCTGTCGTATTCCCTATTTTTGACCTGTACTTCTAGTATATTTTAGAGCATATTAAACTCTGGTGAGGCATTTTAATTGAGGAAGTTAATCTGTTCTTACAGCATTAGAAAGGTTGAATGCTTCACAACAGTTCCATTTGCCCTACAATAGTGTTCCAATCATTTTTTCTTATCTCAGCTCTGCATAAGGTTTGTACCCCTAATAGTACTTCCTTCCCCTTTCCCCACCAGCCAGAAAAATATCTTAATTTCCAAGATGACGCATTCCTCCTCTCTCATTTTATATAGATGATTTCCCTTTCACTCCCCAAATACATCTCATTTGCATATGTAAATATTTGAAGGACCTAAAATTTCATCTGGCAGATCTAAGACATTGATGTTCCTGTTTAAATAAAAGAAATACTTTTTAAAAGTTATCAATACATTAAGACTTCTGCAAACAGGCTTCTCTAAGACCTAAAAATATTGAGAGTTAGTGCCTCTGCAAGCATAAATCGGCATATTTCCTTTGATAAAGCTGTGTTGTTAGCAACAGCCAGGATCCAGTCCCAACCAGATTGTCTCTGAAGTAGATAAAAATAGTGCTGAACTCTGAGGTTCCAAAGAGATTTTAAAGACTGACTGCTTATGTTTTCCCAAAGACAAATTCAGATTGAAGCCATCTACTGCGCTTTAAAGAATTTTTTTTCCAGGCATAGTAAGCACTTGACTAGCGTGCCTGAAAAAACTGCACATGGAATAGTCCAATGGATGCAGTTCTGTTTTGCAAAGGTATCAAGGATCAGTAATTATATGCTCTCACTCTGAAGCACACAGGGTACTTGATGCAAAAGCAAACACAGCTCTGAGCAGTCATTTTATTTAAGAAAAAAAGAATCTGTCAAACTGAACATCATAATCCTGTGGCATCTGTTCATAAAATGAAATACTCCTGAAAACTAACTGAAGCTTTTGTTATACTACAAGGTAAGATCTTGGCAGATAAAGCCGCTGCAAATACTCAAGACGATCTTATGCACATGCTGGATCACATAACAGGTTAAGGCACTTCCAGTAATGGGTTGGTGCCTCTTTCTGTAGCTAACACACTTGGATTTTACTTCAGGCTGTCTGGGAAATGTTCTTTTGCATTGTAGAGTCCTTCAATACCATCCTTCACCAGAGGTTAGGATAACGTTTAGTTACTTGCTCAGTAAATGACTGAGAACACGCATTTTCTGTCCCGGTGGGAAAAGGTAAAATATTACCAAGTATTTTCTTTGCTAGCTGTGTTCCAGCAGTCTCATAACAAGAAACACATTAAAAGGCACGTGTCCTCCTCAAAAAGTCTGGCAGAGGCAGTCTGCGCACACAGTCCCGTGCACAACTGACAGTGTGGGCTAAACTCCCCACCCTCTGATTCCTCCGACTCGGGACAGAGGCCAGGTGTAGCACCATGCCCAGCAGCACTCCCACCACAGTCGTAACTGCAGCTTCAACAAAAATTCAGTTGCTTTTAGCTCAGATGAAACAAACCCTGAACCTTATCTTTGCAAGGCAACATACACAAAAGCACAATACAAGAGTACAGGAAAGTAATTTTCATTTTTCGTAGACAACAGATACGGGATTCAAGACAAGGAAAGATAGTCTGTCCTCTGCTGTCTTCAGCTTTGTGAGCAACAGTCTAGCTCAATTGTTTGCAGATGATATAAAGGCTACTGCTGAAGGACTACGGATCAGTTATTAAAACCATCACTTGCATATATATATGCAACACCTGTTAGGTTTGCCACAATGCTAATCCTTTGTATCTTCTATTTGCCAGGGCAAATATTTCAAATAATTATGCAATTAAAAAAAGCTGCATGAAAGAGTTCAGTATGGATTATTTCACTTAAATTCACACTCTTCACTGCTTTCTAGAGTCTTACATTATCCAGTATAATTATATAGCTCAGAAGACAAGAAAACCACATTTTATTAAACTTTAATAGAAATAAAGTAGCAAATTTCATAGATGCAGCATGATACTAGCCAGAATTTTTACAATCCTGATGACAATTTAGGGAATTGTATTTTTCTTCTTGCTTCCTATGTCCTTGATAGTTTCATGCCTTCATGGATTTTGGTTTTTCATTGAGGGGGTGCTGAAGAATACTATACTATTTACATAATTGTGGCCATTGACTTCAATGAGACTAAGGCTAGAACCAATAATGCATGTTATTATAAAAGCAGCTCGCAAACTGTAACTAGCTAATTCTTACTACACTGCTGTGAAGGTGCAATTAGTGATGCTATTATCCTCACTTTACGCTGCAGAAAGAATTGTAACAGAAGCTGAGTGACTGCTGAGGGCCTCAGAGGGAAGAAATGTTTGTACAAGAAAATAGACTAAGAAAGGCTCAAAGGGCAAAAAGCACTTTTCATTACTCTGAAAGGAAGAGAAAAGCAACTTCAGCTAAGAACACCCTTGTCAGATGTTTATACAGAAAATTAAGACATGACAAAGAAGTAATAATAAAGTAATCTCTTTAATCATCTTTGATGTATCTAACTTTAGCATACCAAAAAGCGTCTTTGTTTGTGTGGCTAAAAATGGCAGTATAGTGAGAACAACAATATGCACTTCCTTTGTACACATTCACATTTCATCTGCTGAGAACATGAAGGAGATAATCTACACACAATGTTTAAGTCAGTTTTGAATATTCTGGAAGCTTAAGTACCTGCACATGAGTTACGTTGCCCATTTGGTATTTAGATACTTTCTTGGCTATAAATCCCCATAGAAAAGATATACATAACAATAGGTATCAGTGCCACACAAATCAGGGGTGGAGATGTTTGTACTCGGTTACCATCTATTTTCCTTTCTGCGAGTACATTGTTGAAAGACTTTACTGCGTTAACTAGGCTAGTGTTTCTCCTCTCTTTGCAGTCTGTAAGTATCTGAGCAAAACTTTCCTTCCATGTGCATTCAGAGTTAAATATGAGATTAGTTATATTTAATCAAGGCTGCATGACCATTCACCACCTGAAAAGATGAGTTACAGCAGCATGGAGATTTCATCCCAGAAATTTTTCTCCAGTAAATTGGTGTAGAATTAATAGAGTACCAGGGCAGAAAGCCATAGAAATTACCACAAAAAGACTCCTTTGATAGGCCTGACACCAAGGAAAGTAAAATCAAAGGCTGAAAATTATGCACACATGCCTCAGTGTGTGAAACCTAAGGAGAAACTATTTTGTCTGAATATAAGAAAACTGAGTTTCAGTGAGCTGCTAGGTTTTATGATCATTTCTAGGAAAGATGCCATAGGTAAAGTCCAAAGAGTTCCGAAAGTAAACTAAAAAACTCTACTGAAAATTTGCATTTCTCTGTGATCCACTCCTCTCTAAACAGGTTTCTTTCACCCACTGAGAATTTGGAATATTTAACATCCTCTTCCAAAGTATGGCTATTGCATAGCTAATAGGAGCCCCACTGGCTTAAGTGGAAGCAGTTGTAGGATTCATAAGATGCCATCTGATCAAGACTGAAAAACCAGTGCCAGGTGACAACTATTGGATCAGAACTACCTACTCCAAACCAAATTAATATCCTCTCTGCAAAGCAGCTAAACTACCACTACAGTATACTCAAGAATCTATAAAAACACTAGGAGGGCAGTGAGGGGAACAGATATTTAAGTCTTCCCTGGGGCAGAAGCAGATTTGTTGTAGCTGCACCACTGGGGGAAAATAGGATTCTGTAGTAAGTTAACCATTTACATGCACTTAAACTACACTGATGCTGAGCTGCAAGATTTGGTGGCCTTTCAGATTAACAGCAAGTTAGCCATACAATTATTTGATCCCATGCAGATCTCTGGTACAAATCCTCCATATTTAGTGAAACAGAACAAGCATCTGAAACAAAGCTGACCAATAAAAAGTTTAAAGACTTTAAGTGGTTTTCATCATGCCCCAATAATGCATAGAAAGTATATCCTTAGCATCGCATACAACACAGCCCTTCTCTTTCTCAGAAGGAAAAAAAATATCTTGCCTTGGCCCAGGGATGAACTCAGTAAACAGGAAAAACAAAAAAATCAGTATCAAATTCAATGGCACATCAATTAATTGCTAGCAAATACAAGGGTCAAGGGATGTGCAAAAGAGCCAGAAAAAGTATGAAGTGCCTGAAATTTTGAAAGGGTTTTCAGAATAGAGTAAGCATACCTTGTTCCTTTGAGCAAGCTATAAATAAGCTCATGTTAGTGGCACCACTCTCCAATTGCACAGCTTAAAGAGAGCTCAAGATACAAAACACTGTCAGGAAAGTAGATTTTTGCATGATGTAGACCTCTTGTTACACTGCAAAGAAAGCTGGAACACCTGACCTAAAATGTGGAGAAAGAGGCAAAGACAGGGCCCTAATTGCTAAATGTTCAAGTCAAGGGCAATATTACTGGAAATGATTCTTACTTCTAGAAATATAAACCCAAATTAGCAAACAGTTTACATTAAAACATATTTGCTGATATCTAAGCCTATTGCCTATCTATGCAGAGCTGGGATCTATGCACCACAAAGATCAATCTGGTGTTTTATAGGCAGGTTTATTTGCTCTTTCAGCTTCAGCCACTGAGCTTGTTAAATTGGTAAAAATCAGATGACAATCAATATAAAAATAACATTCATAAGAAAAAATGTCTATCCTGAATTATTATAGTACAAGATCTAAAACGCATCATAGAAAATTAGATTCCCCCCCCCCTCTTGTTTTATTGCTCAAGCATTAGTTTCCATCTCTGGGACTGGACTATACAGAGCATTGATAATGAAATACAGATTGGCAATGGAAAAGCAGCTTTTCATTGACAGGTTTCCAGCTAACACTTGTCCCATCAGCAGAGATCCTCCTTGGCCTTCTGCAGCCAGCAGGCCAGCTGTCCCACTCTGCTTCTTACCAGATGCATTTCCATATCACAAAAATTAAACACTGCCTGGTATGGAAACTGCCCTCTCAGAGGCTGCTGGCAAGCCTGGAGACCCAGGCATAACACAGAATGATCGCAGCAGTACTGTCACCTTGCTGGCTTACAGAAACAAGCAATGAGCTTCACTCCATTCAGTTGTAGAGCACTGCTGGGGAAGTTTTGAGAAACCACTGCCTGTCTAAGCTAGGTTGCTTTGCTGCTGGGCTTGTTTCCTTGCTCTTTTTGATAATCATACCAACACTGTTTGGCACTTGGATTGCTCTGCCTTGTGCAGACTCATGCTGAGATTACACTCAACACTGTTTTCTGGGAGGCTGAAGGCTACAGCTCCACAGTGGCTGCATAGACCAGCTGCTTGCCAGAAGCAGAAACCTTGGAAAGCTAAGTAGGGAGTGTAATCTAATACCTGTTCCTTTGACTAGGAGAACACTTTGACCCAAGATATGAAGCAGCAATTACTGAAGTGCACTTACAAAACTGTGGAAAGGAACTCTACTGTAATAATGAGCAACAATATTCTCCAAACTGGGTGCGTGCGATGCATCATTCAAATGAGCACTCACACTGAGTACAGGCAAAAAGAGGCAGAGGCATAATGCTCTCAAGGAAACACTTAATGCCAGCCTTGCGGAGAAAAAGATTTCTAGTGAGAGAAAGCAGGCTTTTGTATCTCGAGATGACTGTGCTGCCCAAGAACACTTTGCCTTCACAGAAATAATGGCTCTGTCTGCATCTTCATACTCTGGACATGCTAAAGCTAAGCAGGTTTTGCCAGGTGCTGTGTCTTTTATACTTTTATGATGCTTTAAAGCTTATTGCCATTATTATTACATCAGCAGGTATTTCTTAGTACCACTGAGGTCATAAAATGCCAGGCAGCAGAGGTCACACCTAATCTTCACTCTACAGTCACAGATTTGTTTTTAAGACAGAGGTGCAGATATCAAGGGAAAATTCCCATTCCTCTGCAAGTCAGTGGTAAAGCCGTCATGTACCTCACGGTCTGGAAGGTAGCCTGCAGCATGAGAAATACATAAGCAGCTTCAGAATTTGAGTGCTCCAGGCAAGATATATCACTTATCATTGAAGCCAGGATTAGCATGCTGGACTGAATTATACAACGATGGGAAGAGAAAACACTTTCTGGAAGAGAAATCTTGAACTTAGAACAGCCAGAAGAATGCTCAGGGTGCTCAACTCGTATACTTTGCTTCTCCAGGGCAAGAGCAATCCCATTAGGGATTCTTTTCCTTTTCCTGTGCTGCCCAGCAATCAAGGAACAAGCTGGAAAGAGAAAGGCATGACATCTTAGGGAAGATGCTTAGGTTTATCCAACTTGTTCCTGCTGTTTTAGCTTCCAGATATTGGAAAAAAGCCACAGTGGAAGTAATCAAACCTAATTGTATTTTTTACTCAGGAAAGCTATTGTTTGTGATGCATTTCCTACCCTGAGCTACAGACTACAGCAATCTTCAGGCCTGGGGTATAGAAAGCTTTTTTTTTTTAAAAAAAAAAAAACAAAAAACAAAAAACAGCTGCACCAAAATTACAAATCTACTATGTGAAACCACCTTCCACCCAGCAGCCAAGAAACCTAGGTTGAGGCTGTGGGACTATTTAAACCATGCCTGTCATAACTTGGCAGGTTTCCGTGCAGTTGGTGGTTTGAGAAGGGTCCAGAGAGGCGGCCTGATCACCAGTCCTGGACACAGCCACATAGCAGGATGTCTCCACATCTGGCAGCATTACTATCGCTCTCCTGCCTCTGGCAGGGAAAGGAGGAGGGAATGGGAACTGGCATGCCACCAGTACTCTTTAGCTGGCCCAAGGTATGAAGGGGACATGGCTTTCTATCTTCCTCACAGCCATCAACCCCAGCCAAGAGCTGCACTGGAACAGCTTTACTTGCTGGCTTATCCAAACTAATAGCTGTAGTTGACATCAGAGATTAATTTCAACACTTCATTTTGTTATCAGTGTTATATTGCTTCCATGAGCACATCACTTCAACCAGACAAAGCCAGCATGCTTTTAAAAACCAGTTATTCAGAAAGTGGCAAAAACCCCAAACCAAAACAGCTAAACCCAGAAGAATTTTAATTTAAGAGCCTTATAAACAAATCACAAAGTGCTTTAAAGACAAAGAAAGCTCTGTCACCTCAGAATTCAGCTTTTCTTGATGTCACAGGATGGAAAAAACCTGACCTAGAGGATTCTTGTCAATTTTCCCATTTATCTATGCAAAATTTAAAAAAGACTAATGCTCATCACTATAAGGTAGCTGAAAAGCTTTTCATGTGTTTTGTTTGGGGTTTTTTTACCTCCAAACACTTTCCCTAATGGAAAACTCTTTCTGGAAAAAATATGGATTTTGTGGGGAAAAATTGTGTTTGGACAGGGAGATAAGGGGAGATGACTGCTAGCTTACTCAAGGTAAGAAGCTCTCTCACTCTAGAGAAATAGTTTTGAGTGACACAATATGCTGGGATAGTGCAGTAGTAGAGAAAGTGATGATTTATAGTAGTTTAGAAAGGGGAAGAGAGGGTGGCAGCAAAAACTAGTTGGCATAGTTGTGATTTTACCACTCAGACTTTCCACTTTTCCACACCTGGGCTGTTCTCTCTTCAGGAAGAGATCAAAATAAAATTATTTCTCATCTGCACTCAGAGTTTTTTGGGCCAATCTACTAATAAGTCATAAAACAGCTCAGCATCCACAAGTTCTTTCAGGGTGCACCTGAACACAAATATTAAGCAACGGTCCCTACAAAAGCCCGCTAATTAGTTTACTCAGACTCTGTCTGTAAAGTCCGAAGATCGAGTTAAATATTTTTTTCAAAGGTAGCATTCATTAACTCTATGAGTCTATTTTACAGGTTTTATATATGATGAGATCATTTCTTGGTTTCCTCTGCTCCAAAGCACACAGAACTCAGGCCAAATTCCGTCCTCAACTAAAACCAGACTGTCCTACTGGTTTCAGATGGGGGTACAGCCCAGGTCAGAACTAACTCTATTCTTGAAGTTCCTGAACGAGAAAGATGTGATCTCATCAGGGCAATAAAGATCCTCTATGGGATGAATAGTCATGTACAGAATGGCCGTACCTGTCAAACAAAGGCAGTACACACAAATTGAACCACACCCTACACAAGTTCTCACAGAAAGGGCAATATCCTATTTCCAGTGGAAATGGAAGTAAACCAAGTGTCATTTGATTATTTTTGCTGATGTTGAATTTTTTTTTGTTTCCAAAAAGTTCTGGGAATACTGAGCTCGGCCAGATAATAGCCCCTATGATGCCAGCTGAGGAGATTTAGCATATGCTGGGTTTAACCTATGTTCTTCTCCATTCATACCTCAATTCTACAGTCTTGACAGGATTTCCAAGAACATTTTTAGCATCATCTTCAGTGGTTTCCAGTAAAGCGATTCTTTTAAACTGTGATTAAAACTCCTCAATCTGGAGTCATGAAAACCAGGTGTGGAAATATATACTTAGAAAGCAAACCATAAATACTGTGCCCCACTTAATATTTCACACTTAAAGCTTCCAGTTAGTAACAACTCAACACGGCTGAGTGATTCGCCAAGGAACTTTGCAGATTAGAAGGAAATATAATACAAAACAATAGTCAAGTTATCAAGATTAAAAATTTAATAAGTAGCTTCACATGCTCTGCTACTTCTAATGGCTCTCTTGTCCATGCAAAGGGTTTTCTTTGAGTGGGAGATCCAAGTAACCTGTAACATTTAGCAAAAAGGTGTAAAGAAGCCTAAGAGACAGTTGATCTCAGTCACGTGATCTGAAGCCATAAAACAGCTACTTGGTGAAGCTTGTGCAGAGATGAACAACAGCCTCAGAAAATAATTTAACAGCAATAATATGCAGTACAGTGAATGAGCACAATTTGAAACCAGTTCTCATTATGAGACTTCTGGAAAGTATACTGTGCAAACACCTATAATATTGCAGAGTATAGCTTTAAACAGGGAGAAGGAAAGAGGTAAATAAAGCTATGATGATTTGCACACATATCCAACGAGACATAACCCTAGAAGCTTAGCACAAGTAGACTGTACAGCTTTCTTATTTTCAAGTATTTTCACTGTCATTTGCACTAAAGAGGTCCATCCCACGATTTCCTTTTTGTACCCAGAACTGCTTAACAACTCCCAGTCCTGTTTTGGATTGTCAGTCTTGCACTGAACATAGTGACCACTAAGAAGTGGGTTTGGTCTCCAAAAAACCCCACATTTCTAAACTGAATAGTGCAGAAACAATACATATGTACTGCAAGACTGAAAGAAATATTATGTATGATCTTTTGAAATGTGAGCTCTGACTTTCTGCCTTATTTGGCAAATACCCGTTTATAATAGTTGAAAAGCCTTTTATGCTCCAGAAATAGGACACTAGTGACCAGAAACTATAGTAATCCGTAAAACCTACAGGCAACATATTGAAGAACTGAATTCAACCCACACTGAAGAGTACTTAGATTTTATCTAAAAATTGGTGGAGGATAATGCACTCTATGAATTATGTACAATTCAGTTCACGTGTGTTGCAGAATGCACTGAAAATCTCCTGCCAGCTGATACAGGGATCCAGCATAAAGCCAGATTGAGGACCCATGGTGCCTGCCTCTGAGCAAGAACTTTAATACATCTTCACTCAAAGACAGAGACTGAACAAGAGAATGTTTCACATTGTGATTCAGGTGGTAGCAGTATCTTTGCAAAGCATATAAAAAGGAGAAATTCTTTGCACTGCTTCTGAATATTTCTTGAAGCATTTTCTTAAGACATTTTGTGAAGATTTTTAGTTTAAGTTTATACATAGCAAGCAACCCCCACCTGTGAGTAAATAAACAGTGCCTTTATTTTCTGTTCCTGCAGCTAACTGCTTTATCTAGTAACTTTTCAAGAAACCCAACTTCAAAGTAAGGTAAAAAGCATTTGACACTATCCTGCATGACATCCTTGCCTCTAAACTGGAGAGACATGGATTTGACAGATGGACCACTCAGTGGATAAGGAATTGGCTGGATGGTCACACTCAAAGAATTGCGATCAGTGGCTTGATGTTCAAATGGAGACCAGTGACAAGTGTCATTCCTGGTCAGTATTGGGACCAGCGCTGTTTAACATCTTTGTCAGCAACATGGACAGTGCCATTGAGTGCACCCTCAGCAAGTTTGCCAACGACACCAAGCTGTGCAGTACAGTCAGCACACTAGAGGGATGGCATCCAGAGAGACCTTGACAGGCTGGAGATGTGGGCCAGCGTGAACCTCATGAGGTTCAACAAGGCCAAGTGCAAGGTCCTGCACATTGGTTAGGGCAATCCCAAGCCCAAATACAGGCTGGGCAGAGAATGGATTGAGAGAAGCCCTGAAGAGAAGAACTTGGGGGTGCTGTTTAACGAGAAGCTCAACATGACCCCGGAGCGTGCGCTCGCAGCCCAGAAGGCCAACCGCATCCTGGGCTGCATCAAAAGCAGCATGGCCAGCAGGTCAAGGGAGGGGATCCTGCCCCTCTGCTCTGGTGAGAGTCCACCTGGAGTCCTGCGTCCAGCTCTGGAGCCCTCAGCACAGGAGACACATTGACCTGTTGGAGCAGGGACAGAGGAGGGCCACAAAAATGCTAAGAAGGATGGAACACTTCTCCTGTAAGGAAAGGCTGAGAGAGTTGGGGCTGTTCAGCCTAGAAAAGAAAAAGCTCCAGGGAGACCTTAGAGCAGCCTTCCAGCACCTAAATGGGGCTACAAGAAAGCTGGAGAGGGACTTTTTACAAGGGCATGTAGTGATACAACAAGGGGTAATGGCTTCAAGCTGGAAGAGGGTAGATTTAGATTAGATCTAAGGAAGAAATTCTTCCCTCTGAGGTTGGTGAGGCAATGGCACAGGTTGCCCAGAGAAGCTGTGGCTGCTCTCTCCCTGGTAGTGTTCAAGGCCAGGCTGGATGGGGCTTTGAGCAACTCGGTCCAGTGGAAGGTGTCCCTGCCCACGGCAGGGGGTTGGAACTGGATGATCTTTAAGGTCCCTTCCAACCCAAACCATTCTGTGATTTTATGAATATTAGATATTATTTTTTTTTAATTTTTCTGAACTCTCAAGTTCAAATGTTCAACTACAAAAATTAAATGCACTTGGTACATTCATTTCAAAATTTTGCAGTAAGTAGTGTTTGTAAGGCCTTTCAACATTTTTGCAAGTAATTTTTTTTCTGCCAGAAAGGATCAGATTTAATTCCACTGCACAAACAGAAAGTTAATATAATATTCAGAGGCAAACAATTCAGTCGTAAAAGAGAAACAGTCATACAGAGCAATAACACAAAATAACGCTTTCACTGGAGGGTTACAATTTTGCAACTGATTAGATTTTCAGAAATAAAAAATAAAAATATTAAAACCTGTAACAACCAAATCAAAACCAATATTTAAATGGGGAAAAGCCTTCAGTTTTGTCTTAGCCAAGACCTTCTTAAACTGGGAGCTAAACTGCATTTATTCCATGTAAATGGAACGTAGGTCTTGACTACATTTCTTTCTGCACATCAAGTGTCATGCAATGTTAGTCTCACAAAACACAGTTGGTCTCAGAGCAACACTGATCGATATTTTTTTTCCCCAAAAGGAAAAAAATGTACAAATGGGAAGATGCAGAAGGGACACAGCCTAGTCAGGGTCAGAGCACATGCATTTTCATGCATATGCGGAGGATGCGAAGGTCTCTCTGCACAGCTCTTAGCCCTGCGCAGATGAATTCCCACTCTCAGACAGACTACAGATGTACATTAATGCTTTAATTGCTGTATCCATAGGCATCAGTATGGCCGGTCATTATGCCTAAGCCCATATGCTGGCCAGAGTTTAGCACAGTTATTTGTCAGATATTTTGGGTTATCACCATTCTGTTTATTCAACTACGCCATAATAAGTGAGACCTTCTGTACAGTTGATTGGGCATTGTTTTGGACTTACTGTATCTTGTGTGTCTAAATTAATTTGGGCTAATTACTGAAACCATTAAAGCTTGGGAGTATTTGTATTGTTGCATGCAATTGCTTTTGACTGTATTTAAGACACAGGCTAGGCGATTTCCTGGTGTATCAGATTTTGGGATGGCAGCTCCCCATGACCACCTTTTCAGCTTCCAGTGGGAAGCTCTTATTTCTTCCCACAAGCAGAACATCCAGTGAGGCAAACAAGATGCCTGGGACCTTGCAAGCAACCTTGGGGCTAATACAAGGGGTTTTTCTTAAAAATCACTCTTGGTGTCATATTTGGCTCAGAAAAATTCCTATAATAACTTTACTCTGCTTCTTTAATGTGATATCCTACTTAGAGTGGCATGTAGTTAAACACTAGTAATAATATTTCTAGACAGAGATAGAAACAGCCTTTCTATTACAATTTTTTGTGATTTCCTTTTTCAGCTTCCATCTTTCCACATGCCACTTTGTTTCAATGGCTTTTCCCCGCTTCCACCAGTAGGCAACCTTGTAAATAACACAGCTGCTCAAGTGGCCCTCCTCCTTCCCTCTGCACTGACCTTTCTGCAGTATCACGTACAAGGCAGCCAGGCTATGAATTTGTCATTCTGCCACACAGCACCAGGAACCACTGTGGGGACTGAAACCGAAAACCCAGTTCAGACTTAAAAGCATTTAAGACATGGAAGAACTGGTACAGAGCTTTCACTTTTCATTTGGCCTGACTTTTCCACCCAAGTCCTCAGACAAATTCTGACAGCACTGACCTATTTCAATAGCTTGACTGTGGTCACTCTTCACCACAGGCTCACAAATTGATCCACCATTCCCTTTTTCTCCTGATAGACAGTAGCAGATTGTCCATACATCTCCTCAATGAGGCAGCAAATTCTATAGCTTGACATAGAGGCAGGGGTATCCAAACTGAACACCTTCCCATTTTCAGCTTCTTTTATCTCTACAGAAGGTCTGTGCACTTCCCTACTATTTAAGTAGGTCTAACCCATAAAGTTTCTCAATGTGGTGCACTGTTAAAGCTTTGTCAGGTAAAAGTACAAATGCACAGTAATCCTCAAACTCTCTGTAACATGGGAAAAAGTTGTAACAAAACACAAACCTGATAAGAACAAAGCCCAATTACTGTAACAGGACAGCATGTTCAGAACTTGAGCACAAGTCTGATAAGCAGCCAGAGAACTGACTAATGAGTAAAATGCCTATAGTCTATTAAATGGCTAATGCAGGTATCCAAGACACCTGCAGCATTTTATAGAGGCAAATACAAAAGGTCAAAATATAGCATTTAAAAAATACACCACAAACTCATGGTATAGTAATTTGTCCACTTAGAGGATAAATAAATTAGCAGAAAACTAATCTCTATTATACAAGTGTTTCCTGGCATACAGAACATACGTAATGGAATATACAATAATAAACAAACAACATCCATAATGGAAGTTTGTAAACATGTTCTGAATAAACAAGTAGACCTGCATAGCAGGGCAAGGCTAAGCCTTAGGAAAGGTGTCAAAAAGCCTCTGGAGCAGAAGCTGTAGCTATAGGCGACAATCTCCTCCCAGAACTGTACCTGTAAGTGCGACTGGCCCCGCAAATGCTTAATTCAGAGGGAGAAAGAGACCCTGGAGAGAATAAGCAATATTGGTGCTACAGCTGTTTTGATTTCTCAGCAGGACTGATTTGGGCATGAACGTTATGCAGAGACTAGCAAGGTAAACACAGACTAAGGCCAAGATGTGTACATCACACTAAACTAGTGACCATAAATAGCAGCTGTAGCACTACTGCAATATTATCCACCTTAAAAGATAAATATCCTAAGGGTTATAAAGTCTGCAACTATCATAACTCCTAGCCTCAAGCAGTTTTTCTCTATGTAACAGTGATAATTGCATTCATTTCTTACTGCTTGTTAGGCAAACAACTAGCAGTGGTGGAGGAAAAGTCATCATGACAAACCTTACAACAGGCCTTGTGATAAACAGCAACAGTTAAGGCCACCAGCAAAATAACTCTAAATGTAGTGATGTTCTCTAGTTCCCCATCCAGTTTGCTCCTATAAGATCTGTTGAAAAAACTCTGTCTCAGCAATAGATAAAAGATGAGCTGTGTTTTTTCCCTAAAACAAGGCTGAGCGCACGGTAGGCAAAGGCACCAGAGGAGGACACAAGTATGCTTGCTTGGGACCTTGGGCATGTCATTTAATTTATCTGACTCTCAGTTTCTCTGCTGGAAAAATGGAGATAACTACACAGGAGCATTGTAGAATCCACTAACCCTTGAAGACCATAAAGTATTAAACTGAACCAGCAACAAGTATACAAGACAAAGAAGGCTGTCATGCTAACATATGTAGCAGGGCCTGTTGCAATAGGACAAAGGGTCATGGTTTTAAACTAAAAGAGGGTAGATTTAGAGCTGATATAAAGAAATTCTTTACTGTGAGAGTGGTGAGCCACTGGCACAAGTTGCCTAGAGAGGTGGTAGGTGCCCCATCCCTGGAAACATTCAAGGCCAGGTTGGACAGGGCTCTGAGCAGCCTGGTCTAGTTGAAGGTGTCCCTGCTCACTGCAGGGGGGGTGGGGTAGATGAGCTTTAAAGGTCCCTTCCAACCCAAAGCATTCTATGATAATTTCAACTGTAATTTTACTGCACTTGAGTGTTTTCCCTTCTTCCCCCTCCCCCCCACCCCCAAAGATATAAAGATAATCTGGTACTCTTTTACCAACAGGAGAAGGAAAATCAATTTAACAAGCAGTAGTTTAATACCTTGAAAGAGCTCAAATAAAGACCTACCAATAATCAAGCCTTGATTAGGGTTTAGTAACCCAATGCTTTTATCTGAATAGGGTAAATGGAAAATGAGGCTGCTACTACAAGCTGGCCTTGACATTAACTTGTCCTCCCTTTCAAAGGTCTTCATTGAGGCCTCATACCCAGAAAGATGACAGATTTCTGCTACCAAAATCTAATCAAGTATTGCAATTTTAGAAATGCCAGGTTGAAGTTCCCATGCCTATCAATGTTATATACAAAGATGGTTTGTTTATTAAGACAACAGCTGCTGCAAGAAGAGAAGGAAGTCACACCAGGGTTCGCTCACTCTGCAGCATGTTCCTCTCCACTGCTGACAGCCTCCAGGCTTTGCCGCGACAGCCCACAGCACGGCACGGGCCCTGCAGGAACAGGACTCCCAAGTCCCTGCTCCCACGAGGGCAATGGGGGCTGCTCACACAAAACTGCTCTTGGAGCTACAGCCAAAATCCCAGCCGCTCTAGAGTCAATGGGAAATGTCCCATCAACCCACACAAAGGCTACATTTCACCCTTTGCTGAGGCTATGAAGTGTAAACTGCCTTATTTCCAACACCACATTGATACTTGCTGCAGAAACATGCACACATTCAGCATCCTGTGTCACTCAAAATGCATGAATTTGCAGTGTTCTTTCAGAACAGTTTCCAGAAACAGGATGATATTTTTAGGTTCTGTTTAGTATTGAAAAATACTTTAAAATAAAATCTGATTTTACATTTATAATTCATATGTTATTTTGTGGCATAGGTCAGTGATAACATTTGATACAACACATCATTTTACCAAGTCATGTCAGAAGCTTTAGTTCAGGTGTGCCTTAATCTGATATTATTATTATATTCTGGGTTTAGCAGCAGCCATTCTTAAAGTTTTTACTTAGTACTCCTTGAAACTTCTTACCTTTTCTAGATTAAAATATTTCCTTCTTCTCCTCTAATGAGACACATCGTTATTTTCCAGATCAAAGTATTAAACTCCATTTTCTAAACACAAGAGCAGCTGCTTTCAATATCTTTGAGCTTCTAGTATGAAATTAAAACAGCCCCTCTTGACTATGGGGCCTGTCAGGGACTACTATTACTCAGTACCTAACCAGAAATAATGCAAAAACTATGTATAATAGCTACATATGAGCACAGTACATTTTAAATTAGTGGTCTGTTAGTCAATTTGGAGTTTCAAATGCCTTCTGAAATACTTAATTTCAGGAAACATTCTAATATATTTTTTGTTTGAATACAGAAAGAAAACAGAACAAGATGCTGGAACTTATAACAAGTTACCCATGTTAACCAGCTCCAGGTCTGGGCAGCAGTACTGAGAAGTGGAAGAAGCTGAAAGGATCCAGTTTATTAGAAAACAATACTTTTGATTTTTATTTAATAACGTGGCATTGGTCACAGTAGTTGTTCATCATTGTCCTGGGTTTGGCCAGGACAGGGTTAATTTTCACCGACTCCAGTAAGGGGCACAGCCAGGGGGGCTGACCCCACCTGGCCAAACAGAGCAGCATATTCCATACCATGTGCCATCAAGCTGGGTTCTGGTGGGGGGGAGCTGGGGGATGGAAACTCTCTCGCCGCTCAGGAGGGCACAGCAGCGGTTCGGTCCGAGAGAACGGTTCTGTTCTGCTGGTTTGTTTTGTATATTCCCCTTTTTCTGTATCATTGTTGTTACTGTTCCCTTTGTTTGCTGTTCTCTTAAACTGCTCTTATCCCGACCCACCGGTTTCTGCCTGTTTCTTTCCATTTTCCTCCGCACCCCGGCAGGGGGAGGGGCAGCCATGTGGCACTTCTGTTGCTGGCGGCAGCCAAAACCAGAACATTAATTTGGCGCCCAAGCGTGGGGCGGGGATAACGGCAGGGCTGAGCAGCGTGTGTTAAAACAGCTTTCTTAGATTTTGTTAAATTTTGTTATATGCATTTAATGTGTTAGTTAAATAGTCACCAGTAAAAAATGTTGCTGACTTTGATCAGATGGCTGTGGTATTTGAATCCTTATTTGCAGTATGTATTCAATGCCGTGTTGTTCATCATCGCTGGGAAAAAGATCAGGATGATAATTTTGCTGTACTGTTAGATATCGACTGATGACAAGATAACATCACTGTGCATGAAATTAGGCTTGTATTTGCATGCAGCACTGCGGTCATTTCCGTACCTCGGATCCTATGTCTTAGAATTTGTTAATAATGAAACCCAATCTATGGGAAAAACCGGAGGGGATACCTTCCCCCACTCTTTCACCCCCCCTCTCTCCCTCAGGCTAGTCCTAACGGCTTTTGATAATTTCGAGTACCCATGGGATGCTCAGGCCAGCACTCTCCTTTTGTTCTGCCTCCTGAATGGGTTTTGGGTCTTGTTTAGGGTTAAACAAGTAGTTAAGAACATCGTGCAGAGACCCGCCCCGGGGCCGGATAGCTGTGAGTGGCTGGGTGTGTGGGACAGCATGGGCAGATGTCTAGGGCAGTGGGCACCCCTGGTGTGTTCTAAACTCACCCCTGAACAAATACAGAATCCAGACCATCTAGCAAAACATCTGCAAAAAGTGTGCTGCCACCCTGGAAACTCCAGAGAGACACAAATCACCACTGAGTGCTGCTGTGCCAGACAGGCTAGAACTTCATGATCAGCTGGAGTCAAAGGCAGCCAAGTGGTACGCTACAATTGACATTGCTAATGCATTCTTCTCCATCCCTTTGGCAGCAGAGTGCAGGCCACAGTTTGCTTTCACCTGGAGGGGCATCCAGTA
>Ga0065711_1037878_pt1 | contig 19391 bp, 11 predicted proteins | sample Hoacrofraction12_FD_59098 | JGI IMG/M metagenome (GOLD analysis project Ga0065711, IMG submission 59098) | Hoatzin crop microbial communities from Cojedes, Venezuela - Epithelial fraction 12 v2 (version 2) | ecosystem: Host-associated > Birds > Digestive system > Esophagus > Crop | place...
GGGGGGGTGGAGGGGGAAGGAAATATCACAAGGAGACCACAGTCTAAAAAACGCATTCGAAAAGCAGTACGGGTGTAGCATCGTGGCAACATTCACTGCATCAGTCCCTTGAAAGTGCATCTCCTTTTAATAGGTTATTTCTCAGTATACTACTGTGCATTTGTTTTTCTGTTTGCTTTTTTTCCTTTCCCCTTCTCAAATGGGATGATATGCACTGCAGATTTCTCACGCAGTACTTGAAGAAGTGAGAACTGAGTCATTTGAATGAAGAAATGTGCCTTTGTGTTTTGTACAATTTCACTCCCTGCTTTTGAGTCTTCCTGGGGAATAACAACAGCCCACAAACCTGACATGCAAATGCAGCAAAAGTATTTGGCTTCTCATGTCAGAGGTGTATCTCTTTACATCTGACTTTATCTCCTGCTCAAGAGCACCTTACCATTGAAATAATCTCCTGCTTTCTCACGTCAAGTAAGGCTGCACTGAGATGAAATTAATGGCAGTTATTCACAAAAGCATTTCCCAACCATATAGTCTCAATCTTTTAGTAGCACAGCCCTTAAAGTATCCAGTCTTCTTCAACACTGAAAAAAAAATATTCACACACCCGCCTCGGGACGTGTAGCCCAAGTCTTCAGGGTTGCAGAAATGCCAGGGGGTTTTCACAGAAATCTCACTGACTGTATTGATGCAAAAGTCCCCTCTCAGGGAGCCAGCTGAGACATCCTCAAAAAGCACAGGGTCTGCCCAGCTGCTCTCCTTCCTAATTTCCCTGGAGCAGGATCTTCTCAGAGGCAAGAGAGGACAGCTGGGCAATCTCTCACATGACAAAGCAAACCCTTTAACAAACATGGCAGAAAGGAAATGGAGTTTTTTCCCAGATGCTCCTCAGGACCCCAGTTTAATGCTGCCTCTGCCTTGCTTATAACCTCAGCGTTACAGAGTCAAGCCTGAGGACATAAACCAGCCATCTTGCGCTTTCCACTGCCAACCTCCTGCGATATTTTTCTGGCTGAATGGGACCTCCCATGTACCCTCCTTCTTTCAGGGAAGCCTGGCTGAACACTCCTCAGTGAGGAACGAGAACAAGCCTAGGGACCTCATGTACACGCTTTCCTTGCGTAGCCTGCAGGCAACCACCCTCTTCAGCCCTGGCCCTTGCTTCAAGCTGCACTGGTTATGTCAGCTGGAAGCCTGGGTCACCCCAGAGGGGTGAGGAATATCTTTCTGACTATTCCTCCAGCCCTGCTTCAGACTGTTTGTTGCAGCTGTAATAGCTAACCCACTACTTCTTTCCTTGATCTCTGCACTATTTCCCATGTCCTAATTCATCCGTCTTTTTTTGCAGGGGGAAGACGGCCTTCCAGTTCAAGGCTGCTGGAATAAGGTAAAATAATCTTGGAAATGTTGTGGCTGTGCCACGCTGGCAGTGCTACAGGTCCTGCTGATGATTTTTTATGAGTATGGCTAAAAGCAAAAGGGGTGTGGAGACATGCATGGGGCTTCCAGGACCATACCCCTGAAAAGCAGCAAGCAGAACTCTCCCTTGTTTATGTATTGCTGTTTAGCTTTGTAGGCTAAAAAGCAGAGAACTGTATTGTGGCCTTTGAGCTGTCTGGCCTTGAAATGCTCTAATACTCATGCAAAGAGTAGATTTCCACCTAGTCAGCTCTGTTCCCAGAGGCTGGGAGCTGGCGTACCCCAGGGACCTGGGTGCCACGGGAGGCTTGTGAGAGCGGGGCAGAGGTCCAGGGCTTGCTTTCAGCAGAGCGAATGAGCCACGGCTTGGTGCCCCTGTGCGCCCGCGCCGGGCTGTCGACACCCGAGCCCCCAGTGCGCCCGCTGAGGGGTGGCCTGGCAGCTGGGCTGCAGCGCTGGGCTTGGGCAGGCCGGCTCTGAGGGAACGGGCTTGGTCCCTCGATTCTGGGCGAGCGCCGAAAGGGGGGTGTAAGTACCCCTCCGCTCCACCCTCCCGTTGTTCCTGATGGTTCAGCTGCCTCTGAACCCTGTGCCACTCCCCAGGGTCTAGCCCACCTTCAGCACCTGCTGTGTGCCTTAATGCCAAGAACTCAAGCCACAGCGACAGGAAAGAAGTGGAGGTGGAGAGTCAGATGGGTGGAACCTCCCATCCCCGCTGCCCGGGGAAGTGAAAAGTGCCCAGCACCACTTCTTTTCCTCCTGGAGACCCCGGGGCCAACTTCCCCATCACTGTCCCACTGTCCTTCCATCCCGTGAAGTGGTCCTTCCCCTGCTGAGCTGTCACTAACAATTGTTAGTGAATTGTCACTAACACCCGTTTGTGTTTTCTTTTGCAGTGATGATTCTAACCCTGGACTGGCCTGTGTGTGTTATTGTACATAGAATATTTATTTTTATACAGTGTTCTTCTCTGAAATGCCAAAAGTTATGCATTTTTACAAATTATCAAAAAGCTGCGTATTTTTTGTACAGAAAACACTAGATCTCCCTTATTCCCTGTTTGTCAGTTCTCTGTATAATTCTATGACTGCATTATGCTTGTCTTGTCATGGAGTACAGCTGTAATATTTACATGATATTTGTGCACACATGATGAATATAGGAACTTAATAAATTATTGCATTAAACGTGCCCAAAGGTACGGCCCTGTATAGATTTAAAGGTCATTTTCATTTTTCAACCTGAAATCATTCAAGAATATTATGTATTTTTTATTAAAGTGAAATATTAACAAATTTGTTGTGACTAAATTAGGGTGTTGCTGAAACACCTTGCAGTAGCCACGGTACACTGGGAATGCAGAGATTCTATGAGTAATAATTATCAGATGAGGTCTGTTTCTTGATCAGATTCAGTCAAGTGCAGCCTCCCACCAGCTGCTTTAGAGGCTGTTCCTTGGCTTTGCAGGAATGGTAACACCTTCCCCAAGAGCTGTGGAGTTAGCATGTACACACAGAATTTCTCAGTTTCGCCTCTGGCTGAAATAGAGCACATGCCATAAGCTAGAAATACTAATAAATTAAAATGAAATAAATATAATAATAAATAAAAATAAAATAGAGCACCTCCCATGAGCTGGAATAACCTTCATGACAACAAGCCCTGGTCGGCAAGAAATTCTAACATCTTTCTAAATTGTAAGCCTGCAAGTAGCTTAATTAAAGCCTCATTTAAAACTAAGCATATGGCAGAATACCTCGATGTTATCCTAATGAATGTTTATTAGATAAATCAATCCACATGGCCTTTTTAAATGTTAACCAAAGGTCACATGCAAATTTGCAGAGCATGTCATTATAATTTGCATATGTACATCTTAATTATCCTTCTTGACCTACCTTTGTTAATGTCTCAAGTCTAAAGTACCCATCAAGAAAATCTGTACTATCAGACTAACATGAATGTCACATATACTTTTCTGAGAAAATCAGCAAAGGAGTGGAAGCCTAAATCTGTTCCCTAAAACACGTCCACTTTCCCTGGTGCTTCACATACGGGGGAAAGACAGTTTGCAACCCAGAAGTTTCAGGGGGGTTGAGAGAAGCTGTCCATATTTAAAGACCCTAGTGGGGAAACACATGAGGTGCTGCCCTTCGTGTGGTGCTGCCTGGACACAAGGAGTTTGGCACACTCTCCCGTGGGGTGGCTGTGTGGTTTTTACCACCAGAGTTCCTGTGGTGCTGTACGTGTGGATCACACATTGTGTTCACAGCGGCTTCTCCCAGCTACAGCTCTGCTAGCTGAAGTGGTCACCACCACCTCCTGCACGCAGCTGTTCAACCCCTGTGCTCAACTATTCACCTCATTAATGAGGTATTTTTTTCCAACCAATTCCATGCAACCTTTTAGCACCATCAGAGTGAAAAAAACAGACCAAAAGATGCGCTTCCGTTGTACGCAGAGGAAAAGGCCTGCCGGGGACTGCCCGAGGAACCCAGCCCAGTCCCTGACTGCTGCAATCCATTTGTCACCTCACCCTTTCAGAAATTTACTGATCTTCTGAAAATCAGTGAGGTTTCTACTACCTGCTGTTCCTTGCCTCCCTGTCTCGCAGGCTGTTTCCAACTCAGATTGCTTTCGCAGTTAGGACACTCCTTGTGACTTTCAACCTAAACTAATTCATGATATTTACAACCATTTCTCCTCGTGCCAACATTGTCCTTTGGATGAAACTTTTCCATGCGTGTTGTTTTCATGAAATGCTCAGGGCACTAGAGCTGAAATGGCACAGAAAGAAAATGAACTGCAGAGCTGAGAGGGATTCTTGTTTGTTTTCTCAGTAATATATCTCATTAATATAAGATCCCACTCCCTGTTGTAAGGCTTTGCAGCTGTGAAAGTTAATTGGAACAGCCCTTATTTAAATGAATGCCATACAACTTTGGTGTTTTAATGACACACCTGTTAAACACAAAACAGTTACTAAAGCTCTAACCAGGTTTTGGTAGGTTATAGTAGGGGCAGCAATGAATTTCTACTCTGGTCTTGTAGGACTCAGCCCACAAGGCACATAGTTTGAATGCGTCAGCCCCTTCTAAAGATGCTGGCTCTAACCCTCAAAAACTTACAGATCCCTAGAAGGACCTGCCAGTGCCTCCTGTTCCCTTCGGTGTCCGCAGTGTATTTTTGTTTTGTAACTGTTATATGTGATGGCATTGCATGGGATCGTCTTTGCTTGGGTTTGTCTGATTTAAAAGCAACCAAAGCATGCGTCTGTTACCTTGTCTTGACACAGCTACTGAAAGGTAAGGGAGTCTCGAGATGATGCTGTATCTGTTTTATTTCTTTGGCTATTTTTTGACTGATAAATTTGTGAGAGAGAAAGCTTTTGTCTGAAGCACAGGGGACCTTGAAATGCAATTGCCAGAACTCTTGAAGGTACCTGACTTGTGTCAGCAAAGAGGCAGGAGAGGAGGGATAATCTGAGCAAAAGAGGTTTGATTTCCTTTACTTTCGATGTTGCCCTGACATAATTCTTCTGTTATCGGTGGAGATGCTCCCAACATAGACCAGGGCAAACCATAAGAGACTCTGGTGCCACAGCTTCCCTAGGACTTGGCTACTTTCTGTCAGCAAAACACACACACAGTGTGAGCACCTGCTTTCATCACCTTTTTCTTCTTCATCTTAGATCGTTCTGTTCATACTGTTGGTTTGGCTTCAAATTAGCTGCTGGACTCCAGAGGTGCTTTTTGTGGGCAGCAGAGTTTGTGCCCTGCAGAGACTTCTTCAATGCTTCCATTTGGGTTCACTTAAAAAGCTGAACTTGACTCAGCATAAAGCATGTTAAAACCTTTTTGAGATTGGTGTTTTGGAGTAGAGTCTACTGACTTGAAAATTTGTTTAATTTCTACTTTCATTTGCAAACCAAGCAGCTCCTTTTGCACCTCGGCAAAAGGGATTGATAGACTTCAGCTGCAGAGAAAACTCAGCTCAGACCTAATTCTCAAGGACAGGGAGGTAGCTCATCCCCACAGATTTCTCTAGGAAGCAGGCACCTGAGTAGGAGCGGCACACCTGAATGCTTTTGTGAGCTCAGCCTGTGACAGTAAGCACTGACAGATGGGTGCCTAGCGTGTGTGGGTATTTCGGCAAGCCCACAGCGCTGCTGTGCAATTTTGTCTCTGTTGGGCACTGAGTCATGAGTGTCTCGTGTGGCTGACTACCAAGCAAATAGAGCACTTCACGTGGCATACACAGAGAGGGAAAGGACCCGAGATTATTTGCACCGGTTGCACTGAAGTATAGAAGATGAAAGACAACCGGTTGAGCACCGGGGAAAAAGTAATGTGTAAGATAACCACTCACCTGTCATGAAGGTAGGAAAACAGCCACAATCATTCCCTGTGGTTGCTGCGGACCACAGCCTGGGTTTCTTAACTGAAGTAGACAGATAATCGGTTCAGACTGCGGTTCCTACACCCCATCATATTGATACAATCTCATCAGCCACTGGGGATAAACCAGAGGTTGCGAGTCAGTGAAATTCCACTGATTAGCTGCTCTCCCCAGACATTAGCTCCTTGCATTTCAAGAAAACACCAAATGGTAGAAGCTGGGTTTGCACCACCCTGAATCTGACAGCTTGGTTTCAGGGTCTGTCTCTACTAAAACCTGCAACTGGGTTGCCATTACTGTTGCTGACTGTTAATTCTGCCTAGCTGTTTTCATGTGAAACTGTTTGTCTGCCACTTAAAGGGTCAAACTCCTTGGCTGATAGCCAAAAAGTGAGATGAGTGAGGGTGGAGCATCTTGTGAAACGAAACCGGAATGAAAGGAGAAGAAGGACCTTACTGAAGATGTGCTGGAGATGTTTTGCAAGTTCCCTCCTTGGGGGTTGAGAAGAGTTCTTCAGCTGTGCACCAGGGATCTGTGCCCAGATGCTGCCTGCTGGGGCTGTGGGAGCTCAGCGTGCCAATGCTTTCTGCTTTGCTTTCCATCTTCTCCCAGAGGCCAGTGGCAGGGATTGAAGATGATACCATTTATATTCTTTTTCCTTGGTCATTTTCACTTCATTCTATTATTGTGGTCAGACTCTTCAGATGAAGAATTAGGCTCGTTTTCCAGCAGCTGCTGAGTAAATGAGTGCAAGACATAGACAATGTTTCTGTGGGGGGATGCTTTGATCCAGCAAAGAAATCCATCTTGAACAATTGTCCTTAGAAAAATCGGTCAAACCCCATATGCCCAGTTTGGAGTGCTGCTCAGAGAGGACATGATAAAACTTTTTGCTACCATTTCTGGTTACCAGATGACAAACTTTCACCTATATCATTGATGATTCCATCTTTAATCTTTTCATCACAAACTTTTTTCTCCTGTTAAGTTAGAAAGAAATAAACTTTTTTGTGCCAAAATGGGAAAAGCATACTGGATTTTGAAGGCACAAAATACCTTTTCAGAGGGGGAAAATGTGGAGTGTGGAAAAAATCTGGTTTCACTGAATACTGCCTTTGCTTCCTGCACTTCTGCTTTGGTCTCCATCACGCACACTGAATGCATTTTGTCTGGAGCTCTCCAGAAATATTATTCTGCTGGCCCACTAAAGCCCTTTTTGTGGGTACGTCTCACCAGATGTACTTCCACATGGAGAATAAGGGTTGCGAGGGTTAGATCCCGCTGTGACTTGCTTTAATACTTTCACTGAAGGGCAGTAAGGATCTGGCAAAGTGCTGAGGGGTGCAGAGGAGGTTTCCCTGCTGCCTGAAGGGCAGAACATACAACTCTGGATACTTCGTAGCAACTGCCATGCAAATCTGGCACCCCTTACTCAGCTGCCGTTGCTGAAGGTTAAGTTCTGTTCACATGGTCACTACATTGTCCTTCCACCACAGCTCTTGCAATATATTAAAAAACCCTAAAATTAATTATTAAGTACGTGTATTACAAACACGACATACAACATCTCTACTTTACCGAGTGCATTTGGAATCCCATTCGCCCAAGCACTAAAACACACATTTAATGTTGAGCGTATGATTCCCATTGGCCTAAATGATACTATTTGCACATTTAAGTACTCTGGTGAACCAGGGCCATTATTATTAGAGTTAACGTATGATATGATCTAAATTATTAGGCAGAACTAAATGATAAGCAATTCACATTACCGTTCAGAGAGAAAGGGCTGAAAAAAGTGATGTCTTTTAAATCAGAGCAAGTCCCAGGAAGGCAATAACCTTCACTCAAACACCCTTTGCCAACTCAGCTGGAAGAATCCTGACCTACTGATTGGGACACCTGTACCCGGCACCCATCTCCTCTCACCAGTGCAGGGAACGTCTGCTGCTGAAATAATTCCAGGATTACAAAGAGCAGGGAAAAAAGTTCTGCTTTCAGTTTTATCTGAAGGCTTCTAACAGATGTATTCAGTAAACAGAGTAGCAGGGGAAGCAATTGTTTCAATTAGGAACCAGACTGATGAAAGGGTTAATTTATTTTATATGTATTTTTTTTATTTTTACTTTTTTTGTGGGGAGAGGAGGGGACAACCTGACCAGAACTGCAGGCGGTAGGTGTGTTTTTTTCCTTCTTTTTTAATGAAAACAATTATATATATAGTTTGATAATGTTACTTTTCTTTTTATTCATGGTTTTTCTGGGGGCAATTTGTTTGCTCTTTTCTGTTTTCTTTTATTTTCTTCTAGGTATATTTTTAACGGGCTGGGTTTTGGAATAAGTTTGTGAAAGTTCCTCACCCGAAATGTCCTAAGGACATTCCTATCATGTTTTTTCTCCCTAAGTTCAGTAGTAAACCAGTGCTTTCCATAGGCAAAACAGTTTTTAGTGGGGGGTATATATATATTTCCACACAGGCCACACCTAGGGACCAGGTACCAGTGACCTCTCCCAGACAAAATGGTCTCTCCAAAATTCTTCCTTTGTATTTACAAAATTCAAAAGGCCTATGTCAGGGACCAATAGATTGAAAATGGTCTCTTCCAATCTTAGGTTGTCTGTCGTAAAGAAATTAGTCTGGCAAGAGCCGCTGTGTTCTCTTCAGTAGCATTCTGTAGCCTGAAACCTCAGGCTTAGCTAGAAAGTTCTGAAACAGCAATTAAAAGAAACATGTTTTCCTGAAAACTGCAAGGTGTTGGTAGGTACCTACTAAAGTATTGCCATCTCTTGCTACTGTTTTCCCTCCTCGAAATCCAGCAATGCGCTCGTGTTCGAGCTTATCTTTAGGCTTTGCTTCACACTGAGCCTACATGCAAACACTTTGCTGAATGAGGCTCTCCCCTTCTTTTACACTTTTTTGGGGTTTTCCCCCCTTGCCCTGCTCTTGTCCTTACTGCTTCCAGATGTCTTTATCCCAGACAAAGTGGCTACTTGCTCTTCTGCATTTTCAGAAAAAATCGGTCACATATTGATCATTTTTCCACTCACTTTCATTATCTGTCCTTTCTGCTATACTTCCTCCCTTCTTGTACTCCTTCTTTGTCAAACATTTTCTGATGAAAATATCATGGCAAAACATTAATTAAGATTGTAGGTGTTTGTTGATAGTTTTTGGAGTTGACTGTAAAGCTTTAACTGTTTAAAATGCTAGGCAGCAAGACCAGTTTAGCTTTATAGCTTTCTTATGATTTTGTTTGCTTGTTGAAGTTATTAAATAAATTTGTTCTTTTTTTTAAATGGACTTAGAATTAGTCCGAATATTGCATCTTTTTTTTTAAAGAAAAAACTGCTAAACTTTTTTGTCTTTAACTGCAAAACATGATGTTGTTAAACTGCTGTCACAGAATTTAGTGGGTTAGACATATTAATGGTAGGTACAAGAGGACTGGTGGTGAAACTTGTGGAGCGGAACTTGCATTCTTGCTTTCCACGGCACGCCGTTTGTCAGTCCATTGTCTCTGGTGGGGCTTTGCTGGGAGTGTGAAATTCCATTTTGTGATAATTCCATTGTTCTCTCACAGTCATGTTTCAAAATATTGCTTCAGTAAATCTTCCCTTCTACTCTCCTGCAAAGATTTGCTTTTACCCGGGTGTTGCACACCACCAGCAGTGCCACAAACCAAGCAGTTTACACCCTTTTGGGGAGCCTTCCAAAGGAAGCAGGCTATCTCAGCACACGTGGACCAATGGTCCGCGACCGTCCCAGCAGCAGAGGTACCCAAGTGAGCATGTAGGAGGGAGGTGGCGCAGAAGCAGCAAACAAGAACCCACCACATCAGAAGACTCCAGTGGCCTGATTTAGGCTGCTTCTCAGCTGCAGCACACACTCTCCCTCAATAATTCTTTCCACTTCTCTAACTAAACAGGATTACTCTATTATTTCTTCTTCTCCCTCACTGTTTTAAATTTAAAGACAGGTGAAACTGGAGTCGAACCTTGTCATTGCTGTATTCCTCTCTCCAATAACAGGAGGACTGAGCATCCCTCTGATGCAGGGTGGAATGGCCTGACTCCACAATGTTCTCATAGCTTTTAGTGTGCAAAATTGACTCCAGAGGTTGAACAGCACAGTGATGGGAGGGGAGGTTCCGATTTATGGGGAAAGCCTTCAGACGACATGGGTTCTTCAGCAGTACAACTCAGTGCCTGAGTTACAGGCTATATCTACGTTACCAGTCAGTGCAGTATGAGAAGAGTAGGTCTGAAGAACAAAACAGGTCCTGCCAAGGGCCTACCTTGTTTCAGGAGGTTTAATTTTTGACTGCTCCAGTGGACTGGCTGCCATTAGTGGCTCGGGCACATGAGGCGGTGCTGCTGGAGCTCACCTCCCAGTTCAGGGAATCCACTTTGTATATTCAGAGACTATTCTGTGCTGTGAGCCCAAGTACAGCGTGCAGGCACAACCAAGAGATTTGCTTTAAAAGTACAACTTTATGGAATGGGGTGCCAGTGCAGACATGCCAGGCCACAGCCTGCAACCTGCTCTAGAGAACGTCCACCAGGCACCACACCATCCCCTGTGGGAGCGTTGTTCTGAGTGCCCCAGCTTGCGAGGTGGGCGGGAGAGCGTCCCTCATCCGGGTGAAGCAGCTCTACCAAGAAAGCTGTGTGGTGTCAATCAGATATCCCCACAGCATTCAGAGACCTCGCAGCAACAGAAAGCCTCCCTGATGCACTTTCCCCACACCTGGAATGCTTGCGTCATTGGCACTGCCCCTGCTTCTCATCTTTGTACAATTTGGACACCAAATTCTATGATACTGGGACACTTTTAGTCAAAGATCTGCTCATCAGCCAACGCTGCGCAAACACTAATGACCTAATCCCCGCAGAAGAATGATTTCTGAAGCAATTTGTTGTTACATATCTGGTTTCCTTGAATTTTGCAAGAGAGGTTTTACTTTTTTTTTCCTTTAGTGACATAGAATGTACAATATTTAATATAACTGTAGTAAAGTGATGAGTTATGAGTAAATCTTGACAGGGCATTGTTTCTACACATCTCTTATAAATACTGATTGACTGAGACATTTAAATCTGAATACACATTTTACATATCTTTTTATATTGAATTTTCATCCTGTATATTGAATGCCCAATGTTATTTGGCATTCATTAATGTAAGTGCTGTAATATACTTTTGTGTTACCAGTAATTACTACTGTTATTGTGCAGATTCTAAGACATTATTTCAATTCCTTTTGATGTAGTTTAGTTACTTGGAATTTTTTGGCCTTCAAGATAATTCCACACTAAATAATTGCTAGAATTAAGAGAAGAAAGGGCTGTCCTTTCCCACAATCTTTTCAACCTCAGTAGGAGCTTCTTCAGCCAAAATGAGCTTTTGCTTTTTCTTTTCCACTTCTTCCTTGGTGATATGATAATGTTGATGTGTTTTATCTTTTAATCCTGGAAATTCTGAATTCCATGTTGACCATTTCTAGCAATATTTCAAAAGACAGAGACAGCTGTGCCATAAGGAGTTACTGATCATAACAGAATTGAAATATTGTCATTATTTTGTTTTTCTTTAAAATTATTTTTCCTCTATTATGTTTTTAAGCAAATCTTTTCTCAGTGTGACAAAAATTGAAGAGACACTAAAGGATTAAACATTTAACATGTACAAGGAAAGGGATTGTTTAATGATTTCCATCCATATGAATGAAAAATTGCTTATGAATTTTTATGTCAGAACAAAAACTGTGCCTCAGTTACTTATTTCCTGTGTTCATCAACTAATCCAGTGATTTCAATGAAACCACACCTGTGCTTGAAAACAGGGGTATGCTTAAAGAACTCACTGAATCCCCACTCAGTAGTAAATAAAGTTCAGTTTTGTAAAAGTAAGCTGCTGCTTAGTTATAGTGCCTTTGAAGCATTTCTACCTTCTTGCAAAAGATGGAAATTTCATATATTTAATCATCAAGTATCCATTTATCAGATAAAGAAAATAGTCCTTATCTTATTCTGAGGTGCTCTTTTATATTATGATGAAAAGTGCTGCATAAGAGCGATATATTGCTGTTCTAAACACCTTCGCCTATTCACGACATCTTTATGAGAAGAATGATGAGAGATTCCAAGAGGAAGATAGTTTGGGGAATGGACTTTTGGAAAACCAGAGGAGGGCTGAAAAAACAGGCAGGAAGTAACAAAAAATTGGTTGGATGGTCGTTGCAATGGTAAACGTGACACCATACTTAAAAGTGTCACCCCAACGTGTTGCAAGAGAAGTTTGATGAATTCCCTGTGCCTTGTGTTGAAGCTTTACTCCTTTGGGTCGTTGTTTTAGTGAGGTTTCTATTTCAATTTGTGTGCCACGCATATTCCAGTACAATCTGCATTTGTTATGTATGATGTACATACTTTCTTCTCCCTTTTATAAAAATACCTGTTTACTTACATACAGTTTCTGTCTTTTGTGAATGACAGCTCATGCAAACAACAAACCATAAATTCACTTGCACATCGTCTTCCCACGCGGTGATGGTTTTTAGGTTAATAACCTAAGGAAATCTCGCCATCTGCTGTTTGCCAGTCAGCCCCAGTAACTACGGAACTAGGTGGCAAACGTCAAATTCTCAAAAATACTGTTATCACTACCTCTGTGAAAACAGATGGCTGGGATAGAGGACAGAGTTCTACTTAGTGCCTCTGCTAAGGGAAATGCAGCAACCTCAGCTGAGCTATACTGTTGGACACCAGGGAATCTGCATGAGAGAAAGACAGCCTGATCGCTCCTACTGCAGTAATAGCCTTATTGGAGCTGTTTCTTAATACATGCAATTAGTAAACCATAAAACACAAATGTGGAATGGAGAGAGTGAGCGCAACCAGAGAGGACTGAACCAAGACCAGAGGAAAGTAGAGACTGACTCTCTAGTTATGCCCCCACGCTGAAATGATCATGATTATCAGCTTTGTGTATTGTCTTGCTTTTCTCAAAAGCGAGAGGATCAATAACTAGGTGTACGTCTATCTCAAAATCCAAGTGTTCGTGGCTATTTGCTAAAGGACGCTCTCTAAAGTAAAATGTTTGCTCAGTTTCTAAGAATCCCTGCTAATGTGGGGGGAAAATAACAAAATCAGACGACTAAGCCTTTGGCAAATGGTCTAGAGACAGCAGAATCTGTCAAGTGGACTTGGGCTTGGCAAGGCATGGTAATAAGGGGAAAGGTGCCTTTGGCTTAGAGTGCCATGACAGCTATTGCGATGATTGCACCGTACCCCACAGTGGTACAGTCCTCTCATCCAACTTCAGATATCTGAAAAGGAGACGTCTGCATGGGAGCAGATTTCCCGTGGCTTCTTCTGCAGCCAAAGGGTAGAAACAGGCAGCTGCAGGAACATCCACCTCTCCCTCCCCGCTCTGCTTAGAGGCTGCTGGTTGCTCCTGCTCTCCCGTATGCCTGGGTCTGTGTCTGTGTTAGCCCGAAGGGAACAGGCATACTGACACAGAGGTGATTCCTCATAATGAAAGTGATTTGCTGACAAACCTTCAGCTCTTGAGTTGCGAGAGAGCAAAAGTGCGTGCATCGCCCCTGATCTCCTCTGGGGAGAGATATAATGAGCCTAGGATCACGAGGCAGAATCCTCAAGGATCCGGATGTTTATCAGAGATGGATGCATTAAGTTATATAGAAAAAGGAATGTTTTTGGATGCTCTGACTTGGAAAGGAGAATGTGTTTGAATGATTTCCGTCATTCCTTCAGGCTTTAAGGTCACTTTCGTCTTGCCAAAATGATGGCTCCTGGATGTATGTTGTTTTACCTTGGGAGAGCAGTAAAATCTTGCACTTGTGCAATAAATAAATGTTTTGGAGGTTTCCCGAGTACTGCCTCAGACAGACATGAGACCCAAAGGTAGGCTTATTTAAATTTCTCTTCATTTATTTATAGGTCACAGTTTGAAATATTATTTCATTTCCCAAGGGCTCTGTAGTTACAGGAAAAAATAGTCAGTTATTTTAACGATTCTAAATCACTGTTTGAAATCAAACTGAGGAACAGTTATGAAAGCAGACAAACAAGCAGTGCTCTCCTGTCCTGTGAAGTTTCTCTGAAAAGAACTTGGATCTTAAGGAGGACAACTTGCTTGTACTTGTCACCAAAGGACAAAGGAAATGTGTATCACAGCTGCAAACTATACCAAAGAGTGTAACTGCAAAGGGGGAAACTTTTTTACAAGCACAGGAAAAAACTGATGAGACACAACCACAGAAAATCCCTTTGCAAAACTGTGAGAAGTGGGAAATATGGTCTAGTTTTATACGTGAGATGCCAGTTTGCTAAGAAAGTATCCTGCAGTACAGATCTGGGGTGATCTGTAGGTGAGTGACTGGATGATCAAATGGTGCAATGACAGTACTACATCTCTACTCCTCTAGAAAAGAAACGTAGTTCTACAAATGCCAAAACATAATCGCATCAGAAGTACCCTGACACCTGCTGGAATGTGTCACTTCCTGCACTAAAATACTGTGTTACAGTAAAAGCACAAACGTTTTCTTTCAAATGGTTTGCGTCAAGAAATTCAAGTGCGTTACAGAGGTGGAGGCTTTTCTGCCTCTTAGATTGGCAGTGCTTGGTTATCATATTAATCTGTGGCCAAATGCATCACTTACAAATCTATCACTTTATCCATCCAGCTTTTATCAAACTCAGAAACTGAAATAGGTTTTTTGTTAGATAATATCAAAATTGCATTCCTTTGGAGGCACAGGGCAACAAGCTAAGAGAATCAGCTGTGTTCCTTCTCCTATCGCCCCTGAGTTTTCTTAGCTAGAATTCCTGACATGTGATCACCACACCGCTTTTTCGTATACCTTACCCATTTCTGGCTATTGTTTCTGAGCGGTAGAGAGGAATCCTACAGTGTATGCTTCAACTGAACACAGTATTCTTTTCCGGGTTTTGTACTCTTATTCTTTTTTCCATAATTCTGAAACATATATTTGTAAATATCTATTTGACAAAAAAATATTGTGAATAACCATGATTATTCAAATATTTGTATTAAAATAGTATTTTTACTTATATGACTAAGAAGTTGTCCAATCAAGACAATGATCTCTGCATTCTGCACTGATGTGTTTAAGGATAAGTAACAAGGACTAAAAGACTCCTTTTAAATAACAAGAATGAAAACACTCTTTCAATTTTTAATTTTTTTTTAAAGCTAATAAGCAGCATTTAACTTTCAGAATCAGTTGGTGTCTGGGCAGGAAAGACCTCTCTCCTTCTTGCTGATGTGTTAGCCAGTCTGTCACTCTTGAAGACACCCTACCCATCAGTCTACCTTGAACACGATGTCAGAATGTGACACACACTAAAATGTTTAATTCTAAAGTACATGGGATGATCTAATTTAAAAAACACTACGAGAATCTTCAAAAAAGTTAGAATTTAGCTTTTCTGATTTCTTTAAGAAGAAAAGCTCACTGTACAGAGCCTATCAGCATAATAACCCCATAAGCAGTATGGAGGGTGGAGAAGGTGCTAAAAAATGTCTCAAAGAGGGGGAAAAAAGTCATCACAGAAATACAGGTTATCTACAGAACTCAGTTATTACTTCTGTTTTCTACTGCCATAATATATACACACATCAGATTTGATTGTATTAGGTCATCCTAATGACATGACAACGCTTACACTGATTCGATAAAATTCCTGGTTTATGTGTGCCCACAAGACAGAGCTTTCAGAGTACTTGACATTACTGTACTGCCAGCATGACCCTGGATGACTGCCAGCCTAAGCAAGAGTAAAGCTCTATCTCTTGGTTCTGAAGCTATGAAATATTCATTACCATGTTTGAGATATAACAGCTTCTGTCCAAAAGTGAGAGTGCCATAAACAGGCTGTTTTTCCAATAGCTGGAGAGTTAGGCAGTCAGCAGTCTATAAATGCTCCGTCAATAGATACTTTGTTTATTTTGACAAAGTAACAGATTGTATTTGCACTTGGAAGTCAACTGGCAGATGGTCTTTGCACAATCTAGTGAGGGCAGACGCTGCTCCCGCTGATTAAGGAAAGCTCTCTTTTAATGCTGCATTGCAAATTTTTGTCTTGAAGAATGCTAGTTATTAACAATTCTTCCCTGAACAACTAGATCTAAATGGCCAGAGCATACAGCTATTGTGACCAAAAACCTCGGACTTTCAGTCATCTTCAGCATCATAGAATTTGTAAAGATATCCACCCCGCCAATTCCTCGCCACATGGTTTAGGTGACCTACTGCTTATCACCTTTCCACTGCAGCTTCAGTGTTCAACGCTAAGTTCGGAGCTTGAGAGAAAAAAATGTGTATCTTAGCTGTGCTAAAAAAGCAGACAGTTCCAACAGTGCAGTTACTGCAGAACAACTCACATGCGGTAACTCTCTGTTCAAATGCTACCTTGCTCTGATCTGTTCTGCCCAAAAATTGTTAATTCTTGTGTCATAAAGCAACTCAGAATCTTCCAGAAATACTTGAAGCAACATAAAACATACATGTAATGCTGTCAGCATTTAGGTTAAGGATAAACTGTATCCACTGGCGAAAGAAAAAGAGGTCAAATTTACTTTCTAGTGGGACAATTAAAAACCACTAAGGTGGGAAAATTGGTATTAAAATTCTGACATCTATGATAGATTTACAAAAAAAATTAAAAGCTGTGGTACGCTATGAAGGTCTCACACTTGTCCAGCACTCCTCCTTTCAGTCTCCTCCTGGCCTCCTGAGGCCACGTTGTAGTTTGTGAGTCAATGGCCATTCCTCAGCCATTGCCAGGGCTGCTAAGCACCTGGGTTTTCTCCATGCTGGTGCTGCCTCCCCAGACACAGAAACTCTTCCCAGACTGCAATCCCCACAGAAATAACATAAGCCATAGTAGAAACAGTTGCAAACTAGGAGCTCCCTTCTCTCATACCTGCTCTACTGCCAGTAGCACAGTGACTCACTCAGGGCCATGGCTACTCCTGAGGTGTTCTGTTCTTACTGATGATGTGGAAACTGGTAACAAGCTGGTGTGTGTGACAAAGAAAAAATTGAGGGAAATAATAGATTTGTATTTCAGGGAACAGAAAAGCTCTATTAGGAGGCCACAGCCCCATGCTCACCGGATGTGGTAAGCCTCTTCTAAGACTGTGACACTTGATAACCACATTATACTATGAAAGGCAAATATGAAGATAAACCCCACCCTTACATCAGATTATTTCATCTGACTGGTCTGAACGGCACGTACCTCTGTGATGGATGTGACAAACACAAAATTAAAGCTGAAAATACGCTTGAATGTAAGGGGAATGTTGCTTATAAACAGAAAAATGTTTTTGTAAACAGAATGACTTGTCCTAACGTTGAAAGTTTGCCTCACACAGAAGACATAATTTTATTTTCTTTAAAGACCTCCTACATATTTGTGTTATCACACAGCAACTATTTGATGTTAGTCTGTAACAAACTGGGAATTTTTTAAAAATTTGTGATGCGTATTTTGTCTCATCTAAAGCTATTTTTAATTACAATGCTATGTACAACATGCATGACCGCTGGGATTATTGGATGCAATTATTTGTATCTTGGAACAGAAAAATGTAAATGCTCTTCCTCCTTTTTCACATAGGTTTTGAATTGTGTTTCATTTTTATGCTTAGTACTTCAAAATCTTCTTTGTACTCCCCCTACCCTCCCAGTATGGCTCAATACACTTACATTTCTACAGATAACTTTTGCTTTGCTAAATTCAAAGTCTCTACAGGGAAGATCCAAGCAAGACATGTAAATGTAAATGTCCCTTACATGCAAAATAAATTAAACTTATGTGTAAGAGTTTTTCTGCTATGGTTTCAAAGCATTTTGACCTTGTTTTCAAAAAGCAGTGGGGAATAGACTTCAAATCATTAACCCACAGAAATGCATTAGATCGGTTGCTCATTGAATGACTTGCTTAAAAAGAGGAAAAGTGTCTTTATTTCAGTTTCAACGACTGCCAAAATACAGCCGTTGCTAGTGAAATGATTTACCCAGGGCCACAGCGCAGCTTAGAAAACCCTAGGTTCTCAATTCACGCCCTCCTTCTTTGGGAGATGGCGTGGTCCACGATTAACATAACCTGAAGGAATATTTCATCACTTTTTTCCCTACCAAATGCAATTCGATACGGACACAAAAGTTTACATAGGCAGAGTCAAAAACAAACTCCAGGAAGCCAGTGAATCTTTGTGATTTTTCTACAGCGACAAAGGGAAAGCTGAAAGCATGGATGCCTTTTTATCGATCTGTTCTGTTGTTCCCAGCCACCCTCCAGAAGTAATGTTGCAAGCGAGCTGGAGCACTCTGGGTTAATGCCTTATCTCCTAGAGCATTACAGTAGCCCCCAAATATCTTTCAAGCAAAATCAGTACAGCGATGCAAATGTTTGTACAGGAACGATGATGTAAACCCAATTACATGTAAAAATATCCCCGAGATCAGTTTGAGAGGTGTAGCCCTGCACTACTCGGTTTACATCAGTCTACAATCACATATTTGGCGCTGGCATCAGACATACTGTGACACTCGCAATACAATCACTTACTGCGTATCTTGGAGCTCAAGCTCTTGAACCTGTGCAGCGAGGGGGGCAGAACCCTCAGCTTTCATTTAGAAAGCAAGTTAAGTTTGCAGCCCTCGTGGCTGAGTCTAAAAGCTTGTGAATGCCTTAAAACGCTCCAGCGCAACAAGACACAAAGAGCTGCCAGCAGTCTTTGTTACGGCCGTCTGAAGCCAGTTTGGGGATGCTGGAACACTTGGATCAGACGGGCGGTAGCCAGGCGCGGAGGTCACCTTGCCTGGGGGACAGAGGGACGGGCGGCTCCCTTCCGAACAGCAACCGAGCAGGGTGGGCGGGGGACGCCTCCGCACCTCGCCCGAGCCGGGACTGCCTTGAACCTCTACGGCCCCAGGCTCCTCCACCCCGCGGCCGGGGACGGGGAGCCGGGCGTTCCCCCTTCTGGCCGCCGAGGAACGCCAAGCCCCGCGGCGCCCGGGGAGCCCTTTCTCTGTCGGAGGGGAGCGGTGGAAGAGGCGGGGAGGGGGTGCCCGCGGGAAGCGGCGGGGGCCCGGGCGAGGAGGGGCGGCGGTGATCGGGGGTTGTCGGAGGCCCGGGCTGCAGTGACTCCTCCTAGAGGCGGTATGCGGAGCGGGAGGAAGCCCCTGCCACCCCCCCAGGAGGAGCGGCCGCCATCGCCGCCGAAACATACAATACGGGAGGAGAGCCGGCGGCTGAGGCGGAGCCGAACAGGGGAGGGGAGGCGGAGAGGGGGGCAAGGAAAGGAGGGCAAGGAGAGGGGGAGAGAAAGGGAAAAAAGAAAAAAAAAAAGAGGACGGGAAGAGAAGGAGAAGGGAAGAAGGCGGCGGCGGGCGCCGGCAGGTGAGGGGAGCGGCGGCGCGGGGGCTCCGGGGCCGCGGCGAGGCCCGCTCTCTCCTTCCCTCTCCCCGCAGCCCGACCCACCTCCTCCTCCTCCTCCTCCTCCTCCTCCTCCC